>Ga0335080_10006309_pt1 | contig 12251 bp, 15 predicted proteins | sample Lox_Sample_34_FD_206720 | JGI IMG/M metagenome (GOLD analysis project Ga0335080, IMG submission 206720) | Soil microbial communities from Loxahatchee National Wildlife Refuge, Florida, United States - Lox_Sample_3.4 | ecosystem: Environmental > Terrestrial > Soil > Wetlands | place: USA...
CGATCTCCGCCCGAATCGCGGCACTCCCGATCCGGGTCAGCGCGCCCACGTCCTCGCCTCGCCCGATCGCCGCCGACACCTGTTCCAGGAGCAGGGGGTTACCACCACACAGTTCCAGCGCCGTGTGCGACACAGCACCGCTGACCGGACCGCCGAGCCGCGCTGCCAGCAATTCAGCTGCAGCGTCCCAGCTCAACGGCGCCAACCGGTCCGCCTCACCGTAGCCGTCATAGGCCAGAGCGGTTGCGAGCTCATTCGCACCGGGCGGCCACGGCCGCAGCGCCGCCAGAACCGCTACTGGCAGTCTTCTGATCCGGCGAACCAGGAACGACATGAGCGCGAGAGAATCCGGGTCAGCCCAGTGCAGGTCGTCGAGAACGAGGAGCACAGGCTCGGTACTGGCTGCCTCGAGCCAGTGCAGCACGCCGCCGAATCGGGCCGCCTGAGCGTCATCTCCCCGTGGCCCCGTCCCAGGCAGATCCAGTAAGCTGCGCGGTCCGTCGACAGTCTCAAGGACCGCGGCGAATAGCCCGAACGGCAGCGACGCCTCTGTGACATCACCGCGGCCCCATCCGATCCGGAGGTCAGGACAGGCCAGCCTTCTCGCCTGGTCGAGGATAGTTGTCTTGCCCAGGCCCGCCTCCCCGACCACGAATAGCGCACCCCCACGTCCCGCACGGGCCTCAGCTATCAGACGCGTCACACCAGCCCGCGCCATCTCACGTTCCAGCGTGGCCCCCATAGTCACGGTGCGCACCTCCACTAACGGCCCCGTCATCCGGAGGCGTCCCGTTTGCTACTTTCTTTCGCTACTCCAGCCTCAGTACCGTTTCTATTACGAATTTCCGCTTTCTGTCAACCGTCACGCAGATCACGCCAGCTCATCCGCCGAAGTGTCCTTTTCATACGAATTCGCCATAACTCGAAGGCCGGGGCACTGGCGCTCATACATTGCGGAGGCCAGCGCCCTGGCGCTGATACGTGGATTCAGCCGACCGTGTGGACCGACCCTGGCCTGGCACGACGCCGGACCCTGCGACGGCGCTGGACCTCGGACACCGCCGGGGCGCCCGAGTGAGTCACCTTCCTGGCGGACGCCCATCTCACCCTGGCGGACGCCCATCTCACCCTGATGCCGTGCCCGGCCCCGCCGGCGGGAAGCTGCCCGGCCCCGCCGGCGGGAAGCTGCCCGGCCCCGCCGACCGCCTTCAGCGCCGACCGCAGTAACAACCGCGCCAACGTAGCGCAGGCGCTCGCTTCCCTCACGATCCGGCGGACACTGTCCGAGGAAGGCGACCGCTCCCGATCGCCGCTGTGCAAATCCACGCCAGCCGCAGAGGCATCGCCAAGCCCCGTACTTCTTCAGCAGCTATCATTATCCCATTTAAATAAGAACCTGAACTTACCAGCGATCACCCCGGCGGCGGGGTAATCTGCCCCATCAGACCCAGCATATCTACGTCATACCAGCTTTCCGCAATCTTGCCATCCGCGATACGGAGGATGCCCATCTCGGTAAACTTCACCTGCTTGCCAGTAGGCGAAATGCCCAAGAACGTTCCTCTATGTGTGCCCTGCTCAGTCAGACGGCCGAATACCTTGTCCCCTTCAGCCACCAGATAATCAATCGATATCTGCAGGTCGGGAAAGGCAGCAAAAAACATCCTGGCGATCTGCTTCACGCCTTCCGAACCTGGCGGCAGCGACGGCGCGGTGGGACTAGTAGCGTCAGCGGCAAATAATTCGTCCGCTACGTCGAGGTTCTTATTGTTCCAGAGATCCTCGGTCATCCGGCGGAAGATAGCCTTGTTTTCTTCGACTGACACGGAACGCTCCCCTTGAGTGCGGTTACTCAGCGTTGAATAGAGATGGATTACGCATTCCCCGGCGATACTGGCTCGACATCACCCGCTGACCACGACGCGGGAGACGGTGTAGAAATGACCATCAGCCTGCCCGATCTCCTGAGCGAGGCCCATGCGCGCACGAGCATCGGCATTCTGCATCACGGCTTCAAATGCCGCCCTGTTGCTCCACTGAGCATAGTTTACGACTCTGCCGCCATCTAAGCTCTTGTGGAAGCTCGCGGAAACAAAGCCAGGAATCTCCTTTATCACCCGCTCAGTGGTCTCAATCAGAGTGTCCACGAGTTCTTGCTGCCGCTCCGGCGCCACTGTGAACACATTGATCAGCGTAAACAAGTCACTATTCGGCGATATGACAGTCACCGGGTCGCCGATCTTCTCACTCATGTAACCGCTCTCCCCAATCGATGCGTCGAGTGCCAGCTCCTCCATCGGCTCCGCACTGCGGAGCCGATGCCTGCCCACATCAATAGTACCAAAAGCGCGTATTCGCTGACCGCACCGGACCGGCGTTCGGTGAACAACGAAAATCAGCCTGGCACCATTGCCTCACGAGCCGCTCTGTCCCGCCGCGGGAAACGCGCCGAGCTGCTGCAATAGGCCGTACATATCGAGGTTAATCCAGCCTTCGGCAACCTTGCCGTCCCTCAGCCGGAAAAGGCGAGTTCCCGTCCAGCGGACCCGCTTGCCAGTCGCCTTAACGCCCAGGAATTCGCCTCTATGGGTGCCATAAATTACTCCGCGGCCGACCACCAAGTCTCCCTCGCCGAACACATCCTCGAAGATGAATGTCACGTCAGGAAACGGGTCGCTGAAAATCGCATACGCCTTCTTCAGCCCGTCACGGCCTGGCTCTTGCCCGGGAATTGGATCATGATCTACATAATCTTCCACGACGAGCTCGTCGAAGGCGTTGTAGTTCTGCTTGTTCACTTCATCGACGTAGCGAGTAACGATAGCCTTGTTTTCTTCTACCGATGACATCGGCTACCCCTTCAGGCGTGTAGGAAGTACTTCTAATCTCGTGCGGCGGACCCGACCCTCATGCAGGATGCACACCATACTCCGATCTATCCCGCCGGCCGGATCGCCTCCAACTCGCCGGTCCATGTAGCCACTAGCTTGGCGCTGGAATCGCGCCCAGCTGCTGCAGCAGGCTGAACAGGTCCGGCACGCCCCAGTGTTCTACGATCTTCCCATCGGCCACGCGGAAGATCCCAGTCGACTCCCACGTTGCCTCCTTGCCAGTCGCCGGGCTGCCCATGAACGAGCCGGTGTTTGTGCCGTGGCCCTTGACAAGGGTTGCGACCTTGTCCCCTTCGCCGACCAGTTTCTCGATCGTAAAGTGGACGTCTGGGAATCCGGTGCGGAACAGGCCCTGGACCGCCTTCACGCCCTCAAGGCCCGACGGCGCCCCGGAAGGCGAGCTGTGATCTACGTAATCCGGCGAGAACAGTTCGCCTACAGCGTCAAACTGCCCCTGGTTGATGACATCCTCGACAAATCGGCGATAGACGGCCTTGTTATCTTCTGTCGACGTCACTGGACCTCCTCTTGGGTAGTTATCGGGCCTCTGGCCCGTGATCCTTCACCCTCCGGCGCGTGCCAGAGGAACTGTCCTGAGCCACTTGGCGCCCTCGCATCGCCGCACCCTGTTCGGCCGCTGACCAACGCCGTTTACGGCCTCGGCTATCCTGGCGCGGGCAGTACCCCTATCTGCTGAAGTGCGCTCACCGTATCCGCGATGCCCCAGCGCTCCACGATCTTGCCGTCTGCGAGCCGGAAGAAGTTTATTCCCCCCATCGTAACCTGCTTGCCAGTCGGCGGAATGCCCATGAGATTGCCGTTCTGTGTGCCGTGCATGGTGAAGCGTTGAACCACCATATCCCCTTCAGTGATCAGGTCCTCGATCGAGATGTGCATGTCCGGGAAGACAGAGCGCCAGAATGCGGGAATGTGCTTGACGCCCTCGATGCCAGGCGGCAATCCCGGAATGGGAGCATCGTGAAACACGACGTCCGTCGCCACGAAACGGCTTAGCTCCTCCATCTTTCCATTGTTCCAGACCTCCTCAATCAAACCGATCACGGCATTCTTGTTTTCTTCGGTGGACACGCGATTCGCTCCTTCCGGATCGAGATGCCAAGGACAGCTATGTTGTCTCAGCTTATCCGAGGTACTGCTTGAACAGTTCAATAGCCGCGTCCGCGGACTGCGATACCCACGGCTCCTTGTCGTACGTATCAGTGTGACCGCAAGGAAAGACCTTCATTTCCTTCGGCTCGCGCGCACGTTCAAAGGCCGCCATGCTGAGATTGGCGGGCAGCGACTGGTCGTGTTCCGCTACAACCATCAGCAGCGGCGTCGGCGAGATCTGCCAGATCGGGTATGTCGGGTCATATTCTACGAGCTTCTCTATGGATTCGATCGTCACCTGGTTGCGCCAGCTCGGTGCGATGGTGCTCGCTGCGCGGGTGTAGTACTCGTACGGCTCGGGGCCCCGCATGAGCGAAGGCTCCTGCCCACTCGCGACCGCCTTCATATAGTTCACCGCGCCAGTCTTGTATCGCGCGACGCGGTCCTGGGTCAGGAAGCCAAGGAACTGCGCCAGCCCCTCAGGTCCCATGGCCGCCAGTATGGTGTCCACGGTGCTCATCGACGGTACTGTCGCAGCCACGGCCTTGATGCGCTTGTCATACGCACCGAGATACATCACGTGCGCTCCGCCGAGCGACACCCCCCATGCGCCGATCCGGTTCGGGTCGACCTCGGGCTGATCGGAAACCCAGGTGATCGCGTTGCGGATGTCCTCTTGCTGCTCGCTCGGGAAGATCTGGCCGCGCGGTTCTCCCTCGCTGCCGCCCAGATAGCGGTAGTCGAAGGCAAGGGCCATGAAGCCAGCTGACGCGAACCGTTCCGCATAGATGGGCAGCACGATCTCTTTCACGGACGTCAGCGCACCGGCCATCACGATCAGAGGTGACTTCTGAGTGGCCGGCGGATTATCCGGTAAATAGAGCCAGCCTGCGCACTGCTTTCCCTGGCTGGCGAAAGTGATGTCTCGACGCATGTTTTATCTCGCTCCTGGGTGAAATTAGTTGCACGTGCACACCGCCGCCCTGATCCACGCTGTCGCCTGCGCAACAATGAGCGGATTTCGTCTTTCCTTGCCCTGTTAACCCACGGCCGGCGGGGTTATCGCGCCAAGTTGCTCATACATGCTCAACATATCCACTTCGCCCCAACCTTCGACGATTTTCCCGTCGGCGACGCGATCAATACCGATTGAGGTCACCGCCACTCGCTTCCCGGTTGGGCGAACTCCATAGAAGTCTCCGCTGTGGGTGCCGCGCCAGGTCATGCGAACTATCACCTTGTCGCCATCAGCCAGTAAATCATCAATACTCATTTCGCCATCCGGAAAACCGGTACGCCAGGCCGCAACGAGTTCCTTCACTCCCTGCGGTCCTGACGGCACAGCTTGACCTCCGGCGCCGTGCACGACAAAGTTGGCGTCGATTAACGTATCTGCGAGACCCAGGTTGCCCTTGCTCCAGCCTTCCTCCAACCACTGTCGTATAACAGCTTTATTTTCCTCTATCGACACAGCCTCTCTCCTGTTCTGCGCACTTCTCGACGCACCTAAATTCACGTCTTCGTTTCCGAAGACGATTGCTGCGCTATCGCCTGGGCCATCATGTCGTTGGCTCTCTTGACCTCTTGGGCGCGCCGCTCGCCTATCAGGTAGGCCAGATCGGGCATCGGCACTCCCGATATGCCCCACTCCATCTGTGGCGTATCCTGAATAATACAGTAAACAAACGGCCGAGTAACTTCGCCGCATATGGACACGAATGTCTCCGTCAGCTTTTCGATCAGCTCTTTCTTTTGCTCGGCATTGGCGACTACGTCCCTGATGAATCTCACTTCTATTACGGGCATCTTATGACCTGCCTCTCGTAAGGTTCCACTGGATTTACCACGATCGGTCACATGGCCGATTCGCCGGGCTTCCGCTATGCCTGCCGAGGGCGCATGGGAAGCAAGTTCGAACCGCAGTTGCGCAGGAATCTTCACACGTATGCAGATGTGCTCGGCCACCTGGCGGGTGATGACTTTTTTTAATCATAACGTACGTAATGCGGGGCCGCAAGCCCCTGCTTGTCATGGTATCTGCGTCTATGCGCAGGCCGATTACCAGCGGGCCCATTCGCTAGTTCGCGAACGGGAGAAACCGGCGTTTTCGCCTCGCGGTCATCGACTGCCGCCGAACACGCAGCGGGCCGTCGGAGATCAACTCACGGCCTCGCTCGAGTCGGGTCGGAGCGCTTCCGCCGAAGGGGGTGGGTCCTCGTCACGATAGCCCTCGCTCACCTCTACGATTACCCCGTCAGGATCGGTTAGCCAGACGCTGCGCCATCCCGGGATGAAATCATCGAAGCAGAGCGGGCCGAGGGATATCGGCACCGCGTCGCCGATCCGGGCGAGGAACGCGTCCAGGTCGTCGGTCTGAAAGGCCAAATGTCGGACTGTTCCAGTATTCTTCGGGCCGTCGGCCTCGGCGGGCTCTCTGGGCGGGTTAGCGGTAACGCGGAACAACTCGAGGTAGGCATCTTCCTGGCGAAGGAAGACGACCTGATCCGCGCCGAGCGGCACCACCCGGGCGCGCTGAAAACCAAACCATTTCCGGTAGAAGTTTTCGGTCGTGAGTTGATCCCGGCAGTTGAGCGCGGTGTGCGACCAGCGTAGGTGCAAGGATTCAGCCTCCTTCAGTCCGGGCAGGTGATCGACCGCCGGAACGCCGGACCTATTTACGACGGTCTTCCTTGATCAGATCGGCCGCCCTCTCGGCGATGGCAGCGATGGCCGTGTGACAGTTGGCGGACGGCACCGTTGGGATGACGCTGGCGTCTACCACGCGCAGGCCGGTCACTCCGTGCACGAATAGCCGAGGGTCGACCACTGCCTGGTCGTCGATGCCCATCCGGCAGGATCCGACCTGATGGTGGTAACTGTCCGCCCGGCTCCGGACGAAGTCTTCCAGCTCGGCGTCCGTCTGCACGGTCGGCCCTGGCCTCAGCTCGCTCCTCAGCTGTTCCTTGAAGACCGGCGCGGCGAAGATTTCGCGTGCCAGCTTCACACCTTGCACCAGGCGCGCGAGGTCGGACCTGTCCCCCAGGTAGTTCGGGTTAACCGCCGGCTTGGCGAACGGGTCGGGGCTCGCCAGCCGGACCCACCCCCGCGAGTGCGGCCGGACCACGCCTGGCAGGATGCTGACCGCATTCGGATGCTGCTGGCCGACGATGATGTCGAACGACACGTGAACGAAGCCGATCTGCAGGTCAGGCGTAATCATGCCCGGCTGCGAGGTGGTGAACAAGGCCGACTCGGACAGGTTCTGACGACCGGGCTCGACCGGTTCCGTCGTCTCGGCGATCAGTCCGACCAGGACGTGGTTATGGAAGTTCTGCCCTACTCCTGGCACATCCGCAACGACAGGGACGTCAAACCGGCGGAGCTGCTCGCCATCGCCGATGCCCGATAGCAACAGCAACTTCGGTGACTCGATGGCACCGGCGCAGACGATAACCTCCCTCACGGCGCGCGCCGTCTGCACTCCGGGCTCTGCCGTGCCGTCCTGGCCGCCCTCGCCAACCCGGCGGCTTTCACCAGTCTGGTGAGTCCCGGCTTCCTGCCGGTACGTCACGCCCACGCAACGCTGGCCCTCGAAGATCAGCCGCATCGCCTGCGCGCTGGTCCGCAACGTCAGGTTCGGCCGGCTGAGGGCGGGCTCCAGGAACGCCGCGAGGGTGCCGCACCGCCTGCCGTTCTCGACGTCGATATGATGCCAGCCTGCACCTAGCTTCTGCGCGCCATTGAAGTCCGCCACCTCCGGATAGCCAAGCTGAACGCAGGCGTCGATGAAGGTCCGGGACAGCGGATTCGGACCGTGCCGGCCAGCGTTAGTGACGATCTGTGGCCCCTCGGTGCCGGCCCACGAGCCGGCCGGGTCCTCCTGCCGCTCGAGCTTCTTGAAGTACGGCAGCAGGTCTTTGTGCGCCCAGCCGACCGCGCCCTGGTAGGCCCAGTTGTCGAAGTCCCACGGATGGCCACGGGTATGCATCATGATGTACAGATTGCTGCTGCCACCGGGCATTTTGCCTCGCGGCTCATAGGTGACCCGCCCGCCGAGGCCGGGCTGGGGTACGCTCTGGTAACCCCAGTCGACGTCCGAGCCCAGGAGCGTAAACCACAACGGCGCGGCGTCCACGTTCGCCGGGATCCATTCCCCGCCCGCTTCCAGGACGAGCACCCGGGTGTCCGAGCCCTCGCTGAGACGGTGAGCTAGCACCGAGCCGGCGGTGCCGGCCCCGACGATGATGTAGTCAAATTCCTTCATCTCGCACGCCGGTCAGGACGTCTTAAAGGGAACAGTATCGTGGAAGTTCGCCATGTAGGCGATCCGGCCCGCCACAATGCGGAAATAGTTCGCGACGTCCACCTCGATCGACCGGCCGAGGGGCGTGGTGGCCGAGATGTGGGAAACCACAGCGGCCTGCTCGCCCTCGATTACCATATGCCGCGGGATGTTCTGGAACGAGGCATACGTCGCCGGGAAGCCCTTCATCATCTGACGAAGTGCGTCCTGGCCCTCGACCCGACCGGCCAGCTGCTCGTCCATAACCTGGTCGTCCGCAAACAGGTCGGTCCACCCGTCCCAGTCTCCCTGGTTGGCAAGCTCGTAATATCGCGTCACAACATCTCTGGTGCTCATAGAACATCTCTCCCAGTGGATTTCTCCCGCACAGTTCGCCAGCCATCAGCGCCTCAACTCGACGGGGCCCGCCGCACCTCCGAAGCCGGTGACTGAGCACCGGCATGGTGGCACACGTGACCCCCGCCCGTCGGCACCGCTGCCCCGCGGGCAATGTCCGAATCCCCGCGGACGCGCAGCAAGCAACGATGTGACAGCGCCGGCTTTGCTCACGCCCAGAATTCGTTGTACTCAGTCGTACCGGTGCCAAAGATAGCGCCGCGGCCGTCGATGACCTTGCCGTCGCGCCACCGCAGCAAGTGCGCCACATCGATTGCGAGCTTGCGGTCTGGCTCACCAGCTCGCGTGCCGGTGTTATGGCTGAGGTCGACAGTCTGGTCGCCGTTGATCAGGACGCCATGGCGTTCCATGACGAAAGAGTTCCCGGATAGCCTGCCGACTAGCTGCATAAACGCGAGGAACTCATCCAAGCCCTTTTTCATCCCGGAGACCTGCGACTCACCGGGAACGAGCCACGTCATGTCCCGGTCCCAGTATTCTTCGATGGCCGCCCGCTCCCCGCTGCCCAGCGCGACGTACGCAGCCTCGACCCGCTCCTTGGTCACAAGCATCGAGTTACCTCTCTTACCTCGTTTTGCCTTGGTGTTTCCCGCGTGCAGATCATCGACTAGCGCCAGCGGTCCGGGATCGGCTTGAGATCGTAAGCCGCCCAGAAGAAGTTGTCTGCGCCGTACTGGTCGCTCATGTATACCTGCACCTCCGCGATGCGGTCGTCCCGGATCTTATAATGCGTACAGTTCAGCGCATCGAGTTTGGCTCCCCGGGACTCCCCGTGGCCGCGGTGAACTTCGACGACGGTCTCCTCTCCCCACGAGTCGATGTTGACGAGATCGACCTGAATTCCCGATCTCACCAGGCCGGCAAAGAAAGCGATCACCTCATCAGCGCCGGTCTTCAGGCCGCCGACAGGGTTGCGCCCGGGCAGGGTCCACTTCAGGTCGGTCGCGAAAACCTCCGACTTTATCGTCTCCATGTCGCCCTTGTTGAAGCACTCGTACATCTTCTCCACCAGCGCCACATTCCGATGCCTGACCTCGGCAGGAAGATTCGGGTACTGCTCCCGCAAGTCATCTGTGCGAGCCTCACGCAACATTCTTGACTCCTTTTCCGTGTTGTCGTGCTCTGTGGTTGTCGTGCTCCGTGGTTGTCGTGCTCTGTGGTTGTCGTGCTCTGTGGTTGTGGTGCTCTGTGGTTGTCGTGCTCTGTGGTTGTCGTGCCCTGCGCCTCGCGGTGCGGCAGGCATCGGATCAGCGCTGAATGGCGATGTTGAAGTGTCCGGCGCCCAGGACCGGCCACATTCGAAGCCAGAGAATGAGGTATGCCTCCGTGCCGCGGGCAGTCGTGATGTCCCCGAGGTCGATGATCTCGCCGGCTGGCCAGCCGAAACTCGCCAGCAGGCTGGCCGTTTCCGCCTTGGCCGTCGGGTCGTTGCCGGACATGAAAACTACATGCGGGCCGGGTATGAGGTCGGGTGCAACCATGAGGGCGGCATTTACCGTGTTAAGTGCCTTGACCACCCGGGCCCGGGGGAACGCACGCTGGATCTGCTCGCCGAGACTGTCGGTGTTGCACACGGCGAGCGCGGGTGGCTGGCCCGTGGAGTGATCTAGCGGGTTAGCGACGTCGACGAGGACCTTGCCGTCCAGATCACCCGCATCCACGGTGCCCAGCGCCTGCAGTGATGCCCCTCCCGCGGTGGCGTTTATTATCACCTGACCGTATTGCGCCGCCCCGGCGAAGGTACCGTGGCTGCTGTGTGAGCCGTTGGTGGCGGCCCATTTGGCGGCAGCGTCGTTAGTTGCCGATCGGGCGCCCATCATGACCTCGTGGTTGAGCTGGACGAGTTTGCTGGCGATAGTCCTGCCGACTTGGCCGGTGCCCAGTACAGCGAATCTCACGGCTTTCCTCCGGCGGCCTGGTTCATCTGGTCGGTATTCACGAGTACGCGGACCACGGCATCGGGCCCGGCCGCTAGGAGGTTATGTTCATCGGCGGCCTGCTGTCCGAGCTGGGAATGGGTTCTAGCAGGTCAACGGTGTATGTCAAGATAACGGGCTGCCCCTGACCGGGTGAGCGCTGTACGACCCACGTTTGATAGGCATTTATATTGATCTCCTTGCTTCTTGGCTCGGGCGGGTTCCAGGAACGCGCCTGCCAGTTCACCACGACTTTGACCTCTGCCTTGTCTCCGGCAGGCGTAAAGTTGAGCTGTTTCAACTCGTGCGTCTCGTCGAAGAAGTGGCGGATCCATCCTTCTTCGTACACCTGCTTGAAGCCGTCACGACCCCGATACGTGCCCTCGGGGATTCGGATCTGGAAGCCGTCCTCAGCTACCAGGGGCAAGACAGTTTCGAACGGTGCGTGCACGTCGAGCATGCGGTACCAGTTATTCGCCAGATCGGTGATTTCATTGATGGCTAATGGCTCCACCTGAACTGCTCCTCGCTATTTTGGCGATTGACCAGGTTGTGCGCGGCATGGTTGGGTGCGGACGATCCGGGCAGTTCCTCGCCTTCCGCGCTAGTCGGCCGGGGCCGCCGCCGGGGGGCTCGCGGTGGCGTTTCCGTCTAGGACGGTGACCCCGTTCAGTGCACCCACATCCTGCAGCGCCCGCTTCACTATCGGGCTGGCGCCGCTAACGGAGATGGTCGTGGCCACGTCGAGATCCTGCTGCGCGAAGGCAAGCGCCCGGGCACATCTGTCCGATATGCCCGTCAGCCCGGCGAGCTGTAGTACCACTTCTTTGGGCCGGGCGGCCGTGATCCGCTTCAGCTCCAGTCTCAGGGCAATCACGGCAGTGTCGTCCAGCACGCCATTGAGCGTGAGCTGTGCTACTGCGCCGCTGAGCTCGAATTCCATGTCGAATGGCAGGCCCGCGGGCACTATCAGTACCCGGACCTCCAGTTCCTCCGAAGTCCTGCTGGGCAGGTTCGAGTCGTCCCGGAATCCCTTGTCAGTCGCCGCGCGCTGGATCATGAGCGGATGGAGCTCCATCGGCGCCGACTTCGGCTCCGGCAGGTTCACCGTCATTGCCTCGGCGTCGAAGTCGGCGTAGCGGTTCCCGTTAACCCAGACCGCGTCGATCCTGATGCTGCCGGGCGGCAGCAGGTCCGGCGCCACCCGCAGGACGTTGTTGTCGAGCGCACCGGGCTTCGGCTTGAAGTAGAAGTTCATCGGCTGCTTGGTGAGCAGGAGGTTGGTGTAGACGGTGGCCAGGTAGCAGAGCTCGAACGAATGGTAGCCCGACATCGAGTGGCTGCCCTTGAGCCGCTCGGTGCCGAGGAGATACGGGATGCCGGTGGCCAGGACGTTGAAGTACACGCCGCCCGAGTCGTTGTCGGGGAACCAGGCGTTGTAGAAGGCCGACGATTCGCGGGCTATCCGCAGGTACTCCGGCTCCTGGAGCGATCCGGCCAGGATGAGGAACGCCAGGATGCCCTGTTCCTGCTGCCACCACGCCTTGCGGTCGTGCCAGATCAGCCGGTGGAACTCCTGGCCGGGTGCCAGTTCCCGCTCGACCATGTCATACCAGCCGCCACGCTGCTTGTCCC
>Ga0335080_10006310_pt1 | contig 12251 bp, 7 predicted proteins | sample Lox_Sample_34_FD_206720 | JGI IMG/M metagenome (GOLD analysis project Ga0335080, IMG submission 206720) | Soil microbial communities from Loxahatchee National Wildlife Refuge, Florida, United States - Lox_Sample_3.4 | ecosystem: Environmental > Terrestrial > Soil > Wetlands | place: USA: Florida...
ATCTTGAATATTTGTGCGATTTGCAATTTGGCGGCTATTAATTGGTTGAAATGACGCAAAACGATTCTGAACTTCTGCAGCAGTACGTGGCCCGGCGTTCGGAAAAGGCATTTGCCGAACTGGTCGCCCGGCACGTTGATCTCGTTTATTCGGCAGCGTTACGACGGGTGAACGGCGACACGCATGCCGCGGAGGACGTCGCCCAGGGAGTCTTTGAAACCCTGGCCTCCAAGGCAGCCCGGTTGACCGGGCACACTTCTCTCGCCGGCTGGTTGCACACTACCACCCGTTATGTTGCGTCCAACAACCGCCGGTCGGAGCGCCGCCGTCTGGTCCGCGAACAGGAAGCCCACGCCATGAACCACTTTCTTCAGCCAGCCGGCCCGCCACCCGACTGGGCACAATTGCGTCCGGTCATTGATGACGCCCTGGGCGAGCTGGACGACGAGGACCGCGAAGCAGTGTTGTTAAAATTCTTTCAACGCTGTCCGTTGGCCGAAATCGGGGCGCGATTGGGCATCAAGGAAAATACCGCCCGCATGCGCATCGAACGTTCGCTGGAAAAGCTTCGCGTCGAACTCGCCAAACGTGGCATCACTTCCACGGCTGCGGCGCTCGCCCTATCACTCGCGGCCCATGCCGTGTCAGCCGCCCCGGCGGGCTTGGCCACGAGAATTTGCCAGACAGCGACTGCGGGTGCTGGTGTAGCCGCGGGTGCCGGACTGGCAACATTATTGGGCAGTACCGCGGCCAAGATTGCGCTAGCCGCGCTGGTCGTCACAGTCGTTGCGGTGCCGGTCCTTCACCGTTCTCAAACCGCCCAATCCGTCCCCGCGCAAAATGTCGGGGCCAGCGCCACGGCGGCCGTGAACACCGATCTGAAATCGAATGCCGCGGAAGTCACCGTCACGCCGGTAACCAATCAACGATCGCGTGCTACAACGGTGGCCGGCCTCAATCTGCAATTGTATCTGGTAGATCCGAAAACGAGCAAACCGCTTGCTGGCGTTCACGTTGATGAGCGTTGCTGGTCTAAAAACGGGTTCAATAAAGGAACGTTCCAAAGTGATAAAGACGGTTTTTGCGAAATTGCTTATCCTGCAAATACGACACAACTTGAATTGACGACGCGCGAGGATGGTTACGCGGACACCCGCCTGGAGTGGCGCCCGGACCACGGCGACGTCATCCCGGATTTTTACACGGTAAATCTGGCGGCTCCGGTTCTCATCGGAGGACAAGTGGTGGACGACTCGGGTCGTCCGGTGGCAGGGGCCAAAGTGGGTTGGAACCACGAAGAGGCGCCCGCCGCCAGCACCTCGCCGGAAAGCCATGAGTTCGGTTGGATTGAAGTTACCACCGACAGCGAAGGACGCTGGCAAATCAATCGCATTGCGCCTGAAATGATCCGGCGATTATACGGCGGTGCGAAACACCCCGATCACGTGGATACGCCTTTGTTTTTTGTTGCACGCGAACCGGCTATGGAGCAAGCGTTGCGTGAGGGCACCTACGTTTTCCACCTCGGCGCACCCGCGACAATTCAGGGGACGGTCAAGGACCCTGACGATCAGCCGGTGTCGGGTGCGAAAGTTCTGGTCGGATATGTGAGCGCTTCCGATCGGCGCGAAACCACGACCGGGGCGGACGGCGGATTTGTCCTCGCCGGCTGCAAGCCCGGCGAAAATCTGCTGACGGCCAGTGCGCCGGGTTTTGCCAACACGACCCGGGAAATTAATATCACGACCAATTCATCGCCATTTGATATCATGTTGCAGAAAGGTGGAGTGCTGCGGCTTTTAATCCGAAATCAAAACGGCGAGCCGGTTCCCGGTGCGAACGCCTGGCTCGACACCATCAATCAAGGGCCGGCGAATTCGCCGCATTACAACGTCAAACGGACGCAGGTGGATTTCAATGAGGAATCGGATTCAGATGGTCGCCTGATTTGGAGCAACGCGCCGGAAGGCGAATTGAAGTTTCAATTCTCGGCGGCCGGTTACATGCAGACGGGGTATATTTACCTGACGGCCGATGGGCGGGAGCACGTGATTACGCTGAATCCGGCCTTGGTTATTAGCGGCGCGGTCCAGGACGCTGAATCCGGCGAGCCAATTCCACATTTCCGCATCGGGATTGGCTGGCCTCAGGCGGATCCAATCCATAACCAGACCAATGGACAATGGAGTTCCATCGGCCGGTTCTGGCCTGAGTTTTCCGGAGGTCAGTACCGCCAAACTATGGAAGAAGCGGCGCTCGGTGGCGTTCCGAATCCCGGTTACGTCTTGAAGTTCGAGGCAGAAGGATATTCGCCATTCGTTTCCCGGGTGATTGCGGCAGACGAAGGCCAAGTACAATTGGACGTTTCGCTGCACCGGGCCAGCTCGATGGTGATTACTGTGTTGGATCCGGATGGTCGGCGGGCGGCGGGCGCCGATGTCGGTCTGGTCGGTCCGGGTGCGCAATTGCGGTTGTTGCCGGGAGGTTTCTCGCGGGACGGCGCGGGTTCCGCGGCGTTGCTGGCCACGGACGATTCGGGATGTTTCATTTTCACTACGGCCGATACCATTTCACGGATCATCGTGGCGGATGCTGTCGGTTATGCCGAAGCGACGCCGGCGGAACTTACGAATTCCCCCACGTTGACGCTGCAACCGTGGGGCCGGGTTGAAGGCACCTGTTTCTCCGGCGGTCAACCCGTGGCGGGGCGTGAATACCTGTTCAACTTATTCGGTGACGAGGGCAACAATTCGATTGATGCAGATTTCACCGCGTACAAAGTGGAGTCCGGCGCGGACGGCAAATTCACTCTACCCAAGGTGCCACCGGGCAAACACTATCTGGTGCGCCTGATTCGTACACGCATCAGCCCGGGTGGGATGGCTTGGATGCATGGCCTGAAAACCGAGGTGATGATTCAACCCGGTGAAACCACGCCGGTGACCTTCGGCGACACGAGTTATACGGTTACGGCCAATGTTCAATGGCCCGGCAGGGTGTGTCCGACCAATGGAATGCTCAACGCAAGTTTGCACACACCGATGCCACCGCTCCCAACCGGATTGCACGACCATCCCGATCTTATCCGGCAATTTTACCAATCGCCGGAATATCAGGCGCTCGCCAAAAGCTCCCAACATTATCCCATGGCGGCGAATGCGGACGGGAGTCTGGCGGCGGAAGACGTTCCACCGGGAAATTACACTTTGTCCGTAATGGTGATGTTACCGCAGACAGACGGTGAGCCCGGACGGGTAATGTCGGGACACGATATTTCTGTGACGGTGCCGTCCGATCCGCCCACGGGCAAATTGGACGCCGGGACGATCGAACTGGTGGAAATGCCCGTGCGGATGAACGGCAACCAGTGACCGCAGCGGAAATTTACTTCACAGCGTCTTGCAGAATTTCTCGATGCGCTCCAGGCCTTTCTCGATATTCGCCATGCTGGTGGCATAGCTGAGCCGGATGCAATCGTCTGCTCCAAACGCAACACCGGGCACGGCGGCGACTTTTTCCATTTCCAGCAGCCTTGCGCAGAAGTCCGTGGATTTCAGACCGGTCTTCGCGATGTTCGGAAACAGATAAAACGCGCCCTTTGCGTTCACACAGGAAATACCGGGAATCGAATTCAATTTCTGGTGCGCGTAACGGCGGCGTTTGTCGAATTCCGCGAGCCATGCTTTCAAATGGTCCAGCGGCCCGGTGATGGCGGCCAACGCGCCTTTCTGAGCGAACGACGTCGGGTTGCTCGTGCTGTGGCTTTGCACGGCGTCAATTGCTTTGGCTATCGGCTCCGGCGCGGCCAAAAACCCCAACCGCCAGCCGGTCATGCTCCAGGCCTTGGCAAAGCCATGAACAATGATGGTGTGTTCCTGGTGCGCGGGCGAAAAGCTGGCCACGCTTTTGTGGACCGCGCCCTCGTAAAGCAGGTGCTCGTAAATTTCGTCGCTCATGATGAGCACGTTTTTCTCCACGCAGATGTCGCCGAGCGCCTTGATTTCGTCCGGTGTATAAACGCTGCCGGTCGGATTGCTCGGCGAATTGAGGATGAACACGCGCGTGCGCTGCGTGATGGCGGCGCGCAACTGTTCCCGCGTCACTTTGAATTCCGTCCGGTCGCTCGTCTGCAAAATCACCGGTTTGGCCCCGGCCAGTTTCACCATTTCCGGATAACTCAACCAATACGGCGCGGGAATGATCACCTCGTCGCCTTCCTGGCAGGTGGCGAGGATGACGTTGAAGCAGGAATGCTTGCCGCCGCAGGAGACAATGATTTGCGACGGTTTGTAAGTCAGGCCGTTCTCGCGCTTGAATTTGTCGGCGATTGCCTGGCGCAATTCCGGCATGCCGCTGGACGGCGTGTATTTGGTGAAACCCTCGGCCAACGCCTTGGCGGCGGCGTCCTTGATGAATTGCGGCGTGTCAAAGTCCGGTTCGCCGGCGCCGAAACCGACGACGTCCTCGCCCGCGGCCTTCAGTTGTTTGGCCTTGGCATCAATGGCGAGCGTGAGCGACGGTGACAGCGACGCGGCGCGTTGCGAGATTTTGTAATTCATATCTTGGCGCGGAGAATTTACGCGGCAGGGTGAGAAATTCAAGGAGGGAAATTTGGTGTGACATCCGCCCTCACCATTAGAGTTCAAGATTTAGCTTGCTCCGGTGGCTCCGGACGCGCTGAAGCGTGAACTCCAACGAGCTGCGGCTCGTGGGACATTCGCCCTGCCGATTTCACTTCGCCAGATAATATTTTTCCGTGTATTCGCGCACCGTGCGGTCGGTGGTGAATTGCGGCACGAGCGTGACCATCGCGCGACGGATACTTTGAATCCATTTGCGAGGAATGCCTTTTTCGCAACGATCGAAAAACATCGGCACCACCTGTTCGGTCAGCACTTTGTATAGATTGGCACTATCCACCCGGTCCTGCTCCTCGATGTTGTCCGGCTGCGAATCGCCGCCAATCGCAAAACCGTTGGTCCCGTCGTAGCCTTCTCGCCACCAGCCGTCGAGGATGCTGAGGTTAAGGCAGCCGTGGCAGCTCGCTTTCATGCCGCTGGTGCCGGAAGCTTCCAACGGACGCCGCGGATTGTTCAGCCAGACGTCGCAGCCGGAAACCATCTGTCGCGCAACATGGACATCGTAATTTTCGATGAACACGAGGCGCCCCGCCAACTCACTGTACTTGCTGAGGTGAATGATCTGCTGGATGAGCCGCTTGCCCTCGTCATCGCGCGGATGCGCCTTGCCGGCGAAAATGAACTGGACCGGCCGCTGCGGATCGTGCGCCAGATTCACGATGTTGTAGAACTGCTGGAAAATCAGGGAGGCGCGTTTGTAGGTGGCGAAGCGCCGCGCGAACCCGATGGTCAGCGCATCCGGGTTCAGCAAATGGTCGAAATGGATGTAATCGCTCTGGGCGGCGCGCTGGCTTTGGATCAACAAGCGGCGGCGCACGAATTCAATCATCTCGCGCCGCAAATGATAACGCAGCGCCCAGAGTTCCTCGTCGGAAACGAATTCGGGATTGGCCATGCGTTTCCAGAATTCGTGCGAATGGACCGCCGCCGTCCAGTATTCACCGAATTGTTCGCGGAAGACCGCCGTCTGGCCGTTGTGACCGTCCGTCAATTTTTCCCGCCAGAAATGGCGCACGGGACCTTTCATCCAGCCGAGCAGGTGAATGCCGTTGGTGATGTGGCCGATGGGGACTTTTTCGACCGGCGTATCCGGGTAAAGGCTTTGCCACATCTGGCGGCTGGTTTGCCCGTGCAATTCGCTCACGGCGTTGGCTGCGCGCGAAACTTTGAGTGCCAGCACCGTCATGCAAAACAGTTCCTGCGCATTTTTCGGCTCCACGCGGCCCAGCGCCAGGATGTCCGGCAGCGGCACGGACCATTGCGCGCGATAACGCTGAAACGCGTAATCCATCAGCTCCGGGCTGAACCGGTCGTGACCGGCCTCGACCGGCGTGTGGGTGGTGAAAATGCATTCGTCTTTGGTTTGCGTCGAGGCCTCCGGAAAAGTTTTACCCGCCGCCATCTTTTCGCGGATCAATTCCAGCGTCAGAAACGCCGCGTGGCCTTCGTTCATGTGAAACACGGACGGCTGGATGCCGAGCTGGCGCAACAACCGCACGCCGCCGATGCCCAGCAGAATTTCCTGCATGATGCGCGTGGTGCCGTCGCCGGCGTAAACGCGCGAAGTCAGCTCCCGGGCGTGTTGCGGGTTTTCCGGCAGGTTCGCGTCGAGCAGGTAAACTGCGACGCGACCCACGTTGATCCGCCAGGCGCGGAACCGGACGCGATCCATGCCGATATCCACCTCGCCGATCAGTGGCTGACCGTTGGTATTGAGCACCGGTTCCAGCGGCACGGTTTGCGGGTCGATGAACGAGTAATATTCGGTCTGCCAGTTGTTCGCATCAATCGCCTGCTGAAAATAGCCTTCGTGGTAAAACAGGCTGACGCCGACAAAACCAAGGCCGAGGTCACTGGCGGATTTGGCATGGTCGCCGGCCAGGATGCCGAGGCCGCCGGCCGAAATCGGCAGCGATTCGTGGAAGCCGAATTCCGCGGAGAAATAGGCGACCGGATGTTCGAGTAATTGCGGCGCGTGCTGGCGACCCCACGTGTTTTTCTCGTTGAGATAAGTGCGGAAATCGCGGAGCACGGCGCGCACGTGGCGTTCGAAGTCGGCGTCCTGCAGGTGCACGCGCAGCTCGTAATTCGAGACTTCGTGCAGAACGGCGACTGGATTATGGTAAAGGTTCTGCCAGGCGCGGGGCGAAAGTTCCTGAAACAAATCCTGCGCCTGCTGGTCCCAGCACCACCACAGGTTGCGGGATAATTTCTGCAGTTCCGCGACCAGTTCGTCCAGTTCCGCGACCGTCAGTGGCGTCCTCGTCATACGTCTTGATTCCTGAATTCCACTAGCGCCGACAGTAACGGCGCGAACCGCGCCGGGCAATTAAAATTTCAATCCGCGGAAATTTCGGTCGTGGAAATTCCGGCGAATCCCTTTTCTGTGGGTCGTAAAATGCATGCCGCGCACCACGAAGGTGATGGTTGTTAATGCCACTCAGCAAGCGCCGTTTGCCCGAATTGCGTCGGACTTCTTTGCCCGGGATCCGTTTTGTTCGCAACGCCCTGCTTGCCAATTCGCCGCGAACCCGCTATTCCCACCTCATGCATCAGGAGCCGACGCGACCGATTCGCCAAAACAGCCGCGACCGGTATCCCGCGTCCGCAAATAACCTGGCAAAACGCTCGCCGGCTCTGAATGTGGTCTTCACGACGGCGATCATTTATTTCATTTGGCTGATGACCGCGGCTGTGGCCAAAACCGAAGATCGCGACATGGTTCTCGAAGGGTTGGACGGCGACGTGACCACCAATGAATACCGGTCGTTCATTGACAAACTGAATTTCCTGCCGCCGCCGCCGACCAACAACATTGACAACTCCATGGTGGATGAACGCGATGGCGCACGGCTCCACGGGATGCAGACGTTCTATGCGTTCACACATGACCGGCGTGATTTGGACATGGCGATTGTCTGGTCGGACGCCTTTCTCCACGCGCGCAATGACCCGACCAATGGCCGCATCACCTGGACCGGCCAACGCGATCTCTGCTGGCCAAATAAGGACCCCAACGACAAAGTCTGGGCCGGGCATAGCAGTTCGGAAAACGGCGACGTCATCGAGCACATCGTCAACACGGCCAGATTGATTCTGGAAAATTCAGCGGTCTGGAATCAAACCGCCCCGCCGGACAAATTCGGTTTTGGCGCGACCTACCTCGAACGCGCCAAAACGTATGTGCGCGAATGTCAGCGCAGCGCCGACACCACCATTGTCCCGTGGTTTGTCCGCAGCACAAAGGATGGTTATCGGCTTTATTATCCCGATTCAGCGGCCTTCTTCAAAGCGACCGATGGGAATGAGAGCGGACCCATACCGTGGAACCAGCAACAGGAAATCGTCGGCGCTTTGTTGCGGCTCGCGCAATGCCATCGTCTGCTCAACGACGGCAACACGAATATCGCGTATTATGAAAAAATCACGGCGGACGTGGCGACGTGGTTCTTTGCCAACGCCGTGCCGTTGAGCGCGAAGAATCACGTTTGTTATCTCTGGTCCTACGGCCTGCCGCGAGACCCGGTTGACCGCCCGGAGGTTACCTACGAGTCGGATTATGACATGTTCATCTTCCGCGCCTACCAGGCGAATCTCGGCCCGACGCGTCAGCAAATGCAACGGCTCATCAACACCGGCCGTTACCTGATGTATCTGGGCACAAACCGCGTCTCCGGCTACATCAATGGCACGAGCGACAACAACTCCAGCCGCCACGAAAGACATTATTTTGAGTTTGAATGGATCGAAATGTCGGTGCTGGACCACGACTTTTACCGCCTCACGGCCGGCAACATTCTCGCCATCCACGAGTATTGGGACAACCTGGCTATAGAAGCCGCGGTGCTTTCGGCCAAACATTATTGGGCCACGCATTCGCCCATGCCGGAGCCTCAAGAAGTCCTGGACCCGGCGAAACTTCCTGCGGTCAATAACCAAATCTCGCCCTTGATGGCTCTCATCCTGAGGCACACACCCCATTCCCTGATTTCCGCCGGTCGAACACCGGCGGCTATGCTCGGGACATTTTGGGGGATTTCGGAGCTTTTTCTTGCATTCACGAGGCGTGCCAAATCAAATGCCGTCTCGAAAGGCCGGCGGTCCACAGGGCTGATCTGGCTGGTGAATCTGGCGGCGGTCGCGCTAGGCGTCGTCGCTGCTTACCGGATTCACGCCTGGAGAATGCCGAGGCCCGATGTCAGTCTCCATATGGGACTCTGCGTGTTTGTGATGGGTCTGGTATTGCGGTGGTACTCGATCATTTATCTGGGTCGCTTCTTTACGGTGAATGTGGCCATCGCCCCAGATCATCGTGTCATTGACTCCGGTCCCTATCGATTTATTCGCCATCCAAGTTATACCGGTGCCCTGCTGGTGGTGTTGGGTTTCAGTCTGTGTCTTCAAAACTGGGCGTCGCTCCTGATTGTTTTTGTGCCGATTTGCGCCGTTATCCTGAGGCGCATTCGCATTGAAGAGCAGGCGCTGGCCAATGCTTTGGGGCCGGCGTATGAAAATTATATGCGCCGGACGAAACGCCTCATCCCGTTTATTTATTGACCCCGCGTAAAAGGGTGGCCGAGAGACGTTGCCGATTTTCATCAGAAACTCACTGTCTGAAAATGACTTAATGCGGTGCCTGCCACCGCGCACTTGACAGGAAACCGGTTCGCATCGAGAGTTGGCCCGCAAATCGGCAACCGAATATCATCCGCGGCCGCCGCAAGCCGCAAAAAATTAAGGAGGCAAACTATGAGTCAATTCGTGTCATGGGAAATGCAGGGATATGAATTCGCCAACTGCAATTGTGCTTGGGGTTGTCCCTGCCAGTTCAACGGCCTGCCCACTGACGGTCATTGTCGCGCCTACGCTTTCGGACAGATTGACCGGGGTCACTTCGGCGATGTGCCGCTCGACGGTCTGCGGTGGGGGATTATTGCCGCCTGGCCCAATGCCATTCACTTCGGCAACGGCAAACTCCAGACCATCGTCGAAGAACGCGCCGATGCCCGGCAACGCAAGGCCATCGAGACCATCACGCATGGGGGCGAGACCGATCCGGGGTCGCTCATCTGGCAGGTCTTCTCGACCACCATCAACGAGTTTCTGCCGACGCTCTACAAACCCATCGAGCTCACGATTGATTACCCGGCGCGCACCGCGCGCGTGAAAGTGCCCGGCGTGATTGATGGCAGCGCCGAATCCATTCGCAACCCGGTGACCGGCGCGTCGCATCCTGTGCGCGTCACCATGCCGACCGGTTTTGAATTCACCGAGAGCGAGGTTTTGAGCGGCAAAGCCCAGGCCACCGGGCCGATCGAGCTGAATCTCGATGGTTCGCACGCGCACATAGCGCGCATTCACTGGAATACGCATGGCGTTGTCCGTGGAAGCTCTGGCGCCGATGCCTGACCGCACGCCGCTCGAATCGCTGCTGCTCCGTGACCGCTGGCTCATCGGCTGCGCACTCGCCGTCACGGTCGCGCTGTGTTGGGCCTGGCTCGTGCTGATGGCGCGGGACATGTACGGTTCCATGACGGGTCCGTCCGCCTGGATGATGACGGAAACGTGGGACTTCACGCATCTGACGCTACTGCTGGCGATGTGGGTGGCGATGATGGCTGGCATGATGCTGCCAGCTGCCACGCCAACACTCTTCCTCTACGCGATGGTGATTCGCAAAAGCCCGGATGGCGTCCGCGCCGGCGCGCACATTTATGCTTTCGCCGGCGGTTACCTGCTCGTTTGGACGGCGTTCAGCCTGGTCGCGACGGTCTTGCAGCGCCTGCTCGCGCACTGGTTGATCCTCACACCGATGATGGAAGCCCGAGAATGCGCGTTTGGCGGAGTATTGTTGCTCGTTGCCGGGCTTTATCAGCTCACACCTTTCAAGCGAAGTTGCCTCGCATCCTGCCGTTCGCCGGCGGCGTTCATTACGCAACACTGGAAACGCGGGGTGACCGGTGGCTTTCATCTCGGCGTAACGCACGGGCTTTACTGTCTGGGCTGTTGTTGGGCATTGATGCTGCTGCTCTTCGTCGGCGGCGTCATGAATCTCTGGTGGATTGCCGCGCTGACGGCGTTCGTGTTGCTCGAAAAACTCGCGCCGCTTGGCGCGCAAGGCGGGCGACTCTCCGGTCTGTTGATGGCCGCGCTGGGATTGTGGAATCTGGTGCAGAGCCACGGCTGACTTGAATCCGTAGCGGCTTTCGGGTGGGTAGCAGCGGACGTGAGTCCGCCCAATTTTAAGAAGGGGCCAACTCACGTCGGCTGCTACGATTTAGGGATGTGGAAAAGCTTCGCCATGAATTACACGAATTTTTACCAACTGAATTCGTGTTAATCCGTGAAATCCGTGTCCTGCAAACCGCGCTTGCCAATTTTTTGCAATCGGCGTATCCCAAAAACATTGAACGGAAGTTTGTTAATTCGCTTTTTACGCATGGAATATACGAAAACAGACAAGGCCGGTGTCTATAATTATGAAACCCGATCCATGAGCCGGATTCTGCATCTTGCCGCTGTCTGCGCAGTTGCGTTCGCGTTGATCTGCTTGGCCGGTTGCAGCCGGAACGACGCGATTCACGACGCGGCCAGAAGTGGCGACCTGGCAAAGGTCAAGGCATTGCTCAATGCACAGCCTGATTTAATTTCCAGCAAAGACACCTACGGATTAACGCCCTTGCACTGTGCGGCGCTTCAGGGCCACAAGGACGTGGCGGAATTGCTGTTGGCCAATCAAGCCGAGGTCAATGCCAGGGACACTTTCGGCGGGACGCCTTTGGAAATCGCCGCGTATCACGGCTACAAAGACGTTGTGGAATTGCTGCTGGCCAACCACGCCGATGTCAAAGCAACGAATAATCTGGGCGAGACTCCGTTACACTTGGCAGCGATGAAGGGCCACAAGGACGTGGCGGAATTGCTGTTGGCCAACAAAGCCGAGGTCAATAGCAGGGACAACTACGGCGCATCGCCCTTGTCTTACGCGGCGGTTAACGGCAACACGGACATGGTGCAATTGCTGCTGGCTAACAAAGCGGACGTCAACGCCCGGAACAACGATGGCTGGACGCCGTTGCATGAAGCAGCGATGAGTGGTCACGAGGACGTGGCGGAACTGTTGCTGGCCAACAAAGCGGATGTCAATGCCAGGAACAACAAGGGCCAGACGCCTCTGCAGATGGTACTGGCACAAGCAACGGATAGTCGCTACCGCCCGGAAACGGAGTTGGGTAAGCGCAACCAGGCTATGGCGGAATGGCTGCTGGCCAACGGGGCGGACGTCAACGCCAAGGACAATAATGGCTCGACGCCATTGGATTATCCGGCCAGCAATTTTAGAGATTTCGGGAACTTGCTGCGTCAGCACGGGGCCACGAATAATTTTCACTGACGCAAACCGCGCTTGCCAATTTCCCGCAATCGGCGTATCCCAAATTCATGAACCGGATTCTTTGTCGCGCTGCCGTCGTACTGGTCACACTGGCTTGGAGCGGCATAGCGTTCTGCGGCGAGATTCATGACGCGGCCAAAGCCGGCGACTTGGAAAAGGTCAAAGCATTGCTCAAAGCCAACCCTGATTTCGTTTTCAGCAAAGACGATAAGGGCCAG
>Ga0335080_10006312_pt1 | contig 12249 bp, 9 predicted proteins | sample Lox_Sample_34_FD_206720 | JGI IMG/M metagenome (GOLD analysis project Ga0335080, IMG submission 206720) | Soil microbial communities from Loxahatchee National Wildlife Refuge, Florida, United States - Lox_Sample_3.4 | ecosystem: Environmental > Terrestrial > Soil > Wetlands | place: USA: Florida...
GAGCGCCAACGGGGCAAACAGGCGTCCAACCGTTCCGGACAATGTCATCACCGGCAACACGACCAAAATGACGGCGAAAGTTGCATAGACGACGGCGCTGCGAACCTCGAGCGTGGCGTCAAGAACGACCCGGGCGGCGGGCCGCGGCTCCGAGGCTCTATTGTTCTCGCGCAAGCGTCGGACGATATTTTCGACATCGATGACCGCATCATCGACGACCACGCCAATCGCAATCGCAAGGCCACCAAGTGTCATGGTGTTGAGCGAGGCCCCCATGCGCTCAAGGACGAGGGTCGCAGCCAAAAGCGACAGCGGAATTGCGGTGCACGAGATCGCGGCGGTTCGCAGGTCGAACAGGAAGAGGAACAAGACGACAATCACCAGAATGCCGCCCAGGACCAGCGAATCCCGGACATTGCTGGTCGCGATATTGATGAAATTGGCCGGACGAAAAAGATCGGTGTGGAGCATGATGCCGTCGGCCTCAAGTCCCGGCCGCAGTTCCTCTAAGGCCGCTTCCACACTCTCGGTGACCTGGAGCGTGTCGGCCGCATATTGTTCGGCGAGATTTAAGATGACGCCGCGCTGACCCTGGACCGCAGCACCGCCAATCGGCGGTTCCGGCGCGTCAACGACATCAGCCACGTTGCCCAAGGTGACGCTCGCGGCCCCCCTACTGAGCAGAACGGTGCGGCCGATAGCGTCGGGTTTGAGCGATTGTCCCTCGGTCTGGAAGACAATCCGCTGATTTTGAGTGTCGACGAAGCCGGCGCCCCGCACGCCGGTTGATCGGCGCGCCGCGGTGAGCACATCATTGAGGGTGAGACCATATCTAATGAGTTCGTCGGGGTGCACCTGGATCTGGATTGAGCGCTTATCGCCCCCAAACACCGTCACACTGGCGACGCCGGGAACGGCGAGAAGGCGCAGACGGACCGTCCAATCCGCAACCGTACGCAATTCCATCAGCGAGCGCGTCTCGGACGTGAGGCCGACCACCAGCATTCGGCTGGTTGATGATGTGAGCGGCGTCATGACAGGCGGCTGTAATCCTTGCGGGAGCTGTTGGGCCGCGGCTGCCAATCGCTCCGCGACAACTTGCCGGTCGCGATAAATGTCGCTGGATGAATCGAAAAAGACCGTGACCACGGACAGTCCCTGGATCGACGTGGATCGCAGCGTCCGTACGCCCGGCACGCCGCTGATGGCATTTTCGATCGGGCGGGTGACAAGCACCTCGACCTGTTCGGGCGTCAGCCCAATGGCTTCGGTCTGGATGCTGACCTGAGGCGGCGCGAACTCCGGGAAGACGTCATACTTGGCGCGGCTAAGTGCGTAGATCGCGTATACAACCAGGACGCAGGCGAGCGCCGCGACAATGCCGGGGAAGCGGATTGAGAACCTGACGATAGCGGCCTGCGGGCCAGCGCGAAAAGCGATATGCACTTCCGGTCCTCGCCAACCGTCGTCACGTTGCCAGCTTTGCGCCGGCGATACTTTTGACGATCAAGCCTTGTGAGTGGTTCCGACAATCCGCCGGAAGATAATTGGTTTCGTGGCACTCCGACACGCTGCGACTAACTACATCCTTCGATTCGATAAACACTACAGCACCAATTCGTGCTGCCACAACCGAGCCGATCGTAAAGCCCGCGCTTACCCGGCTCAATCTCGCGAACTAAAACTCTGCGCCGACGACCGTGCCGCGGCACTTTGCGCGGACTGGGTCTGTGCCGGTGCATCTTGTGCGGGCCGCACTTGCATTCGTACATTTCGCGCCTGTTGGCTCCGTTTTTGAGAGTTTCGAGATGATCGGACCTCAGCCCGCGCATACCTTACTCGCCAGACTTGTGGTTGCGATTTCATGATCTGAAGGTTTGGCTTGGGATCTTCTAGTGGCTCGACGTTTGCCCGTTTATCTTTCTCGGAAGCCCATGCTTGGAATTGCTTAAACAATTCTTCTGTTGATTTCTGGTTGGTTTCGCCCTGATTTTGATCGGCAGCTTCAAAAGCTGCTGCGATTCCGTAACGCGCAGGTGCGTCAACTGCAGTCTGTAGCATGCTCTTAGAGGTAGAGGTCGATTGAATTGCTGACTTCCATTGGTCGAAAGCAATCCGTAACGTCGGTATGTCAAGCAGCGAGGTTTTGATTTGGCCAAAGATTGCGGCTGGATCCCCCACCGTTAGCATTCCGATCGCTGTTACCATGCCAATCAATGCACTCGTCACAACGACAGCTCGCAACAAGTTGACCGCACTGTCTCGAAGCGCAACGAAGGATGGTTGTTCAGGTTTGCCAGCGCGTTCGGAGAGAAAGCGCGGAGGATCGTCGGAACCAAAGCCGGTTTTTGTCGGCATCGTGATGCCTCCAAGAATAGCTTTGCACCGATACCCGTGTATCGAGGTCTAAAAACGACAATCACCGGCAGGATTTAGGAAAGTTGTTGATTTCATCGGGGCTACGGTGCATCGGATCGACAGGTTACCGACATAGCGATTGGTCGCGCGGAAGAGTGCACAGGGCGGCGTTGTTGGTGGTTATGCAGTCCACCACAATGAGTAGCGATCAAATTCAATATCTGGCTAGGACAGGAGCGCCAAACTTGTAGGCAATGCCAACCCGAACCGTGTCGAGGTTTCGATTGGAGGTATTGGCTACGAATGCGCACCCCCCGAGTGCGGCGGCGGCTGTGCAGGTATCCGCAATGATTGGCAAGGTACCTGACGCACCCTTGAAGCCGTAGTGCAGATACTCCAGACGGAACATCCAGCTGCTGGCGAACAGCCACTCACCGCCGAGTCCCGCTACCCAACCAACCTGATTTGCATTGAAGTTCACCTTCCCGCCGGGATATCCGACCAAATCAGAGGGCGCGGCTCCGGGTACGATAGAAAGACTGTAGTTTCCGCCATCGCTGAAGGCGACACCACCCGTCCCATAAATCAAAAAGCTTCCCCAAGCGTACCCGATTCTGCCTCTGAGGCTCCCGATCGAACGGCCATTTTCTGAGACCGTGATGAGTCCGAACGGGTTAGCTGCGCCGGTGAAGGTCGCAATGATCGGTTGGATGACTGACTTTGTCCCGCCAAGATAAGAGAAATCAGCCTCCGCGCCAAAGACCCAGTCCGCGAATTGCCAGTTGTACCCCGCGTATAGGCCGCCAATCACCCCGCTGGTTTTGAGATCGTGATTTGTTGGGAGGATGCCGAAACCGGCCAAACCAGCGCCGTCGACCGCCGGGGGCCCGAAACCCGAAGGGACGGCTGTGGTGGTTGCGGTTTGATTATCCCAATAACCGCCGACATGGCCGCCGATATAAAATCCGTTCCAGAGTAGCACGGGTTCGGGCGGTGGGGGCGCCTTCATCGGCAAGTCCGCGGCAGAAGCAATAGCCGAACTGAGCGCTAACGAGATCAGTGAGCCGACAAATGGTCTCATGGCAAGCCCCTCAAGTGTTTCGACTGATCCCCGGTTGGCCGAAATTCGGTCGCCCAGGCGAGATCACTAATCGATCTCATTTTCAAAACGTCGCCTTCACGCCGGCATAGAAACTTCGCGGCTGAGCAGGACTGAGTGAACGCGGATCGTTAAACGGGGCGCCGCCATTGGCAAAATTGGGAATGGCATCGGTCTCGAAAAACGTTCCATAGGTGGCGTAGCGGTTGTCAAAGACGTTGTTGATACGTCCATAGACCTGGATCGTCTTGTCGAGCTGATAAGAGGCGCGAAGGTTGAAAACCGTGTATCCCGGCAGTTTCGGGAACTGATTGGACTCGTCGCCAACGAAATATTGACTACTGTAATATTGCACGTCGCCGCCGACCTTGAACGCGTCGGTGACAAAATAGTCGATGCTGCCCTTGATGCGATTGCGGGGAATAGCGGGGATTTGATTGCCGGGCGTGATCTGGACATTGCCGTTAGCATCGGCAAATGGACTATTCGAACCAACTTGCAGCGAATTGAGAAAGCGCGCATCCACCAATGCATAGCTCGCGCTTAGCTGCAGAGCGGACGATTTGAGGCTGATTTCGGCCTCGGCGCCCTGGCGGCGGGTATCGCCGACGTTCTGGAAATAGCCGAACCCTTGCAACACGGGGCTTGGGATCGCGAGAATATCGTTGATGTTCCTGGTGCGGAAATAGCCGACCTTCCAGTTCACCGTGCCAATGTTGAGTTCGCTTGTACCGCGGAATCCCGCTTCGCCCGTGTGAGAGACCACCTGCTGCAGCGGCGGATCGGAAACAAGGAAGGCTGCGATGATACAGGGATGCGCCGGGTCCGCGCAGCCTAATTCCAGCGGCGTCGGTGTGCGGTTGGCTTCCGAGTAACCGGCATATGCCGTCAATTCCGGGGTGATCTTATAGGTGCCACCAATGATCGGGTTGAAGCGGTCGTAGGTTTCGTTGCCGTTGAGTTGAGTGCCGATCTGGTCCTGCAGCGCGATCCGCGCATCGTTGAAACGCCCGCCCCCCGTGATCGAGAACGCCTTGGTCACATCGAACGTGTCGAGCGCGTAGAGGCCAGTGTATTGATTTGTGGTGCGCAGCGCCACCGGGCCGATCGAGACCGGATTGCCGGATTGCCCCAAGAAAATCCCGCTGCCGCTGACTACAAAATTCGGGTTCAACGTGCCGAGCTCGGCGCTGGCATTGAATCGCGTCGTGCTGTAGTCAAAGGAAGCGCCGACGACAAAGCGATTGTTGTGCCCGAACAATTCGTCGGTGTTGGTTGCCTGCAGCGATTGGCCTGACGTGGTCGAACGCGTCATGGCGCGGTCAATCTCACCCAGCACGGCATCGGGCGGGAATGGATTGGAGAGCTGGACTCCGTTCAAGCCGTTTGCCGGTGTTGTGTCATCGCCGAAGCACAGCAGCGTCGGATCGGCGCCGCATGGCTGTGTACCCGTCGGATTTCCGTCCACGATGTTCTGCTGAAACACACGAACATGCGTAAGGCTCTCGACCGTCCAGGTCGGGGTCGCCTCAAACTTCTCGGAAATATTCAGGTAGGCAACGCGGTTATCGGTCGTTTGCGGCGTGGTGTAGGTCGCGCCCCAGAATTGATCCAGCAGCTCGACGGGGGCCGTCGCGCTTGCGCCGAAGAAATTGGAAGCAACGCCCATATTGACATGGAGCTCGCTGGTGTCGTTCCTGAAGCCGACATCGCCATAGAAGCGCCGGATATTCGACTCGGAAAAATTGCGGAAGCCGTCGTCATGTACGCCTTCGAGCGCGCCGTAGACCGCATACTGATCGACTTGTTTTCCCCACTGCGCCGAGGCCTGCATGCGGCTATAGGAGCCGCCCATCAGGTTCACTTCGGCTCCATGATAGAGGAATCCGTTCTTCATCTGGATATCGACCGCACCGCCAAGCGCGTTGAGGCCGAAGGCCGGATTGTTGGTGACCACAGTGACTGACTGGATCGCCGCAGTCGGAATCAAATCCCAATTGACGATGTCGCCAAAGGCTTCGTTGATGCGCACGCCGTTTTGATAGACGGCAAGGCCCTGCGGGGTCCCTGCTACTGGAGAGGCGACAAAACCACGAAACTCGAAAGTCGGGAGAAACGGGTTGCCCGTGACTTCGCTGATGTTGGCGCTGGGCACATACTGCCGCAATGCATCGGTGATCATTGGTGACTGCGTGGTCGCAATCTGGTTGGCATCGACGATGTTAAGACTCGCGGGCACCTTGTCGCCGGCAACACCCGAACTTGGCAAAGGCGTCGTCGGATAAACGTATTGCGCAGGCGGCGGCGTCGCAGCACCAGGCGACGGTTGCGTACGCCTAGGCTGCTGTTTCGGTGCTTGCACGCGCACGGTTGGCAGCACGGTCGCGCCCCCGGACTGCGTGCTCCCGCCCGTTTCCTTCTGTGTGCCGTTTCCTGATTCTTTCTCGTCTTGGGCGAAGCCAGTACCTGTGCTAAGACCAAGCAGCGCCGCAAGCGACGCCATCTGTAAAATCCGAGAGCCCATCCACGTCGTCCCCAAACCGTGCCGGCACTTTGTCCCCCAATTTGCCGATACGGATTCAACGAATATTAACAAGGGCGCCAGGGCTTACCAACGGGGAAGTATCCAACCCTTGCGTGAATTATTCCCGAGTGGATCGGGAAAAATTCCCGATTAAATCGGGAACACTTCCGGATGCGCTGTCACGTCGGCGCAACTCTTTTTCAGCGCGCGGTTTGCCTGATCAAGGGACACAAAAAACAAGCAAACACTCGCGTCGAGCGGCGTCCGCTTGCGATAGAGCCTACTCTTGTAACGAAAAGAATCTGCGGGCGTGAGTCTCAATCATCGATCGATTCATCCGCAATTCGCTGCGAAACCTCCGCTCATCAGAAATTTTCACAGCGTTGTCCGAAGATCATCCTTACTCCGTCACTAGCAATTCACAACCATCTCGAACTTCCGACACAGAGATCGAGCAACATGCGATGTAGAATAACTGGAACGAAAGGCTTGTCATGCGTATTCGTCATCCAGCGCCGACGCTCATCATTGCTCACTTAAAAGCCGCTCGCCATCATCTGCTCCAGCTGGACGGCGCGAGAAGAAAGCTTGCCGAACCAAAAACGTGGCGAGTCCTCATTGACGCCGTCATGATTGCTGTTGCAGTTGGTGTCGGTTGTTATGGCCTATCACTTCCGACCGTGGCAGCCCGCGACGTTGACGGCCGCTACGCAAATTCGCCACTCAAGTCCTGGTTCGAAAGCCTGCATTCAAACAAAGGTCCGTGTTGCTCCGACGCAGACGGAACGGCGTTGTCAGACGTCGATTGGAAATCGGATGATGGGCACTATCTCGTGCGCGTCGAGGAGAGGTGGTGGAACGTCCCGGACGAGGCTGTGATCAAAGAAGCAAACCGCGCTGGACGGGCAATAGTCTGGCCCATTTACTATCGCGAGTCGAACACGCTGCTTCGCATAGACATCCGCTGCTTCATTCCGGGAAGCATGAGCTAGAGACCGTCGCAAAAAAGTGATTAGCTTGCAGATGCATGTCGTTTGCTACGAAGATCAAAAAGGGAAAAGGCGGCAGCCGACTCTTACGAGGAGATGAACTTGCTAGGTTGCATGCTCCGCGGCGCTTTCGGACAGGGAGCGCTCCAACGAGTCTTGGCCTTATTGGCCTGTGCTGTCGTTCTGCTCGAACTATGTAACCTGAGGTATTTGCGGGCCGAGCCGCACATCGCCAAGATCATTGGGTTGGGCGCATCCACATGCTCGCAATTTAACGAAGATATTAAAGTGAATCCCTCTCTGCAAAAAGACTACTTTGCATGGAGCCAAGGCTATATGAGTGGGATCTTAATAACTAGGCAGCCTGGCGTCGACGAAGAACTCAATCTAAATCCCACCAGCTTTGACCTGACCATTCAATTACAATTCTTGCGAGACTATTGTGCAGCCAACACCTCTGCAAATTTTGCCGATGCTGTTTTAGAGCTTTATAAGCGGCTTCGACGGGAGGGCAAGACCTGACAGCGAAGCGAATTGAATTGATGTTACCTTTTGCGCGGTCGCCCAACCGCTGCAAACGCAGTCTCGCTTTCGCGCGGCGGTAGCGCCCCGTGCTGTTGACATCGTTGCTGATGCTTTCTCGCCGTATCTGATGTAGGTTTGGCAAGAAAGCCAATACTGCACCTATCGTCTCATTTCGTGCAGTCGGTCAGATCACTATCCCGCACTACGAACTGAGCGCCTTCCTTGAGCTCGATGTTCTTAGCGAGGCAGACGCGGCCGTTCTTGTCAGCCAGACGGATGTCGTAGCGCCCTGACTTCACGCCCGCTAGCGTGATCCGCTCATTGTGGTCCACTTCACCCTCGTCGTCGTTCTTGCACTGATCAGGTCCCCATGCCTTTGAACCGACCGCTGCAAGCTGCATCTTGACGACCGTTTGCCCGGTGCGATTGAGGAACCGTGGCCCATCCTCGGCCCTCACAGCTGAGCCGGTGAGAATTAGAATGACGCTGAGAGCAAGGGTTCGGTGCATTTTGGGCTCTTGTGGTTTGAGACGAGTTGAAGAGAAAGGTCCTTTCAGAAGTCGCGGCCTATGCTGGCCTTAAGCGCGAGGCCGCGCGAGGCGTTGGTCAATCCGTAGCCAATGCCGAAACTGAATTCGAAGCCCCGGAATTTCGTGTCAGCGACGGCGTACAGTGTCTGCATCTGCTGGTTCCACGGCAGGATGTAGCCAAGCGGACCCAAATTAGCGAAATGCTCGATCCCGACTGTCCATTTGTCGTTGATGCGCTTGACGAAGCGGAAGGAAGGTTCGAATGCTGAACCTGCCCCATCGATACCGGCGGTCATGTTTGCATTAAAGATGAACTGGAAGTCGTTTGGCAGGTTCAGGCCGATGATCGGTGTGAACATTTGAGAGATAAGCGGGTTGGCTTCTTGGACGAAACGCGGCGCTGCGGGATTTCTCGCAGCGAACTTGTTGGCAACAAACAAATCCGGAGTAAGTCCCCCCTCCGGGGCAAAGATCGTGCGGGCAACCAGGCCGACGAACACGGTGCGCTCCAGCCGGTCGCCTTGTATGAACGTTTGGCGGATCGTAAAGCCACCGGACTGAAAGGAATAGCCGGGCACGCCGTTGTCCATCGGCCCCAATGTCAACGGCACATTGGTGCGCGCGAAAGCATAAGGTGATGTCAGAGCGATTTCATACCAGTCGGTCGGCGAGTAACCCACCTCAGTCTCCCCAGTCAGGGCACGCTGGGGCACACGCTGCGCTCCGATCTGCGGCGGCGGATTAAAGGTCGTAACATAGCCGAACCGCTGCTCAATCTGGAAATGCCCAGGCGAGGCAGGATCGGTGCCTTGGATTTCCTCCGCGTTCAATGTCAGCGGCCACAAGAGAATTGCGCCAGCGATCACGCGCTGTAAAAGTTGTAGCAATGAAGCAAGAAACTTCTTTGCTTTGATCAAATGGCTTTTCCTCCGGCTCCCTCGTGACCTTGATAGCGAGAGCGCGGGGCTAAATATTGCGTCTGCGTCGGCTGAAGCGTGGCGCAATTGGGAAAACTTAAATTAAGCGCGCCGCATTCGATCGTGTTTTGAATCGTGCCCTGCCGTGCCGGGACTTTTAACCGGGCAACGTGCCGTATCGGGGCCCGAAGGTCGTCGGCCGCGTGGCGCGAGATCAACACATTGCCGTCACAGATGGGTGCAAGTTTCGCTCGGGAAGGATGCACCAATGAGGAGCGCGGCGTGATCCGGGAAATTGCCTCCCTGCATTGCCGCCTGTTGCAGCCATTACCGCGAATGTCTGCAGCCGTTGCGATCTCCACACTTTTAGCGATAGCCAACGGCGGCGCATACGCAGGCGCACTCGACACGTCGCGGCCCGATCGACCGATCGCTGCCCGGCAGCATCACGCTCGTGTTGCCCGAGAAGGGTGCTCACAAAAATCTCGCACGGTATTGCATCAACGTCACGCGGCCTGCCGAAGGCTCTACGCAAGCCCCCCTTCGGCGTTACCATACGATCGGCCCGGCTCCTACGTGCTGCACGGGCCTCACTTCTAAGACCACAAACAAATCACAGCGGGATTTTTCTCGTGCAATCGGGCACGTTCGCTGATGACCCTGCTGGTCTAAGACTCTTCTAATAGAGGCTGCTTAGCTTGGATCGCATGAATGTGGTCGCACTTCAGTAAGCGAGCTAATCAGTGATGACTAACGGACCATCTTTGCTTGCCACCCAGGCTATCTAATCTAGTTTACGCCGAAGAGCTTTTTCCCGAAGGAGTGCGTCGTCGCAAACTTTTGCCAGGCTAACGCACCCGATCTGGTTGTCTAATAATCGCGAGCGCGGTCCATCCTCGAGCAGGCGGTCAAGTGTGCGTCGTTCTCCGGGAGAGAGCGCTGCATTCTTGGGAAAAGCCAGGTTCAGGGCGAGCTGCGGGTCAATATAGCGGTCTCCCAATAGAATTTGTTGCACGGCTTTCGCGAATTCGGCTGTTGGAGAGTCTTTGATCACGTAACCCGTCGCGCCGGCCTCAATCGCAGCAACAAAACTGCGGCGGTCGGATCGCATGCTGAACACAAGGATTTTAGCACTTGCATCGTGTTCGCGGATGCGCTCGATCAGGGCGATGCCGTTCAATTCCTTTCCGTGCAGCGATAGATCGATAACCGACAGATCCGGTTCATGTTTGATGAATGACTGATAGCCAGCTTCAGCGGTATGGGCGGAAATAATCTTTACGATGCCGATGGGTTCGAGCACCAAACCGCAGGCCCTTGCAATGACGGGGTGATCGTCAACCACGAGAATGCCACTCAAGGCGAGAATCCTTTTTTGGGGCGGCACTCGACGGGCCAAGACACATACGATCACGATCGAGGGGCCAACAAATATTAGAGTTGCGAACGTCGCACCCATAACACGCGTCCGCCGCTTGGGAAAAACTCCCGAATTGATCCGGGATGTATTCCCTATTTGCACATGGCTGTTCGCGGAAAAATTAAGAATTCAGGATCGCAAATTGCGATCAGCACGCGCTTTGCAACGCTGCATCAGCTAGTTGCAGAGACCGAAAGCCGGCTGAAAGACTTCGAGAAATGGCCGCAAAAGCGGCCTGTCCTCCATGCGTGGCATCGCCGTGCAGCGGTCCGGACAGCGTGGCAAAACCTGACAGCACGCAGGAACGCGCCGCTATCCGCTAGCCGCAAAGGCTCAGGCTGCGCGGGCGGACTGTTTGCCAAATTCCTGCTCCATCTCCCGCCGAACCTTGACGACCGGATCGGAGGCGTCGATGGCGACATCATCCCAGGTCACACAGGCGCCCACAGCGACCTCGCGCACGAGCTCGACGTGCTGGGCGAGTCCGAGCGGGAGGTAACCCTCCCGAAGCGAGACCTCGGCCGGCTGCTGCTTGCCCCACACGCAGAACCCCCCCTCCCCGTCTAGCACCTCGCCTGCCTTCAGCTTGCGCTTGGCGGTCGCGACCACGTCCGCATTGAAGCAGATCGGAGCGCCAGTCGCCTCATTGCGCAGCGCAACGGAGGCTACCGAGACGCCAAGCTCGAGGCCATTGAGATGGATCGGCCGATAGAGCGTGGAATAGCGCCCGGTGCTGTCTGGAAGTGCGTGATATTCTCGCAGGCATTCGCGAGCATAAGCATGTCTTCTGGCGCTTCGAACACCACAAAGGTGCCGTGGCTGAGCTCGTGCGGGATGGGTGAGCCGTCGCGGCGCAGCGAGGAGACGCATTCCGTCACCCCGACCTTCTCCAGAGTTCCACCGTCAATTGCTGGGCGACACACGTTTGAGATCTCGAAGCGCGAGGCGGGCGGAAAGGCGAGCCCGTTCGACTGAGAATGCAGGCCGGTCGCGTTGCAGATAGCAGTCATCTCCACGCCCGACTTGGTCCCGTCCAGAAAACTATTGAAGATCTTCGGATTGATCGTAGAGCGATCGGAAACGTCGACGAATCCCTGGAGGATGTCGTAAATTGTTTCCGGAGTGGACTGATGATAATGGGGCAAATAGCGCGTGCCCTTGCCCGCAGCCACAACGCGGAAGCCGCAGGCGCGTGCCCAGTCCACGTGCTCGCAAATAATGGAAGGCTGATCGCCCCAGGCAAGTGAGTAGACGACGCCTGCCTGGCGAGCCTTGCGCGCAAGGAGCGGGCCGGCGAGGACGTCTGCTTCCACGTTCACCATCACGATATGTTTGCCGGCCTCGATCGCGGCAAGCGCGATCCTCACGCCGAACTTCGGCTCGCCGGTGCAATCGATCACGACCTCGACCTCAGGCGCGCGGACGAGCGCATCGGCATCATCCGTGAGGAACGTGGTGCGGTGTCGCCGGGCATCTGCAAAAGATGTTGCTGCGTATCTCTCCTGTGGCCAGCAGGACAGCGCGAGCTGCGACCGCGCGCGCGCGACGCTCAGGTCTGCGACCCCAACCACATGGATGCCGGGCGTTGCCCGAGCCTGCGTGAGGAACATGGTTCCGAACTTGCCAGCACCGATCAGGCCAACAGTGATTGGGCTCCCGGATTCCTCACGCTGGAGCAATTTGGCGTAAATGTTCATGCGTTTCAGTCCCTGTATGAGTAACGGAAGACAACGTCTTGATCGGCGCAGTCAGCGTTCAAGCTCGGGCGGAGGAATCGTGAGGTTCACGTTGACGCTCTTTGTTTCGGTGAAGCTGTCGAGCATACCTTCAAGCGACATCTCGCGACCGATGCCGCTTTCCTTGACGCCGCCGTAGGATTGACCGAGC
>Ga0335080_10006314_pt1 | contig 12248 bp, 11 predicted proteins | sample Lox_Sample_34_FD_206720 | JGI IMG/M metagenome (GOLD analysis project Ga0335080, IMG submission 206720) | Soil microbial communities from Loxahatchee National Wildlife Refuge, Florida, United States - Lox_Sample_3.4 | ecosystem: Environmental > Terrestrial > Soil > Wetlands | place: USA...
CGCGCTGCTCCCAGGGCTCGCGGCGCTCGGGGTCGAGCCCGTGTTCGTCGGGCTCGACGACCCGGCCTGGGACCCCGAGCCGTTCTACGAGCAGCTCGCGGTGGAGTCGGTGCGGCTGCGGGCGGCGAACGATCTCGATCCGCGCCTCGTCGGCCGGCTCGGGGGCGCGCTCGGGGGCGCCGACGTCGTCCACACGCACCTGGTCCACGCGGACGTCTACGGTGCGCTCGCCCGGGGGGACCGGACGCTCGTCTCGACGAAGCACAACGACGATCCGTTCCGCGCCGGCCCGTTCCGCCACGTCGAGCGGGCGCTGACGCGGCGCGCGGCGCGCGTGATCGCGATCACCGAGGCGCTGAGGCGCTTCAACGTCGAGCGGGTCGGCCTGCCTGCGGACAAGCTCGAGGTCGTCCACTACGGTCTCGACGCCCCGCCCAGAGCCTGGGCCGAGAACGCCGACATCGGCCTCCCGGACGACGCGCGCGTCCTGCTCGCGATCTCACGGCTCGTGCCGCAGAAGGGCCTCGACACGGCGGTTCGCGCGCTCTCCCGCGTGCGCGAGCAGGAGCCCCGCGCCGTGCTCGTCGTGCTCGGCGAGGGCCCCGAGCGGGAGCGCCTCGCCGGCGAAGGCGTCCATCTGGCCGGGCGCGTCGGCGACGTCGGCGCGTGGCTCGACCGCGCCGAGCTGCTCGTCCACCCCGCCCGCTGGGAGGGCTTCGGCCTCGCGCTGCTGGAGGCGATGCTCGCGGGCAAGCCGGTGGTCGCGACGCGCGTGAGCTCGATCCCTGAGATCGTGGTCGACGGCGAGACCGGCCTGCTCGTGCCGCCGGACGACCCGGAGGCCCTCGCCGCTGGGATCCTGCGCGTGCTGAGCGATCCCGGGCGCCTCGGCGAGGCGGGCCTGGCGCGGGCGCGCAGCGAGTTCTCGGTCGAGCGGATGTCCCGGCGGACGCTCGCCGTCTACGAGCGCGCCCTGTCCGCATGATCGATCCGTGACCGCCCGGATGCGCCCCCGCGGCGCGCGCGCGAGGATCGAGTCGGAGGTGAGAGCGATGACCACCAACGAGATCGGGACGGACCTCGCGCCGCACCTCAGGGAGTTGCCGGCTCAACACGTGGCGGTGCTGGAGAGCCGCGGCGACCCCGCCGAGGTCGCACAGGACGTCGTGCCGAGGCTCTTCGCGGCGGTCGACGGGGAGGCGCCGCTCCGCGCGCGCTGGCCGAACGCCGACCGGGCCCCGAAGGACGAGTGGATCGGGCTGTGGGCGCTGCCGATCGCCGCGGGCGTGAAGGAGATCGAGGGAGCGCTGGTCGAGGACTGGGAGTACGGCCGGGTCGCCGAGATCGTCCACGTGGGCCCCTTCGAGACCGAGCCGGAGAGCGTCGCGAAGCTGCAGGCGTTCGCCGCCGAGCAGGGGCTCGAGCTCGTCGGCCCGCGCGAGGAGGAGTACCTGACCCCGCCGGGCGTCGAGCCCCAGAGGACGCTGATCCGCTACCGCGTCTCGAGCCGGTCGCGGTAGAGCAGCTCGGTCCGGTCGGTGCAGCGGCTCTCGAGGAACCGCGAGAGCGCGCGCCGGCGGCCCGACTCGCCGTAGCGCCGCTGCAGCTCCGGGTCACCCGCGAGGAGCTCGATCGCCGCCGTGAGCGGCTCCACCTCGGCCGGCGGGACGAGCACTCCGGTCTCGCCGTCGCGCACGAGCTCGCCGAGGCCGCCGATCGCGGCCGCGATCACCGGGCGGGAGCGCTCCATCGCCTCCAGCGCGACCATCCCGAAGCCCTCGCCCATCGAGGGGACGACGACGATCGAGGACTCCTCGATCGCGCCCTGGATCGGCGACACGTACCCGCGGAACCGAACCGCCTCCCCGATCCCGAGCTCCCGCGCGAGCGCCTTCAGCGACGGCTCGAGCGGGCCGCGGCCGGCGATGTCGAGCGTCAGCCCGGGGAAGCGCTCCAGGGCGCGCGCGAACGACCGCAACAGCACGATGTGGCCCTTGATCGGGATCAACCGGCCCACGCAGAGCAGGCGCGGGTCCCCGGCGGGAGCCGGCGGCTCGCCGTCGCGGGGCGCGATCCCGTAGTGCACGATCTCGAAGCTGCCCTCGTCGAAGCCCTCGGTGTCGGCGAGGTACCGTGCGAGGCCGCGCGAGATCGCGATCTGGACGTGCGCCAGGCTCGCGACGCTGCGGTCGCCGAGCGCGAAGCCGCGGCCCTCCCGGAACTCGTTGAAGCCGTGCTTGGTCGAGAACCGCACCGGCACGCCGGTCATCGCGCCGGCGACCTGGCCGTACGCGTCCGCGTGGACGAGGTGCGTGTGCAGGATCGTCGGCCGCACGTGGGCGAGGTAGGCGGAGACCCTCGCGAAGGCCAGCGGGTCGACGTCGGCGGAGAGGTGGATCGCGTCGACCGGGACGCCCCGCGCCTCGAGCTCGCGCGCGAAGTCCCAGGCCCCGGGCTCGTCCTCGTGCAGCATCAGCAGGCGGAGGTCCCAGCCGCGGCCGCACAGGTCGGGCAGCAGCGAGAGCAGGTGCGCCTCCGAGCCCGAGATTCCCGCGACCTTCTGCATGTGGAGGACGAGCGGCCGCCTCACGACGCCAGAACCACCTTGTGCTCATGAGCATTTGGCCTCACGCGGCAAGCACCTTGTCGGCCCAGGACCCGACGGAATGGCGCTCGACGACCGCCTCGCGCAGCGCCCGCCCGACCACGTCGCGCTCCGCGCCGGGCAGCGCCTGAAACGCCCGCAGCCGCTTGGCCAGCTCGGCCACGTCCTCGCGCGGGAACGGATCGAGGAACTCGTCGAAGATCGGGTTCGAGGCGATCACCGGCAGGCAGCTCGCCGCCGCCTCGTAGACGACCTTGTCCGAGGCCCCCGCCCGCATGTTGTTGATCAGGACGTCGGAGCGCGCGAAGAGCGCCGGCAGCTCCTCGCGGGGCAGCGCAGGGCCGAGCTCGACCGGCGCCTGGAGCTCGACGACGAGGCGCTCGAGCTCGAGGCGGTGGCTCTGCTCGAGCGGCGAGCCCGCCGGGCCGTGCACCTCGAGCCGCGCGCCCTCGACCTGCGCGACGGCGCGGATCACCGTGTCGAGCCCCTTGGCCGGCGAGTAGCGGCCGAGCGCGACCGCCCGCACCACGTCGGCCGGCGGATGCTCCGCGCACCGGAACTCCTGCATGTCGATGCCGTGCCCGATCGGGACGACCTTGGGTGACGGGAGCGGAAAGGAGCGCGTGTCGACGGTGACGATCACCGTGGAGACGCGCTCGGCCAGGCGGAGCGTCCGCCCGGCCCGCCAGTGCGTGTACCACAGCACGAGCGGGATCCGGAGCGGGCGGACGAGCGGCGCCGCGAGCACCGCGTAGATCGGGCACATGTGGGCGATCACCCGCTCCGGCCGCAGCCGCAGCTCCTGCACGAGCGCCGCCTCGAACCGGGCCCCGCGCCCGGCCTTCGAGCCCGCGCCGAAGCGATGGAGGCGGCAGTTGCCGGGCAGCACCCCCGGGACGATCCCGTCCGCGAGCACTGCGACCTCGTCGACCCGCGCCGCGATCGCGCGGATCTTCGCCACGGTCGCGGCGAGCGCCGGATGCTCCGGGTCGACCTGCTGCGTGATGAAGACGACCTTCCTCATCTAGAAGATGTCCGTGTCACCGAGGGTGAAGTCCCACCGGTCGGGGATCCCGACGCCGTGGCGGAGCGGCTTGCCGATCACGCGGATCGTGCCCGGCGCCGGCACGAAGCCGGCCGCGAGGTAGGCCGCGCGCTGGCCGGGGCCCGGCACCCCCAGCACGATGTCGCAGCCCTTCGACTCGCGCACGCACCGCCGCAGGAGCCGGTGCGCCGGCCCCACGAGCTCGCAGACGACACCGGCCGAGAACCCCTTCCGCACGGCCCGGCCGACGACCGCGTACCCGAGCTCGTCGCCGAGCACGCGGTAGTCGCGCGGCGCGTCGAGGTAGCGCCAGGTCAGGTAGCCGGCGCTGCGCACGAGCGCGTTGCGGTAGCCCTCCCGGCGCCAGAGCTCCTCGTGGCGCTCGTCGAACGACTCGAGGTAGCCGCCGCTTCGCGGCGCGAGCCCGCCCGCGCCGGTGCGGCGGAGGCGGAGCGGCCGCGCCCACAATCGCATGCGGTAGAGGTCGTGCCAGCCGAGCTTCCCGACGAGGATCGGCCCGGCCATCGGGTTCGTGAACCCGAGCGCCATCGTCGCGCCCGCGGCGGCCGCCTGCTCCTCGTTCGCGAGCTCGAGCCTGCCGAAGATCCCGCGCCCGCGCGCCTCCGGGTGCGTGACCGCACCGACCGCGAAGGCGACGAGCTGCTCTTCGCCGCCCACCAGCGCCCGCGCATAGCTCATCGCCAGCACGCCGAGCGCGCGGCCGTCCTCGCGCTCCTCGGAGAGGAGCCGCGGCCCGGCCGGGTTGCGGTCGAAGAACCAGTCGAACTCCTCCGGCGACATCGACTCGCCGTACACCTCGTCGAGGAGGCCGAGGAAGTCGTCCCGCGCGACGCTCACTTGGTCGCGGTGCCGAGCGCCTGGTTGAAGATCCGTCGTGCGTGCGTCCCGGCAACCGTGTCCTTGACCCCGATCAGGTCGCAGGCGCCCGCGAGCACGAGCTCGAAGGTGCGGTGCGCGTAGGGCTCGATGTTGTAGCGGTGGAGGCGCAGCGGGTCCATCGCGGCCCTGTTCCCGCCCGACACCGAGGTGAACGCGATCTCGTAGCCCGCCTGCTTCAGCAGGCTCAGGTGGACGGGCCGGTAGTGCGCCTCGGAGCCCTTCACGTACGCGAAGGCGCGCACCGGGCGGCCGAGGCGCTCCTCCAGCCGGAGCTTCGAGAGCGTGATCTCCCGCGCCGCCTCGTCCACCTCGAGGTCCGCGAGCGGGCGGTGGCTGATGCCGTGGCTCTCGACACGGACCCCGCCGGCCTCGAGCTCCGGCAGCTCGTCCCAGCTCAGCGTCCTGTTGACGAGGCCCGCCGCGGCGAGGCGCTCCTCGTGGGGCAGCGGCCGCGCGCCGTCGAGGTAGCCGATCGGGACGAAGATCACCGCCGGGTAGCCGTGGCGGCGGAGCACAGGGAGCGCGTTCTCGAGGATGTCCCTGTAGCCGTCGTCGAAGGTGATCAGCACCGCGCCCGGCGGCAGGGGCCGGACCCCGGCGACGTGGTCGAGCACCGCGTCGAGCGAGACGACCTGGTAGCCGAACTCGCGAAGCACGGCCATCTGCTCGTCGAAGAGCCCGGTCGGCACCGAGATCGGGTTCTCCGGACGGTCGTTGACCTTGTGGTACATGAGCACGCGGAGGGCCCGGTCGCCGTCGTGGTCGACGGCGCCGATCGTCGTCGCGGTCTCGCCGATCGACCGGTAGAGGCCGTTCTTCAGCAGCTGCTTGGCGCGGTCGGGACGCACGACGAGAGTCTAGGCGGCCAGCGCCGCGAGCTGGTCGGCGTAGCTCTCGAGGGTGAGGCCGAGCGCCTCGAACCGCGCGCGCGCCGCCGCGCCGAGTCGCTCGGCGAGGGCCGGGTCCGAGAGGACGCGGGCGAGCGCGGCGGCGAGCGCCTCCGGGTCGCCGGGCGGCACGAGCAGGCCCTCGACCCCGTCGGTGACGAGATCCTCGATCCCGCCGGTCGAGCTCGCGACGACGCCTCGGCCGCGGGCGAAGCTCTCGATGATCACGCGGCCGAGGCCCTCCGTGAGTGACGGCACCACGAGCACCGTGGAGGCGTCCATCCGCGCGACGACGTCCTCCGGCGCGAGCTCGCCGACGTGCTCGACCGCGAGCTGCTCGACGACCGGCGCCAGCGATCCGCGGCCGACGACGACGAGGTGCGCATCGGGCAGCCGGCGCCATGCCGCCGCGAGCGTCTCGATGCCCTTCGCCGCCTCGAGCGAGCCGACGTAGAGCACGGAGGCGGAGCCGGGAAGCGGCAGCGGCGGCCGCTCGGTGAACGCCTCGAGGTCGGTGAACGCGGCGAAGGTGCCCGCGGCCGGGCGGCCGGTCGACTCCTCGACCAGCCGGGCCGTGAACGGGGAGAGGGCGCGCACCGCGTCGGCCCGCCGCAGGGCCCAGGCGGAGAGCGCATCCGAGAGCGGCGAGACGAGGCGGCGGGCCGGAGAGCCGTAGAGGCGCGTCGCATAGCGCCAGTCGCCGTGCACCTCGACCACGAGCTTCGCCCGGGGTCGTCCTGCGAGCGCCCGGCCGACGACGACGGCGGCCCCGATCTGCGGGCTCTCGGCGAAGACGGCCCGGGGCCTCGTCCGCCGGAGCGAGCGCCTGACCCGAAACGGGAGGCGCGCGTAGAACGCGACGCCGTCGAGGCGGCTCGGACGCACCGGCTGGAGCAGCTCGAAGCGCTCGTCGCCGGCCTCCCCTGCCCGCTCGGCGCAGCCGAGCACGCGATAGTCGATCCGCTCGCCGACCGCCTCCCACTTGCGTGCGAGGCCCGGCGGCAGCGGCAGGGCGTACCGCGTGCGGCCGACGAAGAGGGCGCGCGGCTTCATCCGCCCTCGACGAGCGCGCGGATCCGCTCGGCGTACTGCTCCGGCGTCTGGAGCCAGGCGCCCGCCGCGGTGGCCGCACCCTTGCCGAGCCGCTGCGCCAGCTCGGCGTCGGAGAGCACGCGCACGAGCGCGTCGGCGAGCGCGGGCGTCGAGCCCGGCTCGACGAGGAGGCCGCTCTCGCCGTCCGCGACGAGGTCCCGGATCCCGCCGACGCGCGTCGCCACGACTCCCCGCCCGCGGCAGAACGCCTCGACGAGCACGCGGCCCATCCCCTCCGAGCGCGACGGAAGGACGAGCACGGTGGCCTCGTCGAGCGCGGCGGCCACCTCGGCGGGCGCGAGCTTCGGGTCCCAGCGAACCCCGAGAGACCGGACGGCTCCGCGCAGCGAGCCGTCGCCGACGATGCGCAGCTGCGCGCCGGGCAGCCGCGCCGCGACCGTCCGCCACGCCTGCGCGAGCCCGTCGACGTTCTTGTAGCGCTCCAGCACCCCGACGAAGAGCACGGACGGGCGCTCGGGCAGGGGCCGCCGCTCGCCGAGGAACGGCTCGAGGTCCATGAAGGCGGGAAAGGTCGCTGCCGGCTCGACGCCGATCTCGCGCGCGAGCCGGGTCGTGTACTGCCCGACGGTGCGGACCGCGTCGGCGCGCCGCAGCGCGGCGGTCCCGAGCCGGTCGACGAGCGGGCCGAGCACGCGCCGCGCCGGCGAGCCGTACAGGCGCGTGGCCGTCCGCCAGTCGCCGTGGAGCTCCACGATCACCCTGGTGCGGCTTCCGGCGAGACGCCGGCCGAGCAGGCAGGAGGCCGCCTCGTGCGGGCTCTGAGTGAGGATCGCATCGGGCCGGAAGCCGCGTAGCTCGCGGGCGACGCGCCACGGGAGGGCGAGCTGGAACGCGAGCCCGTCGAGGGCGCGCGGCGAGAAGGGCTCGACGAGCGTGAACGTGTCGTCGCCGGCCGGCCCGTCGTCCGGCGCGCTGGCGAGGACGCGCAGGTCGACCACCGCGCGGAGCGCGTCGAACTTGCGCGCGAGGCCCGGCTCGAGGGGGAGCCGATAGCGCGTGCGGCCGACCATCAGCAGGCGCGTCATCGGGCGGCGGCCTCGAGGATCCGCTCGAGCTCGCCGTAGATCTCCCCGGGCGCGAAGCGCTCGGCCGAGGGCGCCGCAGCCGCCCGCAGCCGCGCTCCCAGGTCCGGCTCCGCGAAGAAGCGTCCGATCGCGGCGGCGAGCGCGGCGGGGTCGCCGGGCCGAACCAGCAGCCCGTTCTCGCCGTCCCTCACGATCTCGGGGACGCCTCCCACGGCGGTCGCGATCACCGGCGTCCCGACCGCGAGCGCCTCGACGACCACGTGCGGGAAGTTCTCCCAGCTCGACGCGAGCAGGGAGGCGTCGGCCGCACGCAGCCATTCGAAGACCGTGTGCCGCGGCTGGGCGCCGAGGAACCGGACCGGGAGGCCGGCGGCCCGCGCCTCGAGCTCCGCCCGCCGGGGGCCGTCCCCGACCAGGACGAGCTCGATCCCTTCCGTGGCGGCGATCGCGTCGAGCGCGACCTCCAGCGACTTCTGCGGCGTGAGGCGTCCCGCGAAGACCAGCGTCCTGCCGTCGAGCCCGAGGCGCCGGCGCAGCTCCTCCCTGGGCGCGAGATCGGACGGGGCCACGACCGGATTCGGGAGGCGGGTGACGCGCCCGGGGTCGAGCCCCCAGCCGATCGCGAGACGGCGCAGCGACTCGCTCGGGCACACGACGGCGGCGGCCCGGCCGAGCGCGTGGTCGCGGGCACGGCGGAGGAGGTCGATCCGCAGGCCGTGCTCGCGCTGGAACGCGTCGAGGTCGCCTCCCGCGAGCCCGTAGCGGAGCGAGCGCTCGTAGACCGGGTCGGAGGTGAGCTTGAAGACGAGCGGACGGCCGGCGAGAGCCGTGCCGTAGCCGCTCCGGCCGACCATCCCGGTCGAGTAGACGACGGAGGCCGACCGCGCGCGCCGCGCGATCTCGAGCATCACCGCCAGGTGGCGGGGCCCCGGCGGGACCCGCCGCGAGACCCAGTGCACCGGGTAGGCCTCGGGCGCCGGCGGGCCGTCGGCCGTGACGACGACGCTCACCTGGTGGCCGCGGCCGCGCAGGAACTCCGCCACCTCGGGCGCGTGACTCGCCGGCCCGCCGACGTCGGGCGGCCAGATCCCGCTCACGACGAGGACTCTCACGACGGGACCGCCTCGAGCCGCCCGCGCTGGAGCCGCACCAGGATCACGATCCACGTGATCCCGTAGGCGACGCTCGAGACGACGACCGCGACGGCGGCCCCCGTCGCGCCCCAGAGCGAGCCGAAGACGAGGATCAACGGCAGCATCACCGCCGCCTCGATGCCCGAGGCGACGATCCGCAGCCCGGGGCGCCCGATCGAGACCGGAAACGACTTCGACCAGCCGAACACGACCTGGATCGCGGCCGCGACGAGGATGATCCGCGCAGGGGTGATCGCAGGCGCGTACTGGTCGCCGAGGAAGAACTTCACCATCCAGCCCATCAGGAGCTCGAGCGGGACCAGCGCGACGAGCATCAGCGCGGTCGCGCCGCGGAGGTAGCCGAGCACGCCCTCCCAGACGACCTCGGTCCGGCCGCGCTCCCACTCGCGCGTCTGCTCGGTGAGCAGGATCAGCCGCACCGGCGAGCTGAGCGCCGCGAAGCCCTGCTGCGGGGCCTGCGCCGCGCGGAAGTAGCCGACCTCGGTCGGGTTCGTGACCACGCCGAGCGCGAGCGGCGCGAGCCAGCCGCGCAGCGAGACGAGCCCGGTGCCGATGCTCGACTGGAGCACGAACCGCATCACCGGCGAGCGGTCGTCGCCGAGCCCGCTCGCCGCGACGCGGGGGAAGCGGCGCACCGCGTTGACCCCGATCGCGACCACGCAGATCGACGTGAGCAGCTGCGCGACGACGATCCCGAAGACCGTCGCGTTCACGCCGTGCGGCGCCGCGATCACGATCGCGATCAGGCGCAGGCCGGTCGCGAGGGTGAGCAGTCCGCCGCGGATGTCGTAGCGGCTGCGCAGGATCAGCATCGCCGCGCCCATCGACTCGGCCGCCTGGAGCAGCGGCAGGCACGCCGCGATCAGCATCGGCTCGAGCATCCCCGTGGTGTTGAAGAGCGCGTCCGCGAACGGCGCGAGCAGGATCACGATCAGCGTCGCGACGAGCGCGGCCGCCGCCTCGAGGCCGAAGGTGACGCGCAGGAGCCGGTGGAAGCGGCCCCAGTCCTCCTGCTCGGCGTAGCGGAAGCCGTACTTCACGAGGGCCTCGTCGCCGGTCAGCTCGAGGAGGAGCTGGAAGAACGCCGCGGTGCCGACCGCGAGGCTGAAGCGGCCCGCCGAGGTCGGGCCGAGGACCCTCAGCAGGACGATCGAGCCGAGGATGCCGAGCGCGGTGGAGCCGTAGATGCCGAGTGCGGTGGCAGACCGGCGCCAGAGAAGCCGCTTCCGCATCAGGGCGGCCAGTATAGTGGCGCGACTTGTCGCCCCGACCGCACGACAGCCGGCTTCCCTCGCCGGGCGCCATCGTGCTCGCGCTCGCGGTCCCGCTCCTCTTCCTCCACACGCATTTCCTGCCCGGGGTGACCGTGCACGGCGCGCGTGCGAACCTCGCCGACCTGGCCGCCGTTGCGGTCGCGGTCGCGGGGCTCTGGACGGGGCTCCGGGAGGGCTTCGGGCCGCTGCGGACGGGGCGGTGGGTGTGGATCGCCGCCGGCGCGTTCTTCGTCGTCGTCGCGGCGTCGACCGCGTACGGTGCCGCGACCGACGCCGCCTACCTGCTCGGCAAGCACTCGGTGACGGCGCTCAAGCTGCTCGAGTACGCCCTGATGGCGCCTGCGGCGGTGCTGATCGTGCGGCGGCGTCGCGACCTCGAGCTGCTCTTCGCCTCGGTCACCGTCTGGGCGGTCGCCGCGCTCGCCTACGGGCTGCTCGAGTTCTTCGACGTCGTGGACGACTTCTCGGTCGGACACAAGCGCGCCGGGGGACGCGAGCCGTCGTTCCTCGGCCCGCACGACTTCGCGGCGCTCTCGGCGATGGCGCTCTCGCTGTCGCTCGCCGCGGTCGCGCTCGGGCCGGTCGGGCCACGGGCACGCCGCTGGGTCGTCACGGCGGGAGTCGTCGGCGCCGCGGGCCTCGTGCTCTCGGGCGCGGTCGCCGGAGTGCTGGGTCTCGGGCTCGCCGCGGCCGCGGCGGGCCTCGTCGCGCTCCGCCGCGGCCGGCTCTCCCTCGCCCGCGCCGCGGGCCTCGCCGGGATCGTCGCCGCGGTGCTGCTCGGCACCCTCGTGATGCGCTCGAGCGACGTCTCGCAGTTCCTGAAGTTCCTCGGGATCAAGCCCGGCGCCTCGCAGGCCTCGCTCGGCGGCTCGAGCTACTCGCAGCGCACCGTGCTGGCCTACTTCGGACTCCGGATCGTCGCCCACCGGCCCGTGTTCGGGGTCGGCTGGCAGGAGTCGGCCTACGAGGACGCCTATCGCCCGTACCTCGCCGCCGCGCGCCGCCGCTTTCCCGACGTCGCACCGCTCGCGTTCCCGTCCCCGCAGCACCGCTGGGGCGTGCAGAACCTCTACCTCCAGGCCGCGGCCGACATGGGCGTGGTCGGGCTCGCGGCGCTGCTCGCGCTGCTCGGCTCCGGGCTCGTGGCCGGCCTGCGCTGGGCGCTGCGGGCGCCTCCTGCCGGCGCGCCGCTCGCCGTCGTGCCCGTACTCTGGCTCCTGATGGCGATCGGGATCTGGAACGGCCTCGGGATCGTCGCGGGGATCCCGCTCGTGGCGATGACCTGGCTCTCGCTCGGCCTCGTGGCGGTCCGCCTTGACTGAGTCCTGGCCGGGAGCCGCGCGCCGCGAGGTGCCCTGGTCCTCGCCGACCTACGCCGTGCGCGCACCGCTCGCGGCCTGGCTGCAGGAGGAGGCGAAGCGGGCCGCCGGCGCCTTCGGCCGCTACCGGCTGCTCGACGTGGGCTGCGGGCCGAAGCCGTACTACCCCTTCTTCGAGCCGTTCGTGGCCGAGTACGTCGGCGTGGACGTGGTCGAGAACCCGGCCGCCGAGCTGCGCGGGCCGGTCGAGGCGCTGCCCGTGCCCGACGCGAGCTTCGACGTCGTCCTCTGCTCGCAGGTGCTCGAGCACTGCGACGACCCCGCGCAGGCGGTCCGCGAGCTGCGGCGCGTGACGAAGCCGGGCGGGCGCGTCCTCGCCTCCACCCACGGGGTGCAGGTGTACCATCCCTCGCCCGTCGACCTGTGGCGTTGGACGCACGCGGGGCTCGAGCGCCTCTTCACCCAGAATGCGGCCTGGAGCTCGGTGGCCGTGCGGCCCTCGTCGGGGACGACGGCCTGCCTCGGCATGCTCCTCTCGATCTACATCGACCTGCTCTCCCGCCGCGCCCACGCCGCGCCGGCCGGCCGCGCCCTCGTGACCGGGATCAACCACGCCGCCGCCGCGCTCGACGGGCGCTCCGCGGAGCTGCGAGAGATCCGCTCGGGCGCCCTGATCGCCAACTTCCACGTGGTGGCCTCCGCGTGATGCCAAATGCTCATGAGCACAAGGCCTCCTCGTGAACTCGTTCACGTTCCTGGGAGGCCGCGCGCCGGGCCCGGCTCCGCCGGGCGGGAGCGAGAGGCGGCCAGGCTCGTGAAGGTTCTCGTCACCGGCGGGGCCGGGTTCATCGGCTCGAACCTCGTGCGCGCGCTGCTCGGGCGCGGCGACGAGGTGCGCGTGCTCGACAACTTCTCCACCGGAAACC
>Ga0335080_10006316_pt1 | contig 12246 bp, 8 predicted proteins | sample Lox_Sample_34_FD_206720 | JGI IMG/M metagenome (GOLD analysis project Ga0335080, IMG submission 206720) | Soil microbial communities from Loxahatchee National Wildlife Refuge, Florida, United States - Lox_Sample_3.4 | ecosystem: Environmental > Terrestrial > Soil > Wetlands | place: USA: Florida...
GCGGTGGCATTCATGGCATTCATCTCCACGGCAATTTGTTCGCGCAACTGCCGGCGGGATTCGCGCCGCACCACATCAATCGCCGTCCGGCACGCGACCTGATAAAGCCACGCGGTCAAAATGGTGTCGGGTTTCAGTTTGCCGGCGTTACGGGCGAGGTCGGCGAAGGCGGATTGCGCGACTTCCTCGGCCAGTTGCGGGGAGCGGACCTGCCGCAACGCGGCGGAATATACCAAATCCAAGTGCCGCCGGACCAGTTCGGCAAAGGCTTCCTGCGAGCCCTGTTGCGCGTAATCACGCAACAGATCTAAATCGCTTGTCATCGTTTCCAAATATATCGCCGCTGCTGCCCGGAATCCGACAAAATTGTGGTGCCCTGCGTAACCACCTTTACTTTCGTCGATTTGTCCCGCATTTTGAGCGCAGCATGACACGACATTTTCTCGGTCTTTTTGCCCTGGCTCTGACCATCTGGTTGGCAACGGCCTCCGCTCGGGCTGCAGACACGACAAATCCGGCGCCGGATTTCAAGGAAGTCTATGATTTGCTGCGCACAAATCTTGCGGGCGCAACGGATGATAATTTGAACCGCGCAGCGGTGGAAGGCTTGCTGTCCCGCTTCCCCGGCAAAGTTTCCCTGGTCGGCGGCGCGGCGGACGGGACGGCGATCGCGCAAGGCAGGATGGCATTGGGCAAATCCGCCGTCGTTGAAAACAACGTCGCCTATCTGCGCGTCGGCTGGGTTGCGGGGAACCTGGCGGATGAATTACGCGCTGCGTATCGCGCGTTGACTACCACCAATAATGCGGCCGGAATCGTCCTGGATTTGCGGTTTGCCGATGGCGACGATGCGGCCGCGGCGCAGGCTGCGGCGAATCTGTTCACGTCAAAAAAAATCGGCGCCGGATTACTGGTGGTGCTGGTAAACAGCAAAACACGTGGCGCGGCGGAATCGTTGGCGGCGGCATTGCGCCGCGCGGACGCGGGCCTGATCATCGGCAGCCCGACCGCGGGCGAGGCGGCAACCTTCAAGGAATTCCCGCTGCGCAACGGCGAGCGGCTGCGCATTGTGATGACGCCGGTCAAATTCGACCATGGCCCGGCAGTTCCGTCCGGCAGTTTACAGCCCGACATTGCCGTGACGGTGAGCGCGGACGACGAACGCGCGTTTTGGGAAAATCCCTACGTATCGCCAGCACCGACCAACAAGAGTCCCGATCTTGTCACCAACAATTTGCTGCCATTCGTGGATCGCATCAGCGAAGCGGATCTGGTGCGGCACCGGCAGGAAAACATGAAACGCATTGACCTCCTCAACCTGCCCAAACCATGGGGACCGGTGCGGGAACCCAACCGGATTAATAAAGATGGCAAAGACGACAATTCCGCGTTATCGCGCACCGCCGAGGCGCCCAAGCCGGTGCTCCGCGACCCGGTTTTGGCGCGTGCGGTGGATTTAATCAAAGGCCTCGCCATCGTGCGCCAGCCGCGTCATTGATTTCGGATTGACGATGCGCTTTTCGCAAACCATCGTGAACCTTTACGCGGGATGAAGACCATTCTGTTCATTTGCACCGGCAACGTCTGCCGCAGCCCGATGGCCGAAGCGCTGTTTCGGCGGGCGGCGGGCGGACGCGGCGGGTTCCGGGTGTTGTCGGCGGGACTCGGCGCGGTGGACGGCCAGCCGCCGACGGCGCATTCGGTGGCGGCGATGCGCGTGCTGGACATTGACATTTCCGGGCAGCGCAGCCGGATGCTCACTACGGATTTGGTGCGGCAGGCGGATTACATTTTCGGCATGACGCACAGCCACGTGGACGCGATTGCGCTCCTGTATCCGCCGGCGGCGGAAAAGACCTTTTTGCTGCGCGAATTTGACGACACACTTGAAGAGTTTGAAAAAGACATCAGCGACCCGATCGGCGGCACCTACGAGGTGTATGAGAATTGCCGCGACCAGATCGAACAGGGCATCGCGTCACTATTGAAATTTATGGAACAACACGAAATCTCATCGGCCCCGCACGCGGCCCGGCCCGTGGCGGTTACCAACTTCGCACTCGGCGCGGACCATGGCGGTTATGAATTGAAGGAAACGCTGAAACAATATCTGCAGCAGCGCGGCCTGAGTGTCGTGGATTTCGGCGCCAAATCCAGGGATCCGGACGATGATTATCCCGATTTTGCGCGGCTGGTGGCCCAGGCCGTGGCGGCGGGACAGGCCGAACTCGGGCTGGCCATCTGCACCAGCGGGGTCGGCGTGAGCATGACGGCCAACAAAGTGCCCGGCGCCCGCGCCGCTCTCGTGGCCGATGAACAGACTGCGGCGCTGGCGCGGCAGCATAACGACGCGAATATCCTCTGCCTCAGCGGCAAAACCACTTCGCCGGAGCTGGGCCGGAAAATTCTCGACGCGTTTATCGGCGCCAAATTCGAGGGCGGACGGCACGAACGCCGCGTCAACAAAATGGATGTACGGCTCGCGCCGGCTTCACTCCGCCTGCGCAACGTGGATTCCGCCGTGGCCGAATCCATCGAACACGAACGGCTGCGCCAGCAGGATAACATCGAGTTGATTGCCAGTGAAAATTTTGTCAGTCCGGCGGTTCTGGAAGCCCAGGGCTCCGTCCTCACCAACAAATACGCCGAAGGCCTGCCGAAGAAGCGCTGGTACGGCGGATGCGAAAACATTGACGTCGTCGAACAACTCGCCATCGACCGCGCGAAAAAACTGTTCGGCGCGGAACATGTCAATGTCCAACCGCATTCCGGCAGCCAGGCGAACATGGCGGTTTATTTCGCCATGCTCAAACCCGGCGACAAGATGCTGACGATGGACCTGAGCCACGGCGGACACCTGACCCATGGCAACAAGGTTAATTTTTCGGGGAAGTTCTTTGAAATCATCCACTACGGCGTGCGCAAGGACGACGAGCGGATTGATTACGACCAGCTCGCCAAAATGGCGCGCGAACACAAGCCGAAGATGATTACGGTGGGCGCCAGCGCCTACCCGCGCATCATCGATTTCAAGCGCATGGGCGAAATCGCCCGCGAAGTCGGCGCGTATCTGCTGGCCGACATCGCGCACATCGCCGGCCTTGTCGCCGCGGGACTCCATCCCAGCCCGGTCGGGCACGCGGATTTCGTGACCACCACCACGCACAAGACGTTGCGCGGTCCGCGCGGCGGATTGATTTTGTGCCCGGAAAAGTTTGCCAAGGAAATTGATTCCACCGTCTTCCCCGGCATCCAGGGCGGGCCGCTGGAACACGTCATCGCCGCCAAGGCGGTCTGCTTCCAGGAAGCACTGCAGCCGACGTTCAAGGCGTATCAACACCAAATCATGAAGAATGCCGTGGCATTGGCCGAAGGCATGAAACGCAACGGCTACCGCCTCGTCAGCGGCGGCACGGACAATCACCTGATGCTGGTGGATGTAGGGGCGAAGAACGTGACCGGCAAGGATTGTCAGATTGCGCTGGATGAAGCTGGCATCACGGTGAACAAGAACACCATCCCGTTCGAGACCCGCTCGCCGTTCCAGGCCAGCGGCATCCGGCTCGGCACACCGGCGGTGACCACGCGCGGCATGAAGGAAACGGAGATGGCGGCCATTGCGGACATGATTTCCGAAGTGCTGCTCGACATCAAAAACGTCGAGGCCGCGCACAAAGTCCGCGCCCGCGTGCGCGAGCTGACGGCGAAATTCCCGCTGCCGTATTGATTGGTGGTGTTTGAATTTACTGTAGCGTCGAGCCTATGGCCCGAAATCGGCGCAGAGCGGCGACTCTACAACAGTCAAATTAAGATGCCGCTTCGATTTATTTGACCGCTTGACAGGGAGGCCAAGGTGCGCCAACCTATGGGCGAGTTGACTGCGAAATTTCCCTTGCCGTATTGAGGTGACGTTTGCCTCGAACGCTCGGTTGACGTAATCCATTTTGAACTTTTCCGGTTGCCGGCCGTCCAAGGCGTGGAGGACATGCAAACCGGGAATTGAAATCCAGCCAATCCAATCAATTTTATCTATGCCAAGAGTTTCAACCAAAAAAACCAAAGTGAAACCGGCGCCAGAAACCCCGGCGGATGCTCCCGCCGTGGAAGCGCCGGAATCGACCACCAACGGCAGCCCGGCAGCGGAAGTTCCCGCCACCGTTGAGCCATCCGGTACCGCCGACCTGCAGCCACCCTCCACGCCGGTCGAACTGGCGGAAGTGCCCAAAGTGGAGGAACCCAGGACGGCCGAGCGCCGCGGCCCGCAACGCGACAAGATCGTCGCTTCCCTCAACATCGCCAAGCTCCAGGCCATGCAGATGAGCGAGTTGAACCACATGGCCAAGGACCTCGGGGTGGAGAATTTCGGCACGATGCGCAAGCACGAAGTCATCTTCCACATCCTCCAGAAAAATGCCGAACGCGCCGGGGTGCTGTTTTCCGAAGGCGTGCTCGAAGTGCTGCCGGAAGGTTTCGGCTTCCTGCGGTCGCAGAGTTTCAATTATCTGCCCTGCCCGGAGGACATTTACGTTTCGCCGTCGCAAATCCGCCGGTTCGACCTGCAGACGGGCAACCTCATCGCCGGCCAGATCCGGCCGCCGAAAGAAAAGGAAAAATTCTTCGCGTTGCTCAAGGTCGAGGGCGTGGACGGCGAGGATCCGGACAAGGCGAAGGAAAAAACCCATTTCGACAATCTCACGCCGCTGTTTCCGAACAAGCGGTTTATCCTGGAAACCACGCCCGAGGAACTGAACACACGCGTGCTCGACCTCGTTTGCCCCATCGGCAAGGGCACCCGCGGCCTCATCGTCGCGCCGCCGCGCACGGGCAAAACCGTGCTCATGCAGAAAATCGCCAATGCGATTCTCAAAAACAATCCCGAGACCTACCTCTTCATCCTGCTCATCGACGAGCGGCCGGAGGAGGTCACCGATATGGAACGCACCTGCAAAGGCGCGGAAGTCATCAGCTCCACGTTCGACGAGCCGCCGGAACGCCACGTGCAGGTGGCCGAAATGGTCATCGAAAAAGCGCGGCGCATGATCGAGCACAAGCGCGACGTGGTGATTCTGCTCGATTCCATCACCCGCCTCGCCCGCGCTTACAACACCATCCAGCCGCACTCGGGCAAAATCCTTTCCGGCGGCGTGGACGCGAACGCGTTGCACAAGCCGAAGCGCTTTTTCGGCGCGGCGCGCAACATCGAGGAAGGCGGCTCGCTCACCATCATGGCCACGGCGCTGGTGGACACCGGCAGCCGCATGGACGAAGTGATTTTTGAAGAGTTCAAAGGCACGGGTAACATGGAAGTGAATCTGGATCGCGCGCTGGTGGACCGCCGCATTTTCCCATCCATCAACATCGAACACTCCGGCACGCGCAAGGAGGAATTGCTCTACCACCCGGACGAACTGGACCGGATTGTCCTGCTGCGCCGCGCGCTCACCGGTGTGCCGCCTGTCGAGGCGATGGAATTGCTGTTGGGCAAGCTGAAGAAAACCAAGACCAACATTGAGTTCCTGCTCGGCATGACCGTGAGTTGAACTTTCACGTGGCTTTCAATGGCAGGTATGCGCATTTACGCCGGCGTGCGGCCCTAAAACCATCATGATCACCGAAGAAAACTTTCTCGATTTCAAGTGCCCCTATTGCGGCGGACCGGTTTCTTTTCCCGAAAACGCGATGGGTTCCGTTCAGCAGTGTCCCAACTGCATGGAAAGCCTCATTGTGCCGGAGGCCGGCAGCGAAACGGGCGAAAAGCCGCCCATCCCCATCACCACGCCCCGGCTGATTTTAAGGCGGTTCGCCATGAACGATTGGGAGGCGTTGATGAAATTGCTGGCCGATGAAGATTTTCTTCAATACACGGACGGGCTGGCGGTGAACGAAGAGGAGCAGGTGCTGCATTGGCTCGAAAGCGACAGCACGATCAAACTGACGACGCCAAACCAGATGTTTCGTCTGGCCATTGAACTCCAGGACGGCAACCAGCTCATCGGCCATCTCGGCTTGTGGTTTCCCAAGCCGTCCCAGGCGATGTTGAACATCAATGTGCATCGAAATTATCAGCGGAAGGGGTTCGCGTTGGAAGCGGTGAAAGCGCTGCTCGGTTTTTGTTTTTGGGGAATCAAGCTGCACCGCGTGTCGGCCAGTTGCGATGGTCGGAACACGGCCGCTTGCCGGCTGTTCGAGAGCGTCGGCATGCGGCGCGAAGGGGAGTTTGTGAAAAGCGAACCAATGGCCGAAGGCGGCTGGGCCAACTCCATCTGGTATGCCATTCTGGAAGAGGAATGTCAGGAAGACACCGGCAGTGCGGAGAAAAATCCGGGTTAATCGGGACATTGGGAATGTAAATTTTGAGGAGCGGCCAAGGCTGGGGAGCAAGTCTGGCTGTGATTCCGTGCCGGAGGGTATGTACATAATTGTACTAAACCTTCCGTAAAGGGAGGGGACAATTTGTCCCCCTCCTTGGCTCAAAGTTCTATCTACTCGTAGTCAAAGCTTGGGTTACGCAATAATTCGGTCATTTTAATGCCATTGTGTTGCTCCATAGGAGCATTTGAAAATAGCCCGGCGATTTATCGCCGGGCCATTTTCACAATGTCCTCTCCGGGGACGCGTGCAATTTCCCTATACATTGGTACAGGCCTGCTGGTTCAACGCTTAACCCATCCGGTTGCGGACGAAGATAAAATACAGCGCCAGCGCCAGCAGACAAGTGAGCCAGCCCGTTTCATGGCCCGGGTTGCGGGTTTTCATTCAAAAACTCCATTCCAGCCAGCATTGACGCGGGTTTGTTTGCGCTTGACGGGTTGCTGCTAAAAATCTAAACTGCTGGCTTAAGACGGTAAAGTTTGCTGGTTCATCCAGCGCGCGAAAGTCGGAAGATACATATCTGCCGACTTTTTTGTTCGCCGGATACAATCGCAGCGTCGAGCGTATGAATGCTGATTTTCTAGCAGTTCTGGAATTCTGGGAGCGCGAAAAGGGCATCAACCGTGATGTCCTCGTTGGCGCGGTCCAGGAGGCGTTGCTGTCCGCCGCCAAAAAGGCGGTCGGCGCGGCGCGGGAATTGCGCGTCGAAATTGACCAGAAAAACGGTGACATCAAGGCGTTCGCCAAACTCATTGTCTCCGAGAAGGTCATTTCCAAGCACGACCAGATTTCCGTCTTTGATGCCCGCCGGATCAAGCCGGATGCGCAAGTGGGCGACGAAATCGAAAAGGAAGTGACGCCGACCGGTTTTGGCCGCATCGCGTCGCAATACGCCAAGCAGGCGCTCATGCAGAAAATCCGCCAGGCGGAGAAGGCGCTGATTTTTACCGAGTTCAAGGACCGGGTGGGCGACATCGTCAGCGGCACCGTGCGGCGGTTCGAGCGATCGGATGTGATTCTGGATCTGGGCAAGTACGAGGCGCTGCTGCCGAACCGCGAACGCGTGCCCACCGAGGAATATCAGGTGGGCGAACGCATCCGTTGCTACGTCAAGGCCGTTGAAGAAGGTCCGCACGGGCCGGAAATAATTTTGTCCCGCGCCGATCCGCGCTTTGTCATCAAACTGTTCCAGTTGGAAGTTTCGGAAATCAACGACGGCACGATAGAAATCAAAGGCGTCGCGCGCGAACCGGGTTTTCGCACGAAAATGGCCGTCTATTCGCGCGACAGCAAAGTGGACCCCGTCGGCGCGTGTGTGGGCATGCGTGGCCAGCGCGTGAAAAACATCGTCCGCGAATTGAACAACGAGAAGGTGGACGTCATCCCGTGGTCGCCAGACGTCCGGACGTTCATCACCAACGCGCTTTCGCCCGCGAAGCTCAAAAGCTTTGAAATCGATGAAGCCGGCAAGCGGGTGCACATTCTGGTGGCAGAAGACCAATTGTCGCTGGCCATCGGCAAACGCGGACAGAATGCGCGATTGACAGCCAAGCTGACCGGGTGGGAAGTGAACATAGATGCTGAAGTTGTCGTCACGAAGGGCTTTGAAGAAAAGGTCGCCGAAGCTGTCGGTTTGCTGGCCGCCATTCCGGGGGTTTCACCCGAACAGGCCGACGCCCTGGTGCATGCCGGGTTGACGCGGATCGAGGATTTGTTGTCGGCGGATGAAAGTGATTTGAGCAGCATTCCGCAAATCGGCGAGCAGGCGTCGGAAATTTTAAAAGCGGCGCGGGTTGAAGCCGAAAGCCGGAAGATTCAGCTTGGCGAAAGCGATTCCAACACCGCGGTGGCCTGATGAATGCCGCCGGGAAAAATTTTGGCCGGTACGGTGACCGGCGGCAATTGGTGAAGAAAGCAAAATATGCCCGTTCGGATTTACGACATCTCGAAGAAACTAGGCCTGCAGAACAAAGAAGTTCTCGCCAAGGCCAAGACGCTGGGCATTGCCGCCGCCAAGGTCCCGTCCAGTTCGCTCGATAAAATCACGGCCGAAGACCTCGAAAATCATTTGCTCGAGGATCACCCCGAACTCGCCGCCAAATTTGCGGCTCCGCCGGTCGTCGAGACACCCAAGCCTCCGCCAGTGGAAGAAAAAGTCGTTTTCATCACCGCGCCGCCGCCGGAACCGCCCAAACCGGAAGTTAAAGAAGAACCACCGCCGGTCGTCGTGGAAGCCCCCAAACCGCCGCCGCCACCGCCCAAGCCGGCGGGGCCGAAGGTGGGTGAAAAAGTCGGATTTATTCAACTGCCAACGCGCCCGCCGCGTCCCGGTGACAAGTCCGGTCCGGTCAAACTTCCGCCGTCACGTCCCGGCGTTGCCGGGCGGCAGGAACCCAGGCCGGCTCCGCGCCTGCCGGCCGGCCGTCAAGCCGCGCCGCCGGCCCGCGAACCGGCCGCCAAACCCGCTGCGCCCCAACCCAAATTTGTCGCGCCCGCAACCGGCGAAGTCATTGTCATCAAACCGCCGATTGTCGTGCGTGAACTCGCCGCGCAGCTCAAGCAGAAGCCGTTTAAAATCATCGCCGATTTGATGGAACTGGGCGTTTTCGCCAATGTGAACCAGGCGATTGACGAAAAAATCGCCCAGCAGCTCTGCGCGAAATACGGCTTCCGGTTTGAAGTGGAAAAACGCGAGCGCGGCGGCGGCGTGGTCCACGCACCGGTCAAAAAAATTGAACTCGACATCGAGGACAAGCCGGAACAGCTCAAACCGCGCGCGCCGGTGGTCACCATCATGGGCCACGTTGACCATGGCAAAACGACCTTGCTCGATGTGATTCGCAAATCGGATGTCGCTGCGGGTGAAGCCGGCGGCATCACGCAGCACATCGGGGCCTACACCATTTCCGTGCCGCATCCGGAACGCAAAAAAGAACTGGCCCAAATCACCTTTCTCGACACACCCGGCCACGCGGCGTTCAGCTCCATGCGCGCGCGCGGCGCGAACGTCACGGACATCGTCGTTCTCGTCGTTGCCGCCAACGACGGCGTCATGCCGCAGACGCTCGAAGCGTTGAGCCACGCCAAAGCCGCCAAAGTCCCGATACTCGTCGCGGTCAACAAAATGGACCATCCCAACGCGAACCCGCTGAAGGTTCGCCAGCAGTTGCAGGACAAGGGGCTGGTGCCCGACGATTGGGGGGGCGACACGATTTTTGTGGATGTATCCGCGCTGACCAAGCAGGGCGTGGACAAACTGTTGGAAATGATTTTGCTCCAGGCCGAGTTGCTCGAACTCAAGGCGAACCCCGATCGCCGGGCCAAGGGCAACGTTATTGAATCCGGGGTTGAGCCGGGCGGTCCGACGGCCACGGTGCTCGTACGCAAAGGCACGTTGCACGTCGGCGATATCATCCTGTGCGGCGAATTTTACGGACGCGTTCGCGCGCTGATCAGCGAAGAGGGCCAGCGGCTCAAGGCGGCCGGTCCCTCGGTGGCGGTAAGGGTGCTGGGATTGAACGGCGTGCCGGACGCCGGCCTGGAATTCAGCGTGGTGGAGGACGAAAAAGCCGCGCGCGAACTGGCCGAACAGCGCGCCAACGTGATGAAAGCGCAGGATTTGGAAAATCGCTCGAAAGTCACGCTGGAAAATCTGTTCGCTTCGCTGGCGGCCGCGCAGAGCAAGGCGCTCAAGATCGTCGTTAAAGCCGACACACAGGGCTCCGTCGAGGCCATTGTCGAGGCGCTCAAGAAAATCGAGTCCGACAAGGTCACCCTCGAAATTCTTCACAGCGACGTCGGTACGATTACCGAAAACGATGTGGCGCTGGCGTCCGCGTCCGAGGCCGTCATTCTTGGTTTTCACGCGCGGCTGGACAGCACCGCCGCCGAAAAGGCGAAACACGAAGGCGTGCAGATCAAGCTTTACGCGATCATTTACGAGTTGATTGATCAGGTGAAGGAAGCGATGGCCGGATTGCTGGAGCCGGATGTCAAGGAAAGTATCGTTGGTTCGGCGGAAGTGCGGCAGATTTTTGAATTGTCCAAGGGCGTGCCGGTGGCCGGCTGCATGGTCGCCAGCGGTCGCATCGTCAAGGGCAAGGTCCGGGTGCGCCGGCGCAAGGATGTGATTTACGAAGGCATCGCGCAATCGCTCCGCCGTTTTCAGGACGAGGTCAACGAGGTTCGCGCCGGCATGGAATGCGGCATCCGCATCGAGGGCTACAGCGAATTTCAGGTGGGCGACACCATCGAATGTTACACGACTGAAAAAGTCGCGGCCAAATTATGAGAAAGGAAAACAGACGGAGTGATGGAGTATTGGAGTAGTGGGTTTTCTCGGCACTCCAGCAGTCCATTACTCCAATTTGATGTCCCATGCCTTCCCTCCGACTCCAACGGGTGCGCGAACTTTTGAAGCGCGAAATCGGCGAAGCCGTCCGCCGCGAATTTCACGTCAGTGAGGCCGGCCTCATCACGGTCAACGACGTGGACGTGGCCGGCGACCTCAAGTCGGCGACGGTTTACATCAGCATCCTCGGCAATCCCGACCAGCAAAAGCGCGGCTTTCAATTGCTCAACGAGCATCGTGTGCGCATTCAGGGGTTCATCGGCAAGGCCGTCATTTTGAAATACACGCCGAAGCTGAAATTTGCCTTTGATGATTCCGTCGTGCGCGGCAACCGCGTGCTCCAGATCATCGAGGAACTGGAAAAAACCCAGCTGGCGGACACCGGTGAAATTCAATCGTGAAAAGCTATCCGAAAATCATAGATCGCATCCTGGACACGGTCCGCGAAAGCAAAACCTTTTGCATCGTCGGCCACATCCGGCCTGACGGCGATTGCGCGGGTTCCCAGCTCGGGCTCACCCTGGCGCTCCGCAACGAGGGCAAAAAAGTTGTCTGCTGGAACGAAGACTGCCTGCCGCAGAAATACAAATTTCTCAACCCCGACGGGTTGTTTCAAAAACCGAAGGCCGGGATGAAATTCGATTGTGTCATCGCCCTCGATTGCGCGAGTTTCGAGCGCCTGGGCCGGGCCGGCAAGCGCATTGCGCGCCGGAAAATGTTCATCAACATTGACCATCACGAAAGCAACACGCGTTACGGCGACATCAACTGGGTTTCCGCGCGCGAGCCTTCCTGTGGTGAATTGATTTACCGGCTGCTCAAGGTTGCGCGCTGGCCGATTACCAAACCGATTGCCGATTGCCTGTTCACCGCCATTTCCACCGATACCGGTTCATTCCAATATGCCACGACACGGCCCGGCACGTTCCACGCCGGCGCGGAACTCGTCACGCGCGGCGCAAATCTTTCCAGAATCTGCGACGAGGTTTATCAATCCTATCCGCTTTCCCGCGTGCGGTTGCTCCGGCACGTTTACAGCAAGTTCCGGCTCACGGCCGACGACCGGATTGCGTGGTTCTGGCTGAAGCAGGCGGATTTCGCCCGCACCGGCGCGGAAAGCAACGACACGGAAGGTCTGATTGACCATATCCGCGCGATTGAACCGGTGGTGGTGGCGTGTGTGTTCGAGGAACTTGAGCCGGAACTGACCCGCCTCAGCCTTCGGTCCAAGAGCGACAAGGTGAACGTGAACGAAATCGCCGCGCAATTTGGCGGCGGCGGCCATCCGGCGGCGGCGGGCGCGCGCATTTCCGGCAAACCGCTGTCGGTGCAGCGCAAAGTCATCGCCGCCATCAAACGGGCTTTGAATTCGGCAAAGTAAATTTTCATGCAGGATTTTTCTCCGCTCGATGGTGCCATCCTGATTGACAAGCCCGCCAAATTTTCCGGCTTGTCAACGTGCCATTTTCGTGGCACGTTCATGCCATGAATATGCTTATTGAGCCGGACAAACAGAACCGGAT
>Ga0335080_10006317_pt1 | contig 12245 bp, 10 predicted proteins | sample Lox_Sample_34_FD_206720 | JGI IMG/M metagenome (GOLD analysis project Ga0335080, IMG submission 206720) | Soil microbial communities from Loxahatchee National Wildlife Refuge, Florida, United States - Lox_Sample_3.4 | ecosystem: Environmental > Terrestrial > Soil > Wetlands | place: USA...
GCCGAGCTCCTCGAGCAGCCGGGCCGCGTCGTGCACCGCGGCGACGCATTCGTCGTGGACCGGGACCGCGACCGGCGGCTCGGTCGTGAACGCGATCCGCAGGCGTCCCGGCTCCGCCTCGCACTCGTCGAGGAACGGCCGCTCGGGCTCCGGCGCGACGTAGAAGTCGCCGGTCTCGTACCCGCGCATCACGTCGAGCAGCGCGGCGGCGTCGAGCACCGTCCGTGCGATCGGGCCGGACGTTCCGAGCCCGAGCGTCCCGGAGCCGTACGGCGCGGGGGAGACGCGGCCGCGCGACGGCTTCACGCCGACGAGCCCGCAGCACGACGACGGGTTGCGGATCGAGCCGCCGCCGTCGCTCCCGTGCGCCACGGGGCAGAGCCCCGCCGCGGTCGCGGCCGCCGCGCCGCCGCTCGAGCCGCCCGGTGTGCGCGTCGGGTCCCACGGATTCCGGCACGCGCCGTTCAGCTCCGACTCGGTGACGCCGATCGTCCCGAACTCGGGCGTGTTCGTCTTCCCGAGGACGACGAAGCCGGCGTTGCGCAGGCGGCGGACGACCGCGGCGTCGGCGGTCGGCACGTTGTTCGCGAGCGCCTTCGTCGAGTAGGTCGTGCGGAGTCCCGCGGTCTCGTGCAGGTCCTTCACGGAGATCGGCACGCCGTGGAACGGCGCGTCGCTCGGCGTCGCCTCCGCGGCGCGCGCCGCGGCGAGCGCACCGTCGGCGTCGACGGTGACGTACGCGTTCAGCTGCGGGTCGAGCCGTGCGATCCGGTCGAGGTAGAGCTGCGCCAGCTCGACCGGCGAGACCTCACGCGCACGGACGCGCGCCGCGAGCTCGAGCGCGGGCGCGAACGCGAGCTCGTCCGTCACGGCTTGCGGCCGAGGGTGGTGAGCCAGAGCCGCTGCGCCCAGTTCAGCTGCGACTTCCGCTCCTCCTCGGCCTGCGGCTCGAGCGCCTCGAGCGGCTCGACGACGGTCTCCGTGTACGGCGCGAGCTTCGCGGCGTCGTCGGGCGAGAGATCGAGGCGGATCACGCCCTGCCGGATCTCCGCGACGTTCTCGGCCGGAACGTACCGCGCGCGCGTGAGCACCGTGCCGCCGTCGCCGACCGTGATCCCGTCGAAGATGTCGGCGTTCAGGTCGCCCGTGATCTGGTCGACCTTGCCGATCTCGTTCCCGTCCGCGTCGAGCACGCTCCAACCCTGCTGGACGGCGCGCCAGGAGACGGGGTCGGGCGTGCTCACACTGCCTTGCCCGCGAGGTACCAGACCGGACCCTGCGTCCCGACCGGGTGCGAGGCCGACATCGCCTCGACGATTCGCAGGTCACCGGCGAACTCGGCGTCGTCGAGCCGCTCGAGGCAGCGCCGCGCCATGCCGGGCGACGCGCCGTAGCCGAACGAGCGCGCGACGCGGAAGCGGAAGCCGGGCTTCCCGGCGCGCCGGAGCGGGTTGAGCGGCGCGATGAGGAGCGCGCCGGGCTCGAGATGGTCGGACGACGTGAGCTCGAGCTCGACGAGGAGGTCGGTCCAGTCCGCCGGCAGCGCGGCGAGCGTCGCGTCCCATGCCGACGCGAGCGAGGGCGCCGGCTCGACGGAGCTCGCCTCCGCGACGTCGACCGTTCCCGCCGAAAGCGTGCCGTCGATCTCCTCGTCGTCGATCCGGTCGAGAAGTCGCCGCACCGCTTCGGGTCCGACACCGTCGCCGGTGCGGTGGGCGGAGAAGCGCAGCGCGGCGCCGTGGCGTCCGGGACCGGCCGGCCCGAGCAGTGCAGCGGCCCGGCTCCGGCGCGTCTCGTCGGCGACGGCGAGCGTGAGCGAGACCTCCTGCCAGTTCGGATCCAGGCCCGTTTCGATCTCGTTCCACTGGTCGACGAGCGCCATCGCGCGAACCGTACACTCCGGCCGTGGCCAAGGTCGAAGCAGCGAAGACGGCGTTCTCGAAGAGCGAGCTCCGCGACGTCCTGCGCGAGATGCTCCTCATCCGCCGCTTCGAGGAGAAGGTCGAGGAGCGGTTTCGCGCGGGCGAGCTGCCGGGGTTCCTGCACGTCGCGATCGGGCAGGAGGCGGCGGCGGTCGGCGTCTGCCGCGCGCTCGAGGAGGGCGACGTCATCGCGTCCACCCACCGCGCGCACGGGCACACGCTCGCGAAGGGCACGCACCCGAACGAGCTCATGGCCGAGCTCTACGGCAAGCAGGAGGGCTGCTCCCACGGCTACGGCGGCTCCATGCACCTCTACGACGTCGAGCGCGGGAACATCGGCGCGAACGCCGTCATCGGCGGCGGGCTGCCGGCCGTCACGGGCTCGGCGCTCGCGTTCCAGATGCGCGGCGAGCCGCGCGTTGCGCTCGCGTTCTTCGGCGACGGCGCGACGAACATCGGGACCTTCCACGAGTCGCTGAACCTCGCGCAGCTCTGGAACGTGCCCGCCGTGTTCGTGCTCGAGGACAACAAGTGGGCCGAGTCGACGCCGGAGTCGCAGCACTCGCCGATCCGCGACCTCTCGAAGCGCGCCGAGGCGTTCGGCATGAAGGCGATGAAGTGCGACGGCCAGGACGTCGAGGCGGTGTACAAGACGGCGCGGAAGGCGATCGAGCACGCGCGCTCGGGCCAGGGCCCGGTCTTCGTCCACCTCGACGTGTGCCGGTTCTCGGGCCACTACATCGGCGATCCGCAGGTCTACCGCCCGAAGGCGGAGGCGCGCGAGCTGCGCGAGACGCGCGACCCGATCACGCTCCTGCGCACGAAGCTCGAGCTCTCCGACGCGGAGTTCGACGAGCTCGACGCCGAGGTGACGGAGATCGTCGAGGCGTCGGTCGAGTTCGCGAAGAACGGCACCGACCCGGCGCCCGAGGACGCGCTCCGGAACATCTATGCCTGAGCTCTCCTACCGCGAGGCGGTGCGCGACGCGCTCGTCCAGGCGATGCGCCAGGACGAGGACGTCTTCGTCATGGGCGAGGACATCGCCGAGATGGGCGGCTCGATGGGCGTCACGCACGGGATGCTCGAGGAGTTCGGCGCGGCACGTGTGCGCAACACGCCGATCTCCGAGATGGCGCTCGCCGGCGCCGCGATCGGCGCGGCGCTGCAGGGCATGCGCCCCGTCGCGGAGATCATGTACGAGGACTTCATGACGCTCGCCGCCGAGCAGGTCGTGAACCAGGCGGCGAAGCACCGCTACATGTCGGGCGGCCAGGTGACGGTGCCCGTCGTGTTCCGGACGCAGGGCGGCGCGGGCTGGTCGCCGGGCGCGCAGCACGCGCAGCAGCTCGAGGCGTGGTTCGTCCACATCCCGGGGCTGAAGGTCGTGTTCGCGTCGACGCCGGAGGACGTGCGCGGGCTCCTGTGGTCCGCGATCTACGACGACAATCCCGTCGTGTTCTTCGAGCACCGCACGCTGTACGGGATCAAGGGCGACGTGCCGGCGGAGATCGAGCCGATCCCGATCGGCAAGGCGCGCGTCCATCGCGCCGGGGAGGACGTGACGGTGATCGCGACCGGGCGGCTCGTGCACGATGCGCTGCGCGCGGCGGAGGAGGCGGAGAAGGAGGGCATCTCCGTCGAGGTCGTCGACCCGCGGACGCTGCAGCCGCTCGACGAGCAGACGCTCGTCGACTCCGTGAAGAAGACGAACCGCGCGGTCGTCGCGCACGAGGCCGTGACGAAGATGGGGTTCGGCGCCGAGGTTGCGGCGGTGCTGCAGTACCAGGCGTTCGACTGGCTCGACGCGCCGATCGAGCGCGTCGGTGCGCGCTTCTCGCCGCTGCCGTTCGCCCCCGTGATGGAGAACTACGTGGTGCCGCACGCCGACGACGTGCTCGCGGCCGTTCGCAGGACGGTTGGTAGATGACCGCACCGGCCCCATCCTCCACGTCCCCGGCGCGCGATCACGCTGCGCCATCCGGTGTCCTCGGTCGCCCCCGTGCAGACAGCACGAGGGCTCCCTGCGTCCTTGTCTGGCTTGGTGCTCGCACCCCGGGAACGCGGCAACGGAGCCGGAGCGGTCATGGCGACTGAGGTCAAGCTTCCGCGGCTCGGGCAGGGCATGGAGTCCGGGACGATCGTGAAGTGGCTGAAGGCGGAGGGCCAGGCGGTCGAGAAGGGCGAGCCGCTCTACGAGCTCGACACGGACAAGGTGACGCAGGAGGTCGAGGCGGAGGCGAGCGGCGTCCTCTTGAAGATCGCCGTCGCCGAGGGCGAGGTTGCGGTCGGGCGGACGATCGGCTTCATCGGCGCCGAGGGCGAGGTCGTCGAGGTCGCGGTCGAGGCGCCGGCGGCGACCGCCGAGGGTCCCGCCGCCGCAGCTCCGGCGCCCGTCGAAGCTCCGGCGCCGGTCGAGGTCGCGTCGTCGTCGACGACGAACGGCCGGATCAAGGCGTCGCCGCTCGCGCGCCGGATCGCGCGCGAGCGCGGGGTCGACCTCGGAGCGGTGCGCGGCACGGGTCCCGACGGCCGGATCGTCGCCGAGGACGTCGAGCGCGCCGAGGCGGGGGCGGCGGCGCCTGCGCAGGTCGCGCCTGCGCCGTCGCGTGCGGCCGTCCCGGCAGGCGAGATCGAGCACCGCCCGCTCACGAGCGTCCGCAAGACGATCGCGCGCCGGCTGACGGAGGCGTGGACGGTTCCCGCGTTCCAGCTCACCGTCGATGTCGACATGTCGCGCGCGGACGAGCTCGTGCGCCGACAGCGGGAGCTGAACCCGGACGTCCGCATCACGGTGACGGATCTCCTGACGCGGCTCAGCGCGCAGGCGCTGATGCGGCATCGCGACATGAACGTGCGCTTCGGCGACGACGAGCTCCTCGTCTACCCGAGCGCCGACGTCGGCATCGCGGTCGCCGCGCCGCAGGGGCTCGTCGTCCCCGTCGTTCGCAGCGCCGACCGGCTGACGCTCGCGGAGATCGCTGCCGTGCGCGGCGATCTCGTCTCCCGCGCGCGCGAGGCGAAGCTCCGCACCGAGGATCTCGACGGCGGCACGTTCACGATCTCGAACCTCGGCATGTTCGGGATCGACCAGTTCGTCGCCGTGCTGAACCCGCCGCAGGCGTCGATCCTCGCGGTCGGCCGGACGCGCGACCAGGTCGTGCCCGTCGAGGGCGAGCTGCTCGTGCTCCCGATCATGACCATGACGCTCACGTGCGACCACCGCGCCGTCGACGGCGCCACCGGCGCCGAGTTCCTCGGCACGATCAAGGCGTTCCTGGAAGACCCGGGCCTCGCGCTGTAAACAGCGTCGGCGGCCTGTCGCGCGCGTTCCGTTACAGGTGGCGACGCCACGCCAAGTGGCGTGGCCACGCTTTTCCAGGGGCTTTAAGTTGGCGACGCCACGCCACGCCACTTGGCTACGCGTAGCCACGCCATGTGGCGTAGCCACGCTTGGCCAAGTTCGCGCCTACACTCCCGGCGGTGCTCCGTCCGGTCGACAGCCAGGACGCGCGGTTCCTTCGGGACATGCTCCGGCACGCGTATCACTGGCGGTTCAACGAGGACCCGGACCTGCCGGTCTTCCGCTACGTCCAGAACTGGGGACGCCCGGGCGACGCAGGTGTCGTCGCCTTCGAGGGCCCGCACGCGTACGGCGCCGCGTGGTTCCGGCTGTTCCCCGCGGATGAGCCGGGGTTCGGGTTCGTCGACGAGCAGACGCCGGAGCTGACCGTCTCCGTCGTCCCGAGCCGTCGCGGCAAGGGCGCCGGCGCCGAACTCCTCGAGGCGCTGCTCGACCGCGCCCGCGCCGACGGGTACGCGCAGGTCAGCCTCAGCGCCGAGAAGGGGCAGACCGGCTTCTACGAGCGCTTCGGCTTCGAGCCCGTCGGCGAGTCCGGCAACGCCGTGACGATGCTCGCGCGTCTGTAACGCGCAACCACCACCCATCTCGTTAGTGCGCAGTTAGCGCAACTCGGGCTCGCCGTTGGCGGGTCATCGGAGTTTGGGCGGCGTCATCCACCACTCCTCAAGGAGGAAGAGATGCGCCGCTTCATCAATCAGCACGTCGCCCTGCGGATGTCGCTCGCCGTGAGCTTCATCCTCGTCCTCGCCGCGATCGTTCCGTTGGTGGCGCTGGCGGGGAACGGCGATCCGAGCGGGGTTTAGCTCGCCGTCGGCCGTGCGGGGGGTTGCCATTTCTGCGCCCTCCGCACCGCCGCCGCCTCGACGATGTTGCCCTTCTCCTCGTACAGCGTCACCGCATCCGCGGTGTACGCCGCGCCGTCGTCGCTTCTGCCGCACATGTCGAGCACCGCTGCGAACTCGAGGAGCGTGCGCGCCCGGCGATTCGTCGCATCGGTCGTCTCGGCGAGCTCGACCGCGGAGCGTCCCATTGCAACGGCCTCGGCATGCTCCCCGCGGCGCGCGAGCCGCTTCGCATCGACGCTCCGCAGTCGGATCTGCGCGTCGACGTCGCCCTCTGTGGCGTCGCGTCGGGCCGTTGCGATCCACGTCTCCGACTCCGCGAGCTCTTCACGAAGGAGCAGCACTCCGGCGAGCTCTGCGGCGACCGACGCCAGGGAATTCCGATTCCGCATGCGCTCGAGGCTCGCGCAGGCCCCTCGAAGGTGTTCCTCCGCTGCGTCGAGGTCGCCGATCGAGAGCGCGATCCCGGCCGCCATGGGGAGACAGGTCGAGGCGATGGTCGGCGTTCGCCCGAGATCCGCGTACGTCTTCTGCGCCTGCTCCACGAGCGAAAGCGCCTCGGCGGCGTCGCCGCGCATCGCTCGAAGGCCGCCGAGATGGACGAGGACGTTTGCCTCGCCGGCGCGGTCGGTCACCTCGGTGTCCAGGAGCGACGCGCAGCGATCGATCCCCGAGGGCACCGGTGACGGGCCGAAGCACTCTGCCGACGCGATGAGACCGAGGCACGTCGCAACGGGCCAACCGGCGCGTCTGTAGTGGGCGAGTGCCCGCTCAGCGGACGCCTTCGACACGGCGTACTGACACCGCATCCCACCCTCGACCCATCCGGTGAGGATCAACGTGCGGCCGAGCGAACGGTCGTCGTGCAGCAGCTCGAAGTGCGGGAGAGCCCGAGGTGCGAGCGCGAGCAGGCGCTCCGACGCAGCCTGCGGATCGTCGTAGAGATGCCGTCCGAACAGCTCAATCTCCGCGCGCGACTCGATGCGGCGGTCGCCGGTCCGCCGGGCGGTCTCGAGCGCGTCCCGGAGCGCGCGATCGGCTCCGTCGTTGTCGCCCGCTGCGATGAGGGCTGCGCCCAGCTCGCACAGCAGATCGCGCCGCTCTTCGTCGTCCTCCGGCAGGAGACCGACCGCGCGACTGAGCAGTCGCGAGGCGCCGTCAGACTCGCTGCGCTTCCACGCGCGGATTCCTGCGGAGCCGAGCCGACGCCCGCCGTCCTCCGCAAGCCGCAACGCATGGCGGTCCGGCGGCGCGAGCTCCGTCAGCAGCCGGTACGCCTGCTCGAGGTGGTAGCCGACGAGCTCGTCGTCGGCGGCGGCGCGGGCGAGGATGTCAGCGAATCGCTCGTGCAGCTCGGCCCGCAGCTCCTTCGGCGCTGCGCGATACGCCGCGTCGTGGATCAGCCAGTGGCGGAAACGGAAGCCGCCGTTGACGGCGCGGACGAAGCCGCGGCGGACGAGCGCTTCGAGATGCGCTGCGGCCGTCGGAGCTGCGGACGGGTCCAGCAGCTCCGCGACGTCGACGGCACCGAACTCGCGCCCGACGACCGACGCGCGCTCCAGGACGCCGCGCTCGCCGGGGCCGAGACGGTCGAGACGCGCCCCGAGGAGCGCGCGCAGCGTCGGCGGCGGCTCGAGCAGTCCCGTCTCGGCGATGTGTGCGACGAGCTGCTCGAGGAACAAGGGGTTCCCCTCCGCCGCCGCGACGAGCCGCTCGTACGTCGCCTCGTCGAGCGACGACTCGGGCAGCAGATGCCCGGCTAGGGTCCCGGTCTCCTCGTCCGAGAGCGGCTCGAGCGCGACGCGCTCGCCGGAGCCGGGAAACGCCGGGCGCTCCTCGGCGAGGTCGTCGCGCGCGATGCAGACGAGGGCGATCGGCGCGGCCGACGACGATCCGGCGAGGTACTCGACGAGGTCGAGCAGTGCCGGCTCCGCCCAGTGGAGATCGTCGAGGACGAGAACGAGCGGCCGCTCCGCCGCAACGTGCTCGCAGTGGCGCCGAAATGCCCACGGGACCTCGTCGGCCGGGGTCGAGCCGTCCTCGCCGAACACCGCCGCTATCGCGTCCGCGTCGCCGAGCGCGTCGCGCAGCGGCCGGAACGCCGAGCCCTCACCGTACGCGTTGCAGCGGCCGAGAAGCACCGTTGCGTCTTCCGCGACGGACGCGGCGAGCTCCCGCACGAGCCGCGACTTCCCGACCCCCGGCGCGCCGACCACCGTGACCGCGCGCAGCTCGCGCGCGGCGACGGCGTCGGCGAGCGCCGTCCGGAGGACGGCGAGCTCCTGCTCGCGGCCGACGAGCGGCGCGTCGAGGCGGCGCTCGAGCGCCGGCGCGTCGGCCGACAGCTCGACGAGGCGAAACGCGCGCGTCGGCCGTCGCAGCCCCCGCAGTTCGACGTCCCCGAGGTCGTCGAAGGTGCCGGCCGCGGCGGTGAGCCTGCGCGTGAGCGCATCGACCGCGACCTCGCCGGGGTCGACCTCCTGCTGGAGGCGATTGGCGACGATCGTCGCCGGCCCGGTCGCCATCGGCTCGTCCGGCCCGCCGGTCAGCACCTCGCCGCTCGCGAGCCCGAGCCGCACCGCGAGCCGAACGCCGAGCGTCCGCTCGAGCTCCCGGTCGAGCAGCGCGATCGCGTCCCGGATCTCGACCGCGGCGCGTGCGGCACGCAGGGCGTCGTCCTCGTGCGCGACCGGTGTGCCGAACACGGCCATCACCGCGTCGCCGGCGAACTTCTCGACCGTCCCGCCGTGCCGCGCGACCGCCTCGGCGGCGATGTCGAAGTAGCGACGCATCAGGCCACGCAACGCCTCCGGGTCGAGCGTGACCGCGAGCCCGGTCGAGTCCGCGACGTCGGCGAAGAGGATCGTCGCGAGCTTCCGCTGCGCCGCCGCCGGCTGCAGCGGCGCGGGTCCGGCGAGCGCCGGGTCGTGTCGGAGGATCTGCGCCTCGAGCGCGCGGAGCTCCGGAGTCGGCTCGACACCGAAGTCCTCTGCGAGCCGCCGGTGCGCGGCGCGGTAGGCGGCGAGCGCGTCCGTCTGCCGTCCTCCTCGATACAGCGCGAGCATCAGCTGCATGACCAGTCGCTCGTGTGACGGATCGGCCGCGACGAGAGCCTCGAGCTCGGGGACGAGGTCGGTGCGGCCGAGTGCGAGCTCGGCGTCGATCCGCACGTTGAGCGCCTCTCGGCGGAGCTCCTCGAGCCGCCGGATCTCGCTCTGCGCGAACGGCTCGTAGGTGCAGTCGGCGAGCGGCGGGCCGCGCCACAGCGCGAGCGCCTCGGCGGCAAGCGCCGCTGCCGCGTCGGGGCCGGAGCCGCGCGCCTCTGCCACGAGCCGCTCGAACCGCACCACGTCGACGGTGTCGGGCGCGACCTCGAGGACGTAGCCCGGCGACCGGCTGAGGACGTCGGCGGCACCGTCCAGGACACCGCGCAGCCGGGAGGCGTGCGCCTCGAGCGCGTGTCGCGGATCGGCCGGGGGCGCCTCCGGCCAGAGGTCGTCGACGAGCCGGTCGACCGACACCGTCTCGCCCCGGTGCACGAGCAGATCGGCGAGCAGAAGCCGCTGCTTCGCCGCGGTGAGCGGCACGGGCTCGCCGTCCCGCACCAGCTCGAGCGGGCCGAGCAGCCGGAACTCGACGGTCATTGTGCGGAGCTTGGCACGGCGCGGTCGCGGGCGCGAGCGCCCCGTGTGAGCGGTCTGTGAGCGCCTCCGCCGACGCTCCGGCCAAGGAGGTGCACTCATGTTCAGACTCACATCGCGGGCAGGTCTCGCGAGCACCATCGGGATCGCCGTGGTCGTCGCCTTCGTCGCGCTCGCGGGTGCGAGCGCCTCGGGCGCGACGCGGGCAAGCGGCCTTCCGTACGTCTACACGGACAAGTCCGGCGACAACGCGTCGGCGCCCGACATCCAGAAGGTCGTCCTGACGGATCAGGGCAACGGCCTCGTCGGGGTCGAGATCGACCTCGCGGCGATGCTGCCGGCCGACGGGTCGGGGATCGTGTTCCTCGTCGACGCCGACTCGAATCAGAGCACCGGCGACTCGTTCGGCATGGACTACGCGGTCGCCGCGGACGACACCGGCATCTGGATGAACAAGTGGAACGGCAGCGACTGGCAGCCGTTCAACCACCAGCCCGCCAACGCCAGCATGGTCGGCGGGCGGCTGTCGTTCGCCCTGACGCTCTCCGACTTCGGAACGACGAAGTTCGGGTTCGTCGTCCTCTCGTACCACGGAGACGACGAGGACGCGGCGCCCGAGGTGGGCGATTTCAGCTACCCGGACGCGGCGGCTCAGCCGTCGATCTCCGCGATCGTCGTCTCCGCCTCGGCGCTGGCGCCGAAGGCCGGAGCGACGTTCACGGTGCCGAAGCCGCAGCTTCGGCTCTCGACCGGCGACATGGTCGCGCCGGACTCGGTCACCTACACGCTCACGTACAAGGGCCAGCGGGTGAAGCCGGTCCGGGCGGGCGCGTGGAAGCTGCCGAAGTCGTACAAGGGGAAGCACCTGTCGCTCACGGTGAACGCCGTCTACCAGGGACTGACCGACACGGTCACGTTGCCGGTCGTGCCTCGCTGACGGCGCTTCGGGTTCCTCCCGGCGACAGCAAGGGGGCCGCCCTGCCCGGGCGGCCCCTGTCGCGCTGCGACACAGGCGCCACCGCGACTACGCTTGTCGAGGAAAACGAGTCGAGGAGCGAGAGACCAATGGACGTTGACGTCGCCGTCCTGGGCGGAGGCCCCGGCGGGTACACCGCAGCGATTCGCGCAGCGCAGCTCGGCGCGAAGGTCGCCTGCATCGAGAAGGAGCCGGAGCTCGGCGGGACCTGCCTCCGCGTCGGGTGCATCCCGACCAAGGCGTGGGTGCAGACGGCGCACGCGCTGCACCAGGCGGAGGAGAGCTTCGCGAAGTTCGGCGTCCAGGTCGGCGCGCCGCAGCTCGACTTCGCGGCGTCGAACGCGTGGAAGGCCGGCGTCGTCAACCAGATGACGAGCGGCGTCGCGTCGCTCTTCAAGGGGAACGGGGTGGAGTGGGTGAAGGGCGTCGGCCGCTTCAGGGACGCGAGCACGATCGCCGTCGAGGGCGGGGAGGACGTGAGCTTCAAGTCCGCGATCGTCGCGACGGGGTCGTTCCCGCTCCGTCCGCCGATCCCCGGCCTCGACTCGCCGCGCTGCGTCGACTCGACCGGCCTGCTCGCGCAGGAGTCCGTGCCGCGCCGGCTCGTCGTGCTCGGCGGCGGGATCATCGGGTGCGAGTTCGCATCGATCTTCAACCGCTTCGGCTCCGAGGTCACGATCATCGAGATGCTCGAGACGCTGATCCCGCAGGAGGATGCGGACGCGGCGAAGGAGCTCGCGAAGCAGTTCGGCAAGCGCGGCATCGCGCTCCATCTCGGCAAGCAGTGCACCGGCGTCGACGACACCGGCTCCGAGCTCACGGTCCGCTTCGGCGAGGGCGAGTCCGTGCAGGCGGACCTGATGCTCGTCGCCGTCGGCCGCGGCCCGGTCGTCGACGGTCTCGGGCTCGAGGAGATCGGCGTCCAGCTCGACCGCCGCACGGGGATCGACACCGACGAGCACCGCCGAACGACGGTCCCGCACATCTACGCCGTCGGCGACTGCGCCGGCTACTGGCAGCTCGCGCACACCGCGTTCCGCGAGGGCGAGGTCGCCGCGGAGAACGCGTGCGGCCACGACGCGACGGTCGACAACCGCGCCGTCCCGCGCCCGATCTACACCGACCCGGAGATCGCGGGCGTCGGGCTGACCGAGGCTGAGGCGCGCGAGCAGTACGGCGACGACGTCGCCGTCGGCCAGTTCCCGTGGGTCGCGAACGCGCGCGCCGTGATGCAGGACGCGACGGTCGGCTGGGTGAAGTCGATCCACGAGACGCGCTACGGCGAGCTGCTCGGCCTCGTGATGGTCGGCCCGCACGTGACCGACCTCGTCGAGGCCGGTGTGGTCGCGATCGACGCCGAGTCGACGGTCGAGACCGTCGCCGACGGGATGGCGCCGCACCCGACCCTCTCCGAGGCGATCAAGGAGGCCGGCCTCGTCGCCCTGGGCCGCCCGATCCACGTGATGGCCAAGAAGCGCAAGGCCCCCGCGACGGCCTAGAAA
>Ga0335080_10006319_pt1 | contig 12244 bp, 6 predicted proteins | sample Lox_Sample_34_FD_206720 | JGI IMG/M metagenome (GOLD analysis project Ga0335080, IMG submission 206720) | Soil microbial communities from Loxahatchee National Wildlife Refuge, Florida, United States - Lox_Sample_3.4 | ecosystem: Environmental > Terrestrial > Soil > Wetlands | place: USA: Florida...
GGCGTGGTCAAACAGCCGTTTTACGGAGGATTTGGTTTGGTGGCCGCCGGAGGAGTTCCCAAAGCCTCCTACAATGCTTTCAAAGTCCTGCATGCCCTCGGCGATCAGCGCTTGAATGTGGAGAGCGACTCGACACTCGTCACCCGCCGACCGGACGGCGCGCTCGAAATAGCCGTGTGGAATCTGTTTCCGCCCGATCAGCAGGGGGCGCCGAAGACCGTAGTACTCCAGTTCAAGGGAGTTGGCAGCAGAAGCCGGGTTTCCATAGCGCGGGTCGACCGCGAGCACGGCGATACGCAGGCGGCCTACGAAAAGATGGGGTCGCCGGCCTACCCCACTTCGGCGCAGTTGGAACAGCTGAAGAAGGCTGTGGAACCAGGCCCACCGGAAACCCAGAAGCTGAATCATGGCGAGCTGAGATTGACAATTCCTGCGCAGGGTCTCGCCGTCATTGAACTGAAATAAGGCCGGGAAGAGCCGGCAATAAACCTATCGCGGCTTGCAGGCATCTTGATTCGAGGGGAATTCACCCCCTCTGAAGCAGGTTTCGTCCGCTTCGTCGAGCAACTCAACAACCCTCAGTTGTTCTGGCGTAAGATAGCTTAGGATATCCGCATGGTGGGGCGTGAGAACTTTTGGAGCGGCTGGCAAGACCGTCTTTCGGCGCTGCGCAACGTTCCCCCAGTCCTCAAGATTGTCTGGCAATCCGGCCCGGCTGTGGTGGCATTCGGCATTTTGGCGCGAGTGCTCGCCTCACTGTTGCCCGTCGGTCTGATCTGGATCAGCAAACCCATCATTGACGGCATCGTGCGCGCAGTTCAAGGCCATCAGGCAGTGTCTCCGCGCTTGTGGTGGCTGGTGGGCATTGAATTTGCCTTGGCCCTGATGATCAGCATCCTGTCCCGGGCGATCGACTACTCCGATTCCCTGCTTGCGGAAAAATACACGCGCTACGTGAGCATCGAGGTGATGAAGCACGCGGCCGACCTCGACCTCATCGCTTACGAGGACCCGGTTTTCTACGACCGGCTGGAGCGGGCGCGGGTCCAAGCCACCGACCGCCTGGGAATGATCCAATCGATCGGCCGGCTGGAGCAGCAGTTCATCACGGCTTTGGCCATGTCGGTCGCAATCGTGGTTTATTCGCCGTGGCTCATGCTGATGCTTATCGCCGGCGTGATCCCGGCCTTCGTGGGCGAGAGCCATTTTGCTTTTTTGGGTTATGCCAAGAACTTCCGGCAGACGCCAATCCGGCGGCAGCTTGATTACCTGCGGGTTCTGGGAGGCAGCAAAGAAGCGGCGAAAGAACTGAAGCTGTTCGGATTGAAGGATTTTCTCAGCGAGCGCTTCACCCGGTTGTCCGATCAGGTTTATTCCGAGGACGTCTCGCTGGCTCGGCGCAGATTGATTGCGGGCTCTTTCCTTTCTGTGCTGGGCACCGCGGGGTACTATTCGGCCTATGTTTTCGTCATCTGGCGCACGGTGATGGGCGTGCTCAGTCCTGGCACGCTGGTTTTTCTCACCGGGGCGATTCAGCAGGCGAGCAGCAACATTCAACAGGTATTCTCCACTCTTGCCAGCATTGCGGATCAGGCGCTGTTCCTCACCGACCTGTTGGCATTTTTCGATATGAAGCCGACCATCCGTTCAAAGCCGAATGCGCTACCCGCGCCGAAACCGATCGCCCGCGGATTTGAATTTCGCGAGGTTTCTTTTCACTATCCCGGCAGCCCCCGGCTCGTTCTCAACCATCTGAATTTCAGCCTTCGACCCGGAGAGCGGGTGGCTCTGATTGGAGAAAACGGACAGGGCAAGACCACCATCGTTAAGCTGATCACCCGGCTCTACGATCCGAGCGAAGGCCAGGTTCTGCTGGATGGAATCGATCTGCGGGAGTACAGCCTGGAAGATCTTTACCGTGAAATCGGGGTGATTTTCCAGGATTTCATGAAGTATGAAATGACCGCCGCCGAGAATATTGCCGTGGGCCGTATCGAGCAACTCCGGAATCTGGATCTGCTCAAGGCAGCAGCACAAAAAGGATTGGCGGATGAAGTGGTGGCGCACCTGCCCCGGAGTTATGAGCAAATGCTCGGGCGGCGCTTCGATGGGGGAGTGGACCTCTCGGGCGGCGAATGGCAGAAGATCGCGCTGGCCAGAGCCTATCTACGCGACGCTCAGCTTCTGATTCTCGATGAGCCCACGGCGGCGCTCGATGCGCGCAGCGAATTTGAAGTCTTCCAGCGTTTCGCCGAACTCACTGCGGGCAAGATGGCGTTGTTCATCTCGCATCGCTTTTCGACTGTGCGCATGGCCGACCGCATTGTGGTATTGGACGATGGACGTATCGCCGAGGAAGGCAGCCACGCGCAGCTTTCGGCGCTGGGAGGACGATACGCGGAAATGTTCGAATTGCAGGCTGCAAGTTACCGCTAGGAACCTATGCCTCAGAATGCTCATGTTGAGCTGGCCGGCGTGGAAGCCGAACGTGCAAACGGCTCAGCCTCACCAACCGCAGCCAAGGATGCGGCGAGTGAGCTTCGCGCCCACGCGCGGGAACTGGCAAAAACTCTGGCTTGGCTGCCAAACGAGAACACGGCTCACGTGCTCTATGAGCGCCACCGCAAAGTGACCGCCGCTCTTCGGCCGGTTCTGCCCGCTCTGGAAGCTCCCCTGGCCAATGCCAAAGTTTCCGATGATTTCCGCTGGCTTCACGACAACGTCCGCCTGCTCTATTCCGACCTGGACAACAATGTCGAGCCCCTTAAGCGGGTGCGGCAGCTCCCATTTGCCCGCACTCCGGCGGGAACCGTGCTGCCCCGAATATTGGCTCTGGCGAACGGCTATCTCCAGGCTGCCGAATGGGAATTTCGTGAGCAGACGTTTGCCGCCTACGTAACCGCATTTCAGGAGACCACGACACTTACTCTGGAAGAGCTGTGGGCGGTTGCTCCCGTTCTCAAATTAGCCTTGCTGGAGGAAATCGCACGCCGCGCCGCTCAAGTGATTCGCGACCGTAACGGCACTTATGGCGCTGGAGTGTGCATTCGCAGCCTCCGGGATGTGGGGCAAACAACCTGGAAGGACGTTCTCGAGCCCCTGATCCTGCTGGATGGCATACTGCGGGGAGACCCCGCCGGCGCCTATGGCCGCATGGATTTCGACAGCCGCGATCTCTATCGCACGCGAATTCTGAAAATCGCCAAACGCTCCGATGTGACCGAGCCCGAGGTCGCCGCCCAGGCAGTCGAGTTGGCGCGAGTGGCGCAAAAACAGAAGGTCGAGAATCCGCGCCTGGCCGCCAGGCGGACTCACGTCGGCTATTACCTGCTGGAGGAGGGCGCGGCCTCGCTTTATGAACGGATCGGCTACAAACCACCATTCGGCGAGCGAGCGCAGTCGTTCCTACGCAAGCATCCCGATGAGTATTACCTTGCAGGAATCGAAATCATCACGCTCGCTATTGTTCTGGCAATTATTCTTCCCCTGGTCGGATCCGATAGTTCCCTTAGCCTGATTTTGCTGGCCGCACTGGTTGTTTTGTTACCGGCATCGCAAAGCGCGGTGCGGTTGGCGAACTACTTCACCACCTCTATCCTGGTTCCGCGGATTCTCCCTAAGCTCGATTTCTCTGAAGCAGTCCCGGACTACTGCGCCACGCTGGTAGCTGTACCAAGCCTTCTACTCAGCGAGGAACAGATCCGGCGGCTGGTCGATGATCTCGAGGTCCGCTTTCTCGCCAATCACGACCCCAACATTCATTTTGCGCTGGTCACCGATCTGCCCGATTCGAGCGAACCAGCTCCGGAAGACGATCCGCGCGTGCACCTGTGCGCGCAATTGATTCGCGAACTGAACGAGAAGTATTCCCGCCAGGCCATGGGATCGTTTCTTCTGCTCCATCGGCACCGCGTCTACAATCCGCGCGAACAGGTGTGGATGGGCTGGGAACGGAAGCGCGGCAAGCTGCTCGACCTCAACAAGCTGATGCGTAATGAGTACGACAGCTTCCCGATCAAGGAAGGGGATATCTCCCTTCTATCCAAGGTTCGCTTCGTGATCACGCTCGACTCCGACACGGAGTTGCCACGCGGCTCGGCCCAGCGCATGATTGGCGCCCTGGCCCATCCCCTGAATCAGGCTATCATCGACCCGGAGAAAAACATTGTTACCGCGGGTTACGGAATTCTGCAGCCGCGGGTGGGAGTGAGCGTAAGCAGCGCTGCCCGGTCGCGCCTCGCCAGTATTTACTCGGGTGAAACCGGACTCGACATCTACACCAGAGCCGTTTCCGATGTGTACCAGGATCTTTACGGCGAGGGCATTTTCGCCGGCAAGGGAATCTATGAAGTGGAGACGATCTATCAGGTCCTCGACCGGCGTTTCCCCCGCAATGCATTGTTGAGCCATGATCTGATCGAAGGTGCGTACGCGCGCGCGGGATTGCTCACCGATGTTGAGATCATCGAGGACTATCCCTCCCACTACAGCGCGTACAATCGGCGCAAGCATCGCTGGTTACGCGGAGATTGGCAAATCGCCGGCTGGCTGGCTGAACTTGTGCCCAATGAGTCGGGCCGCCGTGTTCCCAATCCGATTTCGCTTATTTCGAAGTGGAAGATTCTTGATAATCTGCGCCGCAGTCTCGTGGAACCGGCAACCTTTGTGCTCCTGGTGCTGGGATGGCTCGTGCTGCCTCGCTCGGCAGCCTACTGGACCCTGGCAACGCTCATTATCCTGTTCGTGCCTGCGTGGTTTCAGTTCGTATTCAATCTGATCCGCGCGGCAGTGGAAAAAAAGCAGGAGACGGCGCGTGCCGCGCTGGATGAGCTTTTCGCGGCCAATGTCAGTGCTTTTCTTTCTCTTATTTTCCTGGCTCACCAGACGCTGCTCTCTCTAGATGCCGTAGTACGCACCTTGGTACGGCGCATTGTGACCCGCCGCCGGCTCCTGCAGTGGGAAACCGCCGCCGAGGTCGAGCTTGCCGGAGGCCGTACCGCCCTCGACATTTATCTGCGCTGGCTGCCGCTTTTAGTGCTCGGACTGGGGGCCCTTTTGTGGCTCGGGCACCGCAACGCCTTCCGGGTGGCGGCTCCGATTTTGGTTCTGTGGGCAGGCAGCAAGCTTGTCTCGGATTGGCTGAACCTTCCGCCGCGGGAGTTGATCGGCGTCGACTCCGACCGCGACCGCTGGTTCCTGCGCCGGGCCGCCTTGCGCATCTGGCGGTACTTCGCAGAATTCAGCACTGCGGAGCACAACTGGCTGATACCCGACAACATTCAGGAAGAACCTCTGGTAGTGGCGCCTCGGATTTCGCCGACAAACCTGGGCCTGCTTCTTAACGCCCGCCAGGTTGCCTGCGAGTTCGGGTATCTCACTCTGCCGGAGTTGGCGGAACAGAGTCTGCGAACTCTGGAAACCATTACCCGCATGCCCCGTCATAAAGGCCATCTCTTTAACTGGTACGACACGCGGACGCTGGCTCCGTTGGCGCCGCGGTTCGTCTCTTCGGTGGACAGCGGTAATCTGGTGGCGTCGCTATGGACTCTGGAGCAGGGCGCCCTGGAACGGCTTGGCCGTCCCCTGCTCGAATCAAACCTGAGCGAAGGGTTGGTGGATCATCTCAGGACCCTGGTCGATCTGCGCGTGTTTCCGCGGAGGCAGTTCCGTGAGCTGCGGCGCCGCACGAGAAAAATCACCTGGCTGTTCTACCTGCTCGCGCTGCCGGATAACTTCTTCGATCAGGCCACACGAAAACTCCGCGCTTCCAAGAAAAATAACGCGGATGCGCAGTGGTTTCTCGAGCAAGCGCGTCTGCGGCTGGAGAAGCTTCGCCAAATAGTGCGCCTGTACACTCCGTGGCTCCTGCCGGAGTTCGCCCTGCTGCGTAATGATCCCAATTTGAATCTGCCCGGGATTCTTGCCCTCGAGGATATGCCTGATTTCATTGAGACCCTGCACACGCGCTTGCGGGCTTCGGTGGATTCTGCGAAATCGGCGGAGCAGACCTCGATGCAGCGGCGGCTGCAGGCCCTCCTGCCGGAAGTGCGCGCCCGCGTGGTGCGGCTGATTGAAGATTTGCGAATGGTCGCGGCCAACGCAGCCGGTCTCGCTGAGGAAATGGACTTCCGCTTCATGCTGGATCCTCGCCGCAAGCTGCTTTCGATCGGTTTCGATGTTGAAGCGGGAAAATTGTATGACGCCTGTTACGACTTGCTGGCAACCGAGTCCCGCATCGCCGTGTTTGCGGCAATCGCGAAGGACGAGATCCCCCAGGAAACCTGGTTCCAGATGGGCCGCGGCCACACCGTATACGAAGGACGCCCGGTTTTGCTTTCCTGGACGGGCACGATGTTCGAGTATCTGATGCCGGGATTGTGGATGCACTCTTATCCGAATACTTTGCTGGACCGGACGCGCATTGCGGCTGTTCGCTCGCAGCAGGCCTATACCTCGCGAAAGGGGATACCCTGGGGCATATCGGAGTCCTCTTTCTTCAAAATGGACGAAGCGGGGAATTACCAGTACCGCGCCTTCGGCGTGCCCAATCTTGCTTCTTACAAGTTTGAAGAGAGCGTCCTGGTCATCTCTCCTTATTCATCATTCCTGGCCCTGACGGTCGATGTTGCCGCTGCGCTGAGAAACCTGCGGCAGATGGCGCGGGACGGTTGGTCGGGGATGTATGGATTCTACGAGGCCGCGGATTTCACGCCTTCACGGCGGCGTTCGCGTTTCCGCCGCTACGAACTGGTGCGCTGCTGGATGACGCATCATCACGGCATGAGCCTGCTCTCGATCGCCAACCTGATGCAGCGCGGGGTGGTGCAGAGGTGGTTTCACAGCGAACCGCGGGTGCAGGCAACCGAACTGCTGCTGCACGAAAAGCCGGTTTCTCACGTTCGGCCGGTACGAACCAGCTATGAAACGCTGGCCAGTTAAGCAGTGAACTGAAGCGCGACACACAGCGCCAGCTCTATGAAATTCCACCGCTGCAGCGGAATCCTGTTGCATATCACTTCACTGCCGGGTCCCTACGGCATCGGAGACCTCGGTGAATCCGCTCGCGAGGTTGCGGATCTCCTGGCTGAGGCGGGACAAAAGATCTGGCAGGTTCTGCCTCTCAATCCTACCGGTTACGGCGACTCTCCTTACCAGGGCTTTTCTGCCTTTGCAGGTAATCCGCTGCTGATCGATCCTGACGCACTGGTTCGGCAGGGAACGTTGAAAGCATCCGATCTGCCTCGTGCTCCAGCGGCGCTCGCCGAGTCGGTGGACTACGGCTGGGTGATTCAATTCAAGCTGGCGGCACTTCGCCGCGCCGCCGCAAGCTTCCTTTCGGGCGCGTCCGCAACCGAACGGGGCCGATTCGAGGAATTCTGCAGCCGGAATTGCTCCTGGCTCGACGACTACGCTTTATTTATGGCTTGCAAGGAAGCCCACAAAGGCGAGGTCTGGACGAACTGGGACCCTGCATTGCGGCAGCGCAATTCAGTCGTGCTCACGCAATTGGCCGCGAAGCTTTCCACTGAAATACAGATATTCAAGTACTGGCAATTCGAATTTTTTCGGCAATGGGAGGAGTTAAAAGAATACTGCCGGGCCCGCCGGATCAAATTGATGGGCGACATCCCTATCTATGTGGCGCACGACAGCGCCGACGTGTGGGCGAATCCCGGTCTGTTTCAGCTCGATGAAAAAGGCAGGCCCATCCTGGTCGCCGGAGTACCGCCGGATTACTTCAGTGCCACGGGCCAGCTATGGGGCAACCCGATCTATTGCTGGGATGTTCTGGCGAAGGCCAACTATGCCTGGTGGGCCGAACGCTTTCGTGCATCCCTTCGCCTGTTTGACATTGTTCGCCTCGACCACTTTCGCGGATTCGAGGCGTATTGGGAAATCGCCGCTCCAGCCTTGACTGCTGAGGGTGGAAAATGGGTCAAAGGCCCGGGATCCCAGTTCTTTCGCGTGTTACGAGACCAACTGGGGGATTTACCGATTGTGGCGGAGAATCTCGGCGTGGTCACCCCGGAGGTCGAAGCCATCCGCAAGGAATTCGGATTTCCGGGGATGAGCATTCTCCAGTTTGCCTTTGGCAATGATCCTCAGGGGCCGACGTTCCGCCCGCACAACTACGACCGCCAACTGGTTGCTTATACCGGCGGCCATGACAACGATACAACCGTGGGATGGTGGACGAGCCAGGGAGGCGACAGCACACGCACCGGCGAAGACATTCGCAAGGAGCGGGCCTTCGCAAAGGCATATCTTGGATTCGAAGACGAACCGGTCCCTTGGGTTTTCATTCGCGCCGTGCTCGCCTCGGTGGCGGACGTGGCCATCATTCCGCTCCAGGATGTCTTAGGTCTCGGCAGCCAGGCGCGCATGAATTTACCCGGAACGATCGGCCAAAATTGGAAGTGGCGTTTCCATCGCGGAGACTTCACTACAGAAATGTGCGAACGCCTGGCGAACCTCGCGCAAATGTACGACCGCTGACCACTCGCGGACCTGCAGCGAATCACAGCGGCGAAAGTTCGTCTTCTCTCTCTTCCTTCTTCCGGTGGGCCAGGCGCCTCTCCAGGAAATCGTGGGCCAGTTCTTTGCCGCCGAGTCCGAAGGCCAGCGACAGGCCGAGCATCAGCGCTCCGAACAGGATGCCGAACGCCACCAGGATCGTCTGCTCCGCGATCCCCAGTTCTTCAAACGCCATCGAAACCACGAAAATGATGATCACGAAGCGAATGGAATTGCTGAGCAGGCGGGCGGAGGGAAGGTCGGCATTCACCGCGGCCAACAGCGCAGCTCGCGAAAAGAAACTGGCCGCGAGTACGCCAAAGAAGATTACAAACAGCGCCACGAAAAGCCGGGGCAGGAAGAGGAAGAACCGGGCTACGTATTCCTGCAGCCCGACAATGCCAAGCACGTTGACGCCCAGCAGGATGAAACCGAGAAACGCTACCCAGAACACGAAGCGGCTCAGCAGTTCGGTGGATGAAGGCAGAGCCGCGCGGTTCAGCAACTGGCTGGTGCCGGCGTTGTCGGAAAGCCGCTCGAAGCGGGCCAGCCGCATGATGCTGCGAACGATGGCCTTGAGAACGTAGGCAATGAGCCATCCCATGATGACGACAATCACCATCCCGATAAGCCGGGGCAGGAGGCGAGCCAACTCGCGGGCGAATTCGTGATAGGCCAGGCTCAGCTCATTCACAATCAGGTCTCGCATAGGACCTCACTTTCCGCTGTTCCAGTTGTTCAGCAGATAGGGTTTCAGACGTTCGAATTCCTGGCATAGGGATTCAACCTCGCTCTCGACTTCTTCTGCTGACGCGTCCTTGGTCTCCAGCAGAAAAGTGAACATCCTTCCGCGATACAGGGGCGCGAGCGCCTGGATGATGTGATCCCTGCTGATCGGCGACTTATGATACGAAGCAGCAAATTCATAAGCAGTCTTCACCCATAGTTCCGCAGGGTATCGGAAATCATCCTCGGGCTGGCTGGCGATTTTCTGCAGCTCTGCCAGAGTGGGCTCGGAAAGAATCGAGCTGAAAACCGGCGAAAGTTCGCCAACGCCGGAGCGGAACATGTCGTACATGCGCTTACGATTCACGCGTACAGGTTCGAGCGTGGTGTCGTGCTCGCATCCGACGGTCGAAATGGGCTGCGATTGCACAACCGTGCTCCAACCGGGGTAATAGGTGTCGAGCGACCAGAACAACGTGCCCACAGTTTGGCGCATGGCGGGGACCAGATCGCGGGCGCTGCGTTCTACATGCGCTTTCGTACCCAGAAATGTCTGATGCACGCGGCATCCCGAGGCCAGGGACACAAGTGTCAGCAGCATCTCCGCGCCGGTGCGGCCCACTTCATGGTTCCATACGTCCTGCTTGAGAAACTGAGTCGCCAGTCCGCCGGAAAAGCCGAACTCCGAAGCGTATGGCTCGCGCACGCGCTTGCCGTAGATCGCCCGCGTCATGGGATAAAGCAGGTTACGCATCAGCAGGCCTTCGAACTTGTGGCGACGGTACATCGGAGTCACGAAATCGGCCTGGTCCGAATAGATTGGGCGCAGCAGCCTCTCCACCCATGCCGGCTCGGGATTCACCGACTCCGGGGAGATCACTGCGCAAGCCCGGGCACGCAGCAGTTCAGCGGCGGCCAGAATGGTCCGCAGCGCCAGGCCGGTTTCAGGAGTGCCGGCGTACTGTGCGCTGATGCAAGGCAAAGTACGGAGAGCGCGGACATTCGCCATATGACGGACATCGCTGATGGCCGCCGCGGCAATCAGTTCCGAGGTTCCATCGCGCGAGCCCCCATCCGCGTTGAGGATAACCGCGCGCTCGCGCGGAAAATTCCGCAGCAGCCCGGCCTGTATGGCCTGCACCACCGGGCCCACCGTCTTGGCATTGTTGTGCGTGGGCAAGCCGACCAGGATGTCCACTTCGCCAACGTTGATCAGTTGTCGAAGAAATTCATCCGTTAAAACGCTCTCGTCGGCCACGCTAAGCTCCATCGGAAATGCAGACGATTGTCTGCGCGACAAGTGCCATCATGCTCATGATTACCTGAGGGGCTCCGATCAGATGCGCCGCAAACGGAACCAGTAGAATTGATAGGGCCCCATGGTTAAAAGATAAGGCAAGTCCCCGGCCCGCGGAAAAATATTCCTGCCGAACAGTTCAATCAGGATATTCCCCTTGAAGCGCCGCAAATCCAACTCCACCGCCTGAGCGGAGCTGGAGAGATTATTGACTACCAATATCGTCTCGCCACCCAGTTGGCGGACATAAGCCAGTACCCGGTGGTTCGCGGGATACAGAAATTCGATGGTTCCCCGTCCGAACGCGGGAATCGAACGGCGTACCCGGATCATGCGCTGCATCCAGGAGAGCAGCGAATGTTCGAAACGCCTTTGCGACAGGACATTGATCGACTGGTACCCATAGACCGGATTGAGGATGAGGGGAGAATACAAGCCCTCGGGGTCGGCAGTGGAAAAGCCGGCATTCCATCCACCATTCCACTGCATGGGCGTGCGCACACCATTGCGGTCGCCCAGAAAAATGTTGTCGCCCATGCCGATCTCATCGCCGTAATAAATGATAGGCGTGCCCGGCATGGACATGAGCATGCCGTTCATGAGCTCAATGCGCCGGCGGTCGTTGTCCAGCAGGGGCGCGAGGCGGCGCCGAATCCCCAGATTCAGGCGCATTGCCTTGTTGCCAGCGAACACGTCGTACATGTAGTCGCGCTCCATGTCGGTGACCATCTCCAGCGTCAGCTCGTCATGGTTGCGAAGAAACAGGCACCACTGGCAACTGGGCGGAATTTCAGGCGTCTGCTGCAGGATCTCGGTAATGGGCTTCCTGTCTTCCAGCTTCAACGCCATGAACATTCTGGGCATCAGCGGGAAGTGAAATGCCATGTGAAATTCGTCGCCGTTGCCGAAGTAAGGGCGCAGATCGGCCGGCCACTGATTAGCTTCGGCAAGCAATAGTTTTCCGGGAAACTCTTTATCCAGTTTGCCGCGCAGCTCCTTAATCACGGCATGGGTTTCGGGCAGGTTCTCGCAGGAAGTGCCCTCCCGTTCGACCAGATACGGGACCGCGTCCAGCCGGAATCCATCAACCCCGAAGTTCAGCCAGAACTTCATGACGTCCCACATCTCTTCCCGCACTGCAGGGTTGTCATAGTTCAGATCAGGCTGATGGCTGAAAAAGCGATGCCAGTAGTAAGCCTTGGAAATTGGATCCCAGGCCCAGTTGGACATCTCGGTATCGAGGAAGATGATGCGCACCCCGCGATACCTTGTGTCGGTATCGCTCCATACGTACCAGTCGCGCCGAGGATTGTCCGGCGAACTTCGCGATTCCATGAACCAGGGGTGCTGGTCCGAGGTGTGATTCAAAACCAGCTCGATAATCACCCGAATGCCGCGCTGGTGCGCATCGGAAAGGAACCTCTTGAAATCATCGAGCGTGCCATAGCTGGGATGAACCGACCGGTAGTCCGAGATGTCGTAGCCATCATCGCGCAACGGGGAGGGGAAGAACGGCATCAGCCAGATCGTATTGATGCCCAGTTCCTGCAGATAGTCCATCTTCTGGGCCAATCCCTGAAAATCCCCGATGCCGTCCGCATTGCTATCGAAAAAGGTACGGACGTGTACCTGATAGATGATCGCGTCCTTGTACCAGAGCCCATCTTGTTCCATCGCTCAGATGAGATTACAACAAACACTCCTGTG
>Ga0335080_10006321_pt1 | contig 12239 bp, 11 predicted proteins | sample Lox_Sample_34_FD_206720 | JGI IMG/M metagenome (GOLD analysis project Ga0335080, IMG submission 206720) | Soil microbial communities from Loxahatchee National Wildlife Refuge, Florida, United States - Lox_Sample_3.4 | ecosystem: Environmental > Terrestrial > Soil > Wetlands | place: USA...
TCTTCGACAGGCGTAGAAGAGAGAATGGTGCGTCTTCTTCTTGACGGGATCGACGGTTTCATATGCCTGAGAGAACAGTGGCAACGCGAGTTGTGCCGCGCGGTCCATGCCCTATCGAAGGGTGACTATTGGGTTCCCCGCAGTGTCCTTCACCGATACGTCCGTCAGACGGCGGGATTCCTAGCGCCAGACTTGCTCACGGCGCGGGAAATTCAGGTGGCGAATCTTCTTCTGCGTCATTTGTCCAATCGCGAGATTTCGAGGCTTCTCTGTATTTCGGAGAGGACTGTGAAATTTCACGTATCGAACGTATTCCAAAAACTCGGAGTTCGAAGCCGCGACGAATTGCATGCGGGTGTCGCTGTCGATGCAGCGGGACGACCTATCGAGAGCACTTCACAACAACTGCCTAGTTGAGAGGTTCATTCTTCCGAGCCTATGGCGCACCGCCCGCGGCTGCGCTCACCAATTCAGCGGCATTGAAGCTTCCGCTCAGACCCCAGTTTTCGAGGACGTAGGTGTGGCCATTGACGGTGCCTTGCCCCGTCGCCACCGTCAGTTTCCGCCGGCGGACATTGTCAGCCCAGGAAGGATTGGCCCAATCGGCTACGGCGTTGGCGACAATCACGCGCTGTGCTTGTTCTGCCATTTCGGGCTTGGCTTGCTGCTGAATCTGCTGCATGGCTGTGTTCTTGATGCCCCCGTTCTGCACGTGAATGTCAAAGCAAAGGGCCAAGCCTAACTCGGACGTGAAATTCAGCGCGCGCGCCGTGCGAATGGCGGGATTGAAATAGTCCTGTTGAACATGTTTGAGCTGCTCGGCCTGTACCTCCGGGGATGCTCCGAATGCCGCAAACATGCCTTTCCAGGGATCAGCCAGTGCGTGGCCGTTGATGGTGTGCTCATCGGCCCACTTTTTCTGAAAGTCCCGCGGCGCGGTCATCAGGTGCAGCAACTCGTCGGTGTAAGACTGGAATGCCTGGCGCACTAGTTCGGGATGCGCCTGGTTCATCGCTAGCACGATTTCTTGAATCTCGCTGGACGCCAGTGTAAAGCCGATGATGCCCCACGTAAGCAATGCGCCGTCGAAATTGCCGACAGCGAGGCCAAAGCCATGCCCTTCGAAGCTCGCGGTCAATTGCAGGCTTCGCTGGGTCGTCTCGGGAATTGGCGCCCGCATCAGTGGCGTCCAGGTGGCATCGTCGACCACGCCTGTGGCGGCGAGACCCTTCGCGGCCTGAAATTGCTTGAGCGCATTCGCCGTGACCTGACCGAACCAGCCATCGATGCCATTGGTGTCGAAGCCGACGCCGGTCAGTTCTTGTTGTACGCTGCGGACGATATCGCCGATCGCGCCAGGGCCCACTATTGTTCTCATACGAGCCTCTTGTTGCTGATGCAGCTGCTTCGCTCGCGTTCCAGTCTCCTGCCGCAACTCCTACGGACTCGTGCCCGAGCCGACTGTGCTCCTCGCAGTCTCCTTCTAGACACACGGGGCATCCAGACGCTATGGCAAGATGAATACTTTGTCAATCTATATACTAGTTAGGCTCTACAATAGTTTCGACAGAACGACCCGGAACGGAGTCGGGTGTGAGCGGCCTGAGACACTCTTAGACCTGCAATTCCACTTACAAATGGCGAGACTCGGAACTCTCTCGCGGCAGCTCACCACAAGACGGAAGCGTCGAAGATCACCGTGGCGGTCGCTGTAGAACTGTCGAAAAAGATCACGAGAGCTCCGCGGAAAACAAGGAGTTGGGAAAAGAGAAGCGCGCTCCACGGTGAGATTTCGGGACGCATTCGCGTCCTCATTTTCGTCTCGGTGCAGCGTCGGTGCAACTCGGCGGGTCGACTGCATCGTGCGTTACCGTGTAAGCGACACCAGCAGCGGCACTTAGGTAATTTGCATCGCCTTGTCAGGAGGCAGATGCTCTATCCATCTGAGCTACGGGCGCATTCCGGAATCGACTCGTTCAGTGTACGGCCCGCCGCGCGCTTCGCGCAATCGGCAACTCGCTGCCTCCGTCTCGATCGGCACACATCTCCACATCAAAGGCCATTTCGCGCGGTAACGTTGATCGATCGTCACGCCTTCTTGCCGATCAGCGCAGAGATCGCCATCGTGCCGAAATGCTCGGTCGCCTGCGGCTTGTGGCTCTGATTCCACTTCGCGATGCCTGGGGCGTATCCGCTGACGAGTTCATGGTTCTTCACAACGTCAAGCGAGAAGCCGCTGTCGATCGTCACGCTGTTGCCCTCATGCTCATAGAACGCGAGGACGGGCGGCAGGTGCGGCACCACGTCCCACACATTCGCGATGCGGTAGCAGACGTTCACGTGCGTGTTGAAGAAGCTCACGAAATCGCTGTGGCCCACCCGCGGCTCCGCCCATGTGTACGCAAGCGGCGCGAGGTTGGCCGCCACGTCATTCAGCAGGTCCGGCGCAGACACACCAACCAGCGCGCCGCCCAGGCTGTGCCCCGTGATAAGCAGGCTCGTGCAGTTGGCTCCGTACTTCTGCACAAGCTGCCGCACGTTGTCGCGGATCGAGTAGTAGACCAGCTGAAATCCCTGGTGCACGGTGCCGCGCCCGGGAATCGGCGCGTAGGGCGCGGGAATGAAGTCGAAATCGTCGAGCCAGTCGTGGAAGAACTCCGTGCCGCGATACGCAACGATCAGCCGGCTATTCGCGGCATCGACGCACACCCAGCCGAAATGCTGGTTCGGCTGCGCGCTTCTTTGGACGGTCGCCAGTTGGGCGCTTGTGGCATTTCCCGCATTCGCCAGCCCTAGTTTCCGGGGTTGATCGAGCATGCTCTGCATCATCTTTCGGTGTTTCGGACTGGCCTGTGCCAACTGCGTCACATATCCAGGCCGCGTCGTGTCGACCAGAATCTCGAAGGCATTCGTGCCGCTCGTGTAACCGGGAGGCGGTTGCGTCGCGTCATATGCACCGAGAGCAAACGGATACACGTAGTTCTGTGCGAATAGTCCGTCAAACGGGATCATGCGAATTCCTCCAAAGGCAGACGGGGCTTCGTCGTCCGGCGCACTCCTGCCGTGAGAACGTTACGCAGGGATAGTGCAAGCGGGGCGCCGGCCGTTTCACGCCCCACGATGTGGCTTAGTTTCCCCGCTGCTTCTTGGCAAGGATGCGCCGAGCGCCTATACTCTCGTCTGCAGAGTTGCCGCCACGGCATGCTGCGGCGCTCGCGTAAGCTGTTCGTGGGCATTCTAGGTGACTGGCACGTGAACCGCGTCTTCGAAGTCTCCCAACCTCAGGGCTTCACTTGAAATCCCTCCTGATGGCGCCCGGCGGCCGCCCTCGCATCACCGCCAGAATCTGGCTTTCCGGCTTAGACAGTTCGGAACTCTCTTGACCCACTAGCTTTCATCGGATTGCTCACCCAGAGCAGCGGAGGATCATATGTCGGACGCTCAGTCTCTCCTCGCAGCCAACAGCAAACTGTCACAGGAAGTCTTGCTCCCGGCAGCGGATCAAATCGATCAAACCCGCCGCTTCCCGCGTGAAAATCTCACGGCGCTTGGCAAAGCGGGCGTGCTTGGATTGATGGTGCCGGCCCAGTACGGAGGTGCGGGCGCGGGTCTGGCCGAGATGTCGCGCGTGATCGAAACGCAAGCGCAGGCCTGCGCTTCGACTGCGATGGTCACGCTGATGCACTTCTGCGCGACGTCCGTTATCTCCGCCAAAGGTGGCGACGCGCTCAAGCGCAAGGTGCTGCCAGCCATCGCGCGCGGCGAGCACATCGGCACGCTGGCCTTCAGCGAGGCGGGATCGGGTGGACACTTCTACGCGCCAATCAGCCAGATTCGCCAGGAAGGCGCGCAGAAAAGGTTGAGCGCGAGCAAGAGCTTCGTGACGAGCGCGGGCGAAGCGGACAGCTACGTCGTTTCAGCTCGCAGGGCGGGCGCCGCCGGACCGACCGAAACTAGTCTCTACGTGGTCCCGAATAGCGCCAGTGGATTCATAGCGCAAGGACGCTTCGAGGGCCTGGGCCTTGCCGGCAATGCGAGCGCGCCGATGGTCTTGGCCGATGTGACATTGGACGACGATGCGCGTCTCGGACCCGATGGCAGTGGCTTTCAGTCGATGCTGGAAGTCGTTCTTCCCCATTTTCAGGTTGGCGTCGCATCGGTGTCTCTAGGTATCGCCTCGGCCGCATTCCAGACAATCGCGGCGCGCGTCGGCGCCCGGAAGTATGAGCACGCGGGCGGCGCTGCCCTGGCGTCGATTCCCAGGGTTCAGTTCCTCGTGGCCGAAATGGCTCTCGAACTCAACGCCGCTCGCGCCTATTTGGCTGAAACGGTCCGCAAGGCCCTCGCCGGCGATCCGGCGGCGATGCTGGATGTGCTCGGTGTCAAGGCGAAGGCGGCGGAGGCAGGTCTGAACGTCGTTTCGCGCGCGATGACCCTCGGCGGTGGCTGGGCCTTTGGGCGTCGCGGCGGCCTCGAGCGTAATTTTAGAGACGCTCAGGCAGCGGCCGTGATGGCACCGGCTACCGACATCCTGAAGGACTTCATGGGCAAAGCTTGTCTCGGATTGCCGCTTTTCTAGATGTTCCCGACGAAATTCATGTGAGCCTCACGGCGAGAAACGAGAACTAAGACGATTCTCGAAGGTATGGCGGCGCCGTGCGGGCCGCGAGTTCGCGAAAATTGGGCTCCACTGAGATTCTTGCGGTGTCGACGAAAAGCACATGATGGCCCAGCCGGCCGAGGAACTTTCCGAGCCGCTGCTCCTGGGACACGTACCAGCGCCTTTTCCCGCCCACTACGACCAGGGATCCGGGAGCCAGAATCTGTCCAAGGGCCTCCTTTGGATCGCGACAAATCCAAATCTGAATGTCGACGTTCTCTCCGCCCAGATCGGCCTCGGCAATCAAGGCTTCGTGGCGCGCCTGGATAAACTCGGTCGAAATTGTTGGCCGGTCGAGCGGCAGCCGAAACGGCACCGCCAGCGGCGCCACCAGTGCAAGGCGCGCTCCCAAATCCTTCGCCAAGTTTCCAGCGCTTCGGAGCGCGGCCAGCGTTCCTTCGCGCGTGGTGTGCACCACGGTCACTTCGAGGCCCCGGCCCTTCATCCAGTCCGTGCAGTGAGCCGAGTCGGCGGCAGCGTTGTCCCGTCCGCGCAAATGAAATCCCATGGCCAAGCGCCACGTTAGCTCCTGCGGACTACACAAGGCATAAACGACTCATAAGCGATTCATAAACGGACTAAATTTCGACGGGATCAGTTTTCCGGTAGTTGCAGGCGGTATCCGATCCAGGGTTCCTTCAGCAGATATTTCGGATTGCCGGGTGTCCGTTCAATTTTTTTTCGGAGCCGGTTGACGAATACGCGCAGGTATTCCCGCTCCTCTCCGTATTCGGGACCCCAAACAGCGTGCAGCAGCTCCTCATGGGGGATCACCCGGTTGGCGTGCGAGGCGAGATACGACAGCAGATCGAACTCCTTGCCGCTGAGCCGCACCTGCTTGCCGCGCGCCATCACGCGGCGCGCCCGGAAGTCGACCTCCACTTCCCCGAGCCGAAGCCGTTTCGTCACTGAAGGAGACGAAAAGACGGTCCGACGGAGCGCCGCCCGGATCCGCGCCATCATCTCCGCCATGCCAAACGGCTTCGTCACATAGTCGTCCGCGCCCACGTCGAGCGCCTCCACCTTGTCGCTCTCGGCGCGTCGCACGGTCATCATGATGATGTTTACGTCCGAGATCAGCCGAATTTCGCGGCAGGCCTGGACGCCCGTCATGCCGGGCATATTGATGTCGAGAAGGACAAGGTCGAACTGCTGGGTGCGCACCAGATCGAGTGCATCGGGGCCGCTGCGCGCGTCGACGACTTCGTAGCCTTCGTTGACGAGCGACGCCCGCATCACCCGCCGAATCTGTGGCTCGTCGTCCACCACGAGGATGCGCCCTTCGCTCACTGTAAGACCTTGTCCGACGCCCGCGGCATCGTCGTGCGATCGTCGTGGATCGCTGCCCGCCGCGGCTTGCTCAAGAATTTTGCCGACGCCCCTGGATTCCAGAAAGATGTCCGCGCAGCCGGGACAAAACTCCGTCTCCCTGCTCTTCGCCGATTTCGCGCTGCACCTCAGTCAGCGCGAAATGCACGATATCGTGGTGATGGATTTCTTCGCCAGGCAATCGGTCGCTCAAATCGAGCCACACCCGGTGCAACAGATCGATCTCCTTGGGCGTCAACCGCGGCGCGTGCGGGCCAAGGTAGAAAACCTGCTCGGTGCCCGTCCGGGCGAAAACCTCGAGCGACACGCGGGGCCGCGGCTCTGGCATGCGCTCCCACGCCAATCCGACGTCGCGCGCCTGCTCGGTGATCGTGGAGTTTGCCGAACTGCCCGCGACGATCGTGCTCGATTCCAGGTTGGCCGCCGTGCGCAGGATCCCTTCCCACAGATCGTTGGCGGCCGCCACGGCCAGCCGTACAGGCTTGCCTTCCTTTTCCGCCATCGCCAGGACCTTGGTGAAAAGCTCTTGTTCGATCGTCGTAAACAGCTGGTCGGCAGCGAGATCGCTTTCGCCGGAGGCGGCGCGGCGAAGAACACGCACGTGCAGCACCACGATCTCCGCTTCCCGGCGCTTTGCGCGTCGCAATGCCGCCTCCAACGGATACAGGGCGTAATAGTTGCTCACGGGCACCAGGATGTTGCCCGGCTTCACCCCGACGTTCTCGAGCGTCAGGTCGCCTTGCTGTGACAAGTTGAACTTGTCGAGTTCCGCGTGCGAGGTGGCCTGATTCTTCGTGACTTTCTCAGAAATCTCGAAAACGACGAAAAATGCGATTGTAAAAGCGACGCCGGAAATCGTGGCGACCTGCTTGGTGAGGAGATTGATCACACACAGAGCCGTCAGGCCCAGCGTGATCAACGCCACGCCGATCGGAATCTCGACCTTTCCGATCCTCAGGTTGAGTGGCACCTTGAATTCGCGCCCGCCGGGCTGCTTGTAACGTAGCACCAGCACTGCCAGCCCCTTCATCGCGAAGCTCCACATCACGCCGAACGCATACGCTTCGCCGAGAACGAAGATGTTTCCCCGGCTCAGGAGAATTGTCAGAAGCTGGAGCCCCACGACCAGGTTCAGGATTCGGTAGGACGTCCCGAATCGGCGGTGCGGATGGCGAAACCAGTCCGGCAAAATCCCGTCTTCCGAGACGCGATTGAGGACGCCGTTTGAGCCGACGATAGCCGTGTTCACCGCGCCGGCCAGCATCAGCACGCCCACTACCACCACGAACGTCCGAAACACCAGGCGCAGCGATAGCGGCCCCACCAGAAACATCGCGAGCCCGCTGATGGGATTATCGGAATACGTCCCGCGAACATTATCCGGAATGATCATCACCGCGAAGAACGCAACGCCCGCCGTGAAGATCAGGCTGTAGAGGAAGATCACCAGTCCGGCCTTCTTCAGGTTCGGCAGCTTCGGATGCTCGATCTCGCGGTACACCTGGGCCATCGTCTCTTCGCCGCTCATCGCGAGCACCGAGTGCCCCAGGCCGACGAGGATGCCGATGAAGCCGATCGTGTATGGCAGCGAAGTATGCTTCAGCCAGCCGAGCGAGTCTGGCGCGTAGACCAGATTCGAAAGGTGCGGCAGCGGAGGAATGTGCGCGCGGTGGACCATCAGCGTGTAGCCGCACCACACGATCATCACAATCACCATGACCGTGGTGACATACATGATCCGCAGAGCCTTTTCGCTCGATTCCGGAATACCTTTGACGTTCTCCCACCAGAAATACAGCGTCACCAGAATCGCGAATGCAGCCGCTGCCGCGTTCACGGGCAAGACGATCTTCAGGTGCGCATACTGGAAGAGCTCGTTCAACAGCCCCACTAGGTACAGCCCGGCCGATACGCCGCTGATCGGTCCTGTAAGGATGTAGTCGAACATCAGCGCGGAAACGGAGAACTTGGCGAGCGTCGAGCCCATCCCCTCTTTGACCACGCGATAGACGCCGCCGCGAACGAACATCCCGCAGCTCTCGAAGTAGAGCGCCTGCACCGCGAACGCGAACAGCATGATCGCGAGCACGAACCAGGGCGCCGTCTTGCCCACGAAGTGCTCCGCAATGGCGCCGGCGTAGAAGGCGGACGAGCCGAGGTCGTTTAATACGATCGCCGCGGCGCGCCAGTAGGAGATGAATGCGAGCATGGCCGTCGTCGCGACGAGAACTTTCGCGACCGGCCGGACAGACTGTGAGAGTGGAGAACCGTTGGGACTGGAAGCCATTGGCGCCTTAAGAGGCGGGTAAATTGACGCGAATACCTTAATGGGTGAGCCATAAACGAGTCATAAGCGATTCATAAGGATTTCATAAACGCCCAGGAATCTGGCCAGAATGGGAGCCGCACATCGCCGTTTTGCTCATTCCGAATTGCGATTGATCCCAGCACGAATTTGAATTGGCGTGTCCTTCGATCGGTCGCTACACTCGCCCCATGAGTGAATCCTACGAGTCCAGTCTTCCTGACAGCGCGTTGATCTCGTTCCTCCCGGAATCTGCGCCGCCTGCCGCTCGGCGGCAGTGGGATCCGGCCCCAGTCACACTCTCAGCAAAGCGCTCACTCGGTGCCTGCGCGTTTCTCCTGTTCTACGTGGCTCTCTACCTCGGCGCGGGATTTGCCGGCGTCACGGTTGTCGAGCGCCTCTGGTCGGCCCTGTATCAGTAGATATCGAAGTTCGGATTCGCAGCGCGACCCGGCTTAGCAGGGAACTTGCATGCAGACTTTCGCGCGCCGCTAGGAAGCCCTGCCTGTTTTCGAAGCCAGCCGGTTCGGAAAGAACTCCGCAAGATTCTCGCATCCTGCCGAGACGCGCTCAGATGGGTCTGCGCAGCCGCTTCCGCGCAAGATTCAAAGGCGGGGCACCTACGCCCAAATCTTCTGGATGTGACGGGCTCTGCGAAGGAGTGGTAGCGATACCGGGATTCGAACCCGGATTTTGGCCTTGAGAGGGCCACGTCCTAACCCTTAGACGATATCGCCGCCGCGAACGATTTCCTGTCGGGGAATCAAAGGCGAGCAGAGCTAATTTTCGCATGCCTAAAATGACTGCGCAAGGAGCGGTGGGCAGTCAACACGCCGCAGAAATCGCATCTCGCGGAAGAACACACTCCCAGGCTGTGCTAGAATCCCTGCCCCAATGGAACGCGCTGGAGAATTTCTCGGCAAGGCGCTGCGACGGCTCGACCGTCCGGAGGCAGCGCTCGCGTGGCTGTTAGGCCGGTGGCCGTCAATCGTTGGCAAAGCGCTAGCCGCGCACACGCGCCCTCAGAAATGCGCTTCCGGCCGCCTTGAGCTCGCCACGACCGGAAAAGCCTGGCAGCAGCAGCTCGAAAGCATGAAGCGCGAGATTTGTGCCCGGGTCAACGAAGCGTGGGGCGGGCATCTAGTCCGCGAAGTGAAGCTCGTCGCGGCGAAGCCGGGCCCGAAACGGACGCCTCGCGAATCCGACAACGAGCACACCCCGTTCATTCGCCGCCGTCGCGCCTGATCCGCCACAGCATCTATGCAATCCGCAGGTCCCGCCCCCGAACCACGGTCTTGCATTGCGGCCCGCTTCCACTAAGATAGTTTGCGCGCTCCATAGAAGGCGAAACGCGAATGAAAATCAGCCGCGAAGACGTGAAGAAGGTCGCTGACCTGGCACATCTGGGTCTGTCGCCGGCCGAAATCGACCAATATCGCGAGCAACTCGACGCGATCCTTACCTACGTGGACAAGCTCAAGGAGCTCGACGTGTCGGCCGTCGAGCCGATGGCGCAGGTTTTGCATGGGGCGCCCGGGTCCAGTACGCAAGACGAGCACCCTGAGCTTCGCGAGGATGCGCTGCAACCCTGCGAAGTCGCCCGGCCAGTGCTCGCACAAGCGGCCGACTCGGAAGGCCGCTTTTTCCGCGTCCCCCGGGTGATCGACCGATGACCACTCCCGCCCTCTGGACGGTGGCCAGCATCAGGGCGGCGCTCCAGGCCAAAAAGATCTCGGCGCGCGAAGTCGCCACCGAATTCCTCGGCCGGATCGACCGGCGCAACGCCGAGCTGAACGCGTACCTGACGGTCTCTCCGGAGCGGGCGTATTTTCAAGCTGAACGGATCGACGCGGCCATCGCAAAGGGCGAGGGCCTGCCTCCGCTGGCCGGCGTGCCCATGGCGATCAAGGACGTGATCAGCACGCGCGGTATTCAGACCACCTGCGCCTCGAAAATCCTGAAAGGCTATGTCCCGCCGTACAACGCGACCGCGGTTGAGCGCCTCGATCAAGCGGGCGCGGTGTTTCTCGGCAAGACGAACTGCGACGAATTCGCCATGGGTGGCTCGAACGAAAACTCGGCCTACGGCCCCGTTCGCAATCCTGCGGCGCTCGATCGCGTTCCCGGCGGTTCCAGCGGCGGATCGGCGGCGGCGGTCGCCGCGGGGCTTGCCGTTGCGGCGCTCGGAACGGACACCGGGGGCTCGATTCGCCAGCCGGCGTCCTTCTGCGGAGTCGCCGGCTTGATGCCGACGTACGGCCGCGTCTCCCGCTACGGTCTCGTCGCCTTTGCCTCGTCGCTCGACAAGATCGGCCCATTTTCGACGAATGTCGCCGATGCGGCGGCCATCCTGAGCGTGATCGCGGGCCATGACGGCAATGACTCCACGTCGGCGCCCGTGCCCGTGCCCGACTATGCCGCTGAAATCGAAAAGCCAGTACAAGGGCTCCGGATCGGCGTGCCCGAAGACTATTTCGGCGCGGGCCTCGACTCTGACGTGAAGGAGAGAGTGCAGGCCGGCATTGCGCAGCTCGAAAAACTCGGTTGCCGACGGGTCTCCCTCCAAATGCCCCATACGGACTACGCCATCGCCGCTTATTACATCCTGGCCACCGCGGAGGCCAGCTCCAATCTCGCCCGGTATGACGGTGTGCGCTACGGCCTTCGCGTCCCTGGCGGCACGCTCACCGAGATGTACCGCAATACTCGCGAAGGAGGGTTTGGAGCGGAGGTGAAGCGCCGCATCATGCTCGGCACCTACGTCCTTTCCTCCGGTTACTACGACGCGTACTACCTGCGCGCGCAGCGCGTACGTTCCCTCATCACCCGGGATTTCACCGACGCCTTCCAGAAGGTCGACGCGATCGTCACTCCGACGGCGCCCACTCCCGCGTTTCGAATCGGCGAAAAATCGGCGGACCCGCTTCAGATGTACCTGGCGGACATTTACACCGTCACCGGCTCGCTCGCGGGCGTCCCGGGCATTTCTGTCCCCTGCGGCAAGACCAAATCCGGCCTGCCGGTCGGGATGCAAATGTTCGCTCCGCACTTTGCCGAGTCTTCTCTCCTTCGAATCGCGCGTGCCTTCGAAGCCGCCGGCGGCTCTACGGCCTGAGCCCGAGCAATCCTCGCTTTCCTCGCGACGCGCAGGCGAAGAAATGTGCAACGTTTCTCCGCTAAGCCATACAAATATTCCAATCTTGGTCCGGCGTTCTCAATTCGGCGCCCTCCAGATAGTACTTTCGCCGACTTCCGTAGAACCAACCCTTGCGAAAAAGCCCGAAAAAAACGGGAATTTTGTGGCCCGTTAACGCAGGAGTCCTATCCGCTTGGTACGGAACGACTATTGCTTGGAAATTTGACGACATTTAGTCTGCATGCAGCATCGAAGCAGACTGTGAGGTCCCCAATGGTCCGAATCAGGTCGAGCCAGAAGTTCTTCACGGAAGAAGAAGCCATCAATTTGACGGGAATCTGCGCGGAGCATCTTCGCAGCCTGGTCCAAACCAGGCACCTCGGCTCCATGGCGATGGCGGCGGGAAGCACGGCTCAGAAATGGCTCTTTACGAACTCGGACCTGATGATCATGGCCGTGTTGCACCCTCGCTGCGAGCACTAGTGGCAGATCATCCTCCCCGATTCTCATCGCTAGGTTGTGACGACACCCGCACGGGCGTATCCTGAAGTTTATTGATCCGATTGTCGTTCCCAAGTATCACAGGATTCCGGGAAAGCGCGAAAATGGCCCCCGGCCGGCGAATCCATTTCGGCAAAGCCGTGCGATTGGTGCTCGTGACGTCCTTATGCGCCGTGTCTCTGCTAGCTCCGTTCTGCTCATCCGCCTTAGCTCAGGAAGCTGCCAACCCGGCTGCTGCTTCGCCATCGAAGAATCGGCATGATAACTCGCCTGCCACGCCGGCCCTGCCGCGCGGCAAGAAGCTGATG
>Ga0335080_10006322_pt1 | contig 12239 bp, 11 predicted proteins | sample Lox_Sample_34_FD_206720 | JGI IMG/M metagenome (GOLD analysis project Ga0335080, IMG submission 206720) | Soil microbial communities from Loxahatchee National Wildlife Refuge, Florida, United States - Lox_Sample_3.4 | ecosystem: Environmental > Terrestrial > Soil > Wetlands | place: USA...
GAATCGCTCCGCGTGCCGTGGATCGTCCGGTGGGACGCGGCCGACTTCCCCGAGGTCGGCGGGACCGACTCGCACCAGATGCTCAACACCGATTTCGCCGGAACGTTCGCCGACGTCGCCGGGACCACGATGGGCCCCACCGACGGCCTCGACTTCGCGAACCTGGCCGCGAGCCCCAGCACGTATCCGTGGCGATCCGACTTCCTCATAGAGCACGGAGGGAGCACGGATCCGGACGGAAACGCGGACGGCCTCACGTACTGCGGCGTGCGCAACCCCAACTACATGTATGCGCAGTACTACAACGGGTTCGAGGAGATGTACAACCTGAACAGCGACCCGTACGAGCTCCAGAACGTGGCGCAGAACCCAAGCTACGCGAGCACGCTCGCCGCGATGCGGAGCCGGGCGCACGAGCTGTGCGACCCGCCACCGCCCGGGTACACCTGGCACCACTGAACGAACGATCGCGGCGCCGACGCGCTTCGGTGCGACGCGCGCGCGATCTATTGACAGCTGTGTCCGGAAATGATTTGCTCCGACCCCGCCTTGGGGGAGGGGTTGGTGGCTCGAGTCGCTTCCGGATCCGGCCTGAAGATCGTCTTCTTCGCGGGCGCCGTGGTGCTCCTCACCGCGGGCTTGCCGGCGTCCGCCGCCGTCGCCACGCACCATGCCCGACCCGTCGACACGACCAACGACTGGTCGATGTGGGGGTACGACAGCGCCCGGACCGGGTTCAACCCCAACGAGACGATCCTGAGCACCTCCACGGTGCAGGGACTGCATCTGCTGTGGCGATTCCCGTTCGCGCTGCAGTCCGACAACTCGCCGGTGTACGCGTCCGGCGTGACGGTCGGCGACCAGACGCTGGACATGCTCTACGCGGGTGACCGCAGCGGGACCTTCTACGGCATCGACGCAGCCACCGGGACCGAGGTGTGGTCGCGGAACCTCGGACCTCCCCAGATGGCGTGCGGCGGGATGCTCGGCGTCACCGACACGGCGCTGCTCGACCGCTCGCGGGGCGTGCTGTACGTCGCGGGAACCGACGGATACCTGCACGAGCTCGATCTGGCGACCGGGGCGGAGGCGCCCGGCTGGCCGCTGCAGATCCGAATGTTCCCCAACGAGTTCTTCTGGGGCGGCATCAACGTGTACGACGACCAGCTCTACGTCCCGGTGGCGAGCGGCTGCGACCGCCTCGGCACCGACTACGGACGGGTCGTTCGCGTCGACCCCAGCACGGCGACCCAGACGGCAGTGTTCTACGTGACGGGCGGTCCGGACACCGGCGTGAGCGGCGGCGGGATCTGGGGCTGGGGCGGCGTCTCGATCGACCCGGCCAACGGGGACGTGTACGAGGTCTCCGCGAACGGATTCCCCCAGGACCCCTACGAGCATTTCCTGTACGCGGAGAGCATCGTCCGGCTCGACCCGGACCTCTCGGTGATCTCGTCCGACTACCCCGGCCTCCAGGGCGAGGACGTGGACTTCGGCTCGACGCCGGTGCTGTTCGACGCGCCGCACGCGTGCGGCCCGCAGGCGTTCACCGAGAGCAAGACGGGCGAGATCTTCCTGTACGACCGCGACGACCTGGCGGCCGGACCGGTCGACCGGATCGCGGTCTCGGCGATGCCGCTGATCGGCGTGCCGGCGTGGGACCCGCAGCAGCAGCTCCTTCTGGTGGGCAACCGCACCCCGTCGCTGGACGGCACCTATCAGCGAGGCCTGCTCGCGTTCCACATCGGCAAGGACTGCAAGCTGAAGCTCGCGTGGCAACGGGGCGTGCCGAACGGCGCGTTCAGCAGCTCGCCGGTGAGCGCCAACGGCGTCATCTACTTCGGAGGCGCGAACAGGCTGTCCGCGTTCGACGCCGCCACCCACAAGCTGCTGTGGAAGACGAAGCGGACGTTCACAGGCCCTTCGCAGACCGAGCCGATCGTGGTGGACGGGCACGTGTACCTGTCGACCGACACCGGGCTCTACGCCTACGGGCTCTGAGCCCCACCCGCTCGCGACGAACGACGGCGCCTGGATCAGGGCTCGCGGGTGTTCCTTCTCGGAGGCAGGGCGAGGATCCGCGCAGGAACCTGGGGCGGCGGCGGGTGGCACAGCCGCAACTCGGCCAGCCGCAGCCTCGCCAGCACGTCCGCGTCGGTGGGATCGTCCACGGCGTTCTGGAGCTCGTAGGGATCCTTTTGGAGATCGTAGAGCTCCTCCTCGCCGGTGTCGGTGTACTTGACGTAGACGTAGCGCTCGGTGTGCACGCCGCAATAGCTCGGGATCCCCTCGATCGACTCCAGGTGGTCGAAGAGGAACTCCGAGCGCCAGGGGACCGAGTCGCCGGCGATCAGCGGCAGCAGGCTCGATCCCTGCGCTCCCGGGTCGGGCACGCCGGCGACGGCGGCGAACGTCGGCGCCCAGTCGGTGTTCAGGACGAGATGGCTCGCGTCGGTCCGCGGCGTGCCGGTGAGCGGGTCGTACCGAACGACGGTGGGCACGCGAATGCTCTCCTCGTAGGGCACCCACTTGCCGACCCAGCGGTGCTCGCCGAACAGCACCCCGTTGTCGGAGGCGAACATGATGAGCGTGTTGGAGAGGCGGCTCGACTCCGCGAGCGCTCGCACGACCTTCCCCACGAGGTCGTCGACCGCCAGCAGCGTCTCGTCGGCATTGCGCTCCTGGTCGTCGTACTTCAAGATGCCGGCGGCGTCGAGGCGAGGCAGCGATCGGATGTACGCGGGCTTGTCGGACACGTCGGCCTCGTTGAAGCTCGGTGGCCGCGGCCCGGGAAGCAAGCGGAGCGCGTCGCGGTCGCGCGGCGCGGGAACCGCGAGCTGGTGCGGTGCGCGCGTGGCAAGGTAGAGAAAGAGCGGACGCATCGGGTTGACCCCCAGGATGAACCGCTGCGCGTCCGTCGCCAGCACGTCCGTGGAGTAGTCGGCGGGAGCCGACCCGTAGTGCCGGACCACCCCGTTCGCGTCCAGGTCGTAGTTGAAGTAGTTTCCCTGGCCTCCGTTGCTGGTGAACGCGTCCCACGTGTCCCACCCGGGAGGGATGTAGGACGCGTGCGGATTGGTGTAGCCGTTCAGGTACTTGCCCATGAGGGCGGTCTGGTACCCGGCGTCGTGCAGCCACACGGCGACGGTGGAACGGTCGTCGAACCGGTGGAATCCGCCGTGCGGGCCGGAGTTCGTCCACACGTCCGTCGCCCCAGAGCCCTCACCCGTCAGGATGCTCGCACGGCTCGGACAGCACGCGGGATTGACGACGTAGGACTGCTCGAACGTCACGCCGTGGTCCATCAGCATCGACTGCACGTTGGGCATCGCCCACAGCGTGTCCCAGCGCTGGTCGTCGGTGAGGATCAGCACGATGTTGGGCTGCGTGATCAAGGAGGGGAGAATGTGCGTCCCGCCCGCCGCGTTCGGTGCGGTGGTCGCGGCGATTCCCAGAACCGCCACCGTGGCGACGAGCCGCAGGGCACGCCGGCGGCGGGCGACGCTCATCGCACGGTCACGTGATGTCGTTCGGGTCGAGCAGCTCGGGGTGCGCCTTCATCCATCGAAGCTCCCACGCCGGGACCTTCCGGTGCACCATCGGCACTCCGGGCAGCGGGGACTGCGAGTAGTCGAAGCTGTTGGCATAGTCGTAGGCGAATCCGTCGGCGTCGCTCAGCGGATCGAGGCCGAACGCGTGCTCGGTGTACGCGAGGATCCCGTTGAACGTCGTCAGGCCGCTGTCGGTGTACCCGGCCTTGGCGTACGGGCTCACGATGATCATCGGCTCCCGGACACCGGCGTACGACGGCGGCGCCACGTGGTCGTAGAAGCAGCCGCAGTCGTCCCACGTGATGAAGATGGCGGTCGAGTTCCACTGGGGCCCGTTCTCGATCGCGCCGACCACCGAGCCGATCCAGTCGTCGCCTTGGGTCATCGACTGCTTGTTGTGCTCCGAGTTCGCCGGATTCGGCACCACCATCGTGAGGTTCGGGAGCAGGCCCTGCTTCGCGTCCTGGATGACGGCGGTCGACGCGACGAAGCTCTGCTTCTGCGGGCCGTAGATGCACTCGGCGAACGTGGGGCACACCGCCCACACGTACCCGGTGCTGCCCCCCTGCTTGTTCGGCCCCTCGGCCGCGTACAGCTTCCACGTGAGCCCTGCCGCGTCCATCCGGTCCATGATCGTCGGCTCGTACGGGACCGGTGAGGTTCGGTACGGCCCGTTCCCGTCGGCGTCGGGAACGCAGGTCGGAACGAGGAACGGGTTCCCGACCGGCGGCTGCCACAGCGCGTCCTTGTAGCTGTCGCACCCTCCGCCCTTCCCGTGCTTCGGACCCTGCCCGGCCTCGGGCTCCGAGAGGAACCCGTCCGGGTTCGAGGCGACGAGGGAGAGGTGAGATCCCCACGAACCGATCCGGCTCGTCTCGAACGTGTCGTCGGAGATGACGAAGGAGCGCGCGAGCGCCGCGGTGTTCGGGATCTGCGAGGGGTCGTACGTCGTGTAACACACCCACTGGTCGTGCGCCGCGCAGCCGGGAAGGTGGGCGAAGCCGTTCATCGCTCCCCCGTTGATGGCGGTCGTCTGGGCGCCGCCCGCGTGGCCCACCTCGGGCACGAGATCCGTGCCCATCTTCAGCGGGATGCGCGTTCCGTCGGGCAGGACACCCGTGGTGACTCCGTTGCAGCGGTGGTCCATGACGCACAGCTTCCCGAGCATGTTGTCGAAGCTGTGGTTCTCCTCGAAGATCACGACGACGTGCTGGATCGGCGTCGTGAACGGGCTCGTGGCTCGCGCGGGCGCCGACCACAGCGCCCCGGCGACGAGGCCGGTGACGGCGACGATCAGCGCGACGAGGATCGAGCGTCTTCCCACGTGTTCACGCCTCCGTAGGTGGCGAGGAGCGCGACGGCGCGCCACAGTACCGTGGCCCGGAGAAACTGGTCAAGACGGCCGTTCGCCGCACGTGGTGCGCGGAGGGGGAGGCTTCGGCGGAATGCCGACCATTGGATCCTTGACGCGTTTGTCGCGGTCATGGTGAGCTACCGACCCACCGAAGGAGGGGTTGCTTCCTTGCTCACCGCGCGCCGTCGCACGTTCGTGGTCGCCGCAGCGATCGGAGCCGCCGTCGCGCTGCAGAGTCCGGCGGTCGCGCAGGGCGGGTCGCTCGACCCGGCGTTCGGATCCGGAGGAACCGTCGTGACGAACGTGGGGGCGGGCGACGCCGCGGTCGAGGGAATCGCCCTGCCGCCCGATGGCAGGATCGTCGTGGCCGGGTACGCATGGAACGGCACCGACCAGGACATCGCGGTCGCCCGGTATACGGCGAGCGGGGTCCTCGACCCGACGTTCGGATCGGGCGGCATCACGCTGACCGACGTCAACGGCGATCAGAACGGCGCCGAGGCCGTCGCGCTGCAGCCCGACGGCAGGATCGTGGTGGTGGGGTTCTCGGGCGGCGACTTCGTGGCAGTCCGCTACACGGCGGACGGGGTGCTCGATCCGACGTTCGGTCACGACGGCATCGTCGTCAGCAACGTCGGAGGGGACGCTGAGGCGGACGCGGTGGCGATCCAGCCGAACGGCGACGTCCTGGCCGCCGGGTGGTCCGAAACCAGCGGCCAATGGAACATGGTGGTGACGCGGTACTCGTCCGACGGCTCACTCGACAAGACGTTCCACAAGACAGGTCGCGTCTCCATCGACTTCAAGTCGAACGACTACGCCACGTCGATCCTCGTCCAGCCGGACGGCAAGATCCTCGTCGCCGGCGGCTCGGGCGACGCGGGAACGCAGATCGCCATGGCGCGACTCCGCACCACCGGCGGCGTCGACAAGACCTTCGGGACGAACGGAAAGACGACCACCTCGTTTCCGGGAACGCTCGCCTCCTGGGCCGACGGGGCGGCGCTGCAGTCTGACGGGAAGATCGTCCTCTCGGGGTTCGTCTACGACGGATCGCACTACCGGATCGCGCTCTGCCGGTACACGGCCGCCGGAGCGCTCGACGGCTCGTTCGCGGGCAACGGGCGGGTCATCACCAACCTCGGCCCCGGTGAGGATGCCGCCCACGCCGTGACGATCCAGCCGGACGGCGACATCGTCGTCGCGGGGGGCGCGGGGGACGACTTCGGTGTGGCGCGGTACACGGCGAGCGGAACACTCGACCCGGCGTTCGGGGGCGGCGCCGGCTTCGTGACCACGGATCTCGGCGCGACCGACGAGGCCGAGGCGGCGCTGCTCCAGCCGGACGGCAAGATCGTCGCGGCCGGGTTCAGCGGGGACTCGTCCCGGCTGAGTTTCGCGCTGGCCCGGTACGCGGGAACCTAGGGGCTAGGCTGTGGTCGCCGGTCCGCCGGGACGGGCGGGGCCGGCGGGGTCGCGGGGAGAGGAGCCGGGTGGATCTCGGGCTTCACGGCAAGCGAGCGATCGTGACGGGCGCGTCGAAGGGGCTCGGGCGCGCGATCGCGACCGAGCTAGCCGGCGAGGGCGTCGACCTCGCCGTGTGCTCGCGCGACGACCGCGAGATCAAGGAAGCCGCCGAGTCGATCGGGTCGGCCACGGGGCGCCGCGTGGTCGCCGAGGTGTGCGACGTGACCGACGCCGATCGGGTCCGCCGGTTCGTGGCGGCGGCCGCCGAAGCGCTCGGTGGACTCGACATCCTGGTGAACAACGCGGGACGCGCTCGCCCCGGCGATTTCGAGGCGCTCTCCGACGAGGATTGGAAGGCCGACCTCGACGTCAAGCTCTTCTCCATGATCCGGTGCACGCGCGAGGCGCTCCCCCACTTTCGCGCGGCGGGAGGCGGCAGGGTCGTCAACGTCAACGCCGTCTACGGCCGCTCTCCCGACCCGGCGTTCTTCGCGACGAGCGTGAACCGGGCAGCCTGCCTCTCGCTCACCAAGGCACTCGCGATGGAGCTGGCCCCCGACGGCGTCCTGGTCAACAGCGTGAACATCGGCTTCGTCAAGACGCCGCAGTGGGAGGGCATCCGTGCCAGGCGAGCCCCCGACGTCTCTCGGGACGAGTTCTTCCGGAGGCTGGCCGAGGCGGAGGTCCCGCTCGGGCGCTTCGGGGAGCCCGAGGAGGTCTCGGGCGTGGTCGCGTTCCTGGTGAGCTCGCGGGCGGGCTACGTCACCGGCGCGTCCGTCGACGTCGCCGGCGGTATGGGAAAGTACGTGTGAGCACCGGATGGGAGGAGCCGACCAGGTGAACGCAGGCGACATCGCGTACTTCGACGGGCGCATGGTCCCGCTGGACGAGGCGCGCGTGCCGATCACCACGCACGCGTTCACGTACGGGACGGGGTGTTTCGAGGGGATCCGCGCGTACTGGAATCCCGACCTCGGCCAGCTCTTCGCGTTCCGGCTCGGCGACCACATGCGGCGCCTTGCCGACAGCGCCCGGATCCTGAAGCTCGACTTCGACATGGAGGTCGAGCGGCTCGCCGCGATCGCGCTCGAGCTGCTCGCCCGCAACGACTTCCGCGAGGACGCGTACCTCCGGCCGATCGTGTACAAGTCCGAGCGCACGATCAAGGTCGCCCTCACCGGACTCACCACCAGCTTCTGCATGTACGCGATCCCGATGGGCGCGTACCTCGACATCGACCGCGGGCTGTCCCTGACGGTGTCGGCGTGGAGCCGGATCAGCGACAACGCCATCCCCGCGCGGGCGAAGCCGACCGGCGCTTACGTCAACGCGGCGATGGCGTCGGACGAAGCGCGCCAGCGGGGGGTGGACGAGGCGATCATGCTCACGTCCGACGGCCATGTGGCCGAGGCGTCCTCGGCCAACATCTTCCTGGTGCAGGACGGCGAGCTGGTCACCCCGGAGGCGGCCGACGACATCCTGGTCGGCGTGACGCGCGACTCGGTCATCCGCGTCGCCCAGCGCGGAGGCATCGCCGTCCACGAGCGCCGCGTCGACCGGAGCGAGCTCTTCTCCGCGGACGAGGTCTTTCTGTGCGGCACCGGCGTTCAGGTCGCGCCGGTGACCAACATCGACGGCCGCCAGATCGGCACTGGCAAGCCCGGCAGGGTGACGATCGAGCTCCAGGAGCGGTATTTGGCGCTCGTTCGGGGAATGAGCGACGAGTTCCCCGAATGGCGCTCGGCCGTGTACGCGGATGGCCGCGAGGCGCTCCGCGGCCCCGAGTGAACCGCCAAGTCGTCAGGTGACCTGACCAACGGTCGAAGGGGGACGCCATGGGGTGCTTTCTCATCGTCCTCGGTCTGATCAGCCCGAGGCTGGTCCTGTTCCTTCTCTGGGTCTTCACCGACTACCTGAGCCGCGCCTTCACCAGTTGGTTCTGGCCGACGGTCGGATTCTTCTTCCTGCCGATGACCACGCTGGCGTACGCGGTGGCGGAGAACGAGTTCCACGGCTTCAACGGCATCGGGCTGGTCATCCTGCTCGTCGGCTTCGCCTTCGACCTCGGCCTGCTCGGGTTCGGCGCCCGGTCTCGCCGCCGCAGCTGACTGCGATACTGCGAGCCATGGAGACGAGCCAGTACCTGCGGAGCGTCGAGGCCAACGGGCGGCTCCTGGCCTCGGCGGCCGTGGGCATCCTCGACGTCGCGGTGCCGTCCACGCCGGGCTGGGCCGTCGAGGACGTGGTCGGCCACGTGGGCGCCGTCCATCGACGGGTCGCCGATCGGGTGCGCCGGGGAAGCACGACGGTCGACGACGTCGCGCTCGTGAACGTCCCGGCCGGCGACCGGGTCGTCCCCTGGTTCGAGGAGGGGGTCGCGGCGCTGGTCCAGGTCCTGGCGGCGACCGATCCGGATCGACCCGTCTGGAACTGGACGGAGTCACGGCCGCACACCGCGGCGTTCTGGCCTCGCCGGATGGCCCACGAGACGGCCGTGCATCGCGTCGACGTCCAGCTGGCCCGAGGGTCCGTCGACCTCGTCGACGCCGAGCTGGCCTCGGACGGCGTGGACGAGTACTTCGAGGTCAGCCTCCCCCTCGACGTGGAGTCGTTCCCCGGCAACGGGGAAGCCGTCGTCGTTTGCGCCGTGGACATCCCGACGGAGTGGACCGTGACCGCCCTGCCCGGCCGTGCGGCCATCGGGCGCGGCGCGTCCGCCCGGCCGGCGGCGACGCTCAGCGGCCGAGCCTCCGACATCCTGCTCGTGCTGTGGAGGCGACTGGGCATCGACGCCGTCGAGGTGTCCGGGGACCGCGCGCTCGCCGAGCGCTTCGTCGGGGCCGCCGACTTGACCTGACCCGTCGTTACTGGTCCAGGTACCGGGCCAGCGCGAACTTCCCGTTGCCGCCGCCGCGACCCGCCACGCCCGCAGCCACGATCCTTCCATTCGATTGCAGGGCAACCGCGTTCGCGTAGTCCTGGTGGGGGCCGAAGTCGGTGAAGACCTTGCCGCCGGTGCCGAACGTGGTGTCGAGCAGCCCTGCGGGCGTGTAGCGGCAGATCGCGAACCGGGGGTTGGATCCCCCCAGACCGATCGCGCCCGCGGTCACGAGGTCCTGCGTGGAGGAATCGACCGCGACGCCGATCGCCGCGTCGCCGAACGGGCCGTAGTCGGTCGTCACCTTGCCGTCGCCCCCGAACGTCGTATCGAGCACGCCCGCGGGCGTGTAGCGCGCGAGCGCCGCCGTGTCGTGCCCGCTCCTCGTGCCGGCCTCTCCCGCCGCGACGACATCACCTGAGGCGTCGAGGGCGAGCCCCGAGACGTAGTCGAGGCCCGACGTGAAGTCCGTGATCACCTTCCCGTCTCCGCCCCCGAAGGAGGGATCGAGGCTCCCGTCGGTCAGATAGCGCGCGAGAGCGAACTTCGGGTTCCCTCTGGAGGAGACGCTGATCGTGTAGCCCCCCGCGACGACCTCGTCGTCGGGCTGGACGACCAACCCGCCGACCGCCCAGTCGAAGGAAGCGCCGCTGAAGTCGGTCTGCACGATGCCGCCGGTGCCGAACGTGGGGTCCAGGTGGCCGGTGGGGTCGTATCGGACGATGGCGAAGTTCGGGTCGGCCGCGTTCAGGCCGGCTCCGCCTGCGGCGACGATGTCGCCGTTGGAGAGGATCCCGACGCCGTCGGCCTCGTCCTGCTTGGTCGTGACCGATGTGACGACCGTGCCGCCGGTTCCGAAGCTTGGGTCGAGCGTCCCGCCCGGAAGGTAGCGCGCCAGCGCGAAGTTCGAGCCCGGCCGGCCGGCGCCCTGGACGCCGGCCACGACGATGTCGCCGTCCGCCTGGATGGCGACGCCGTACGCCTCGTCACGATAGGGGCCGAAGTCGGTCTGCACGACGCCGCCGGTACCGAACGTCGTGTCGAGCGAGCCGTCCTTCCTGTACCGAACCACGGCGAACTTCGAGTTCGGTCCCCCGGCCGTCCCGACGGCGACGATCCTGCCGTCCGGCTGCACGGCCACGCCGTACGCGGCGTCTCCGACCGCCGTGATGTCGGTGCGAACGAGACCCCCCGTCCCGAACGTCGCGTCCAGGTCTCCCGGGGTGGCAAGGGCCGGACGCGCGATCGCGGCGACGACACCGAGGGCGGCCACCATGGTCGTGACCCCGCGTCTCGTCATTCGCGGCCGCCGATCGGCCGGCGGCCGTCGCTCAGACGAAGGTGGCGAGGACCCCCCGCGCCTTGAAGGAGTGTCCGGTGTCGGTCACCGTCACCTCGGGAACGCCCGGGTCCGGCTGCGCGTCGTATGCGAACCCGCCGGTGATCCCGGAGCCGTGCCGGGTGACGACGAACCAGTCGGCGGGATCCTGGCCCGTCTTGGTGAAGGCGTCCGAGCCGATCGAGATCCCGGCGACGACCCCTTCCTCCTGGACGGTCGTCGGGTTCGGCGAGCCGGAGTCCCACGTGTGGACGAGTGAGGGTCCGCTCGTGGCCCCGCCGACGCGGTCGAGCGTTCCGATGACGCCCCCCAGCTCGATCGAGCACACGACCCACTTTGCGGGGGCGTCGAGCTTGAACGACGGTCCGCTCGTCGCGCCGCCGTCCGCCACGTGGTCCCAGATCCCGACCGCGGCGTGCTCGTCCTTGGCGACGACCCACCCGGTCGGTGCGCCCGTGACGTGCGCACCGCCCGTCCTGGTGATCGTGACCGCGATCAGGTCCCACTGCCGCGTCTTGAAGTGCCATGCCGGCGCCGCCGGCGTGGTCGAGGTCCCCGACCGGCACGCGGTGGCCTGGAAGATGTACGCGCCGGACGGCGTCCAGGAGGCCGTGTACGTCCCGCCGGCTGCCGTGACCTTGACGGTGCCGTTGGTTGCGTTCACCGGCACGACGACCGCGATCTCGGTGTCGGTCCAGGTGACGATGCCCGCCTTGGCGCTGCGGAAGAACGCCGGCCCTCCACCCGTCCGCGCCCAGAAGTCGACGCCGTCGCCCTTGGGCGCGGCGCCGAACCCACACCCGGTGATCGAGACGGTCTGGTTGACCTCCGCGTTGCCGATGGCGCCGATGCCGGGGGGTTCGCAACTGGTGGGCGAAGGGCTGCCGCTCGCGGCACCGGCCGCGGGCACGCCCAGGAGCATCATCCCTGCAAGAACCGCGACGGCGAGCGCCGGGCGACGGACCATGGTCTCCTCCCACCCTCGGACGACGAGCGCCCATCGTAGGAAGGACGGGTGCCGGGATCAATGGGCCGAAAGGCTCGGGTGTCCCGAGATCCGCAAATGTATCGTCCGCGCCACCTTCTGCTTACCCCGGTGACCCCCGGCCGGCGGAGGCGTCGCCGGCCGCCGCCCGCAGCGCCTGCTCCATCAGCTCGGCGAACCCCTCCCGGGGCGGCGAGAACACGTCGACGGCGAGCGCCGGCGCGTCGCCGGAGATCGCCCCGTGCGGAACCCACGGCGGGACGACGTACACGTCCCCCGGGCCGAGCACCCTCCGGTCGCCGTCGAGGTCGAACTCGAGCGAGCCCTCGAGGATCGTCCCCATCTGCTCCTCCGCGTGCCGGTGCGCGGGCGCCTCGGTATGCGGCTCGAAGTGCACGAAGCTCATCGTCATGTTCGCGCCGAACACCGGGCGGAGCGTGAGCCCGGTGTCCTCGGGAACAGGATGCAGCCCGAGGACCTCGTCGACGCGAACGTAGCGGGCGTCCGCTCCCGCCGCGTCCGCCGGCGCCTCGTTTCGGAAGTACCCGCCGCCCTCTGCCGACGTCGTGTCGTCCATCGCCCTTCGTCTCCCTCCGCCAAGGTGGCGCACTGGCTCGCGAACCAATCCGTACCCTACCCCGGGGCGTCGGCTCGCTCCTGCAACA
>Ga0335080_10006323_pt1 | contig 12238 bp, 9 predicted proteins | sample Lox_Sample_34_FD_206720 | JGI IMG/M metagenome (GOLD analysis project Ga0335080, IMG submission 206720) | Soil microbial communities from Loxahatchee National Wildlife Refuge, Florida, United States - Lox_Sample_3.4 | ecosystem: Environmental > Terrestrial > Soil > Wetlands | place: USA: Florida...
GGACGTTGATGACCAGCGCGACGGCCACCACGGCCATCGGGGCGGCTCCGGCGCTGAGCATCCCGATCGTCGCCAGCTGCGAGCTGCCGGCGTAGATCAGCGGGCCGGTCAGCCACCCGGCCAGCGCGGGGACATCTGCCCGGGCGGCGCTGACGCCGATCACCAGCCCGAACGGGACAATCCCGGCCAGCCACGGCACCATCGCCCGGGCACCCGCGGCCACGTCGCGGCGGTTGGCACGAAGGCTGATCACGGCTCCTCCACTCTGCGCTCGGCCCGCCAGCCGGCGGGACCTGATCGGACTCGTGCACCACTGTGCCTGCCGGGGCGGTCCTCAAGCTTGGAGGAAAAATGGAGAACATCTGGAGACGAGGTGTGGCCGTCCCCGGTGCGACACTGGTGAAAAGTGGGGAGGGAGCTTTCTTGATCTTCGCCTTCAGCGACTGCGAGCTCGATCTCGATCGGTACGAGCTGCGCCGGGCCGGGCAGCTCCGGCCGGTCGAGCCGCAGGTGTTCGACCTCCTCGCCGTGCTGATCAGGGAACGGCACCGGGTCGTGCCCAAGGAGGAACTGCTCGACACCGTCTGGGGCAACCGCTTCGTGAGCGAATCGGCGCTCACCAGCCGGATCAAGGCGGCACGTCAGGCGATCGGAGATGACGGACGCAGCCAGCGCCTCATCCGCACCGCCCACGGACGCGGCTATCAATTCACCGCACCGGTGGAGCAAGCGGCCCAGCCCGAGCCGGTCGCCGGCCTCTCGCCGGCTCCGCCGGAACAGGAGATACGGTTCGCCACGGCCGGCGATGGCACCCGGCTGGCATACGCGACCAGCGGCGCGGGCGCGCCGCTGGTGAAGGCCGCGAACTGGCTCAGCCACCTCGGCTACGACTGGGAAAGCCCGGTATGGCGGCACTGGCTGGCCGAGCTCTCGCGCCGGTTCCGCCTGGTCCGGTACGACGAGCGAGGCTGCGGCCTGTCGGACTGGGACATCGGAAGGTTCTCGTTCGAGGACTGGGTGGACGACCTGGAGACCGTCGTCGACGCCGCCGGGCTGGACCGGTTCCCGCTGCTGGGCATCTCCCAGGGCGGGCCAGTCGCCATCGCTTACGCGGTGCGCCACCCCGAACGGGTCACCCGCCTGGTGCTGCTCGGGTCATACGCGCAAGGCTGGCGCAAGAGCGCCCGCACACCCGACGAACTCGCGCTCGCCGACGCCCGCGTCCAGATCGTCCGCCTGGGCTGGGGGCGTCCAGATCCGACCTACCGGCAGATGTTCGCAGCCCGCTTCCTGCCCGAAGCCACCCAGGAGCAGTGGCGCAGCTTCGACGAGCTTCAGCGGCGCTCGACCTCCCCGGACAACGCGTGGCGGTTCGTCGACGCATTCGCCAGCATCGACGTCACGAACCTCGCGCCCAAGCTCACCGTGCCCACGCTGATCATGGGCTCCCGCCGGGAGCCCGAGAATCGCTTCGAGCAGTCACGGCTGCTGGCCGCGCTGATCCCGAACAGCCGCCTGGTTCCGCTCGACAGCGCCAACCACCTGCTGCCCGAGCGTGATCCCGCCTGGAAGCACTTCCTGGCCGAGATCGACCGGTTCCGGGACGGCCTGAGCGCGATCAGTTAACCTTGCTGGTCCAGCGGTCAAGCTGGCGCTGTGCGGGGTGTCAACACGCAGAAAGGGCGAACCGCGGATCGCGGCTACCCGTAGGTGCGCTGGCGTGACGTCATCACCAACGGGGTGCCGGTCACCATCAAGGTGGACACCCCTGACACCGCGACACGCGGACCGCACGATTTGAGCATCGTGCGGTCCGCGGTGCACCATGTCGCATGTGGGGGTTCGATTCGGTGATTGCGAGCTGAGCGTCGAGCGCATCGAGCTGCGGCGCGGCGGCGAGATCGTCGACTTGGAGCCTCAGGTTTTCGACGTGCTGGCTTATTTGCTGCACCATCGCGAGCGTGTGGTGCCGAAGACCGAACTCCTCGACCAGGTCTGGGGTAACCGGTTCGTTTCGGAGTCGGCGCTGTCCAGCCGGATCAAGTCCGCTCGCCGCGCCGTGGGCGATACCGGCAGGGATCAGCGGGTCATCAAGACCATCTACGGCCGTGGCTTCCGGTTCGTGGCCGATATGAACGAGCAGTCCCTCTACGCCGGCCCGGCCGCCGAGGGCGCCACGGCACCGGAGCGCCGGGTGCTGCGGGCCGTCGGCGATGTCGCCGCGGGCATCGGAGCGGCGATCCAGGTCGGCGGCGGTCCCGGGTCAGGAAAGACGGATCTGCTCCATCAGGTGGCAGAGAAGGCCCGGCGCCAGGGCTTGGCCGTCGGGCTGTCGGTTCCCACGCCGGCCAGCCGCAGTCCTTACACGTGCGTCGCCGAGGTTCTCAAGGAGATGGCCCTGGGCGCCCCCGGGCTGCTCGATGCGATCCCGGCTGGGTGCCGGGCCGAACTCGAGCGGGCCTTCGACGGACGGCTGCCCACGGCACGTCAGCGTTGGTTCGTGGCCGTGCGGGAGTTCCTCGCCGCGGCCGCGGAGCGGTCGGGCGCGGTGCTCCTGCTCGACGATCTGCATCTCGCTCATCGCGAAGCCTTGCTGCTCGTCGAGGATGTGGCCCGGCTGACCCGCACGCACCGGTTGGCCGTCATCATCGCTCAGCGGCCAGATGCCCCGAGGTGGCCTGGCTTTGAGGTCGTCGAGCTGGCCGATGGTCACCGGCCGCAGGTGAACCGGGACGCGACAGCCGGCCTGCCCGCCGGGGTGGCCCAGGTTCTCCGGCGGGTCGCGCAGCTCGGAGATCGTTTCGATCGGCTTGAGTTCACCGCGGCCTCCGGTCACGAGCCGCAGGAAGCTGGTCAGCTGCTCGAGCAGGCCCTCGGCTCCGGAGTGATCCGCGCCGAGTCCGTCGGGTACCGGTTTGCCGATCCGGCCATCGCGGCCCGGCTGGCGGCGCAGCTCGCCCCCGCCGCGCGGCCGGCGGTCATGAACGAGATCACGGCGCGACTCATCGATCTCGGTGCCCCTCCGGCGCAGGTCGCCGACCTGCTCCTCGCCGGAGGCGAGCCAGCCATGGCCGCGCCGTATGCGCTGGAGGCGGCGCGGATAGCGGCAGCATCCGGGCTGCACGCGGAGGTGCTGCGCTGGACCGAAGCGGTTCGTGACCACGTCGACGGTCAGGCCGAGCCTGCGCTGCTGGCGCTCCGGGCGGACGCGCTGGCGGCGGTCGGTGACCACGCCGCGGTGCCGGCCTACCGCAAGGCGCTGGCGACAGCGAGCCTCGATCAGGCGCCAGGCCTGCGGACGCGGCTGGCTCGCGCCGCGGTGCTCAGCGGGGACCTCGCCTCGGCCGAGGAGGCACTAGCCGGGCTCGAACCGAGCGGAGGGCCAGACGACGGCGCAATACTCCTCGCGCGGGGCATGCTGGCCTACTTCTCCGGTGATATCGACGGCGCTGACGCGGCGGTCGAGGCGGCTCGCGGCATGGCCCTGGCGCCTGGGGCACCGAACCGCCTGCTCGACGTCATCACCTTGCAGGGCATGATCGCCCACAACCGCGGCGAGTGGTTCGACCGGCTCCGCCGCGAGCTCCGCGCCACCACCGAGAACCCGGAGCTTGCCTCGGCGGTATTCGACTCGCACCTGTGCGTCGCCGAGTACCTGCTCTACGGGCCGACGCCCTACGACGAGGTGGTGGCCCTGACGCGCCAGCTGCGGGATCAGGCCGAGCGGACGGGCGCGCGACGCGGGGTGGCGTTCGCGGTGACGGTGGCCGGGGAGGCGGCTTTGCTGGCCGGCGACCTCGACGCGGCCCGCGCCGATCTTGCCGAGGCGCTGGCCCTGCATACGGAGATGGGAGCCGATACCGGCGCGGCGCACGCGCTGCAGCGGCTGGCCGAGGTCGAGCTGGCCGTTGGCGACCGCGCGGCAGCGGAGCGGCTGCTGCGGCGTGCGCTTCCGCTGGCCCGCTGGTCGCCGCTGGCTCGCCATCTCCTGCAGCGCATCTACGGGACGCTCATCTCCGCAGCCCCGGACGCCGGTACCGCGCTGGCGGTCGTCGATGAAGCGGCGGAGCGGCTGGACGAGCCGTTCTCCTGCATCTTCTGCCAGGTCATGATCGCGGTGCCGGCCTCGATCGCGTGCACCGAGGGAGGACGCCTGGACCAGGCCCGCTCCTGGCTCGTCCAGGCTGAGAGGTCGGCGGCGACCTGGCAGGGCACGGCCTGGCCAGGAGCGGTAGCCGAGGCACGCGCCCACCTCGTTCGGGCCGAGGGAGACCACGCCGCCGCCAGCCGCCTCCTGGCCGAGGCGGCGACGCTGTTCGAGCTCGCCGGACAGCCGCTCGACGCCCAGCGCTGCCTCGACGCCGCGGATCCCTGACCGGCTTCACCGCCGTCCGCGCGGGCCGGGCCGGGACCGAAGGCGGAGCACCTGCACCGTGGCCAGCGCGAAGAGGGCGGCGAACCCGGTGAGCAGCAGCCACCGGTAGGCGACGGTCCCGGAGAAGGTGTCACCGTAGGCGCGCATGGCCGGAAGCGTGGCGGTGAGCCGGTCGAGCCCCAGGGCACGCCCCAGTGCCTCGAACGAGTAGCGGTTGGCCAGGCCCAGGCTGATCCAGCGCCCGGGAGCCGCCATGTCGGCGACGGGAACAACGGCGCCGGCGAAGAGCACCTGAGGGAAGCACAGCATCGGCAAGGCGAGCGCCGCCTGCGCGGCATTGGCGACAGCCGCCGAGGCCAGCAGGCCCAGAGCCAGCGCCGACACCGCCTCCACCAGCAAGGTGACCAGCAGTGACGTGTACACGCCCCAGCCAGCGGCGGGAAGCCGGTCCAGTGCGCGCAGCACACCGAGGAGAACGGCCGTCACCGCGGCCAGCACCGGCAGCAGGACGCCGAGCTTGGCCGCGACGTAGGCGCCGGCACTCAGCCCGGAGCGATGTTCGCGCCTGAAGATGGCCTGTTCCCCGACGATCTGGAGCAGTCCGTAGGTGAGGCCGAAGAAGAAGCCGGCAAAGGCCACCCAGAAGACGATCTGGGCCGGCCCGACGCCGGCCGCGCCGTGGCCCCGGAATGCACCGGGCTTGAACAGCACCGCCATCATCGCTGTGACCAGCACGGGTGAGCCGAGCAAGATCGCGAGAGTTAGCCGGTTACGGACCAGAACCTCGGCATTGCGCCGGGTGAGCAGCCAGAACTGCCGCAGGGCGCCCGGCGAAGGCCGACCGTCCGGACGGACCGGCCGGGCTGGGGCGTCGGCCGGATGGGCTGGAGCCCCGGCCGGCCGGGCCGGTGTCCCGGCCGGCCGGTGCCAGGCGGCGAACCGCTCCGCCCATACGCGTGGCGTGTCCTCGCCGGCGAGCCGGCGGTACACCTCGGCGAGGTCGCCGACGCCGAAATACCGCCGCGCCTGGGTCGGCGTACCCGCGAAGGCCAGGTGACCATTCCTGGTCAGGAAGATCACCTGGTCACACCGGTCGATGGTCGTCGGCTCGTGGGTGGTGAGGACGACCGTGACCCCCCGGCGGGTGAGCTCGCGCAGCATCCGCACAACCTCCGCCGACGTCGACGGGTCCAGACCCGAGGTGGGTTCATCCAGGAAGAAGGTGCCTGGCCGGGTGAGCAGTTCGGCCGCGATGCTGGCGCGTTTGCGCTGTCCACCGGACAGCATCCGGACCGCGACATCACGCCGATCGGACAGGTCCAGCTCGCGCAGTATGTCGTCGACCACCCGGCCGGCCTGCCCGGCCGATGTGCCCGCAGGCAGGCGGAGGCGCGCCGCGTACTGCAGCGTGCGCCGCAGTGGCATTTCGCCGTGAATGATGTCGTCTTGCGGGACGTAGCCGACGCCCGAGTGGCGGGTGGCGCCGGCATCGACCCGGACGCCGTCGTGCTTGACCTGGCCCGCCGAGGGCGCTCGCAGCCCCGCAAGGATCTCGAGCAAGGTGGTCTTTCCCGCTCCGCTGCCGCCCGCGAGAGCAACCAGCGCACCCGGCTCGATGGACACGGACACCTCGTGCAGGATCTGGCGCGCCCCGGCGCGCTGGCCGACACCGCTCACATCGATGCGGGCCCCGACGGCCCTACTGAGCCCCGGCGGCGCGGACAGGCCGGACGCGGCCGCGGTGTCCGCCGGGTCAAGCGTGACCTCTGTCATGACAGTACTCCCTGAGTTCTGGCCGGTTCTGTCCGGCTATCACGGCCATCGTCGGGATATCGGAGCGGCAACTCTTGGAGCGAGCGTGGAGAGAACGTGGAGATGACACGAAGAGCCGGAGGGGCGAGGTCACCTTCACGATCTGGTTGTCCTGCACATGCAGTTCGAGATTGCAGCCCGGCCCGCCGGTGACGGCGGCCAGCCCGGCGTCGCAGCGCACAGCCCACCGGCGAGCAGCACCGGGCCAGACGGCGGCCGCTGGTGACACCGGGTCATAACGTGCCCCTGCCGGGTAGAGCGATTGCCGCCTGAAGCAGGCAGCAAGGAGCCAGCCCGACGTTGCGAGCAGTTCTACCTGGAATCCCTTGGCCACGCCTCCTGCCGGGCAGGGACAACGACACCAGCGTGGAGCTGGCGTTCGACCCGCACCGGCGGATTCGGGCGCCTTCGGCTCGAATGCCCGCGAGCGCCATGGTGTAGGGATAACGACCGTTAGGGGTCTCCATTTAAACGGAGTAGTCCAGGTCAGCGGCTCAGCCCATCCAGGCGTCGGTGATGACCGTCGCGCCCGGCTCGACATGGCCGGTGACGAAGGGATGCAGCGAGGCGGACGACGCGTCGGCCAGCAGCGCCATGCGGCACCGGCCGCGCGGTACGTCGAGTTCCCCGCCGAATCAGCCGCCGGACTGCCGCGATGGACGGTGTGGCTGGGCGGCATAGTGCCGGTGGACGGAGTCTGGCGCAGCACAGGGGCGGGGGTCAGGCTCAGCCCGACGGAGGCAGACGCGGCGGCCGAGTCCCTCGATGAGGCCGCCTTGGCGATTATCCACGCGCTCGTGGTGAACAGCATGAGGGGGGCCAGTCCCATGAGGCGGCACCAGCCGCGGGTGATGTCGCTGGTGGCGGGGTCCTTGGTGGTGGCGAAGCCGCGTCCGGCGCCGGTGCGGCGGGCGTAGGAGCGGCGCCAGGCCGCGGAGGGGTAGTCGTGTTTCTGCGCGGTCTTGGCGAGTACGTCTGCGGGGACGGTGAGGGTCTGCTGGGTGCAGCAGGCCTGGGGATGCCCTGGCGTGCTGAGGATCTCGGGCCGGCCCCGGTCCAGCGTCATAGATGATGGCCGGAGCGGGCAGCGGATCTTGCCCATGGCGGCGGGGCACTGGACCCGGTGGTAGCCGTCGGCGTCGTCGCGGGTGAGGCGGCCGAGCTTGTAGCGGGCCAGTTCGCTGGTCTGGCGGTCGTGGTCCGCGGCCTGGGCTTTGGTGGCGGTGCGGGCCAGCGGCCCGAGTTCCAGCAGCGGGCGCGGTGTCTGGGGGCAGCAGAGGTTGCCGTTGGCGATGATGGCGCCGTGGCGGGTGCCCTTGGGGCCGCGGTCGTGCGGGTGCAGGTCCTGGACGAGCTGCGCGCCGGCGGTGCGCAGCGGGACGGCCCAGGCGGCGGCATCACGGTGGGCGTAGCCGGAGTCATCCAGGATGTCGCCGGGCGGGATTCCCTGGCCGGGCATCGCGGTCAGCACGGGAGCGAAGGCGCGGACCGGGTCGTGCCGGGGTGACGAGACCGTGGCGCGGCGGGCGAGCTCGGGGACGGCCGGCCCGTTTTCCTCGGGCACCATGATGCCGGCAGACAGGTAGCAGCCGTAGAACAGCTCGTCCTGGCTGCGCAGCAGGTTGTTCTTGCGGTGGCCCCAGGACGCCTCGGGGTCGGCGCAGTCGCTGGTGCCGCGCGGCGGGGGCCGGGAGAAGGATTCCAGGTCAGTCCAGTCCACCGCCAGTGACTGGCTGCCGTTCTTGAACTCTTCCGCGATGCCGGCCTCGAGCAGGTCATCGCAGACGCGCTGCAGCGGCCCCGGCGGCAGCCCGTCCGGCTCGTCCTTGCCCAGCGGGGCGGCGGCCAGGCCGAAGGCGTACTCGGTCTGCCGGTAGGTCAGCAGGTGCGGCCCGTGCTTCCAGTCCGCGAGCACGCCCAGCCGCCGCTGGTCGTCTCCGGGCAGGCTGACCAGGGCCTGGTGCACCCGGGTCAGGTGCGCGGGCCGTCCGTCGGCCTGGGTCAGGCACATGCCGGCCAGCAGGGTGCGCACCGTCAGCTGCCGCCGGCGCACCCCGGCGGGGAGCATGGCCTCGATCCGCGGCGCGACACCGGAGGCGTCGATGATCTCCTCGAACGCTGCCAGCGGGATCATGGCCGGCGGGCCGCCCCGGGCAGTCTGACCGCTTCGTCCTCGCTGCCTGGTTCCAGTCCGGCGATCAGGTCGCCGAGCCGCTGGGAGCAGCTGATCCCGGCCGCTGCCATGAACGTCGCCAGCCCCAGCAGTTCCGCGCAGTCCCGCAGCCATGTCGCCCGCAGCCGGCTGGTGTCCAGCCGGGCAGCCCGCCTCCGCCGCCCAGTCCCCTGATCAGCGGGTTCGTCAGGTTCCGGCGGCCCGGATCGGCGCCGCCGCAGATCAGCCCGGTCCCGGCGAACCGGGCCGCGGCCAGCAGCCGGGCGTGGTAGCGGGCCAGCACCGGCACGGCCCGCGGGCGGGCGCCGCGCACGGACACGATCACCCCGCCGGACCGGCACGCCACGTCGGTGCCGCGCACCTCGCGCAGGTCACCGCGGATCAGCCCGGCGCCGGCGCCCAGGCAGACCAGCCCCGCCGCCCGCATCCGCCGCCCGGTCGCGGGTGCCCTGGGCATCGGCGAGCGCTAAATACCCATCAATCTGCGCCGGGCTGTAGGGCGCCTTGGCGCGCTCGCGCGGCAGCGGCAGGTCAGCCGGATACAGCTGCGGCACGACTACGCCGGCCGATGAACCGCAGGTTGGTGCGCAGCGTCCGCCGCGCCACCCCGGTCAGGCCCGGTGCGCAGCGGGTGAACCGCTCGGCTGCCGACGGGTGCAGCACCACCTCCGGTACCGGATCCAGCCCCTGCCCGATCGCGTAATCAGCCAGCTTGCCTGCGGCCCACAGCAGGTTCTTGGCCCGCTCCTGGCGTGACGGGGCCGCCACCGTGATGACATCCCGGGCGAACACCGCCGCCTCCGCGGGCACCGGCGACGGCCGCCACCGCCCGATATAGATGGCAACATCAGCGCCTGTCATACAGCACTTACACTGAAGTGCATGCGGGAGACGGGGGATGCCGGCTGCGACAATGACGGCGTCTCGCCCACCCCAGCCCAGCAGGCCCAGGCCGCCCGCATCGTGGGCGAGCTAGCCGCCCTCGGCTTCGCCCTGCCCGGCACCCTCGCCGACCGGATGACCCGCTGCGGCCGGCCGAACTGCCGCTGCCACGCCGACCCGCCCCGGCTGCACGGCCCCTACCACCAGTGGACCCGCAAGAAAAACGGCAAGACCGCCACCCGCATCCTGACCGACGACCAGCTCGCCGACTACGGCCCCTGGTCCGACAACCACCGCCGCCTGCGCGAGCTCATCACCGAACTCGAAGCCCTCAGCCTCGCCATCGCCGAGAACGACCCCCGCTGGAACCGCTAGCCAGGCCGCCCGGACGCGAGCGCGGCCGACCCGCCGGAACCGGAACGGCAGCCCCCAGATCGTGTGGGCAGCGCCCGCTTAACCTGTGGGCAGCACCCCAGCCAGACCCCGTCTTCCCACGTCAGCCCGAAACGTGAAGACCTCTCCAGCTAAAGCGGTATAATTCGAAAAAAACTGGACGCGGCTCTGGGGTGCGGTGGGGACTAACGGCTGCCCGCAGGCGCCGTTGTCCTGCGCCGTTGTCCTGTCTCATCCAATCTGAGTCAGGCGCCCGCGACCAAGATGCGCCGTCGCCCCGATCGCGGCAGCACCCGCCGCCTTGAGCTCGGGCCCGCTCTCGCCCGGCCATGCGCGGAAGCTGGCCGAAACCATCCAGGCCACAGCTGCGGATGCAATCGCCGCCGGGCGTGCGCACGCCCCGGCTGCCATCAGCTGATGACCATCTGAGCTGCCGGTCCCGCCGTGGCGCGGCGCGGTGCAGTGACGTGCCCGGTGACGGCGGCGCTCATCGGGGCGTGGCAGGGCCGTGGGCGGCCCCGGTGCCAGCGGTCCTGCCGGCGGGGCTAGATGCCCGGACACGATCATCGGCCTGGCGTCAGCGGAGGTGTTCTGCGGCGACGCGGCGCGCGAGTCCGGGTTGGTCGCGGATCATTGATGGCATCAGGGACGGGGGGGACCGGACTGAGCGAGGGGTGGCGGACATGGAGAACCGGAGCCTGGGCCGGGGCCGGGTCAGCGTGCCGGTGGTCGGGCTGGGCACCTGGCGGCGGTTCGAAGCCGCCGCGGCCGCGGGCCGGCACCGCGAGCTGGCCGCCGCTGCGATCGCGGCCGGCATCGCCCTGTTCGACACCTCCCCGATGTACGGCGAGGCCGAGAAGCTGCTCGCTGACGCGCTGGACGGCCAGCCCGGCCAGGTGCTCATCGCCGACAAGATCTGGACCCCGTCCGCGGAGGAGGGCGCGGTGCAGCTGGCCCGCGCGGCGGCCTGGTACGGCGGCCGGGTCGACCTCATGCAGATCCACAACCTCGTCTCCTGGCCCGCGCATCTGACGATGCTTGAGGCGGCCCGGGACCGCGGGCAGGTCGCCCTGATCGGCGCCACCCACTACTCCTCGGCGGCCTTCGGCGAGCTCGCCGAGCTGATGGCCAGCGGCCGGATCGACGCCGTCCAGGTGCCCTACAACCCGGCCCAGCGCGAGGTCGAGCGAACCATCTTGCCGCTGGCTGGCGAGCTCGGCCTGGGTGTGCTCCTGATGCGGCCGCTCGGCGAGGGGCAGCTGGTGCGCCGGCCGCCCGGCCCGGCCGAGCTGGAGCCGCTGCGCCCGTTCGGGGTCACCACCTGGGCACAGGCCCTGATCAAGTGGGGCCTGTCCGACCCGCGGGTGCACGTCTCGCTGGCCGCCACTGCCCACCCCGGCCGGGTCGCGGAGAACGCCGCGGCCGGATCACCGCCCTGGTTCGGGCCCGGCGAGCGGGCCTACATCCAGCGCCTGGCCACCGCGCACTGACAAGCCAGGCAGCCCGTCCCCGGCCTGGCGCAGCGGAGGTGCGACACCTCACCCACATGCCGAAATGAGTAATTCATCGGCTCGTATATATAGCGGGGCTTCGCCCCAACCCGACGAGGCATGCGCGTGCGGGCTGGTGTCTGCGCGCGGGCGGGCTGTAGCGGGCGGGGGCTCCGGCCGGGGCCCAAGGCAGTTCACAATGTGACTGTTCATTCGCCGCTTGCAGCGGTCGGGTGGCCGTTGCCGGCCGAGCCTCCAGCCGGAGCCCGTTATGACGCTACCGCGTACTGCCGCTGAGGTCCTGTCCGGTCACGTGATGCTGGAGGTCCGGTGCATCGACCGGGTGATGCTGACGTTCCGGCAGCCGCGGCTGCAGTACGGGCAGGGCATCCACAATTTCTTCTGCCAGCACCGCGGCAACCGGTTTGTCTCCTCGGCGCTGATGCTGCCGATGACCGCGCGGTTCGGCGCCGACATCCGCCATTACGTCGATACGCGCCGGCTGGACCTGGTCCGGTTCGCGAAGGGGCAGAGCAAAGACCAGGTCGCCAAGGAGTACCTGGCCGGGCATCACGGCGGGGAGTGCATCTTGTTCGTCGGCGTGGCCCAGGAGAAGAACCGGGTGTGGCGGACCGCGCAGCGCCGGGACCGGGCGACCGGGAAGCGGTACCCGTGGCTGTACCAGGAGCAGGCGATGGTCAACCACTGGTATTTCTATGGGTTCGACGCCGATTTCGGCCCGTTCCATATCAAGTTCTGCGGCTATTTCCCGTTCACCGGGCAGATCTACTTCAACGGCCACGAGTACGCCAAGCAGCAGTGCCGGAAGGAAGGCATCGCCTTCACGGCCCTGGACAACGCGTTCGGCACGGTCAGCGACCCGGCGGCGGTCCAGCGGATCTGCGACGGGCTGACCGATCAGAAAATCTACCGGTTCGCCGGCAAGTGGCTGGCCCGGCTGCCGCAGCCGTTCACCCGCGCCGATGAGGACGCCGACTACCGCTGGCAGCTGTCGGTCAAGCAGATCGAGTTCTCCACGACCATGGCCCTGGACCGGCCGGTGAGCGGGCGGATCTTCTTCGAGCAGCTGATCCGCGACAACCTGGACATCGG
>Ga0335080_10006324_pt1 | contig 12238 bp, 18 predicted proteins | sample Lox_Sample_34_FD_206720 | JGI IMG/M metagenome (GOLD analysis project Ga0335080, IMG submission 206720) | Soil microbial communities from Loxahatchee National Wildlife Refuge, Florida, United States - Lox_Sample_3.4 | ecosystem: Environmental > Terrestrial > Soil > Wetlands | place: USA...
CTCGAAGCCGCCCGGAGTGATCCAGAAGTACGGCGAGTACTACACCATGCTGGCGGTCATGAAGCCGTCGGCGGACGAGTTCCGCTGGTCGGTGCAGCAGCTGCGCGAGCTGCACGCCGAGCGCCGTACCGGCGAGGTGCTGGCCTCCGGCATGGAGATCCTGCGCCATGAGCTGAAGGAAGGACGCGACGTCTTCCGGGGCCACGCCGACGCCCGGGCCTGGGTGCAGTCCGCCTTCGCCGGCGTGGAGCGCGAGCTCAGCCAGTCCTCCGCCCCCGAGGGCGACATCCGCGCCGAGGGCGCCGCCGTGCTGCAGGCCTACGCCGACCGCAAGGCAGCGGCCGCCCGGGGGTCCTCCGGCTCGGTGCCCACCGGCATCCCGGACCTGGACGAGCTGCTGGGCGGCGGCGCCGAGCGCGGCGAGCTCGACCTGGTGGTGGCCTTCAGCAGCGTCGGCAAGACATCCTTCCTGGTGCAGTGGGGCTGGCACGCCGTGACCGCGCTCGGCCTGTCCGTGACCTACTTCACCACCGAGACGCTGCGCCCCCAGGTGCACAACAAGGTCCTGTCCCGGCACTCCCGGCTGGAGAAGTTCGGCCTGCCCGCCGGGCTGAACTCCCGCGACATCAAGGCGGGCACCCTGTCCCCGGCCGGGGAGGAGGCGCTGCAGGCCGTCGTGGCCGACTTCGGCCAGAGCCCGGGCCGGTTCAACGTCGTGCAGGTGCCCCGCGGCGCGACCCTGGACACGGTGGAGGCCCGGCTGGCCCGCGATAGCTCCCGGCACCCCGCCGACCTGGTCATCATCGACTCCCTGCAGCTGCTGCACTCCGGCGTGCGCCGCCAGTCGCTGTGGGAGGAGACCTCGGTCCTGCTCAAGGACGCCAAGCAGCTTGCCGCCGGCTACCTGGACGGCCGGGGCGTGCCGGTGCTCAGCCCGTGGCAGGTGTCCAAGGGCGCCAGGATCGCGGCCCGCGAGCGCGGCTACTACCTGAAGGAGGACCTCTCCGACACCCAGGAGGCCTTCATGACCCCCGACGTGCTGCTGTCGCTGATGGACCCGAAGGACTACGACGGCAGCGGCGTCACGACGCTGGAGGCCTGCCTGCTGAAGAACCGCGACGGCGAGGCGAGGTACGGGGAGAATAACGGCCTCCCGCTGCACACCGAGTACGCCACCTGCTTCTTCGACTCCCGCGGCGGCGGCGGCTCGGACCTGCTGTCGTTCGGGATGGAGGAGAGCTCCCTTGGCTAGCCAGATCGCCCTGGCCAACGAGATCGTCCCGTTCGCCACGGCCTGCCGCCTGGCCGGCTACGACGTCCCGCCGGCCCGCGAGAGCGGCACCAAGACGTTCTGCATGTTCGGCGAGCTGGCCCACCCGGACGGCGGCCGCGAGCCCGCGCTGCGGGTCTACCCCGATCACGGCTGGTGCTTCGCCGAGAGCCTCTACCTGTCGCCGTCGCGCATCTACGCCCTGGCGAATGACCTGGACGAGCACGAGGCCGCCGTCCAGCTGCTGGACCTGACCGGCTACCGGCCCGCCTCCTGGCAGAAGCACTGGGACGACCTGGTCGCCGAGCGCGTGCTGCCTGATACGAATGCCCTCGCCGAGGCCCTCCGGATACACCTGTCAGCCAGTTACCCTGACTGGCAGGAGCGCCAGTACGACCCCGCTGCGGCCGGGATGCTGGCCCGCTGCCTGGGCCTGCTGCCGCTGGTGCGTACTAGCGGGGACTGCAGTACCTGGCTGGAGAGAGCCAAGATCGTGATGGCACGAGCCCTGGGAGGGACGAGATGACAACCCGAGCCGGCGTGAAGGTCCACGAGGGGTGGATCACGCTGACCGAGGCGGCTGACATCCTGCGCGTGACCCGGCAGGCCGTGCACAAGATGGCCTTCCCGGCGAGGCTGAAGGACGAGACCGACTCCGAGTTCGCGGCCCGGTGGAGCGCCCGCCGGCTGAAGACGGTCGAGGCGCTCGGCGACAAGCCGCTGTTCATCGTCCGCCGGGCCGAGGTGCTCAACGAGCGCCGCCGGATGGACGAGGAGGAGTCGCGGCAGACCGACGCCGCCATGGCAGCCGCTGCCAGGTCCGATAAGTAACCCCAAGCTGGGTCTCCGGGGCGGGGCGCGCAGAGGCCGCCTGCCGTGGTTGTCCGCCCCGCCCTGGGGCCTTCCAAGGAGAGATACCCGTGCCCCGCGTTTCTAACTTCGCCGCCGGCGGCCTGGTGGTGCCACCCGAGCTCATCTGCACGGTCCCCTCGTCCCGGTCCGGCCAGCGGGCCTACGACGTCTGGCTGCTGCCCTCCGGCGAGCTGACCTGCCCGTGCAAGGGATTCCGGTACCGCGGCGAGTGCCGTCATGCGGACTTCGCCCGCGAGGTACTCGAGGCCCGGGAGAAGGACCAGTCATGATCCTGACCCGGGCCGGCCAGATGCTGTCGTACGAGTGCGCCGGGGTCCACTACAGCGCGGATGACCCGCGCTGGTGCCTGCTGTGCTCGGACCAGTACTGCGATCACGAGTGTCACCGGCCGCCTCCGCCGCCTCCTGCTGGCTGATACACCTGTCAATGCCGTAGGCTGTACCGAAAGGTACAACCGGGACGAAGGCATGCGCATGGGCTGGCTGGAAGCACACGGATGGAGCGCGGAGGTCTACGACAACTGCTGGCTTGATTGTCCTGCTGCCGATGGTCATCTCAAGCGCTGGCACCACAGCGAGATCTGCCTGTGCGAGCCGCACGCCCGCCGGCTGGAGGAGGGCTATCTGTACGCCTCCTATGCCGGGGCGCCGCTGCCGCCGGAGTCGGTCTCGCCGGAGTGGCCCTGGCGGCGGCAGCACCGCCAGCTTGTCGAGGTCGTCTGAGAGGCCGGTACCAGTCCCATGCCAACCAGGGAGCAGTCCAGGAAGGCGCGCGCCGACGCCCGCGAGGTGATCCTGGCTCACCTGCGCCGGTACCCGCGGCTGCAGGCCCCGGCCGGCCGGATAGCCCGCGGCGCCGGGCTGCCGCGCGGCAACCGCCGGATGCTCATGGATGTCATGGACGGCCTGCTCAGCGACGGCCTGGTGGTCTGCACGGTCAGCCAGCGCAACAGCGCCCAGGTCACCTTCCTCTACCAGCTCGCTGGCGGTGCGGCGTGAAGGGCCGGTGCGCCGGCTGCGCCCGCTCCGGCAGCGTCCGGGAGATCACCCGGCATGCCGCTGAGTGCCCTGGGTTCCTGGCGCTGTTCCGGGCCGACCCGGCGCGCGCCCTCGACCCGGCCAGCGAGCACGCGCGCTGGCTGGCGCAGGACAAGGCCGATGAGAGGACCTGCCGCCGTGCCCGCGCGGTGGCGGACGTGAAGGCGGCACGGGCCGCAGGGGCCGCCCGGTTCGTGTCGCGCGATATCCCTGACGACTAGGAGAGCCGTGGCCAGCCCGTCCGGCGCGGAGGCGCTGAAGATGTCCCGCCAGCAGAAGTTCAATGACCTGTTCCGGGGTCGGCGCTGGCGCGTCCAGACCGAGAAGTCGGGGCCGAGCGTCATCGGTGGCATCAGGGTGCGGTACGACTGCGGGGAGTTCTGGATCGACCCGCCCGGCGTCTTCCAGACCCCGCTCGGGCACAAGGGCCGCCACGGCTTCGTCCTGATCGAGGTGGACGCCGACGGGAGGGACGTCGTGCCGCTCCGCCGCATCGCCCTCGGCTACGCCGCGATACGGGGAGCCGCCGAGCACTTCGGCGCCATCGCCGGCGAGCTGCCGGAGCCGCGCTCGCACCCGCCGCTCCCGCCGATGCCCGAATGAGCGGTGGCGAGGTCTGCGAGATCTGCCGGGCTGCCCGGCCGGTTACCTACCGGTCCGAGCGGCTGGGCCGCCTTGCCGTCTGCGTGCCGTGCATCGGCGAGGAGTACCCCCTGACGCTGGTCACCTCCAGCCGGGACTCCTACATCCCGGCCTCCTGGGTCTGGGCGCCCAATGTCGCCGTCCGGCGCGTAGCAGACGGAGACGAGGGCGCCGGCATGCCGGCCTGAATCCCGGCTTTGTAGTTGACACACGTCACCCTGATGGGTAGAGTCGTGCCGGCGCTATTCCGAACAGCGCGCACTGTGCTTAATCCGTGGTGGGAGAGGTGCGCCGTGTCAATGGAGCGGGTAACTGCCGTCCCGGCAGATGCAGAAGAGCTGGTCAGGCTGTACCGTCCCCTGGTGGTCAGCTTCGCGAGGAAGCAGGGCATTCCCCCGCAGGATGCGGAGGATGTCGCCCACGAGATCCTGGCCAGGGAGATCGAGAATGACATTCTCGGCCAGTATGATCCGGATTTCATCTCCCCGCATAACGGGAAGCCGGTTACCTTCCGGGCATTCCTTCTCCAGAAGGCCGCATTGCGCTGCCGCGGGCACCGGGACCGGCTGAACCGGCTGGCCGACCGTAACCGGCTGGTGTGCGACCGGCCGGTGGATGATGACGGCACCCGGTGGATTGATGTATTCGGCGGTGCGGAATGGGACGATTATTCCGAGCTTGACGGCAGGGAGTTCCTGGACCGGATGCGGTCCTGGCTGGCCACCCGGCCGCCCGTGCCGGGGGACTCCTGCGACCTGCTGGCGCTCTTCGATGAGGTCTGCCGCGAGGTCCGCGAGGAGGGGAAGGTGACCGCCCGCGAGGCGGCCCGCCAGCTCGGCATCTCCGACGCCACGGCCTCGGCCTGGCTGGCGCGGCTGCGCCAGGTGGTCAGCGGCGCCGGGGAGATGCCGAAGGCCGGGCGCCATGTGGTCGGCGGCGTCACGCTGACCCTGGCCGACCTGCGCCGGGCGCTGGAGATCCTGAAGGCCGACCGCACCATCATGGTCCGCCAGCCGCTGGCCCGCGCCGGGCACCCGCTGGCAGCTGCCTCTGATAAGAACTGGTACCACCCGTTCAGCAAGGAGGAGCGCAGGCTCTATCCCGAGCTGGAGATCGACCCGCAGACGCACCGCAGGCCGGCCGGCCATGTCAAGGTGGCGGTCATCCACCGTCTTGAGCGGATGCTCGGCATCCTGATGGCCGAGGAGCCCGCGCCGGCCGATATCGTCCCGCCTTCTGTTCCTGCCCCTGACCCCGAGCCTGATCCGGAGCCGACTCCGCTGGACCTGCTGGAGGCCGAGCTCTTCCGGCTCGGCGCCGACGGGCTGCGGGTTGACCAGATCATGGACCTGGCCCGCAGCGCCTTCGCGGTAGCAGCATCATGAGAACAGAAGATCGCTGCACGGCACGGCAGGCCGGATCAGGACGGGATGTCGTCTGCGGCGGCCGGGGCCTCATCCGGGTCCGGGGCGCCTGCGTCCACGAGCATGTGCGCGAGGGCCTGCTGTGCCTGGAGCACTGGCTGGCCACCCTGGCCTGGCCGGGCGAGCAGTGGTGCGCGGCCTGCCGGGATATCGACGGCCACCGCTGCCTGCTCGTCATCGAGCCGGCCCCCGAGCCTGGAGAATCCCCCGGGTGATTATCGGCCATGAGCGGGCCCGCGACGCGCTGGCGGCCTCGTCGGGCACGGTGCTGCTGCTGGGCCCGGAGTCGGTCGGCAAGGCGACCATAGCCCGGGACTACGTAAGGTCGCGCGGCGGCCAGTTCATCCAGACCCCCGTCCCGCTGACGGCCGACGGTGCCCGCCGCGCCTGCCGCTATGCCTCGGTGGCCCCGTTCGCCGGGACCAAGTTCCTGATCACCGACCTGGACGGCGCCAGCACGCAGGCACTGAACATCCTGCTCAAGGTGCTGGAGGAGCCGCCCTCGGCGGCGCGGTTCCTCCTCATCGCCAGCACGCCGACGCTGGACACGATAATGTCCCGCTGCACGGTGCTGCGCTTCGGCCTGCTGTCCGCCGACCAGGTGCGGGACATCCTCATCGGCAGCGGCCTGGATCCCGCCGAGGCGTCCCGCCAGGCCGCGCTCGGCGGCGGCCGGGTCCGCCCGTCCCTGAAGGCCGATCCCGGCGGCGCCCGCGGGAAGGCCGGGCGGGTGCTGCGCGTGCTGGCCGCCCGCGAGCCCGCGCACCTCGGTGCCGCGCTGCGGGACTGGGATGCCGCCGCGCACGAGCAGCTGGGCATCTGGGCCTATGAGGCCGCCTCCGGCCGGTGGCAGCAGTTCGGCCCCGATTTCGCGCCCGGCCTCACGAAGGAGACGGCCCGCCGGCTGCTGGTCGCGCTGTCGTCCTGCCCGGCCGCCCGGCCGCGCCTGGCCGCGCACGCCGCCCTGGCTCCTCTGTGCGCGCGGCGGTAGCAGGGCCGTGGACGATGCAAGAAGCGTGCCCCCGGATGTCATCCTGATCTGCCCGTGCTGCGCGGCGGCGCTGGATGCGGCATCCTCGGAGACTGAGTTCGAGTGCGCGCACTGCGGACAGAAATGGACCATGAGCGTCGATGCGGCCCGGCTGGCCGCGCATGCCCTGTAGGCAGGAGAGCCAGTGCCAGATTTCAGCGGAGCCTGCGAGCTCGACGGCGCGCCGCCGCGCCCGCCGGACGGGGACAGCCCGCTCCAGCAGCGCTTCCGGGCCATCCAGGAGGCCGAGCAGGAGAACCAGGCGCTGGTCCGGCGGCTGGCCGCCTCCGGCGTGCAGGTTGACCCGCTGGCCGGGCTGAACATCCAGCTCAGCATGCTGATGGACTTCCTGTTCCCGCCAGCCAATCCGCAGTCGGCGCAGATCCGGCTCATGCTGGCCGAGAAGTCCGTGGCCACGTTCCGGGAGCTCCTGGAGAAGATCCAGGCCGAGAGCGTCCAGGCCCAGCTTGCCGCCGGGGCCAGGGTGCCGCCGGACATGCTCCGCGCGATGGCGAAGCAGCAGGGCCTGACGATCCCGGCTGCCGAGCAGAACCGCAGGTAGCCCGTGGTCGCCTTCTCGCAGTGGCAGAAGACGCGCCCGGTGCGCCGGCTGACCTGGGTATGCGGGCCGGAGCATGTGCTGGCCGACGACGTGGCGGCCGAGTGCCGCAGCCAGGCGGGCGAGGTCCTCGTCCTGGTGGCGGGCGACGATGCCGAGCGCGATATCTGGGCCGAGGCCGCCCAGGTGCCGGACCCCGGCGAGACGCGCCTGCTGGTCATCCGGGGCGCCGAGAGGCTGCGGCGCTGGGACATGCTGGCCCCGCTGGTGCCCGCCAGGGACCTGGCCGCCTCCCGGCTGCTGTTCGTCAGCGCCGAGGACGACGCCGCGCACGCGAAGTCCTGCTCCTGCCGCCGCTGCGGCGGGCAGGAGTCCGCCAGGGAGCTGGCCCCGCACCTGTCGCTCATCCAGGGCAGCAAGGCCGGCCAGATCATCCGCTGCGCCGTGCCCGATGACGAGCCGCCGGACTGGCTGCTGGACTGGCTGGCCGCCCGGCTGCCCGGCGGCGGCCGGGTGCTGGCCGACTACCTGCTCGAGCGGGCCGGCGGCGACCTGAAGACTGCCGCCGACACCGCCGCCAAGATGACGGCCGCCGGCCTGCCGGCCACCAGGGAGGCCGTCAGCGAGCTCATCGAGCCTGTGCCGTCCGACTCGGTTGCCGACGCCCTGGTGCTGAGCACCAAGGCGGCCGCGCTGGCCGCCGCCGACGCCCTGCGCTCCCGGCAGGAGATCGGCCGGGTGATCGGCGCGCTCGATAACCGGCTGGAGATGCTGGCCGCGCTGCGCGCCGCCCAGGAGCGGAAGCTGCACGCCAGGGACACTGCGGCGAAGGCCGGGGTGAGCTGGCTGAACCAGCGCCGGTACAGGTCCGCCGCCGCGCACTACGGCCCGGCTGAGGTTGCCCGCCGCCGCCGGGTGCTCGCGATTGCCGATGACGCCTGGCGCTGCGGCGCGGACGCCGGCGTGACCGAGGTGATCATCGCCGCCTGGTAGGCAGCCCTGCCCGTGTGTAATAGGCGGCATGACGACCTCCGCGCCCAGGCACCGCCCTGGTGACCAGGCCCCGCCCGTCCCGAATGACGGCCCGTCCGTCCATGACCTGGTGATCGCCGGCCTGATTGAGGACCGTGCCCCGCAGGCGGCGGTGGACCTCATCAGGGCCCGCCGGCAGCTCGGCCTGGAGCGCTACCATTCCCTGTTGCAGGCGCACAACGGCCGGGATGCCTGCCAGGATGCGGCCGAGGAGCTGGCCGACGCCCTGTGCTACGTGCGCCAGATCATGGCGGAGCGCGGCATGCCGGAAGAGGGCGCCGGGGCCGGGCTGGCATGCGCCTATGCGGACCTGGCTGAAATATTCTTCCTGATCCTGGACCTGGCGCATGAGCGGGGCTGAGCCCCGGACCTGGCGGGTCTACCGGCGCATGCGGACGGTCGCCTACACCAGTGACCAGGCCGGCGAGGCAGGCTTCGCCGAGTGCGCCCGCGTCTTCGGGGAGCGCTGGGACGGCCGGGTGGCCGGGGAGGACGCGGATATCGTCCCGCTGCGCCGTGGTGATCCCGGCCGTGGCGCGTACATGGTGATACTGAATCTTCCCGGCTGCGCGGGGGAGTGGAAGGACGAGCGGGACGCCGAGGATTTCGCTGCCCTGGTAACCGGCGGGATCGTGGTGGCGTCCGGATCGCCGGAGGAGCGCGATCTGCTCGATTACGGGAAGAAGAGGATCCGGTCATGAGCATCAGGGACAAGCTGGATGTCCTCCGGAGGCAGCACGAGCTGTCCCGGACGGTAATAGCCGAGGCCTTCCGGATCATGACGGATGATCAGCTGACCGAGCTGCGCAGGAGGCTGGACGGGGGAAGTGATGGCGGCACTGAGGCCAGGGATCACCGATCCGCAGCAGCTGCCGGATCCCGAGACTGAGCTCATTGACGAGATGCGCCGGGAGTATGCCCGCGTCATGGCCGACTGGCAGCGTGACTGGCTGGCTGGCGGGACCTGCGCGGAGCCCTCGTACGCCCAGGCGCGGCGGGCCCTGTACCGGTCCGCCTATCTCGGCAGGTGCTGCGGGCTGAAGCGGCCGGGCCAGCGTGAGAACTAGGGGAAGTGTCCGCTGGCCCGGCGCCCTCATCGCCAGGTCCGGACGGGGGATGCCGGGCCTGCTCTCACGGTGGCAGCAGGCCGGCTTCCGGTCAAGGCATTCCGGTACCGGTGTCAATAGCGTTCGCCCGCAGCGGAGGGAGCAGATGTCATGGGAGCGGCAGCACCGTCCTACGGCCTGACCGTCAGCGATGATGAGTTCGAGAAGATCTGCCAGCGCATAGCTGCCGACGGCCGGCCGTTCGGCTACGACATCGAGACGTCGTATGACGGCGACCCGCGGGAGGGAGCCCCGCTCCACCCGGAGGAGAACTTCATCTGCGGGCTGTCGCTGACCAACTCGCTGGCCTGGGCCCGGTACGCCCCGCTGCGGCACGACGCCGGGCCGAACCTTGATAACCAGCGGGCCGCCGCTGCCTTCTGGGGCCTGGCGCAGACCGGCCTGGGCGTCGCGCACGGGGCCAAGTTCGAGCTCCGCTGCCTGTCCCGGTGGTTCATGGCGCACCTGTCTGACCACCCGCTGCTGGGCGCCCCGGTGCGCGCCTCGGACGGCTACTACCCGGTCCGGTCCTGCACGATGCTGGAGTCCTACGTGGAGGCGAAGCACCGCTTCCACGGCCTGAAGGACATCGTCCAGATCGACTTCGGTCACCAGATGACCAGGATCATGGATCTCTTCCCGCCGCTGACCAGCAAGCAGCAGAAGATGATCCGGTTCTCCGAGCTCGACCAGCAGGACCCGAAGGTCTACTCCTACGCCTGCGAGGACTCCCTCTGGGCGCTGGCCGAGCACCTGCGCTGCTACCCGCTGGTGCGGGGCAGCTTCATCTACCAGCTGGAGATGGCCGTCCTGCCGGTGGTCTGCGCGATGGAGGACACCGGGGTCTGGTACGACTGGAACTTCATGCGCGAGGCCTCGGCCCGCGGCAAGGTGTTCCTGGACCGGCTGCAGGGCGAGATCGGCAACGACCTCACCGCGCTGGTGCGGGAGCGCACGCCCGGCGCCCCGGCCGTGCGGATCAACCTCGGCTCGCCCGCCCAGCTTGGCAAGGTGCTGTACGAGGACCTCGGCCTGCGCACCCGCCGCCGCACCGACTCCGGCAAGCCGAGCACGGACAAGATAGCCCTCAAGGGCCTGGCCTCCGATCACCCGGTGGTCCGCAAGATCCTCAACTGGAAGTCGCTGCGGAAGCTGACCGGGACCTACCTGGACGTGTACGAGGGCCGCTTCTCCTATGCGGACGACGGCCTCACCCACCCGAACCACATGCAGCACGGCGTGCCGGCCGGCCGGTTCGCCGTGGACGGGCCTCCGTACCAGCAGTCGCCGAAGAAGTACCACTTCACCCTGGACACCATGGACCTGGCCTTCGACTTCAACTTCCGGTGCGCCATCGGAGCCCCGAGGGGCTGGTACCAGCTCGGCTTCGACCTGAGCCAGGCCGAGCTGCGGGCGCTGGCCGGCGAGGCGGGCGAGACCGCGCTCATCGAGGCATTCGCCGCAGGTGAGGACGTGCACGCCAAGACGGCGGCGCTCATGCTCGGCAAGGAGCTGGCGGACGTCACCAAGGAAGACCGGGATGTGGGCAAAACGCTCAATTTTGCTATGTCGTACCAGATGGGCGTGGATGGCCTGGCCGACCGGCTGGGCATCACCAAGGACGCCGCCCAGGACCTGTTCGACCAGTACTTCGCCGTCTACAGCAAGATCAAGGCCTACATGGACAGGGTCGTCGCCGGGGCCAGGGCGACCGGCTGCGTGACCACGCACTTCGGCCGCCAGGTCCGCATCTGGGACCTGGACTCGGAGTACCGGCATGTCCGCGCCGCCGCCGAGCGCACGGCCGGCAACGTGCCGATCCAGGGCGCGGCGACCGGCGACTACATGAAGATCGCCATGGTGCGCTCGCACCGGGCCCTGAAGGCGGCCGGCCTGCTGGACCGGGTGCGGCTGTCCATGAACATCCACGACGCGCTGGAGTGGTACGTCCGCGATGACGTCCCGGTGGACGAGGTGGTCCGGGTGCTGCAGCCTGCGGTCATCTTCCCGGTGGACGGCTGGCCGGCCATGCGCGCCGACTGGCACGCCGGCCGGCGCTGGGGCAGCGTGCGGGAGATCGAGCTGCTGCCGGACGGCAGCGTGCGGGCCAAGGACGCGGGCGAGCCGGAGCCCCGTGCTGCCGAGCTCGACGGCGACGCGGACGAGGAGGACGGCCTCAGCGTGGACGCCGAGGCGGTGCGCCAGGTGCTGCAGCGCGAGCCTGCCCGCGGGCCGCAGCCGGCTCCGGCCGCTGCGATGGCCCTCCCGGAGGCCGAGCCCGATACGGCGCCGCGCCGGGTAATCATCTCGATAGAGGAGATGCCGCAGCGGGAGGCGTTCGGCCGCCTGATGGCCGCCCTGGCCAGCCGCCCGGGCCAGAACGAGGCGGTGCTGCGGACGCCAGCCGGCGACTTCCCGCTCGGCAGCTCCGCCGTCACCCCGGCCTGGCAGCCTCAGGTCAGCATGATCCTGGGCAGCGTGCTGGTCACCTACGATCTGGACAGCGTGGACTGCAGCTCGCTGGCCGCCGGCCTGGAGCTCTGAGGGCCTCCGCTGTACTAGCGGCATGATGATACGAGCGGGATGGACTATTCCTCCCTACGGCCGGCAGAAGTTCGACATCGAGGTGGACGAGACCGATCTCGCCCGCCTCGTGCGGGAGGCAGGCGCCCCGGACGCGGAGGCTGCGTGCCAGTCCCTGACGACCCTGCAGGCGTTCGAGCTGCTGAACCGGGAGGCTGACTACTGGGCGGCCCGGACGGCGGCCGACAAGGGCGTCCTGGAGGATGACGAGGCCAGGGCCGAGATCCGCCGGGTTACCGAGCGCCGCACTACCATGATGGACTGGCTGAGGCGCAGGACGACCCGGCCGCCGCCGTCCGCGCCCAGCTGGCCGGGTGGCTGGACGAGGTGCTGGGCCTGCGCCGTCAGGTGCGCCGTGCCTGCCCGGCCAGGGGATCCGCGCCGCCGCTCTTCCACGACGCGATGCTGGAGGCCCGCGGCTGCCAGGACCGGGTGGAGGAGATCCTCGGCGAGGCCCAGGCCCTGTGCGGCAGCGCCCGGCGCGCGGCGGAGGCGGCCAGGGAGCAGGCTGAGGACAGCTTCGATGAGGCGTCGGCTGCGCTGCGCCGGCAGGCCGTCCGGCGTGACGCCGACTACACGACCGGCCGGGAGCGGGAGGCGGACGTCAACCTGCAGATCCGGCCGCAGCGGGCCAGGCAGCGGTCCCTGGCCCGGATCCGCGATGAGTGCGACGAGGCCGTCA
>Ga0335080_10006325_pt1 | contig 12238 bp, 11 predicted proteins | sample Lox_Sample_34_FD_206720 | JGI IMG/M metagenome (GOLD analysis project Ga0335080, IMG submission 206720) | Soil microbial communities from Loxahatchee National Wildlife Refuge, Florida, United States - Lox_Sample_3.4 | ecosystem: Environmental > Terrestrial > Soil > Wetlands | place: USA...
GCCAGAGTTCCGTGGCTTAGCTCGCGGACGGCTTCTCTTTCACCAGGGCGCGGCCCATCGCGATCGCCAACCGCGCGCGGGGCCAGATTTCGGAGCCGATCGTATGCTTCGTCTTGATTCATGTCATGGCGTTGACTACGCAACGAAATATCTCACGATCAGTGTTATCCCTTCTAGTCCCAGGGGGGCGGTAGTGGGCGCCCCGGATTCCGCAATTTTGTTTGGCCTTCTCGGCGAAGTTGCTCTCTTCGGAGGCATCCCCGTGTGCGCTTCCCCGCGACCTCGCCCCGAGTGCATGTGGGGACGGCGTATACCTACGGTTCGGGCGGCCCGATGCAAAGCCCTTCCAGGGTGGTTTTCGGTCGCGGTCCTCCCGCTAGCGCGGGGAGGCGTTCGATTGGGCCACTCCGATCAGATCCAAGCGGATGAAGGGGCGCGAGGCACACCCTAGACTCGCGGTAGTGGGCGGTGACGCACGAGCGCACGACGGCGTATGGGGGCCTCTCGGGTGTCGCCACGCGCTGCCGTGCGCCGCGGGGCAGGTCGGAACAGATCACGACGCCGGCATGGGAAAGTCGGCCGGGTGGAGTGGACAATCCTGCGGCTCGAACTTGACTGCCCAGGGCCAGCGAATGGGATACGCTCTCCATCATGGAATTCTTCTACGGCCATTTCTCCGGGAATTCAGCCCGTTCGCTCTTCGCGCTCTATGAGGCAGGGCTGCCGTTCACTTTGCGCTTCCTCGACACGCGAAACGGTCAAAATCGCGCCCCCGACTACCTGGCCGTGAACCCGATGGGCAAGATCCCCGCGCTCGTCGACGGTGCCTTCCAACTATGGGAGTCAAACGCCATCAACTGGTACTTGGCGGAGAAGTACCGGGCAACGGGGCTCCTCCCTGCCACAATCGAGGCGCGTGCGGCGGTGCAGCGTTGGCTTTTCTTCCAGGCTGCCCACGTGACTCCGGCTTGCGTGCCCGTCTTTCGCGTCATCAATCGCAGGGTCCAGGAGTTTTGGCGCCTGACAGGCGACCCGCACGCCGCTGAGTCCGGTAGGAAGGAACTAGCGAGGTGGCTTCCTGTGCTGGAGAGCGTTCTCCTGCAGAAGGAGTGGCTGGAGGACACCTTCTCCCTGGGCGACATCGCATTCGCCCCGCATTTCTGGCTCCTTATGGAGGGAGGGTTCGACTTCACGTCCTACCCCTCGGTACGCGCCTGGCTGAATCGAACCTTCGCCAGGCCCGCCTGGCAGAAGACCGTCGAGGTCGTCTTCGCGACGGTTTAGGGTCGAGCACCGAGCTTGCCGTCGTATCTGCACGCCACGGAGGCCCCTGCAGGAGGGCGGTCCATCCGGGGCAAGGTCTCCATGAATGACTTGGCCTCCGCGCTGGACAGCGAAACCCGTCGTACGTAAGCGGACTTCGGCCGGTCCGCAGCGATGCGACTTGTCGGCTCGCCGTTGCCGTAATCCGAAGCTGGAGTGGGAACGTCCCGGCCGTGCCGGAACGCACGTTGCCAACCAGAGGCGTTACAGGTCGACATCCCGCCGCGCAAGGGCCCTTTCCCACTTCGTCTCGTAGTCATCATCAAATATCAGGGCGAGGTCGGGCGGGACCACGACCCAGGCGCCGGCGTGGATTTCTTGCTCGAGTTGGCCGGGCGCCCATCCGCTGTAGCTGAGAAGCAGGAGCGCCCTGCGGGGACCAACACCGGACCCAATGGCGCGGAGCACGTCCGGACTTCCAGTAAGAGCGATCCCGTCCCGGACCACCTTCGTTCGCGCACCGCGATAGTCGGCGGTGTGAAGCACGAAGACAGTTCCCGCTCCGACGGGGCCTCCGTAGTGCATGCGCAGCGCCCCGCTAACCCCCTTATGCTCCATGCCCAACTGCTCTAGCAAGCTAGCGATCGAGGCTTCCTTGAAGGGCCGGTTCACGATGAGGCCCATGGCTCCATTCGCGTCGTGCTGGACCATGTAGATGACCGTCCGCGAGAACCGAGGGTCGACCATCCGGGGTCCGGCGACCAGGAGCTTGCCAGCGAGGCCACTCTCATTAGAGCTTCGTGGCGCGATCGGTGCTCCCGGCGTGGGTGCGGAAACAGCGAGCACGAGACCAAGGGCTCCCGCTTTGGTCCAAACGCCAGTGGCTCTTCGCAGGCCCATGCTCGCTCCAGGTTGAGCATATATCTCCGGCCGGTGCGCCGCACTCAGCGGAGGCGAGGGCTTAAGAGCGCTTGTTCCCGGCCCTAGCGACCGATGTGGGGCATTCAGCGCACCCGGCCGAGAGGTTAGCCGTCCGCCCGAGACACACGGGGTTATCGGGGAGTCGCATCCTGCGGCGGGCCGCCGGTGGAACTTGTCGGCTCATTCTCACGGCCGGATAACCTGACTACCTTCCGCTACCCCATCCTTGCTGCCGTTTCGCCGACTGCTGCCTGCGATCCGCTTCGCTAGGTAGGCTGTGATCGCCACGTTTCCGGCGAGGACGGCTATCCTGGGGATGCTCGGGCGCCTCAGGACCCGCAGGAGTTCCCAAGGGAGCGGGACGAGCGTAGCGAGGACCACGAACCACGGGGCCCACCGAAAGTTTCTCCACAGGCTCCATCCCTCGAGGCCGGTCCACGCCGCATCCAGCAAGAGCGCAAGCTCGACGACGTGCAGGCCATGGCCCGTCAGCGCCGAGTTCGCCATCCGCGAAAGCGACGTAGCCCACCAGCTCGCGAGGTGGTGCTGGGCCCACTCCGCGAGTCCCCGAGCCCAGCTGTGCTCCTCACCTCGAGAGAGCCAGACAATGATCGCGAGCAGGACCACTTCCGCGAAGGCCTTCAGGGCCTTGTACACGATGATGACGCGGGTACCGGCATCCCCTTTGTCGTTCGAGGGGCGAACAAGCTCGACCTTTCCGAGTTCGTCCCGGGCAGCAGCGTTCATGCCACCGCCATGCTACCTCGGCAGAGAGACCCGGGGATCGCTCTGGGCTGCCCAAGCCACTAGCCTATACTGCCGAAGCCGTGGCGATCGGCTGCGCTACCCGCCCCGGGCCCGGTTCGTGGAGGCCTTCGATAGCCGAGAGCCATTCAAAAGCGGTCGGTCCCCAGTTCCCGCAGAGGAATGAATGCCGCTCGTCCCCGTCTCGGCGGCGCCGGCCACACACGCGATCACGTCGGCGGGCTCCCAAGTCAGCACCGTAAGTCAATTCAGATTCCCGCAGAGCTGTCTCGCCGATCCGCAGTCGTCTTCACACGGGCTCAACGTTTTCTTACGCCCCAAGCCGGTCGCCTCAGGTCTCATCTGAGAGTGCCCGCGCAGGGACACCCTCGAGACCGCCCCTCCCAGGGAGAATCCGATGGTTTACTTGACACGGGGTGCTTCCCCATGAAAGCGCTCCTCACCGCTCGGATCATCTACCAACGCTGGGCGAGCCCGGCGGGTCGAGGGAGCATCTGCTCGGAGACCTGCGAGGGAACGGTTCGGATTGTCCGTGCGCGCGAGGGCAAGCTCGATGCGGCCGTGGAGTTGCTAGATGGATCCGGCGCGCGGGACTGGAAACCTCGCCTGGGCCCAGGCGTACGCTGCAATGTTGCCGCGCGAGATCAGCAAGCCGCGCTCCAGGCACAGAAAGACCAATTCGACCGATCGATGGCCCTGCAGCAGCAACAGCACGATCAGTTCTTGGCCAACATGGCCGCGCAGCAACGCACGCACCAAGACCAGATGGCCGTGTTGAATCGCGGCTCGGCCATCAACACGGCGCGCACGCAGCAGACCTGGGCCGCGAACCACGCGGTGGCCTCGGACTGGGTGGACACGGCCCTCGGCCAGCGGACGGTCCGAGACTCGACGACCGGTCAGCTGAGCAAGGTGCCTGCGGGGTACGGCTACACCTGGATCGACGAACCGGGAAAGGCAGCGTTCGTCACCCGCGATTCGTTCGGCATCCACGAAGACGCACCTCTCGCTCGCCGTCCGGTAAAGCTGCCGACGGAACAGTCCTCACCGCCCGCCTCGCAGCGCTCCTTGTGGATGGCACTCGTCACCTCATCGCCCTCGTCGACGGTATGCCCTGATCGAATCAGGCAACTTGATGCCCCGAGCCAACGCCGGATCAGGGATCGGCGAGCCGGGGATGAGCGCCATCGGTACGACACCGGCCCAGCACGGGATGCTCATGTCTTCCGGGTCATCCACTGGCGGGCCGGCACGGATCTTGGCCGAAGCCTCGACGATCGGAAGCGTCACTACCAGCGTCGCATCGAGCTCTGCAATCGTTGGGGGACGCGTGTCGGCAGCGCGTCCTTGCAATATATGCTCCACGATCGCCCTGAGCAGGGCCCTCTTCTCCTCGCGATCGGACACGGCTTTGAAGCGACCGAGTACAACAACGGACCGATAGTTCATGGAGTGGTGGAAGGCGGATCGCGCCAGCACCAACCCATCGACCAGGGTCACGCTGACACAAGCCGGCACCCCACCTGCGAGTGCGCGCAGAAGCCTGCTCCCGGCCGCACCGTGGATCGCAATATGCCCGCCCACCCGAGCATAATTGACGGGCAGTGCGTAGGGCTGGCCGCCCCTTTCGGCAAACGCAACGTGGCAGAGGAGCGCTTCGTCCAGGATGGCATAGATGAGCGCTCGGTCATAGGAGCCACGGGCCGGAAGCCGCCGCAAGGTAGTACGCGGGGTAGCCTTTAGCTCGTCCAATGGCGTTCCTCCGACAGCGACCGGCAGAGTGCAGCGCTGATGACCCGACGTCTCTGTCTGGCCCGCTGGCACTCGGGAATGGATTGTACACCTACGTTGCCGGGAACGCCTCGCCCCACCTGGCGCTGCCCAGCCGACAGCCGCGCCACTTACAACCCTAAGTCTGTCCCGGCCGATCGGTGGCGAGCCGATCGCGAACCTCCTGAACGTGGCTCCTGAGCGAGTAGAGCATCTGTGCAAACTGAACCGGAACGCGTAGACGGCTAGCGCGATGCTCCAAGTCCTCGAGCCGTCGCAGGAGGTCGGCATGATTGGGCTTCGGGCCGGCCGCAATCTCGCGCTCCACGAGCCGCAGTTCGCCGTAAAACGCGAGGATCCGCTGCTGCATGAGGTTCCGGTACGCACTCCCTACGCCACTGACCACCGGGACTAGGATGCCGAGGAGTGGAAGCACTACGAAAAGCAGGCGTTCCACCCAGACCGCAGCCCAGAACGGGAGGTGCCGCTGCAAGAATGGGCGCCCTGACTTGTAGTAGCGCGTGGCCTCGTCGCTTAGCGGAAACTCGATCGCCTCGGCGGCAGGGAACGCCCCGGCCTGGTGAAAAATGCCTGGCTCCGCGTGCACCTTCGACGCAGCGTCAAGGAGCAGGTACTGGATGGCGTCGTGCAGGTCCTCTCTCACGAGGAGACTCGCCTTGGGTGCTACAAGCGTCACGTCTGCGGGAGGCAAGTTGGCCGCAAAGTTTCCGATGCCGGCCGGAAGCGTCAGCTTGCGAAGGTCTGGGTTCAGCGCGACGAGAGCATCGGCACGGCGGTAGCTGAAGATCGACACGCGCGGATCGGCCGCCAGATGCCGCACTATCGGCGAGTCCCACGCGGCCAGTAGTGCCAAGACGTCGATTTCGCCACGAAGAAGCCGCTCCGCCGCATCGGCCGGTGAAAGGTGCAGCACCTCTGCGCCGCTCACGCTCAGACCGGTGAGTTGGAAGAGCCGTTGGACGAGCGCTTGCGTACCGCTCCCTACCACATCGAGCGAAATCCTCTTCCCCGCCACTCCCTCAGCTATTCCACGCGCCGCGCTGCGCTCGAAGAGCCATAAGGGTTCGTATGCGATCGTACCGAGGCTCGCGAGCCCGGATACCGCGCGGGCCCCGGGGAGCCCCGAGATGACGAACGCTGCACTCACGCCTGATTGTGGATCGCGAAGCCTCGACAGGTTCTCCTCGGCGCCGGCCGTCGGCAGCAGCTTCAGCGTGATCCCAGATCGAGCAAGGATCGCCTTGTAGCGTTCGCCGATGGCTGCATGGGCGCTTCCGGGTGGCCCCGTCGCAAGGGTCACGGTCCGTGGGGGGGCGCCGAATAGCAGAAGTAGACCGCCGGTAAGTACCGCCGCGGCCACGATCCCGGTCAACGCGACCGGTACGCGAGGAAACGTACTAAGGCGCTTGCGCAGGGGTTGCAACATGACACGCCTGGGTTCTAGTCGCGGCTGTTGATCAGCTGCCGGTCGCGCTCTCAGCGGCGCCTGCACTAACGGCCCTCACCGTCCCCGGGCGCCGCAAGAGGAGACTCAGGAAACCTTCCTCGCCAAGGTGGCGGCCCGCCTCGCGCACCAGGAAGAAAGGGATGAGGGCGAAGAACTTCACCGATGAGGATGACCTTCGCGAGAACGAGCGCCTCGATGATGGCGTACCCACAGTGTGTGTAGCGGATGTCAACCTCCGCCAGCGCGACGCGCCGGTAGTTGAGGAGCGCTCCGAAAAACATGCTGAGATAGAGCGAGATGGCAACGTACTCCACCAACTCCTTCCTCGCTTCTTGCCGTACGCCCGACGGCCCCGGGCTGCCCGTCGCCATGCAGCGTCCCCCCTTCGCCGAGCCAGCTCCCAGGCTGGAGAGGCACATTGGGCTGCGAGCTTACGCCTCGCCCCGCGTCTTTTCAGCCGGAAACTAGCCACTCCGGGTCAGTCTTGGGGCGCTGTTGGTCCTATTCTGCTTCGTTCCGGCTTCCCCGGGGCGCAGTTCCCCCCGGACCAGGCGCCATCGGATAGATCGTGCGTCGTAAAGAGGTCAGCGTTGGATCCCAGCGAGCAAGCTCAGCGTCACGTCGGCAGAGGAACTCGCGGGCTCTTTGATCTCCCTGGTATGCCGAGGTGCCCACAGCGCGGCATCCGGCTTACGGTGTCCAACCAGGAGAGGTACGGGCGAGTCCAGAGCGCCACCGCAAGGCCGTAAACCGCGCCCCCGCTGGCCATGCCACGGACTCCGCTGCTGCCCGGGGTCGGCACCCTTCTGGGTTGGATGAAATGGCTGTGGAATGGGCCGAGTCCCTCTAGCCTCAAGGCTGGAGGTGATCCCGGGAGCGCGGGTGTGGTCATCCGATCGCCTTCTTCCAGCGGGCCGCGCTGCTGCCTTCGGGGCGGGAGGCTGGAAGAAGCAGCGACGGGGAGGAGCGGGCGCGTGGACAAAGGGCGCACAAGACGCAGGCGGACACGAGCGCGCCCCCCGATCTCCTCTGCTCGTTCTCTCCGCTTGGCACTCGCCGCTTGACCCTTCTTGCCATGTGAATTGGAGTTTGGCGCTCGACTGCGGACCCGAGACCACGGAGGAGCCGATGAGATCCCGCAAGAGCACGCGAGGGCGAGGACCCCGGACCCTCTGCATTGACGTGGGCGGCACGGGTATCAAAGCAATGGTCGTGTCGGAGAAAGGGAAGCCGCTCAGCGAGCGCACCCGCGTCGCTACCCCTCATCCGGCCACACCGAGGGCCATAAGTGCGGCACTCAAGACAATCGTCCCGCAACCTCTAGCCTATGACCGCATCTCCGTCGGGTTCCCGGGCGTCGTTGTCGACGGGGTAGTGCGCACGGCGCCCAACCTGGATCCCTCCTGGGCCGGATTCGATCTGGCGAGAGGCATCCGCAAGTTCACTCGCAAGCCCACCCGGGTGCTGAATGACGCCGGTGTCCAGGGTCATGGAGTCATCGCAGGCCGCGGTGTGGAGGCATGCATCACGCTGGGAACGGGATTCGGGTTCTCGCTCTTCGTCGATGGTCGTTACGTTCCGAACATCGAGCTCGGGCATCACCCGTTTCGAAAGGGGAGGACATACGAGGACGAGCTCGGGAAGAAGGCCCTTGCCCGCCTTGGCAAGAAGAAGTGGAACCGGATGCTCGCGCGTGCCATCGACCAGATCGAGTGGACGTTCAATTACCGAGTCCTCTACGTCGGAGGCGGAAACTCGGCCAAGGTAACCTTTGAGCTCCCGCCGAATGTTAGGCGTGTGGACAACGTCTCCGGACTGCTCGGGGGAGTCAGACTCTGGGAGAGGCAGTGACTGCCTAACACTCGATCACATCCTTGAGGGACCGCGCGGTCGTGTGGCGGGGTCGACGCGTTGTCGGCAGAGCGGGCACCAGCCGATGCGGCGGAGAAGGACGAGTTGGAGGTGTCGCCGCACCATCGGCAGAGTCCAGTGTTTGGCGCGCCGGGGGGAAAAGCGCTCGATTGAGCGAGAGGAAGGCGTGCGCAGCCGCGCATAAGGTGACGTGGTGGTGGAATCCGCGCCAGCCGCGGCCCTCGAAATGGTCGAGCCCGATCTCCTCCTTGAGCTCCTGGTAGTCGCGCTCGACCCGCCAGCGGAGCTTGGCGAGCCGGACGAGTTCCTTGAGCGGCGTCTTGGCGGGCAGGCTTGAGAGCCAGAACTTGGTCGGTTCTGGTTCGTCCGCAGGCCACTCGTAGAGGAGCCACTCCTCGGGGCCGGGGGCGCGGCCCTGCGCGTGCTTGTGGGCCGTCCGTACACGGACGGCGCCAAACCGCGATCGCTGCGTTCCCTTGGCGCCTTCGCGCCAGCGGACGGAACGGCATGCTGCGCGGCCGAGCGACTTGGCCAGTTCCAGGATCGTGACCGGCGAGTGTTTGCCGTCGCGGTACCGGGTGCGGGCGGGGCCAGAGTGGCCTTTCGGCCGGTGCCAGTCAGCGGGTGCTGTGGGAGCAGTGCCTGGTTTCCAGACGACCGGGTCGCCACCCATGCCGACGATGTACGAATAGCCTCGCGCAGCGATCGCCTCTCGGAACTCAGTGATTTCGCCGTAACCGGCGTCCACAAGCAGCAACCGCTTTGCGATGCCCCACCGGTTGGCATCATCGAGTAGGCGCAGCGCGATCTCCCACTTGCGCAGGAAGCCCACTTCTTCGGGGACGCCGACCTCGCGGCAACGCTGCGGGTCGCTCGTCCACTCCTCGGGAAGGTAGAGCTGCATCCCTATGCAGCAACTGCCGCGCTCGCCTGCCAGGTGGAGGCTCGGCGCGACCTGGCAGTTTGCCGTTCGCCCCAGCGTCCCGGAGTACTGCCTCGCCACGCCGACCGAGTGTTTCCCCTGCTTGGGAAACCCGGTGTCGTCCAGCACCAGCACCTCGATCTCCGGAAGCTCATCCTGGACCTTGCGCGCCAGCCGAGCGCGGAGCTCGTCGTCGGACCATGCGCTGACCGACACGCACTGCTGCAGGCGTTGCCGCATCGCCTCGATGCCGGAGGGCTCGTCGACCAGCCGAGCCGCCATCGGCTCGATGCTCTTTCGAGTCCCGTCGAGCAGCAGGCCTTCGAGATACCAGGCCATGGCACGCCGGCGTTCCGGCCGCCCCATGCCTTCGAACAACGCATCAGCGAACGCTTCCAGTGAACGGTCGAGCTTCTTCACGTAGGCGATCATGCCCACGGTAGATCACGCACCGCGATCCCCTGCAAGAAAGTGACCAGGTAGTACTAAACGGCAGTTCGTAATCCGCGGCGAAGGTCAGCCGATCGATCGTGGACGTCGCCAGACAACCACCTTCGAGAAAGGACATGACCTTTCCGTGGGAAACATACCCCGACTCGATCGACCGGTGCGACGCCGGTTGATGAAAGCGCCGAAAAGACGAAGGACCACGCCACCGCCCTCCGTATCCTCATGATCCTCGAGCTCGACCAAGGAGTCCCCCGACAGCGGATCGCGCGGGACCTCCAGTGCGCCCCCGCGACGGTCGTCGCCGTGGCCCAACGCTTCCTGAGCTTGGGCGACGACGGGCTTCTCGACCAGCGCGCCGGCGACGGAGAGCTGAAGGCCAACGAGCGCTTCAAGGCCGAACTGCGCCGAGTTCTTCTGGGGGTTCCCACCGAGTACGGCTGGCAACGGCCCACTTGGACGCGCGAGCTTCTGTGCCTTGAGATGGAGCGGCTGGGCTTTCCCAAGATCACGGTCTGCACGATGGGCGTGCGCTCCACGACATCGGAGCGCGGCTGGCTATGCCCAAGCCCACGAATTGCCCGTGGAATACCGAGCGAAGAGAGCGAAGGCTCGCCGGGCTGAAGCGGCTCGCCCGGAACGCCACCCCGGATGAGCCGGTCCCGTACGAGGACGAGAGTCGGGTAGGGAGCAGGAGGATCCGGGAAGGACGACCGCTTGGCTGTATCCGGCGTTTCCGCCTTCGTGCCCGTGTAGCGGCCTCCGTGGGTGTCCTCGCCTGCTCCCCCCCTCGGATCCGGACGTGCCCGATTAAGGCATCCGGCTCTTCGGTCACGGGTTTGCTGCGCTAGCGCCGAGTCGGGCGGACGGCCGCAGCGGCCGGGAGCGAAAAGTGCTCCATTACCTGGCTAAAGTAGTCCCAGCTTCGCTTCCGTTGGGACCGTCTCCCCAGCCATTTCCGCCAGACTTTGCCGACCTCGTGTCGGAAGCGACCTAGGGATTTCCGGTTCCCGGTGATCCCGTAGTAACCGTAGTGGCCCCTGAGCTTCCGGCTGAGGTCGCGATGCTGATCGCGAATGGGCTCGTGCCGGGTCCGGCGGCACCACTCCGCCATACGCTTCAACGCCCTGGCAAATCGCCCTTTGGCTGTCTGCTGCTTGATCACCCAGTGTCCCCGCCGGCTCTTCGCCCAGTAGTGGGTGAAGCCCAACAGGTCAAACGAGCCAGACCGCGAAGGCCCACTGCCCTCCGATGGCCCATCTCGTCCGTGAACGCGCGGCGGCCGGAACGGCACCAACCGCGTCTTCTCCGGGTGGAGGGTGAGGCCGTGCTTTCCGAGTCGCTTCGGTAGTACCTCCATCACCCGGCGCGCATCTTCCTCCAGCGAGAAGCCGATAACCGCATCGTCCGCGTAGCGGACGAGGTGCGCCTGCCCTTTGAGACGCGGCTTCACCTCATCCTCGAACCATGTGTCGAGCACCTCGTGCAAGTAGACATTCGCCAGCAAAGGCGACACTACGCCGCCCTGAGGGCTTCCGGAGTCCGAGTACGTCACGCACCCTTCCTCCATCGCCCCCGCGTTCAGCCACTTTCCGATGAGTCGCGTCAGCACCCCATCGCGCACCCTTTTGCCGAGAAAGTTCCTTAACTGACCGTGATCGAGCGTATCGAAGAACTTCCGGATATCGATCTCGATCACCCAGCCGCCTCCCATCGCCATCATCTGGTCCCAGAAGGCCTTGAGTGCCTGGTGCGCCGACCGCCCTGGTCTGAAGCCATAGGAGCAGCTGCGAAAATCCTGCTCGTAGACGCACTCCAGAACCATGACGACCGCTCTCTGAAGCACCTTGTCCTCGAAGGTGGGGATACCGATTGGCCTCGTCTCCCCCTTTCCACTTCCCTTCGGGATATGCACCCGCCGCACCGGCGGGGCGAAGTACGTGCCGGACTTCGCTCGCTCGAGCAGTGACCGGAGGTTCTCCTCCAGGTGCTTCTCGTAGTCCGCTGCCGTCCGGCCGTCTACTCCTGGTGCTCCGTCCTTCCGGGTCAGCCTATAGGCCTCCCGGAGCCATTCGATGTCGATGTGATGCGACAGGGAGGTGAAGGCCAGCTCAGGTGCCTCTCTCGCCAGTGTCGCTATCCGCTCTCGTTTCGTGGAGATGGTTCCCGAGCCTGGTATCCCGGCCATCTTTCCCTCCTGCGGTTCCGTGTTTTCCGGCAGCCCCTTCCCTCCGCAGGGTCCCTCGGGTGGGTTCCCCTGCCTCGCCGGTACCCTCGGGCTGCTCCGACTTCTTGCCGTCCATCCCGTCGTGCTTCAGTTGTCCCTTGCACGCTGGTACCGCCCGCTTCGGCGAAGACGACAAGACCTCCTCAGGTTCCTGGGGAACCCTCTGCACCCGTGCCACGTTCTCTGACCCCGGTGGCCCAGCCGCTTCTCGCCTCTAGCGAAGCGTCTGGTGCTGCCTTCCAAGTCGTCCAAAGTCGTCGGCGTCCACCACAAGATGATTTCGGGGCTCAATAGCGCGGCCCGGTTGCTCGCTGCCTACGCTTCGCGGCCTGGGTCACCCCAGGGCTCGCGCAAGGCTCGCTGCCGGCCCGCTGGCTAGGCTTTGGCCGGACGGGATTTGAACCCGCTGGGTTCCACTCTTGAGTTTCAGGTCGGCATCGGTCCTACCCTCCTCTCAAGCCAGGCTTTCCCTGGCGCACTGGACGTCCATCTCAACCCCAAGATCGGCCGCGACTGGATGCTGCCAGGCCACCGCCGCTACGTTCTCACGCCCGGCCAGAACAAGAAGCGCTTCGTCGCTGGC
>Ga0335080_10006327_pt1 | contig 12232 bp, 12 predicted proteins | sample Lox_Sample_34_FD_206720 | JGI IMG/M metagenome (GOLD analysis project Ga0335080, IMG submission 206720) | Soil microbial communities from Loxahatchee National Wildlife Refuge, Florida, United States - Lox_Sample_3.4 | ecosystem: Environmental > Terrestrial > Soil > Wetlands | place: USA...
CATCTCAGTTGGGCGAGAATCTGTGCATAATTTAGGTTGAACAGAGATGGTTCTACCTGGTCGCCGCTAAGCAGAGCGCGTGACGTGAATAGAGTGAAAGGCCCGACGGAGCCTCTCGAGAGGAGGAATTCCGTACGCTACTCGTGGCCCCGCGGCCTGCAGGATGGAGGTGCCTATGCCGGCAAAGAGATTACGAGCATTCCTCGATACTCATAATGTTGCTTACTTGACGATGCCACACGCGGTTGCCTATACGGCGAAAGAAATCGCAGCCCTTACCCACATCTCGAATAAAGAGCTCGCGAAGACAGTAATTGTGAAAATCGACGGCACAATGGCCATGGCTGTCTTGCCGTCTTCTTACGACGTCGATCTTTCCGCATTGCGCGGTGGGACCGGGGCAAGAAGCGTGACTCTCGCCAAAGAATCAGAATTCAAAGGCCAGTTTCCGGAATGCGACATCGGAGCCATGCCACCATTCGGAAATCTGTATGGCATGGCCGTATATGTCGACGAGAGCCTTACCAAGGACAAGGACACCGCATTCAACGCCGGCACCCACGACGAACTGCCGCAAGTTTCATATACGGATTTCGCACGGCTGGTCACGCCAACAGTCCTGAAGTTTGCAGAACTGCCGGACCTGGAGTCAATGGGAGCGTGGCATTTGTGATGTTTGAAAAGCTTCTGGCTGTGTCGAGGCTTTGGCGGCCAGTGCGAGTTTTGTGATCTCCAACGCTGCAGACCGCCAGAAGCGCTGTTCATTGCGTGTCGCTGGAGGTCACCAATGATTCCAATTCCGCTTCCTCTAATTGCTGCCATCATCCTTGTTCTGTATGTTCTGAGCGCGATCAAGATCCTGCGTGAATACGAGCGGGGTGTGATTTTTCGTCTGGGACGACTATTACCCAACGCCAAGGGACCGGGAATCATCCTGGTGTTCTACCCGGTCGATCGCATGGTGCGGATCTCCTTGCGCCAAGATGCGCTCGAGGTGAAGCCTCAGGACATCATCACCCGTGATAACGTCACCTTGAAGGTCAACGCGGTGATCTTTCTGCGCGTGATCAACCCACGTCAGGCGGTCGTCGAGGTTTCCGATTACCTCAACCAGACTTCGCAATTTGCTCAGACGACACTTCGCTCGGTACTGGGTGAGGCAGAGTTGGACGAGTTGCTTGCCCATCGAGACAAGATCAACCTGCGGCTGCAGAGCATTCTCGATGCCCACACTGCTCCGTGGGGAGTGAAAGTGGTGAACGTAGAAGTCAAGCAGGGCTTGGGCGGCGGACGGAGGCTAGCGCGTAAGCGCGCCTCCTCCGACCCGACTGGCCATATGCGGGCTTGTAGGAAATGCAGGTTCCTACGACCCGCCCGAACTAACCGCTTGTGCTAGCCCAACTCTACGGAGATCCGCAACGAATCGCGGGTCTGCGCGAATGGCTTCGAATGAGGGATCGATTGCAAGGAGCAGGCAAGAACTCGAGCGTTGATCGATGGCGTGGCCCAGCCAGTCGAAGGCGCGATTGCGATCGCCAAGAGCCGCATACACGACTGAAACATCGTAGGCTGCGACGTAATTCCCATCTGAGGCGTTTTCCATTTCCTGCGCCAGGTCCAGTGCTCTCTTGCGATTCCCAGACGCGGCGTAGGTTGCAGCCAGTCGCATCAGTGCATCCGGATCACGTCCTGAAAGCTCGACATAACGTTGAAATTCACTGAGCGCTTCCGGAAATCGTCCCTCCCGGGCATAAGCCATACCGAGTAGATCGTGAGCCATGGCGAAGTGGGGATCCTCTGCCAGAACCTCTTGCGCCTGTTCGATCGCGGCGTCGTAGTGGCCGGCGTAATAGCGTACCTGACCGAGGTCGAGGACGATCATCGGCGACAACGGATCGAGACCATGCGCGCGCGTGAACTGAGCGGAAGCTTCGTCGAATCTGTGTTCACACATCAACAAGACGCCGTACCACTGCCGACCCGTGGCATAGTTTGGATTCAGCTGTATGGCGAGCGTGAATTCCTGCTCAGCCCGTCTGAGGTCCCACTCGCGATAAAAGAGAGCGGCAGCCAAGTCGGCATGTGCTTCGCTCAGGCTGCCGTCCAGTTGCAGTGCCTGTTCGGATGCCTTTCGTGCTTTTGGGACCACATCTTCTGCGGCAGCCTGATCATTGAAGCCCAGGACGGTAAAAGCATCCGCAAGGCCCAGGTATGCTTTCGCGTACAGCGGATCTGCTTCAAGAGACTGGTTGAAGTAGGTAATGGATTTCCTTACCGCATCGGGCGTGCGGCGGTTCCACCAGTAGCGGCCCCGCAAGTAGAAGTCGTGGGCCTCAGGGTTGGTCGAGCGCCTGCTCGCGGCCGGTTGAACGGTTGCCAGACGGAGCCTCAAGGCGCGAGTTACTGCTTCGGAAACATAATCCTCCAGCGCAAAGGAATCGCTTGTTTTTCTGTCATAAGTTTCCGCCCACAGGTGTGAGCCGTCTTCGGTGCGAATCAACTGAACGGTGACTCGCAGTTTTTCTCCGTTGCGTTGCACGCTTCCCTCAAGCAACGATGTGACGCTCAACTGATTGCCGATCGACCGAACGTCGTCGGCCTTGCCCTTGAATTTGAAGGCTGAGGTGCGAGCAATGACACGCAGTCCAGGAAGTCGGCTTAGCGCGCCGGTCAGCTCATCGGTAAGCCCGTCGCTCAGGTATTCGTCATCCTGAGTGCCAGTGAGGTTGAGAAACGGAAGTACTGCGATCGAGGATCCCTGGGAATCGGTCGAGGAACTGTGCCGTACGGCACGCCACCGAAGGGTGACACTAATTGCAGCCAGCACCAGGACACATGCAGCAAGGACAAACCATAGACGGGTAGGAGGCCCCGCTTCCGGAACGGACGTGACTGTCCTATGAAGATGGGAACTGAATGAGGCAGCGTAGCTGCCTTTGGGCACATCGATCCAGACCGGGTCGTTCGGTCCCTCACCGTTGTAGTACTCGACCAGCTTGGCCCGTAGACGGCGCGCGGCCATCCTGACCACCGGATCGGTGCGCGGATCGAAGGAAGTTGGACGCTCGAAAACGTCAACGCCAAGGCGATATTCCTTGAGCTGGGTTCCTTCGCCCTTCAGGGTATGTTCCACGGTGTAACGGAGAAACCTCTTCAGGCTCTCTGATTCCCGGAAAGTTGCGCTTTGCAGAATCCGCTCGAGTTCTGCAAGGGTGGCTTCTCCCGAGGGTCTCTCCCTCTCCGTTCGGGAGATAGGGGAACCGGGCGAATCCGTGGAGGAGGACAAACTCATCGCATCCTCGCCGAAACGAGTTCTGGTTCTGCCGGGGAGGGCGGTAAGAACGGGCGAAAACCACGCCAGTTTACCGTAACTTTACCCCAAGATGCTTGTGCATTTGTAAGATTCCACGCAGAATCCGCCGCGTGGAGATGCGAACATGACGGCATTCGAAGGCGCTTCGAGGAGCCCTAAGCCGGGAAGGGTACGAACTTGCTCCCGGCTAGCCAATATACTCATTCTGCTTGTCTTGTGTTTGTCCCCTGGCGTGTCTCAGGGCGCCGCTAATCCCGCGAAGTTCAGCACCGCGCAATTGTTCTTTATTGGAGAGGATTTTCGCCAGGACCTCACAGTCACGTGGCTTGCTTACGGTGACTTTAACAAGGACGGCAAGATCGATCTAGTGAGTGCCGATGGTGCGGGTCCGGCATTCAGCGTCATGCTCGGCAACGGGGATGGAACCTTCCAGCCGGGGAATGTGTTCTATCTGCCTGCCGGGAGTGGCGCGCCTGAATATATTGCTGCGGGTGACTTGAACCACGACGGAAATCTGGATGTGGTGGTGCGTACGGCGGCCCGCCCTTCCCTCGTGTATGTCTACCTGGGCAATGGCAAGGGTAACTTCGCGCTTTCCGGAACCTATGCCACGGGAAACAGTGTTTCGGGGACCTACCATGGATTCGTGCTGGCTGATCTGCGAGGCGTCGGCAAGCTGGACATCGTTGCCAGCAATCGCGATGACAACACGATCTCCGTCTTGCCGGGGAATGGGGATGGGTCCTTTCAGTCGCAGATCAGCTATCCAACGGGAGCCAGCAGCGGCCCGGTTGACCTTGCGGTGGGCGATTTCAATGAGGACGGCCATCTGGACGTAGTCGCGGTTGATGCCGGGACCGCCGGCATCAGCATTCTCCTAGGCAATGGAAACGGTTCGCTGCAATCGCCGACTTTTTGTGGCGGAGGATTCAGCGGGGCCTCCGGGATCGTGGTCGGGGATCTGAACCGGGACGGACACCTTGACGTCGCCATCGCATCTTGGGACGGAGCCACAGTGTTTCTAGGCAGTGGGGCGGGGACGTTCTCCACGGCAGTGTCCTACTATGTCCCGTTTGGAAACTCCATCGCGATTGGCGATTTCAACGGCGATAAGAATCTCGACTTGGCAGTGACCGATCAGTCTGATTCCACCGTCTACGTGCTCCTGGGAAAGAGCAATGGCACATTTCAGCCGGCAGTCGGCTATACGACGGACTGGTATTCGCAATCGGTGGTGGTGGCCGATTTCAATGGTGATGGCCACTTGGACCTCGCGGTTGGCAATATTCGTGGGGCGCAAGGCACGGTTGTCCTGGGCAACGGTGACGGCACCCTGCGTGCCGCCTATAGTACCGACTTTTCCTCCAACGTGACCTATGGACTCACCGCGGCGGATTTCAACAACGATGGAAATGTTGACGTGGCATTCGCAACCGCAGCCGGCATTGATCTCGCTCTGGGGAGCGTGCATGGCATCCTGGGGAATAGGGTAAATGTCAGTGTGGGTCCCAGCGTCGCGGCAATCTATGTAGCATCTGCCGATCTCAACCAAGATGGCAAAGTCGATCTGATTGCGTCAACATCAGGTTTTGCGGGAACGAATCAGCTCGCCGTATTGCTTGGCAAGGGGACAGGAAAGTTCGGCGCGCCGCTCTATTACCCGACGGGGAATACGTCAGGAGCAGGTCCTGTCGAGGTTGCCGATATAAACGGCGACGGTAAACCGGACCTTCTGGTCTCGAGCCCTGATGGCAGCTTTAACGTGCTTCTGGGCAACGGCAACGGCACTTTTAAGCCGGCGAACGTAACTCCGGGTGCCACAGGGGCCGCGGGTTACTTCGTCACGGGTGACTTCAATCATGACGGGAAGCTCGACGTCGCCATCGACGACTATCCGGGCTCGACAGTAAAGGTGTTGCTGGGAAATGGCGACGGAACATTTAAGTCTCCAATCTCAACTTCCAGTCTGAGCTACCCCCAGGCCATCGCCGCTGGGGATCTTAACAAGGACGGGAAACTCGATCTGGCTGTTGCCAGCGGCGCCAACGGTGGAGAAGTGGCCATATTCCTCGGGAACGGGAACGGCACATTCTCCGGGCCCAACATTGTTTCCTATATTCCAGCGGGGTTTGCGGGAGGCACCAGCCCTGCCTACATCGAAGCGGCCGACGTCGACTCCGATGGCTTGCTCGATCTGGTGGTGGCTCTGAGTGCGTCGCATGTGAATGAGGGCTGCGGGTACTACCCCGATTGTGAAGAAACGGATCTGGGTTTGGTTGTGCTGTTGGGTGACGGTACTGGAGCATTCTCCGTAACTCCCAGCGGCCCGTTCCTCGTAGGCGGCGGATCTGTCGGGATCGCCCTGGGTGACTTTGACCGTGACGGTACCCCGGACGCGGTGGTGCTTAACAACTGGTTTGGCTACACAGAGACAACAATGCTTCTTAACCGCATCTTGCCTGTCAGCGTTTCGCCAGCGAGCAACAACTATGGCGCTCATTCGGTCGGCACTTCCTCAAAACAGACTGTGCTAATCACGAACGACCTCAACACGTTGCTTTCCATCAGCAACATTGCTCTCACCGGCGCCGATGTTGCGGACTACAGTTTCAAGTCCGGCTGCGGAAAGACCTTGTTGACCGGAGCGCATTGCGCAGTCACGGTAACGTTCAAGCCAACTGTGGGAGGTACGCGGACCGCGAACCTGGTCGTCACTGACAACGCGCCAGGCGGATCGCAGACCGCGCCACTCAGCGGGGTGGCGCTTGCCGTTAAACTCTCGCCAACCAGTTTGAAGTTTGGGACGGTGACCATCGGCCAGACCAGCTCTCTGTCGCTGGCGGTCGCAAACCTCAGCACTACAGCCGCGGTGAACATTACAGCTCCCGGAATTACCATCATCGGAGCAGCGGCTGGGGACTACTCTCAGACAAACAACTGTGGCGCCAGCATCGGTCCGGGGGCCAGTTGCACGGTTACGGTGAAGTTCAAACCTACAAAAACGGGAACTCGCAGGGCTATCCTCGGACTGAACGACAATGACGGGGGAAGCCCACAGAACGCAGCACTGTCTGGGACGGGTCAGTAGGCGTTTCGTGTCACTGTGCATAGGCGTACAGGTATTGTTCCCCGGCATTCTGCCCTTTATGAGGAGGAATAATGCGACCCTTCTTTCGCCTTCACTTCTGTGTCGTGGTATTTGGATTGCTTTTGCCGCTCAGCGGAGCGCTTGCACAATCGGAGGCCCCAGCGTTAGATCACGTGCGAGTGCTGGTTCACGACATTGCAGCCGCTCAAGGTGCATTTCATGCGCTTGGTTTCGAGATGCGGCGACCTGAAGCATCGGTTTATCAGGAAGGCTCGGCACACAATAGTGCTCCGCTTCAGGATGGAACGTATTTGGAGTTGATCGGTGTCGCTGATCGGGACAAGCTCTTGAAATCGCGCCCGTGGATCGTCGATTTTCTGGAACATTCTCAGGGAGCGCATTCTGTCGGTGTAATTGTCACATCAGCGCAAGCCGTGGCGGATCGTTTGCAATCGAGAAAGATCGACGCTCCCCTTTTCAAGTTGGCCGCCTCTCAGCCCGGAGCTAAGCCTATCCTGCTAATAACGCCTAAGTTGGCGAGCCTTCCCGAGGGCACAATCTTTTTCGTTGAGTATCCTTGGCAGCGATCGAGCGGCACGAGTCGGACTCAATTCGTGCAACCGAATACGGCTCTGGGCACCATCGCCGTTTGGATTTTGGTCAAGGATTTAGAAGCAGCTAGCAAAGATGTCGAGATACTTGGATTTCAGCCCGGGCGACTGCTGGACTTTAAGGCTTTGGGAGCGCGAGGTCGTGAGTTTCAGACGGGTAACGGAAGCCTCCTGCTGCTGGAGCCGACCTCGCCCAACAAACCAGCAGCCGATTTTTCTCGTGAACGCGGAGCAGGCGTCATGGGAGTGACGCTCGCAGTCGGTGAGCTTGGAAAAGCAAAATCTATGATCGAGGAAAAGACACACAAAGAATTGCCACCCTACGATGGCGTCTATGGAAGGAGTTTCTTGGTCCCTGCGGAAGTGGCAAATGGCGTGTGGATCGAAATGACGCAGAAATAGATTCTTGAGCGCAGCAGGGCGAAGGCGCTGCCTGAGGAAAGTGGTCGCGGCAGCATGGAATCCTGCCAAGAAGTGCACTCGCTTTGTTTTCTTGGATTTGATCGCTGGTGGTCAGAAGAGGTTCCGTCACCGGAGCCGAAAACTCGCGTGTTATCAACACCGAAAATTTTCGTTTTTCACTGGTGCGGGGGAATACCTTCTGGACACCCTTCCCGCATGAGACCGCGCTTCAGAACTATGTGCCGCGAAAATGCAGATTGCGAATCTACAGAGTATGATTTCAGGCTCCCGACCTTCATACCGGGAGGCTCCGATGCACCGCACTCTAGCTGCTACTACCATCTTGCTGGTCAGTGTGTTCACTGCGTTTCTCACTCAGAATGGCGGCGACGTACTGGTTTTCGAGCGTCCCGGGAACCAATGGTTCGAAGGTGTGCTAACGAACGTAAGCATCTCGACGGACGGAAAGTCAGCGATATTTTTCGACGGGCTGGGAAGCACCGAGCTTTATTCGTTGGCGACGAGTCAAGCCGACCCTGAGAGACTGCGCGGTGGGTTGGACAAGCTCGACGCTGCCGATTTTTGTGGCTCTGACGGTTTTTTGCGCCTTGGGGATCGAGGCAACGAAGCAGGTCTTTTCCTGCCCGGAAACAAAGCTGCGGAGCTTTCGAAACTGCCACAGGACGCGGTACCAGTCTGCTCGCCCGATGGTCGGGAAATTGCGTTCTACAGGTATACGGCCCTCAATCACTCCGTCTATGTAGGCACGCCGGACAACTATCGTGAGTATCCATTGAACGGCAAAATCAGAGCTATGACGTTTTCTCGCGACGGAGAGAAGTTCTACGGACTAATCTTGCTACCGGAAAATGAATCAGCATTTGTCAGCATTGAAGTTCGCACAGGCAAGATGAGAATAATCGCGAGTCATCTCGATGCAAGCCCTATATCCGCTCCGATCACAATTTCACCAGACGGCAAGCACGCATACTTGGCCCTAGCGAGCGATGCTGCTCCGAACAATGAAGCGCGGCACAAGCCGGACGCCGACCGTTGGCTCAAAATTTACGAGCTTGACGTTACCACCGGATCACGCCGACTCGTTGTTAGCTCACCCGGTCAAGACAACAGCGCCCCCCAAATTGTGAACGGTACCTTGTACTGGACGCGCACCGTGGTGGAAGACTCGATTGTCGTGGTTCCAAGCAGGGGTGGACCAGAAAAGGAAGTGATTGCCGGGGGTGAGATTCCCATGTGGAGTCCAGAGGGGAAGCGCATTGGCTATACCTACGGCGGCTGGCGTCTTGCAGATTGGGCACTGAATTTGGACGATGCGGTTGTCGCGTTGACGAAAACGCGAATCGCACATCCGAGCCAACCGTCATCGTTTCCGGTTATCACGAAGACTTCCCGCCAGCATGGTCTCCCGATGGGAAGTGGATCGCCTATCACTCCCATCGCTCTCCGAAGCCAGTCCCAGATTACTCTAGCCCCGGCAGCACCGATGACATCTATCTCCGCCGTGCGGACGATGTTCACGCGCCAGAAATTCGCCTTACGGATTTCGGTTGGGAAACGTGTCCAGCCTACTGGTCGCCGGACGGCAAGAGGCTACTCTTTAACTCTTGGCAACGGGGCGGAAAACCCGGCATAGACAAGCTATTCGTCGTCACAGTAGATACGCAATCCGGTTCGGCGTTAAAAACAGACATGCTTCCACTTGCCCAAGAAATCCGAAGTCCAGTATGGAGTGCCTGGTCGCCGGACGGTCAAGAGATCGCCATCGAAGATGATCGCGGTGGGAACCAGCGCACATTGTGGGTAGTTCACGCTGATGGCTCCCACCCAGAACATCTTCTCGATTACGTGGGGACGACATACGACGGGCTTGATTGGGCAAACGATGGGAAGACAATCATCTTCGCGGGACTCGCGGGTGAGCGCCTCCAGCTTTTTTCGCAGCAACGTTCAGGTGGGAAGCCGATTCAACTCACACAGGATTCTGGAAATCTGATGCATCCACGTGTATCGCCCAATGGACGCTGGATTGCCTGCACCCGCATGATTCAATCAAAACAGATTTGGCGTCGCCCCCTCTGAGCGACACTAGTTTAGCCTCGTTTGACCGAATTCTGCTTCGTACTAGATGATTAAGACCGATGGACATTGAACGCATCATTAACGACATCGAGCAGCTAGAGGAAATGTTCGAAGCTGCGGACATTCGACCACTCAGCGCAAGCGACATCTCTGCTGCAAATCGAAGGCACGACGAGATGCTCGCCCATAGCCCTTGGTTCCGGTTGTGGCGACATTATGGCATCTGTTGCCGACCTGAGCCATCCATAGTACGGCTGGGGGAAATCGAGAGCTAGACTTCCACAGGAATTCGGATACTCCCGTCTTCGGCGATAGGAAAGAACGGGTTAAACGCCACTTCCCACAAGAACCCGTCCGGGTCAGCAAAATACCCGTCATACCCTCCCCAAAAGGTGTCCTGCGCAGGCTTGAGCAACTTTGCGCCTGCGGTTACGGCTTGCGCCAGAACGGCGTCAACCTCATCGCGGGTGCGGGTGTTGTATGCGAGAGTGATTCCACTGAATCCGTGTCCTTCGGGGGAGATGTTCGCATCCTTTGCAAGTGCGATTCGTGGATATAGGGCGAACCCCATTCCTCCCACCTGAAAGAACACGATGCCATCGGTTTTGGCATTCACGCGCTTCCATCCGAGGCGTTCATAAAAATCCCTGCTGCGCTGCAAATCGCCTACTCCAAGAGTAATCAGGCTCACTCGTTGTTCCATGCTGCGCCTCTTCCCCATCTAAACATCCTTCAGTTGCTCCTCGGTCATGCCGAAATAATGACCGAGTTCATGTATGAGCGTTTGGCGAATTTGATGACGAACTTCTGTCTCACTGGAGCAGACCGCCTCAATGTTCTTCTGGTAAAGAACGATGTGATCCGGTCCAGTGGGGAGGTTGAAGACGCTCCTCTTAGTCGCAGGCACGCCGTGGAAGATGCCCAGAAGCAGCCTTCGCTGTCCGGGGCGCAAAGTTGATTGGTTCGGCGGAAAATCCTCGACCAGAATCGCGACGTTCTGGATGCGGCTGCGGAATTCTTCCGGCAGCGAATCCAAGGTCTCTTCGGCAACCGTGATGAAATCTTCGCGCTTCATCCTTCACCACCGGCACAAACGGTACACGCGCACCGAATAGCCTCCCCGATCCTCTTCATTATGACCCTCATCGTCCGGGACTTTTCCTTTGCCTTCCTCTTGTTCATTTTCATCTTCGTCTTCCTCGTCTGGCTCTTCCCGTAGGAGGACATCGGATCGTGGTGAGCGATCCAAATAGTCAGAGTCGAAGCGGTGTGGGAGTATTCTGCTCATCTCCACATAGTACTCTGTGCGGTATGTAGCAGTTGGCGCAAGACTCACGTAACCTACCAGTTATTCTGCGCTGCTGATATTCTGTTCGCGTCAACTCCCGAATCTGAGCTTTTCCAACCATGCAGTCTTTCAAAAGCATTTTGTCATCCGTTTACCCGCAATGGTGGTTCGTGTTGCTTGCGTCGGCTGTGGGCATCGCCGCCGCATCAGTCCGGGCATTTGAATCCGAAACATCCAAGGCAAGACGCGCCGAACTCAAGAAGCAAAAGGAACTCCGCTCGCTCGCGGAGCGAATTTCAATCTACGGGAAGACCATCCACCAACGATTTCCGACTGGAGACGTGGTCGTCAGCGAGCGCGACCTCGCCGAGCAATTGCGCAAGCGATCGGAATCTGTCGTAAACGCGCTGAACCTGCTCTTGAGTGAGCAGAAGGTGCAGCGGGCTCCTCTGAATGGCTATTGGAAGCTGAATAGTTGAAGTGTTGCTGTGAGTGTTGAGCCGCTCACGGCGTGGTGTCAGATGTTTTGGTTGGCGACATATAAGGGCCGAGGGTCTCCGAAAGCCCTACATTTGTGGTAATGCCCATTGCTGTGTCACCCGCCCGACGTCAAAGCGCTTGCCCGTGCAACCACTCGCTGTGTTTCAGGATGCTTGAATTGAGACCCGTGATATGGAGCGTCAGCTTGGCTCGTGTCGCTCCAACGTACAAAGATGCGCGTCCGGCTTCGTTTCCCCTGAAGGTGTCAACGCCTGCAAGGAACACAATATAGTCGTCGTATCCCTCCGCCCCGTGCACAGTGGAGATCGTTAGACAGTTCTCGCGAAAAATGTAGGTGTCTCTGTCTTCGCCGCCTCCGTATGGCTGTACAAAGTCCTTAATAAACTCAGTCCCGATCCGACTATCCGACTTCGGATGATTTTTGGCAAATCGTCAAAAACCTTGGCGTAGTTGAACAAGATCAAAATGTCTTCCGGGCGAACTCGCTCTTTCTTAACAAGACGCTCGACCTCGTTGGCGATCCATTCTTTCTCGTCAGTACGACTCCGAAACGACCTTATGGTGGGATAAGCTCCCCGTCGCTCTGCAAAGCCAACTTTGTAAAAGCCGCCAACCTCTTCCAAGAGCCCAGCCTGCCGCATGTCTCCGACCTCGGCGTATGTCTTTAGCTTCACTTTGTTCTCAGGAAGATGCACATCTCGGCCTCGCAACTTGGCATCTTGTTCAGCTTTCTTCTGGACCTACGCGCAGGAGTGCCGATCGAAGCCCATAAAGTGGTCTAAGACATGTTGACGCCTCGGTCCTAACGAAGAGATCCGGGTTGGATTCCCGGAGCGAGTGGCAGGAAGGGTGAGTGGTATAAGCGAACAACACAGCGCGCCCGAAGCTACAAATTTAGGTTTGAATCGTGCCCACCGCTGGCGCTTGAA
>Ga0335080_10006328_pt1 | contig 12231 bp, 7 predicted proteins | sample Lox_Sample_34_FD_206720 | JGI IMG/M metagenome (GOLD analysis project Ga0335080, IMG submission 206720) | Soil microbial communities from Loxahatchee National Wildlife Refuge, Florida, United States - Lox_Sample_3.4 | ecosystem: Environmental > Terrestrial > Soil > Wetlands | place: USA: Florida...
GCCGTCGGAATCCAGCGCGCCCTGATCGCCGGTGCGGAACCAGCCGTTGCTGAAAGCCGCTTGATTGGCTGCCGGGTTGGCCAGATAGCCTGCGGTGACGTTGGGGCCGCGGATCACCACTTCGCCGGTCCGGCCGGGGTCCAGCAGATTGCCGGCTGAATCCATGATGGCGACTTCGGGTCCGGCGGCGGGCCCCACGGAGCCGGGCTTGCGAGCGGCGGGAGGCAGCGGATTGCAGGTCATCTGATGGGCCGCCTCGGTCATGCCATAGGCCTCCACCACCGGTGCGCCAAACGCCTTTTCCAGGGCTCCCAGAACCACCGGCGGAAGAGACGCCGAAGAGGAACGGATGAAGCGCAGCGGCGTCTCGCGAATTACCGCCGCATGCTCGGCGGCGCGCGCCAGGATGCCCTGGTGCATGGTCGGCACCGCGGTGTACCAGGTCGGACGGAAATCCCGCATCCAGTCGAAGAAACGATCGGCGTAAACTCCATCGGTGCAGACCACGGCGCCGCCGGCGCGGAGCGAGGCGAGCACGGCGGCGGCCAGCCCATGGATATGGAACAACGGCATGATGTTCAGGCAGCGGTCCGCGGGCGTCAATGCCAGCGTCGCGGCGATGTGCTCCGCCGAGGCCGTGAGATTGCCTGAGGAAAGCGGGACCAGCTTGGGCCGGGAGGTGGTGCCCGAAGTATGCAGCAGCAATGCGGTGTGGGCCTGGCCCGGGCCGGAGGGAACGGCAGCCGCCTCCGCAGCTTCCAGATCGAATTCGCCGGCGCGGGCGAGTTTGCGCATGGTCAGAATCGGGATGGCCAAAGCGCGCGCTGCCTCCAGCGCCGCCGCGGGCGTCGCCGTTTCCACCAGCAGGGCGGAAGAACAGAGGTCGCTCAGATAGAACTCAAAATCCTGGCGCGTGTAGCTGGGATTCAACGGCGCGCAGGCAGCGCATGACGCGACCGCCAGGAACGCCGCGGCCATGTCCGGTCCATTGGGAAGGACCACAGCCACCCGATCTTCCGGACCGATCCCGGCGGCGCGGAGCCGTCCCGCCAGCCGCCCGGTCTGGCTGCCGAGGGCCTCGTAAGAAAATGGCTCCCGGCCGGGAGCGAGCAGCGCCGGCGAACTGCCGTAGCGCCGGGCGGACGCCTCCAGGAGTTGCCAGACAGTCGGCGCCGAAGCGTGAGCTGTCATCAACGAGCACTCATGCTAGCAGAATTCGATTTCTGCGGGCCGGCCTGTTCCGGCCTTCCCGCCCGCCGGCTAACGCGCCGGCAGGACTACGCCGCGGCACTCGCCGAAGCCGATGCGCCGGAAACCCGCTTGCTCACACCAGCCGCGAAGGATCACCTCGTCGCCGTCTTCCAGGAAACGGCGGGTTGCGCCGCCTGCAAGTTCGAGCGGTTCTTTGCCGCGCGCCGTGATCTCCAGCAGACAGCCGCGGTTGCTCCTCTCCGGCCCGGACACGGTTCCACTGCCGATCAAGTCGCCGGCGCGGAGGGGGCAGCCGTTGGAGGCATGGTGCGCAATCATCTGTCCCAGCGTCCAGTACATGGTCGAGAAATCGCTCTGGCTGACCCGCTGAGGCTGACGCATCCCGGCGGCGCGAAGCCAGACCTCGAGCCGGATGCGATAAGCTCCCCCGTCAGCATCGAGGTGCGCCAGCGGCAGCGGATCGCCGGCGGGCCGGGGCGGCGCCGCGCAGCGGAACGGCGCCAGCGCTTCGCGCGTGACGACCCAGGGTGAAATGGAGGTGGCGAAGTTCTTGGCGAGGAAGGGGCCGAGCGGCTGGTACTCCCAGGATTGAATATCGCGCGCCGACCAGTCATTGAGCAGGCAAGCGCCAACCAGATGGTCTTCGGCCTCCGCGATAGGGATCGGCTCGCCCGGCGCGTTGCCCGGCCCGAGAAACGCGCCAACCTCGAGCTCGTAATCGAGCGCTTTGCTCGGTGCGTAGACCGGCGGCCCGCCCGGCGCATCGACGATCTGGCCGCGGGGGCGGCGCACCGCGGTCCCGCTCACGACGATGGACGAGGCGCGCCCGTGGTAGGCAATCGGTACCCACTTGTAGTTCGGAAGCAGCGGGTTGTCGGGACGGAACAGGCGGCCGACATTGGCGGCGTGGTCGATGGACGCATAGAAATCCGTGTAATCCCCGATCGGGCAGGGCAACAGCAACTCGACGCCTGTTGCCGGGGTCAAGAAGCTTTCGGAGCCGGCGCTCCGTCTGGCCAGGAAGTCGCTGATCCGTTGCCGCAGCTGCGCGCGGCCCTCGCGCGGCAGGGCCATCACCGCGTGCAAGGAGCCTAAGCCGAGGGCTTCGCCGGCGTCGAGAACCTGGTCTCCAATGGCAACGCCCACACGCACGCGGGCTTCGCCGGTCCGCCGGAAACTGGCGTAAGGCAAATTCTGGATGGGGAACTCGCTCTCCGGCGCGTTTGCCGATTCCACCCAGCTCTTCAATTCCGGATCGTGCGTACGGTCGATCATTTCATCCAGCCCAGTGCCCGCAGGTCCTGCAGAGGCTCCTCAAAAGAACACGAACCGAAGCTGTGGGCGAATTCGCGGCGCGCCTGTGCGACTTCGGCCGTGGAGGCTCGCCGGTCGCGCCAGCGCAGGCCGCCATTCTGGAAATCCCAAGAACCCGGATCGGTATCGTTCAGCAGCTTTGTCAATAATGTCTGGCCCATGCCCAGCCAGGCAAACGTGGCCCCGGCGAAGACGTTCAGGAAGCCGTGCATTGCGGACGTTCGGATCGGATGGTGGAGCCCCGCGGTGGCTTTGAACGGCAGGCGGCGCGCCGCCGCCTCGCAGAGGAATTCGGCCAGGTCCTCGGCCGGCGGGGTGGCGGTGCGAATCTTGGCAAATCCGTCCTCGACTCGATCCAGGGGCACCTCGCAATATGTCGGCAGGGAGAGCCGCTTGCCCGCTTTGGTCTCCAGCGTTTCCATCTGGCGCGGAAGGGGGCCTGGTTCTTGCTCCACCAATAGGGTCACGCGCCACTCGTCGCCCAACGTCACTTCCGGAAGCCTGTCGAACGGGAGGACCAGGCGGTTCAGCATCCATCCTTCCGGCGAGGCCAGATAGCGCTGATAGTTCTGGACCACGCTGGCCAGGGGCAATTCGGCCGGCGGATAGAGGCCGGCGTAGTCCACCACATTCGCCAGCAGCGCGCGCAAGGATTCGGGGATCATGACGCCAGCGCACCCGGATTCGCCACCGTGGAAAGATCGCCCAGCCGCTCTCCCAGGTACTTCTGCCGCAAGAGGCGCCGCACAATCTTACCGCTCTGGGTCTTAGGCAGTTCTGAAGTGACCACGACTTCGCGCGGCCGCAGCGTGGGCCCCAGTTCCTGCACCACGGTGGCGCAGACCTGGGCGCCGTCGACGCTCATCCCGGCCTGCGGTACCACGTAGCCGACGATGGCTTCGCCTTTCATTTCGTCCGGTACGCCGACTACCGCCGCCTCCGCCACCCCGGGGTGCCGCATCATCGCCTCCTCGACCTCGGCCGGCCCGACCTTTCTGCCAGCAACGTTCATCGACTCATCGGCGCGGCCGTGCAGGAACCAGTGGCCGTCTTCATCCACGCTGGCCCAATCGCCGTGATACCACATGCCCGGGAAGCGCGACCAGTAGGTGTCGAGGTAGCGCTGCGGGTCGTTCCAAATGCCGCGCGTCATCGAGGGCGCGGGCGCGGTGCAAACCAGGTAGCCCATTCGGCCGCGCACCGGAAGGCCGGATTCGTCGACCACTTCGGTCGCCATGCCGGGCGCGGGACCTCCCAGGGTACAGGGTTTGAGTTCCTGGATGGGCAGCGGAGAGAGAAAGCTGCCGACGATCTCGGTGCCGCCGGAGATGTTGATGATGGGGCAGCGGGAGCCGCCCACCTGTTGGAAATAGCGGAGCCAGGCCTTCTCGTCCCACGGCTCCCCCGTCGAACCGAGAATGCGCAGGGACGGCATGGGCGGGAGCGCCTCGCCGGCTTTGACGAGCATACGGATCGCCGTCGGCGAGACGCCGAAAGTGGTGATGCGGTGGCGGCCGATCATCTCCCAAAGGCGCATTGGCGCCGGATAGTCGGGGGCTCCGTCGTACAGAAAGATCGTGCCGCCGAAAAGGTGGTTGCCGAGGATGCTCCAGGGGCCCATCATCCAGCCGATATCGGAAAGCCAGAAGAAGCGGTCGGCGGGCTGGTGATCGAAGGCCAGCCAGATCTCCTTGCCCATCTGCGCCAGGCATCCCGCATGGGTGTGCACGACCCCCTTCGGTTTTCCCGTTGTGCCCGACGTGTAGAGGATGAGCGAGCGGTGCTCGGACGCCAGCGGCCGGGTGGCGAAAGATGCCGGCTGTTCGGCCAGCGACCGGCGCCAGGCTTCGCCACCGACGATGATGGTGACGGCGGCACCGGGCATCTTTTCCGCCAGGGGCAGGCGTTTGCCGCGCCGCGTCAGGGAGTCCGCCGTGAACAACAAGCGCGCGCCGCTGTCCTCAATGCGCGCCGCAATGGCTCCGGCGCCGAATCCGGCGAAGATGGGAACCACCGTGATGCCCGCTTTCAAGCATCCGTAAAGAAGCGAAAGGATCTCGGGGACCATGGGCAGGCACAAGGCCACCCGGTCGCCCGGCTGCAATCCGCGCGCCACCAGCGCGTTGGCCACGCGGTTGGCCTCATCGAGCAACTGGTGGAAAGTGATGGTGCGCGTCCGGCCGGCTTCGTCTTCCCAAATACACGCCGTGCGCCCGGATTCCGCCCAGCGGTCCAGGCAGTTGTGCGCGATGTTGAGACGGCCGCCGACGAACCATTCGGCCCATGCGGGTCCGCGGCCGGCGTCCAGCACCTGGCGGTATGGCTCAAACCACTCGACGCCCATCTCCCGCATCAACTCGTCCCAGAATCGCTCGGGCTGTTCCCGCGAAAAGCGCAGGAAGGCTTCGCGGCCGCCAAGGCCCAGGCGCTGCAGGAAGCGCCAGACATTGGTCCGCTCCACCCACTCCTGCGATGGTCTCCAGACGGCGTTCAACTACTTCTTCCCCACCGCAGCGGCGCCGGCGCCGGCGGGCTGGGCGGCCTCCCGGTCGAGCCAGGTGGACCAATACTCCTTCCACTCGACCTGCTCGCCGGCCGGCAGCACGTGGATCGGATTCAGGCCATCCAGCATCACCGCGTATTCGTCGGTTTGAGACTTCTTCTTCTGATTCCGGAGGGCCTTGGGATGCGGGCCGTGGTGAATGCCTCGCGGGTGCAGGGTCGCCATGCCCGCCCGGATGCCATCGCGGCTGAAGAAGTCGCCGTCATGGTAGAAAATGAACTCGTCGTAGTCGGTGTTGCGGTGAAAGAAGGGAACGCGCATCGCGTCTTCGTCCTGCTCCAGCGGCCGGGGAAGGAAACTGCAGACCACGGCGCCCTCGGTGACAAAGGTGCTGTGGGCGCTGGGAGGCAGATGGGCGCGCGGGCTCATCACGGGCCGGATGTCGCGCATGTTGATTTTCCAGGCCGTGAGATCTCCCTTCCAGCCGACGACGTCGAGCGGGTTGAACGGATACACCACCTTGGAAATTTCGTCCTCGGCCTTGATGCGGATCTCCCATTCCCCCGCGGACTCCGCGCTATCCAGATGCGCATCCGGTTCCGGCGTGGTGACCACGGCGGGGTCATACAGCGCGTGCTGTCCGAGGAGCCCTTTCTCCGGCGGATTGAACTCGGTGCGCGACTGGATGATCAGAAAGAAATTGTCGGAGGTAACGGGGGCCAGGCGGTATGTCACAGCCCGCGGCATCACGACATAGTCGCCTTTTTCGAAGCGTAGCGGGCCGAAGTCGGTTTCGATGACGCCCGAACCGCGGTGCACGAAGATCAGTTCGTCGCCATCGGCATTGCGGTAGTAAAACGGCATGGGCTCGGAGCGGCGCGACACGTATAGCTTGACGTCGTGATTGCCCAGCACCGCCGTGGGGACGCCCTCGCGGTCGCGCAGGTCGGCGGGTTCCACTCGATTCAGGTCGAAGCAATGCGGGCGCAGCTTGCCTTCAAAGCGGATCCAGCCGGTCGGCGGATGCGCGTGATACAGGTGAGCGCTCTTGCCGTAAAAACCTTTGCGCCCGTGTTCCTCTTCGTACGTGCCCTCCGGCAGGGCCACGTGCGCCTGGCTGGCGGTCTTGCCTTTCCTGAGTGGATACATAGTGCCTCTCTACAGATTTCCGCGGAGCGCCTGTTCGCGCTCGATGGCCTCGAACAGGGCCTTGAAGTTGCCTTTGCCGAAACTGCGGCTGCCTTTGCGCTGGATGGTCTCGAAGAAGACGGTGGGCCGGTCTTCCACCGGACGGCTGAAGATTTGCAGCATATAGCCTTCGTCGTCGCGATCGACCAGGATGCCCAGGTCCTGCAGCGCGGCGACCGGCTCATCGATGGGGCCGGTCCGCGCCAGCAGGTCTTCATAGTAGGTCGAGGGGACGCGCAGGAATTCCACGCCCTGCTGCTGCAGTTTCGAAACCGTCTCGATGATGTTGCCGGTGGCCAGCGCGATGTGCTGCACGCCCGGACCGCCATAGAACTCCAGGTATTCCTCGATCTGCGATTTGCGCTTGCCCTCGGCCGGCTCGTTAATGGGGAACTTCACCCGGCCGTTGCCGTTCGACATCACCTTCGACATGAGGGCGGAGTATTCGGTGCTGATGTCCTTATCATCGAAATGCTTGAACAACTGGAACCCCATCACGTCGCGATAGAAATCCACCCAGCGGTTCATTTCGTCCCAGCCGACATTGCCCACGATGTGGTCGATATGGGTCAGCCCGGCCGGGCGCGCCACCACGTCCCCGCCGGCGACGGCGCGAAAGCCCGGCAGAAAAGCGCCCCGATAGTTCTTCCGCTCGACGAAGGTGTGAATGGTCTCACCGTAGGTGGCGATCGCCGCCAGGCGGACCTCTCCGCTCTCATCCCGCAGCGTGTCGGGCTCGCGCACGCTGCGCGCGCCGCGGCTGGTGGTTTCGCGCCAGGCCGCTTCGGCGTCATCCACCCAGAGGGCGATGTCATGCACGCCGTCTCCGTGCCGCTGGAGGTGGCCGGAGATCGGATGCCCGGGGCTCAGCGGCGTGGTCAGCACCAGGCAGATGCGCTTCTGCACCAGCACGTACGAGGCGCGGTCGCGGGTGCCGGTCTCGGGACCGCGATAAGCAGCCAGGCGGAACCCGAACGCGGAGCGGTAATAATGCGCCGACTGGCGCGCGTTGCCGACGTAGAACTCCACGTGATCGATGCCGTTGAGCGGCAGGAAATCTTCCGCGGCCGGGCGTCTACCGGATGCTCTTTGTTCCAGCGATTGCGGCATAGCTTCTCCTGAAGGCTTCCATGCAGAGGGCGTTGTCTTCATCGGTTCCGGTGGAAATGCGCAGGCAATTGGGCAGGCCAAAGGCCTTCAGGGGCCGGACCACCACTCCCTGCGCCAGCAAGTCTTCAAAAAGGCGGGACGCTTCCTCCTCGCCAGGCAGGACGGTCATCAGGAAGTTTGCCTGCGACGGCACCACGGGAAGCCCGATTTCCTCCAGCGCAGTTGCCAGGTAGGCGCGCGCGCGCGCGTTCAGTTCGAGAGTACGGTGGAGGAAATCCCGGTCCGACAGGGCCGCGATTCCGGCGGCCTGCGCCGTGGCCGAAGGCTCGAACGGCAATTTCACCTTGAGCAGGTTGCCGATCAATTCCTCGTGCGCGAAGCCATAGCCGATCCGCGCGCCCGCCAGCCCGTACGCTTTGGAGAAGGTGCGCAGCGTGATGACGTTGTCGTACCGGTAGTGCAGGGAATCCGGGTAGCGTGGATTGTCCTTGGCGTACTCGAAATAGGCTTCGTCGAGGATGATCAGGACGCGCTCGGGAACATGGCGGTAGAAATCGTCGAACTCCTGCCGGGTGAAAATCGTGCCGGTCGGATTGTTGGGGTTGGCGAGGTAGACCAGCTTGGTGCGCGGATTGATGTGTTCGGCCAGGGCCGGCAGATCGTAGTGCCAGTCGCGGTACGGCACGGTGCGGTATTTCACGCCGCGGGAACGCGCCAGCACCTGGAAGCCGATGAACGCTGCCTCCGTTGTGAGTACCTCATCCTCATCGCAGAGGAAGGCGCGCACGATGTTGGACATGATGCCTTCCGAACCGCTGCCGGCGATCACGTTCTCCAGTTTGAGACCGAACTGGCGCGCCAGCAGCGCGCGCAGGTCGAGACCGCCGTCCGGATAGACGTTCAGCCCTTCCAGAGTGCGGCCGACGGCCTCGACCGCGCGCGGCGAGGTGCCCAGCGGATTCTCGTTGGATGCGAGCTTGGTAATCCGGCTCAGGCCATATTGCCGGCGGACCGATTCGGCCGTCCGCCCCGCTTCGTAGGGCCGGAGAGCTTCAATATATGGAGGAACGAGTGGCACCCTAGACGCATCCCTGTTCGCAGTCTACCATAGCACCTCCCCTAGGTGGTTCTATGTCGATGCCGTTTTCGGCGGCGGTATCCACGATATCAAAACGAAGCGCCGGGCGCCCGCAATATCCTGCCGGAACGGAACTTTCGGGTCAGTTCGCCGTCTAACCGTCAACCGGGCCAACACCAAATGGGAGGGATCCGCATGGGGACTTTCGCCGCCGACATCCGACACGCCTGGCGCATGTTTCGCCAGAATCCGGGCTTCACCGCCGCCGCCGTGGCGGCCTTGGCGTTGGGGATTGGAGCCAACACGGCGATCTTTTCGGTGATCAACGCGGTGATCCTGAAGCCGCTTCCGTTTCCCGACGCGGACCGCATTGTGGTGCTGATGAACGCCTCGCAGCAGGGCAGCGATCCCGGCGCTTCGGTCCCGAAATTCAACGTATGGCGCCGGCAGACGCAGGTGCTGGACGATGTCGCGGCGTACGATACAGCCGGCCCAGGGCTCAACGTCAGCGGCGGCGACCGCCCCGAACAACTGAAGGGCATTCACGTCTCGCGCGAGTTCTTCCGTCTATTCGGCGCGCAGACCATTGTGGGGCGTACGTTCACGGCTGAGGAAGATCTGCCGCGCGGCGGCAACCGGGTGGTGCTGTCGCACGGACTCTGGCAGCGCCGCTACGGATCGGATCCCGCCATCCTCGGCAAGACACTGGCGCTGGGCGGGGAATCGTACACGGTGATCGGAGTGGTCTCCCGGAGCTTCGATTTCGATCCCCCTGCCGATGTGTACCTGCCCTTTCAAGCCGACCCGGACAGCACCAACCAGGGCCATTACTTCCGCGTCGCGGCGCGGCTGAAGCCGGGTATTTCGCTGGGCGCGGCCCAAGCCGCGATGAACCTGGCGGCGGGGCAATTCCGGCGCGCTTTTCCGGAGGCGATGGGTCCGCGCAGCGGCTTCACGGTGGAGCCGATGCAGCAGCTGATGGTACGCGGTGTGCGCACAGATCTGTTCATCCTGCTGGGCGCGGTGGCGTGCGTGCTGCTCATCGCCTGCGCCAACGTGGCGAATCTGTTGCTGGCGCGCGCCACCGCCCGCTCGCGCGAGATCGCCATCCGCTCCGCGATCGGGGCTGGCCGCGGGCGCATTGTGCGGCAGCTGCTCACCGAAAGCGTGCTGCTGTCCGCAATGGGCGGGGCGGCGGGTTTGGCGATCGGCGTTCTGGGCGTGCGCGCCCTGCTGGCGGTGAACCCCGGCAACATCCCGCGCATCGGCGAAGACGGCTCCAGGGTCGCGCTGGACTGGACGGTGCTCGGCTTTACGATCCTGCTGACGCTGTTGACGGGCGTCTTGTTCGGTCTGGTGCCCGCGCTGCAGGCCTCGCGCGCGGACATCAACTCCACGTTGAAGGAAGCCACCTCCCGGTCGGGCTCGGGCTTGCGCCACAACAAGGCGCGCGGCCTGCTGGTGATCGCGGAAATGGCGTTGGCGATTGTGCTGCTCACCGGGGCGGGCCTGCTGGTGCGCACCTTCGCGGCTCTCCACAGCGTCGCGCCCGGATTCGACCCGCATCACGTGCTGACCATGGAGACGGCGCTCACCGGCACCAACTACGATCACACTGCGAACATCGCCACCATGAGCCGGCAGGCGATCGAGCGCATCCAGGCGATCCCAGGCGTGGAGGCGGCCGCGGCCAGCTCCTACCTGCCGCTTGACAGCGGTTTGGGCCTCGGCTTCATCATTCAGGGCCGGCCCTTGAGCAACGGGCCTCAGCACGGCGGAGCGGCATGGAATTACGTCACGCCGCGCTTCTTCGACGTATTCAGGATTCCCGTGATTCGCGGCCGCGTCTTTTCGGAGCGGGACGATGCCGCCGGGCCGCAGGTTGTGGTGATCAATGAGGCAATGGCGAAGCAAAACTGGAAGAACGAAGACCCCATCGGCCAGCGTCTCATCATCGGCTCCGGCATGGGCCCGGATTTCGCCCAGGCGCCGCGCGAGATTATCGGCATTGTCGCCGACGCGCGCGACGCGGCATTGAACGCCGACCCGCCTCCCGCCATGTTTGTGCCGCTGGCGCAGGTGCGGGACTCGTACATGAAGCTCAACAACACGTTCATGCCCCTCCGCTGGCTGGTGCGCACGCGGCCGGATCCGTATTCGCTATCGCCCGCCATTCAGCGCGCGTTTCAGGACGCGGCGGATCTTCCGGTGGCGCACATCCGCAGCATGGACAGCATTGTCGTCCACTCTACCGCGCGCGATGAATTCAACACCCTGCTGCTGGCCATCTTCGGGCTGGCGGCGATTCTGCTGGCATCCATCGGCCTTTACGGGCTGATGGCCTACTCGGTGGAGCAGCGGACGCTCGAGTTCGGGATCCGCCTGGCCCTCGGCGCGAGTTTCCCGCAACTGCGGAACATGGTAGTCCGGCAGGCCATGCTGTTGGCCGGAGCCGGGATTGCGATCGGCCTGGCCGCGGCGTATGGGCTGACGCGCCTGATGGCATCCCTGTTGTTCCAGGTGCGGCCCAATGATCCGGCCGTCTTTGTCTCCGTGGCTGCGCTGCTGGCCGCGGTGGCCTTCCTTGCCAGCTATCTGCCGGCGCGCCGGGCGCTGCGCGTGGATCCGGCGGTGGCGCTGCGATACCAGTGAACCGCCCGATCGCGCGGCGCCGGACAGTCCGGGAGCGCGATTTGTGAGATCCTCGTGCTCAGGCCCCAGGGGGGCCACGGCGAGGGAAATGAAGAGCAGCCTTTTCGCAGGCACGGTGGCGGCGCTGCTGCTGCCTGGAATCAGCAGCGTTGTTCGCGGCGCCGGCCGGGACACCGACTGGCCCGCTTACGGCGGAGGAGCGGAGGACATCCGTTACTCGGCGCTCACGCAGATCAACGTATCCAATGTGTCGCGGCTTCGCATCGCCTGGATGTACGACACCGGGGACGGACACGGCGACCCGCAGACGCAACCGGTGGTGATTGACGGCGTGCTGTTCGGCGTGACCCCAACGCACAAGGTCGTGGCGCTGAACGCGGCCACCGGCCAGCTGCTGTGGAAGTTCGATTCCGGCATTCCGGGCCGCGGCCCGAACCGGTCGCTGGTGTATTGGGCCGCGGGAGACGACCGGCGCATCTTCGCCGCGGTGCAGAGTTTCGTCTACGCGCTGGACGCGCGCAGCGGCAAGGCCATCGCTGCGTTCGGCGAAAACGGGAGGATCGATCTGCGCGAAAACCTGGGCCGCGATCCGGTGAAGCAGTCGGTGGTTCTGACCAGCCCCGGGATCATCTACCAGGATTTGCTCATCGTGGGCGGCCGGTATCCGGAAGCTCTTCCCGCCGCGCCCGGCGATATCCGCGCCTACGATGTCCGCACCGGCAAGATGCGGTGGAGCTTCCACACCATTCCGCATCCGGGCGAGTTCGGTTACCAGACCTGGCCGCAGGACGCCTGGACCTACAGCGGCGCGGCCAATAACTGGGCCGGCATGGCATTGGACGCGAGACGGGGCATCGTCTATGTCCCGACCGGCTCGGCGGCCACCGATTTCTACGGCGCCGACCGCCTGGGCGACGACCTTTTCGCGAATACGCTGCTGGCGCTACGAGCCGACACGGGCGAGCGCATCTGGCATTTTCAGGGGGTCAAACACGACATCTGGGACCGCGACTTCCCGTCGCCTCCCTGCCTCATCACCGTGAACCGCGGCGGGAAGAGGGTCGATGCGGTGGCGCAGACTACCAAGCAAGGCTGGGTGTATCTCTTCGACCGGACGAACGGGACACCGCTGTTTCCAATCGAGTACCGGAAGTATCCACCCAGCGATGTGCCC
>Ga0335080_10006329_pt1 | contig 12230 bp, 8 predicted proteins | sample Lox_Sample_34_FD_206720 | JGI IMG/M metagenome (GOLD analysis project Ga0335080, IMG submission 206720) | Soil microbial communities from Loxahatchee National Wildlife Refuge, Florida, United States - Lox_Sample_3.4 | ecosystem: Environmental > Terrestrial > Soil > Wetlands | place: USA: Florida...
CGCTGGTGAAAGCGAACGCGAAATTGTTACGCAGCAAGCTTCGCTGTTGAAAAGTGCAGATGGGTGAACCGTTTTCAATCATCTCAAACCGCGCCAGCGGCCACTTTCGCTGAAGCCGAACTCGGAATAATTCATTGTCCGCCTTGTCATAGACCACAAAGTCAGGCACTCGAAAAAGTCCATATGGATAGTGCGGCCGGGTGTGCAAGGTTCTGAAGCGCCAAATAATTTCACCATTGGAATTGCAGATCTCTCCATTCCCTACATAGCCACACCAAAAACCATACTTGCCGGCTTCCACCGGTTCTTCTTTTGGTATTACGCGAGATTTTATAAACTCTCTGATGGCAACGTAGCTCGCCGTATCTGGCAGTAATGTGGAAACGATCTCAAAGTTACGTTGTTTGGTCCGGAGTCCAAGAGCGGCCATTTGGAAGAGTTTGGTTCCGTAAGTGTTTTCGTACACCGATTCAATTTCTTGATATGGAATCTTCGTACTCCTCAACCGCAGAAAACCACTAGGAATCAAAAGAGCGTCTGACTCCAGTCTGAGAAAGGGTGCTAAAAATATCCGTCGCGCTGTCAGAACCAGTGCGAAAAGCGCAAAAAAGCCTGCAAATAGTTCGGCGATCCCATGAGTTCTCGCGATCACCGCCAAAACAACCGCCGGTGCAATGAAGCAAACCAAGATGACACGCCATTGCGGTCTGTACGGGAACTGGCAAGGCAAATCCATCAAAACGGAAGTTAAACTTTCACTTTCACATGTCCAGTTAGATTTCGTTTTGGCGTTTCAAAATTAATTCGCTCGCGGCAGGGGCCGAATTTTCTATCCTCCCTTAGTGCCAAGTTTAATCGCCATTGTCGGACGGCCGAATGTCGGGAAGTCCGCACTGTTCAACCGCATCGTCGGCAAACGCATCGCGATTGTGCATGACCAGCCCGGCGTCACGCGCGATCGCGTCACCGCCGAAGCCGAGTGGCGAGGACACGCTTTCACCCTCGTGGACACCGGCGGCATCGGTCTGCTGCGCGGGGAAAAAACCGGTGACGTCATCGTCAATGCGGCGATGGAGCAGGTGGAATTGGCCATCGAAGCTGCGAACGTCATCATCCTCGTCGTGAATGTTCAGGAAGGCGTGGTGCCGCTCGACCGCGAAGCGGCAGAACGTTTGCGCCGCAGTGGCAAACCGGTCCTGGTTGCCGCCAATAAGGCCGACACCTCTGGCGCGGAAAAGGACGCTGATGAATTTGCCGGACTCGGTTTTGAACGGATTTTCCCGGTCAGCGCGATTCACGGCAGAGGGATTGAGGAATTGATGGGAGCGGCTATGGCGGCACTGCCGCCTTCGAGCGACGAGAGTCGAGAGTCGAGGGCAGTATCGTCTAACGACCAACCGCCGGCTCTCGACCCTCGACCTTTGACCTTCGGCCCTCTAAAACTGGCGATTGTCGGCAAACCCAACGTCGGCAAGTCCTCAATTATCAACGCTTTAACCAAATCAGCGCGCGTCATCGTCAGCCCCATTCCCGGCACGACGCGCGACGCGATTGACGTGCTGTTTGAGGTCAAGCGCGCAAGCGGCGGCGAGGGCGCCGCAGCCACGGAGAAATACATCCTGATCGACACTGCCGGCATGCGAAAGACACGGAGCGTAGGCGATTCCATTGAATTTTTCAGCGTCCAGCGCGCCGAAGACTCCATCGCCCGCTGCGATATTGCCATTCTGGTCCTGGACGCCGAAATGGGCATCACCGAGCAAGACAAGAAGATTGCTGACGTGATTGTGGGAAACAGCAAGGCCTGTATCGTAGTCGTCAACAAATGGGATTTATACGCCGAAAAAGTCCGTGCAGCGCGCGAAGAGGAAATTGCGAGGCGTAATCGGAAGGAACGGCACCGGGACCGGAACCGGGAAATGTCCACGCTCGGCGAATTCGGCTCGTGGGTGCAGGAGAAATTATTTTTCCTCGATTACGCGCCGGTGATTTTTACGTCAGCCCGATCCGGTTTCAATCTCGAGCGGCTGCTCGAAGCCGTGCGTTACGTCGCGGCACAATTGCGTCAGAAAATTCCGACGGCCATTTTGAACCGCACGTTGCACGACGCCGTCGAACGCCGTCAGCCGGTCAGCGCGGTGGGTTACCGGCTGAAATTTTTCTACGCGACCCAAGTGAAGCGAGCGCCGCCGACTTTTCTGTTGTTCGTCAATCGCGACGAACTTTTCTCTGCGGCCTACAAAAAATATCTGGCCGGCGAATTGCGCCGCGCGTTTGGTTACGAGGGCTGTCCGATTGTGCTGGCGCCGAAGCCGAGACCGAAGACGATTGAACCGGTGCGGCGGCAAAAACCATTCCAAAAACCGCAACGCAAACACAAAAAGTCGCACTGAATTTTATTCACCGCGGCGAATAAATCATCGTTGCTCAATTCCTACGCGGAGATTCCGTTGATTTTATTTGGGAATATCGTTTTCGTAACTTTTTTGAAAATTTTTCTTGAAACGCACAACCGGTGGTAGCAGTATGGCTGCGTTCCCCAACTAATTGGGGAAGCCAGATTTAGAAGAAGTCGGGGTTTATCGGGGCATAAGCAATTTTTTAAGCTCGGTTGCCGTTTTTTCTTTAGACGCGGCCGAGCATTAAATGTCTAAACTTTTGTGGAGGAATTATGATTGATGCGAGAGAAGAAATTTCGGCGCCGGCCGCGCCTGTCACACGACGCCGGGCCACCAAAGTAGCTGTGACCCGGGCCACGGAGATCACCAAAGAAACAGCGAAGACGCCATTGCGAATCGAGCGCGTTTTCAGTGACGCGAAAATCAAACCGTTCGATCAGATCGAGTGGGAGCAGCGCACCGCCGAGATCACCGACGACGCCGGCAAGGTGATTTTCAAGCAGGAAAACGTCGAGGTGCCGAAGTCGTGGTCGTTGCTCGCGACCAAGGTGGTCGTCTCCAAATATTTTTACGGCGAGCAGAACACGCCGGAACGCGAAACCTCCGTGCGCCAGCTCATTCATCGCATCGCCCGGACGATTGCGGACTGGGGCATTGCGGACGGCTACTTCAGCAAGGCCGACGGCGAAGTGTTTTATGAGGAGCTGGCGTGGTTGTGCGTCAACCAGTACGGCGCCTTCAATTCGCCGGTGTGGTTCAACGTCGGGTTGCTTCACCAATACGGCATCGGCAAGAATTCCGACCGGGGCAACTGGTTTTACAACCGCAAGACCCGCGAAGCCGAACGCGCCCACACCCAATACGAATACCCCCAATGCAGCGCCTGCTTCATCCAGTCGGTGGAAGACAACATGGAAAGCATCATGCGGCTGGCGCACAGCGAAGCGATGTTGTTCAAATTCGGTTCCGGCACCGGCACGGATTTGTCGCCGTTGCGCTCCAAACGGGAAAAATTGAGCGGCGGCGGGCGTCCGAGCGGCCCGCTGAGTTTCCTGAAGGTCTATGACCAGGTCGCCAATGTCGTGAAGTCCGGCGGCAAAACGCGGCGCGCCGCCAAGATGAACACGCTCCATGACTGGCATGGCGACATCGAGGAATTCATTGACGCGAAGCAGAAGGAAGAAAAGAAGGCGTGGGCGCTCATCGAACAGGGCTACGACGGTTCGTACAACGGCGATGCCTACGGCAGCGTGATGTATCAAAACGAAAACCTGTCCGTGCGCGCCAGCGACGAGTTCATGCAGGCCGCGATTGACGGCAAAGAATGGTGGACCCGCGCGGTCACCACCAACAAACCGCTGGAAAAGAAGGATGCCGCGAAACTGCTTTCTAAAATTGCCGAAGGCACCTGGGTTTGCGGTGATCCCGGCATGCAATATGACGGCGCCATCCAGAAATGGCACACCTGCAAGGGCACAGACGCCATCCATTCCACCAACCCGTGCAGCGAGTATGTTTTCCTGAACAACACCGCCTGCAATCTGGCGTCGCTCAATTTGATGAAATTCAAACGCGAGGACGGCAAATTTGACGTGGAACGGTTCAAGGCCGCCGTGCGCATTTTCATCACCGCGCAGGAAATCGTCGTGGACAACGCGAGCTATCCGACGAAGGAAATCGCCGAAAATTCCCATATTTTCCGCACGCTCGGCCTGGGCTACGCCAACCTCGGTTCGCTCATCATGAGTTACGGCTTGCCTTACGACAGCGATGAAGGCCGCGCGCTAGCGGGCGCCATCACGGCCATCATGACCGGCCACGCTTACGAGCAGAGCGCCGAGCTGGCCGCGAGTGTCGGCCCGTTCCCCGGCTACCATAATGCCCGTTGCGCACATGTGGCGAAACCGCGCCAAAAGGACAACGTCAAATCCATGCTGGGCGTCATCCAACTGCACCGCGATGCCGTCGAAATCATCCAGCCCAGCCAGGAGTTCGACTATCTGAAAGAGGAAGCACGCCATTGCTGGGACCGCGCGCTGGAATCCGGCAGGAAGGCCGGTTACCGGAACGCCCAGGTGACCGTGCTCGCGCCGACGGGCACCATTGCGTTTTCGATGGACTGCGACACGACGGGCATCGAACCAGACATCGCGCTCGTCAAATACAAGCTGCTGGCCGGCGGCGGCATGTTGAAAATCGTCAATCGCACCGCACCGCAGGCGCTCCAGCGGCTCGGTTACCAGGCGAAGGAAATCGAAACCATCATCGCGCATATCGAAAAATGCGACACCATTGAAGACGTGAAAGGTGGCGGCGACGCCCCGTCGCCGAAAACGGAACGCGACGAGGCGTCGCGACCACTCATTCGCAGCGGATTAAAGCCGGAGCACCTGCCGGTTTTCGATTGCGCCTTCAAGCCGCATCGCGGCCGACGCAGCATTCATTATCTGGCGCATCTGAAAATGATGGCCGCGGCGCAACCGTTCATCAGTGGCGCCATTTCCAAGACGGTCAACATGCCGAACGAGAGCACGGTCGAGGACATCCGCAACACGTATCTCCAGGCCTGGAAAATGGGGCTCAAGTGCGTGGCGATTTATCGTGATGGTTCGAAGCGTTCGCAGCCGTTGAGCACCAAAAAGACCAGTGATGGGGCCGGCAGCGGCGCGGCGGCGGACACCGCCGGCTTTCAAGCCCGCATCAAAGAACTGGAAACCGAGGTCGCCAAATTGCGCATCGAGACCGGTAAACCGTTGCGTCGCCGTTTGTTCGACACGCGCAAGGCCGTCACGCACAAATTCGACATCGCCGGCCATGAAGGTTACATGACGGTCGGTTTATTTGAGGACGGCCAGCCCGGCGAACTGTTCATCACCATGGCCAAGGAAGGTTCGACCATCGGCGGCCTGATGGACGGCATCGGCACGCTTACCAGCATTGCGCTGCAATACGGCGTGCCGCTGGAAACGCTCGTGAAAAAATTTGCACATCAACGTTTCGAGCCGAGTGGTTTCACGAAAAACCCCGACATCCGGAACGCGGCATCGATCACCGACTATGTCTTCCGCTGGATGGCCCTGCAATTCATTCCCGGCTATCGCGCGGCCGCCACCGCCAATCGTGCCCAGCCTGAGTTGGCCATGCCCGGCCTGCTCGAAGAGGAGAAGAAAAGGCTGAATCGGCCGGTGCCGGAATTGCCGATTGCCGAAGACAACGACGCGCCCGAAGTGAAATCCGGCAACGGCAACGGCCATCACGCCTCCGACGCCGTGAAATCATTGAACGATTCCGTCGCGCATTTTCAGCAGGACGCCCCGACCTGCCCGAACTGCGGCCACGTGGCCGTCCGCAACGGGGCGTGTTACAAGTGTTTGAATTGCGGCGAAAGTCTTGGTTGCTCCTGAGATCGCGGTTGAACAGTCCAGCCGGAGAATTCTCTGAGTTCTCCGGCTTGTTTCATTCCGCCATCACGACTATGTTTCGGCCATGAGCGACAGCACTTCATTTATTCGCGAGGATCCCTGGCGCATTTTCCGCATCATGGCCGAGTTCGTGGACTCCTTCCAGACGCTTTCCCAAATCGGCCCGGCAGTCACGATTTTCGGCTCCGCCCGCGTGCACCCGAATGACAAATATTATCGCGCCGCCGTGGCGATTGCCCGGGGCCTGGCGCAGCACAACCTCGCCGTCGTCACCGGCGGCGGCCCGGGCATCATGGAAGCAGCCAACAAGGGCGCCGCGCTGGGCGGCGGCAAATCCGTCGGCCTCAACATCGAACTGCCACAGGAGCAGGAGGGCAACCGTTTCACGAACGTGCCGTTGCATTTCCACTATTTTTTTGCGCGCAAGGTGTGTTTTGCCAAATACAGCCTCGGCTTCGTGTTCATGCCCGGCGGGTTCGGCACGCTCGATGAATTCTTTGAAATTGTCACGCTCGTGCAAACCGAACGCTTCCCGCGCTTTCCGCTCATCCTGTTCGGACGCAGCCACTGGAACGGCCTGCTGCACTGGCTGAAAACGGAGGTCGGCGGAAAAAACAAATTCATCAGTCCGGGTGACCTTGACCTCGTTACCGTGACCGACGATCCGCAGGAGGCCATCAAGCATATTCTGGAATACGAACGCCTGGTCGGCCCTCCCGGCACTCTGCCCAAGGCGTTTACGTGATGAGGAATGCGCCCGCTGATTCAGGAAATTCCCACGGTCCACGCGCCCGAATCCCTGGCGGCGTGCTTGCTCTGTACCCCGGAATCCGGCATCCGCGATCGGCCTGCGTATGTCGTTCTGCTCCGCTCAGCGTCATGTGATTTACCGGCGGCGCGTTATTCATTCGTAACCGCAAATCCATTTCTCGTCTTCCGGTCTTTCGGTTCGCACTGCGAAATCTCCCGCCCCCGGCCCCCCGACACCGCACCCGTGATCCAATTCGGCAATCCGTGGCATTTGCTCGACAGCCTGATGTCGCGCTTCGAACTGCTGGATGAAATCGATTCGCCATTTCCGCTCGGCGGCGGCTTCGGTTACTGGGGTTATGACCTCAAGAACTTTACCGAGCCGAAGCTCCCGCGCCGGGCCGTCAACGAGATCGAACTGCCTGATTGCCACGTCGGTTTCTACGACAGCCTCGTCGTATTCGATCATCGACTGGGAAAAACGTTCATCGTCGCGACCGGATTGGATGCGAATGGCGCGCGCAGCGAACGGCGGGCGAGAGAGCAAATGGACTTTTGGACTGCGGCGACACGTCGCCGCTTTCCCTCGACGCTACATGCCGCGTCGTCCCAAAGCGCGGACATGTTCGCGCACTCCAAAATCCTGTCCAATGTTTCCCGCGCGGATTTTCTCGCCGCCGTTGAACGCGCGCAGCGTTACATTCGCGCCGGCGACATTTACCAGGTAAACCTGTCACAACGACTCACCGCCAGGCTGCCATGGTGGGGCGAGGCCACGGACGAGCCATCCCATTCGGACAGGATTTCGGCTCGCGAGGATCAGCCTTCACTGCGTTACGGCCCGATTGATTTTCGCCCCATCAAATTTCCGGGCTGGGAATTGTTCCAAAGATTGAACGCGGTCTCCCCGGCTCCCTTCTCGGCGTTCCTCGATTGCGGCGATTTTGAGATCGTTTCGTCGTCGCCGGAACAGTTTTTACATTTGAGCGGTTCGCACATTCATACCCGGCCCATCAAAGGCACGCGCCCGCGCGACGCCGACCCGACGCGCGATGCGCAGCTCGCCTACGAGTTGCAGACCAGCGCCAAGGAACTCGCCGAACTGGTGATGATTACCGACCTGTTGCGCAATGATCTCGGCAAGGTGTGCGAGTTCGGCTCGGTCCAGACGCCGGAATTGGCGAAGCTGGAAAAATTCGCGCAAGTACAGCATTTGGTTTCAACGGTGGAAGGCCGGCTGCGGAAAGAGGTGACGCATTTTGCCGCGCTGGCGTCGTGTTTTCCCGGTGGCAGCATCACCGGCGCGCCCAAATTCCGGGCGATGGAAATCATTGACGAACTGGAACCAGTTTCACGCGGTCCGTATTGCGGCTGCCACGGCTATCTGGGATTTAATCGCGAGAGTCAGTTGAGCATCACCATCCGCACGGCGGTGTGCAAAGACGGCCTGGCGCATTTCAACGTCGGCGCGGGCATTGTGACCGATTCCGTCCCGGAGGCGGAGTATGAGGAAACCCTGGCGAAAGCCGCCGGTTTTCGGGCGGCGCTACAAACCGACTTTTCCTTATCCGCGAATTACGCGAATGAACGCGAATCGTATTCGTGAAAATCGGCGAAATCCGCGGTTTCATTTTCTTCTCTGCGTCCGGGCCTACTTGCGTTAAAAATCCGGCGTGCAAGCCTTTCTCAACGGACACTTTGTGCCGGACGCGCAAGCGGTAGTTGCCGTCAACGACCGGGGGTTCATGTACGGTGACGGCCTGTTTGAAACGATGTGTGTGGTTAACGGCCGGCCATTCCGCGCGGCGGCACACCTGGACCGTATGGCGCGAGGCGCAGATTTCCTGAAAATCAAATCGCCGTTCACCCCGGCCGCATTGCAGAATTTCGCCCGACAACTCATTGAAAAAAATCAAATGCGCGACGCGATTTTGCGCGTGGTGTTGACGCGCGGGCCGGGAGAACGCGGATATACGCCCCAAGCCGGTGGCCGCCCCACCGTGGCGATGACGCTGCATCCTGCCCCGCCGTCGGACCCGACGGTGCAATGGAAACTTGTCACGTCGTCGTACCGCATTCCTGCCTCGGACCCGCTGGCGTCGTTCAAAACTTTGAACAAACTCACCCACGTCATGGCACGGGGCGAGGCGGTGGCGAAAGGCGCGGATGAAGCCTTGCTCCTGAATACGAATAACGAAGTGACCGAGACTGCCAGCGGGAATGTGTTTTGGGTTTCGCGCAACCGGGTCTGCACCGTGGCCGCCGACCGAGGCGTGTTGCCGGGCATCACGCGCGCCGTGGTGCTGGAAATCTGCCAGGCGTTGGGTCTGCCGACGAACCAGCACGTCATCAAACCCGAAGCATTGCGGAAGGCCGAAGGCATTTTCATCACGCAAAGCGCGTTGGGCATTGTGCCGGTTATTGCTTTTGACGGCCAACCCGTCGCATCTTCGCCTCTGACGGATCAGATCCGGCGCGCCTATTGCGAAATCCTCGCCCGCCCTTGAACCGCGCGTTTGCCACGCTTTCTTGGCGTTAATCTTTCGCATTAGCCGGCATCAAATCGTCCGGCCTCCCTTGAAATCGGCAGCACCCGGGGCGTATGCTGCGTCAGGAACCGGCAGTATTGAGCGTGAGCGAACTGCCGGTGTCCAAACCCGGAGAAAGTTATGAATGAGGTTGGCTCAACGGGTTCTCAATCGGGGTGGCCTTCGCCATGTGCCGAGGCGAAGACCGTTACCCCGGTGCACCAAAATCGCAAGTCAGGAGGTAGTTATGACTAACCCCGGTCTCGAACATTACCCGTCCTTCATCAGCAGCCAGGTGCAATCTGTCGAAGATCTGGAACCCATGGCGGGAAGAAATGTAAAACGCGCGGTGACAATTTCCCGCCAGGCGGGTTGCGGCGCGCTGGTTGTCGCCGGAAAACTGGCCGAGTATTTGCAGGAACATTCCCCGGGAAACACCTGCCCATGGACGGTGTTTGATCGCAACCTCATTGACAAGGTGTTGGAAGATCACGACCTGCCGCCGTGTCTGGCAAAATACCTCCCGGAAGACCGCATCTCGGAACTGGAAGACCTCATGGCCGATGTTTTTGGCATGCACCCGCCGGCCGCAACGGTGCTCCAACAGACCGCCGAAACCATGCTCAAGCTCGCCCGCGCCGGCAACGTGATCCTGATCGGCCGCGGTGCTCACATGGTCACTGCCCGATTGCCACACGTGCTTCATGTCCGCCTGGTGGCGCCCCTCGAAAAACGCATTGAACACGCCTGCCGGTTCTATCACGAGTACAACCAGACCGAGGCCCAGGCGCGCAAATTCTGTCTGAGCGAAGACGCGGCCCGTCAGCGTTATCTGAAAAAATATTTCGGCGCCGATATTGAGAATCCCTTGCTCTACCATATGATTATCAATACCGGTCTGGTGAGCTACGATGACGCCGCCCGGATTATCAGTGAAGCCGTGCTGAAACTGGCCTGAGCCGGCCGCTTGCCTTCCCGGTGCTGACTTCGCTCTTGGGTCCCCGTTTGGCCTGTGGCTTAATCTGCACGTGCCGCGCCACCCGAAACCAAAATTTCACTTACCGGGCGAACGTCGCCGGCAGGGCGGCAGGATTCGGTGGCCGTTCGTCTTCGCCGTCGTTGTCGTTGCGGCCTGCTTCTGGTGGTGGCAGCAACGTCACGCCCAACCGGCCCCGGTGGTTGCGCCACTTCCCGCCAAATCCACGGCACCCCAGCGGCCGGGTATAATTGAAACCGGAGGGAGCTTCCCGCGGGCGGCGCGCAGCATTTTGGAAATGCAAATTGCCCTGGTGCGTCGCGGTATTTCGCCCGGTTCCATTGACGCCTTGCCCGGTTCCCAAACGCGCCGGGCAATTTCCGTCTTTCAGGAATTGGAAAATTTGCCGCCGACCGGCGTGGCGGACAAGGAGACCGGCGAACGGCTCACGCTCGATTCGCCGCCACTGACAACCTACGTGGTCACAGCGAACGACCTGGCGCGCCTGCAACCGCTGGGCAAGACGTGGCTCGCCAAGTCGCAGCAGTCCGCGTTGGATTACGAAACTGAACTCGAACTCGTCGCGGAAATAGGCCACGCGCATCCCAACCTGGTCTGGCAGCTCAATCCGAATCTGAATTGGACCAACTTGACCGCCGGGACGACGGTGAAAATCCCGGATGTGACTTATCCCGCGCCGACGAACAAGGCGGCCTTTGTCACGATTCATCTCAGCGACAAATTTTTGGAGGCATTTGATATGGAGACCAATCTGCTCGTGCATTTCCCGTGCAGTATCGCCGCGCGCTTCGACAAACGCCCGGTCGGTGAATTGCATGTCATCGCCATCGCGCCCAACCCGAATTACACGTTCGACCCCGAATTGTTTCCCGAATCGCCGGAAGCGCGGCAACTGAACCAGAAATTGATTTTGCCGCCCGGCCCGAACAATCCGGTCGGCGTGGCCTGGATTGGCCTGGACAAGCCGGGTTACGGCATCCACGGCACGCCAAACCCGGAGCAAATCGGGCGCACCGAATCGCACGGCTGTTTCCGGCTGGCGAATTGGGACGCGGAATACTTGAGCCATCTCGTCCGGATTGGGATGCCGGTTTTCGTTGAACCGTGAGCGATTGCCGTTGAGCGGTGCGCAACGCTTGATGCGACCGGAGCTCGGCCCAAGGGTGATTCCAAAAAGCGGGTCAAATTATCATTGCCGGGCGACGAGCTTTGGCTTAGTAGAAGAGCAAACTGAACAAAGGAAAATTATGGCTATGGGAATTGGATTGATAATTACGGTCATCGTGCTGATTGCGCTGGTGGGGCTCGTCGCCTTCATCATCGGCGGCTATAACAAACTGGTTACGTTGCGCAACCGGTTCAAGAACGCCTACGCGCAGATTGACGTGCAGCTGAAGCGCCGCTACGACCTGATTCCGAACCTGGTCGAGATCGCCAAAGGCTACATCAAGCACGAACGTGAGACGCTGGAGAATGTCACCAAGGCGCGCAACATCGCCTATGCCGCTTCGCAGGCCGCCGCCGCCAATCCCGGTGACGCCAACGCCATGAAAAGCCTGGTTTCCGCCGAAACCGGCCTCGCCGGCACCCTGAGCCGGCTGATGATGGTTTCTGAACAATATCCCAATTTGAAGGCCAACGAGAACATGATGCAGCTCACCGAGGAGCTGACTTCCACGGAAAATAAAATTTCCTTCGCGCGGCAGGCCTACAACGATTCCGTCATGGTTTATAACACAGATCGGGAGGTTTTCCCGTCGAACCTCATCGCGGGCATCTTCAACTTCGGCCCGGCGGAACTCTTCGTGATTGACAAGCCGGAACAGAAGGATGCGCCTAAGGTTTCCTTTTCGTGATTTGCGGGAGGGACGGCGTGCCGCCGTCCCTAATTGATTTCTGGGACGGTAATATGCCGCCCCTCCCAAGATGGATTTTTTCGAGCAACAGGCGCGGGCGCATCGCAAGACCAAATTGTTGGTGTTTTACTTTGTCATCGCGGTATCGCTGATAATCGCGTTGATCTATGTGGCCGCGTTGTTTGGTTATTATTACGTCGCCCTGGCAAACGTCCATTCTCGCGAGGTGGCCCAATTCAGTTACTGGAACCCGCAGGTCTTTCTGGGGGCGGCCTTCG
>Ga0335080_10006331_pt1 | contig 12227 bp, 10 predicted proteins | sample Lox_Sample_34_FD_206720 | JGI IMG/M metagenome (GOLD analysis project Ga0335080, IMG submission 206720) | Soil microbial communities from Loxahatchee National Wildlife Refuge, Florida, United States - Lox_Sample_3.4 | ecosystem: Environmental > Terrestrial > Soil > Wetlands | place: USA...
GCCTTCTTCTTCCATGAGTTCGTCGATGGTGACGGTCCGACCGACGACCACATCGGTTTCGAACTCCACGCCCATGGCGCGCATGTAGTCCACTTGTTCGCGGATGATTTGCTTGGGCAGACGGAATTCCGGAATGCCATACACCAGCACACCGCCAATTTCATGCAGGGCCTCGAACACGTGCACCTGGTGGCCCTTTTGAACAAGGTCGCCGGCCGCAGTGAGCCCGGAAGGGCCGCTCCCGACGATTGCGACTTTCTTCCCCGTTGGCGGCGCTTTCACGATGTTCTTCACATCGAAGTGCTTCTGCTCGTAGTCGGCGACAAAGCGCTCCAGGTATCCGATGCCGAGCGATTCGCCTTTCTTCTTGAGCAGGCAATCACCTTCGCAGTGATCTTCCTGGGGACAGACGCGGCCCGTAATCGCGGGCAGAACGTTGTCTTCGCGGATCTTGGCGGCAGCGCCGAGGAAGTCGCCGTCCACGACCAACTGGACGAATTCCTTCACGTTGACGCCGACCGGACAACCTTCGGTACAAGTTGGCTTGGCGCACTCGATGCAGCGCAGCGCCTCCTGCCGTGCCAACTCTTCCGAATACCCGAGGTTGACTTCGGTGAACTGGTGGGCGCGTTCCGCAGCCGGACGTTCCGGCATGTGTTGCCTAAGAATCTTCATGCGATCGCGATTCGGCAGCGGATTCTTGGACTTCGTCGGCGTTGTCGGCATCACTTGACCTCCAGCGCACACTCTACTGGCTGCCCGGCGTTGGTTGCGGTCTTCTTCGCTTCGAGTTCGTGCCTGTAAACTTCCATGGATCGCTTTTCCGCCTCGCGATACATTGCATTGCGCTGCACGAGCACGTCAAAATCCACGCGATGGGCTTCGAACTCGGGACCGTCGACGCAAGCAAACTCGCTCTTGCCGTCAATCAGCACGCGGCAGCCGCCGCACATGCCCGTGCCGTCGATCATGATCGGATTCAGGCTGACGATGGTGCGAATCTTCTCTTTGCGTGTGACTTCCGCCACCGCGCGCATCATCGGGATCGGGCCGACGGCGAGCACCAGGTCGATGCGGGCGCCGCTCTCGATCAATTGACGCAGCTTGTCGGTGACCAGGCCTTTGTCGGCATAGCTACCGTCGTCGGTGGTTACGAAGACGGAGTCGCTGACTTCGCGCATCTCTTTTTCGAGAATGACAAGATCCCTGGTGCGTCCGCCGATGATCGAAATCACGCGGTTGCCGGCGCGCTTCATCGCCGAGGCGGTCGGATACGCCATGGCCGTGCCCACGCCTCCGCCGATCGCGACCACTGTGCCGAAGTTCTCGATTTCCGAAGGCTTGCCCAGCGGCCCGACGATATCCAGGATGCTGTCGCCGGTTTCGAGCGAGTTCAGCAGGTGGGTGGTCTTGCCAATCGACTGTACGACGATGTTGACCGTGCCGTTTTGCGGGTCGGACTTCTCGATGGTGAGCGGAATGCGCTCCCCGTTTTCACAAATTCGAATGATTACGAACTGCCCCGGGCGCTGCTTGCGCGAGATCCGGGGCGCCTCGATGATGAAGCGCTTGATTCCAGGAGCGATGAATTGGGCTTGAACGATTTTGAACACGCGGGCACCTTGCACTCCACCTCTATTGTCACGTGGGCGTGTGACAAGAGGCTGTGATGCTCATCACCCGGAAGGGGTCAGAGATTCATGGACTTACGGGTTTCCTTCGTGAACCTTCGTGTCCCTTGTGGTTCGCGCCTTTCCCGGCCGAACCCGGAAACCATGAAGGCCACGAAGGTGCACGAAGGACTGCCGATCAACAATTCACTCACAAATCTGAGAAACTCTGATTCAGCAATGCTTTCGACTCTGGAAATGCGGATCAAGGAACTCGCCCGCGATGCTGGCTTCGACCTCTGCGGCATCGCCCAGGTCCGCGAATTTCGCGAGTTGAAGACCTTTCCCACCTGGATCGCCGACGGCAATCACGGCGAGATGAAGTACATGGAATCGCGCGACGAAGCGGGCAAATTGAAACGCGCCTCGCTCGCCCATGTTGCGCCCTGGGCCCGCAGTGTGATCGTCTGCGCCATGAACTACAACACGGCCCAGCCATACTCGACTCAGACAGAAGATCCCAGTCGCGGCTGGATCTCCCGCTACGCCTGGAGCCGGCGGGATTACCACGATGTCGTCCTGCAGCGATTGCGCCACCTTGAGAGTCAGATCAAGAATGAATTCGCTAACCACCAACCACGAACCACGAACCACTCATTTCGCTGCTACGTTGACACCGGCCCCCTGATCGAGCGCGTCTACGCCAAGTATGCCGGCATCGGCTGGATCGCCAAGAACACCTGCGTCATCAACCAGAAGCTGGGTTCGTGGCTGTTTCTGGGCGTGATCCTGACCGCGCTTGAACTCGAAGCGGACCTGCCCGCCCCGGATCGCTGCGGAACCTGCACGCGCTGCATTGATGCCTGCCCCACTCATGCTTTTGTCGGGCCCGGCCAGCTCGATGCGCGCATGTGCATCTCCTATCTCACCATCGAAAAGCGTGGCGAAATTCCCGAGGAACTTCGCTCCGAAATGGGCCGTCAAGTTTTTGGCTGTGACATCTGCCAGGACGTCTGCCCCTGGAATCGCAAAGCTCCCGTGACCACGACGTCCGAATTTCAGCCGCGCGAAGGGCTAGTCAATCCCGCGCTCAGCTGGCTGGCGGAAATGCAGCAGGAGGAATTTCGCGATGTTTTCCGAGGATCGCCCATCCGCCGCACCAAGCTTGTCGGCTTGCGTCGCAACGCCGTGATCGCGATGGGAAATAGCGGAGACGCAAAGTTCGTGCCCACTCTGAAGAGGTTGCTGGCGGATCCCGATCCGATTCTGGCCGATCATGCTCGTTGGGCTTTAAGCAAGTTGGTGTAGAGATGCCGGGTTCGCCGCGCCTCGTGCGTACCTGCGAGAAGCGAACAGTGAGCGCCAAAACGCTACAATCATCCCCATGTTCCAGACTGATCTTCTCCGCAACAAGCGCATTCTTATTACCGGCGGCGGCACCGGATTGGGCAAGGCTTCGGCCCAGCGTTTTCTTGAACTCGGCGCCGAAGTCTACATCTGCGGACGCCGCCAGGAAGTCCTGACCGCAACCGAACAGGAATTGCGCCAGCGCACGGGCGGTAAGATTCACTCCCACCGCTGTGACGTGAAGGACGCGGCGGCGGTGGAGCAAATGATCGCCGCCATCTGGGCTGAAGGCCCTCTCGATGTGCTCATGAACAACGCCGCCGGCAACTTCCTGGCACGCACCGAAGAACTCTCTCTCGGCGCATTCCAGGCCGTGATCGGCATCGTGCTGATGGGTACCCTGCACACGACACTCGCCTGCGGCCGACGTTGGCTTGCGTCCCGTCATCGTGCCGTCGTGCTGAACGTGACCACCACCTATACCGAGACCGGTTCAGCGTTTGTCGTACCCTCGGCCGTCTCGAAGGCGGGGGTGCAGGCCCTGACCCGCAGCCTGGCTGTTGAATGGGGTCCGCGCGGTATTCGCATGAACGCCATCGCTCCCGGACCCATTCCGACCGAAGGAGCGTTTTCGCGCCTCCTGCCGCGCCCCGAACTTGAACAACTGGCAAAGCAGAAGAATCCTCTGGGTCGCTTCGGGACCGTGGAAGAGTTTGCCAACCTGGCCGCCTTCCTCGTCAGCGACGGCTCCGGCTACATCAACGGGGAAGTTGTCACCATGGACGGTGGGGAGTGGCTGGAAGGCGCCGGAGAGTTCACCAGCCTAGGCCGTCAGCTCACCGAAAGAGAATGGCAAATGATGAAGCCGGCCAAGGGTCCGCCCCCGAAATAAAAGCGGCGCCCGCGTGCGCCCCTCAGATCGGTCTTTTCGTGCATAATATCTTGTCTAGCTAAACCGATTTAGTAGGAGTTCATTCATGCCATCCGCATGCGTGGCAACGCTCACCGCCATCCTGATCTTCATCAATACCGGTCTGGTCGTAGCGCAGGCCCGGCCAGTGGAGACCATCGTCGTTGACGCTTCCGCTCCCGCGCATCCTTTTCCTCACTTCTGGGAACAGACGTTCGGGTCGGGTCGAGCGGTGCTGGCGCTGCGCGACAGCTATCGCAACGATCTTCGAGAAGTCCGCAAGGCAACCGAGTTCCGCTATGTTCGTTTCCACGCCATTTTCCACGATGAGAACGGCGTCTACGACGAGGACGACCAGGGAAATCCGGTGTACAACTTCTCCTACGTCGATCAGATTTACGATGGCTTGCTCGACAACGGCGTTCGGCCGTTCGTCGAAATCAGTTTCATGCCTCGGAAACTCGCCGCGAAGGAAGCGATCCATCCCTTTTGGTACAAGCAGAATGTCGCCCCGCCGAAAGACTACACCAAGTGGGACGACCTCATCCGCGCCTTCGCCGAACACCTGATCCAGCGCTACGGCATCCACGAAGTGGCGCAGTGGTATTTCGAGGTCTGGAATGAGCCGAATATCGATTTCTGGGCGAGCGAACCCAAGCAGTCCACCTATTTCGAACTGTACGATCACACGGCGCGGGCGTTGAAGGCCGTTGATGCGCGGTTGCGAGTTGGCGGTCCGGCAACTTCATCCGCCCACTGGGTCGACGACTTTCTCGCGCACGTGGCGCAAAACAAGGTTCCGGTGGACTTCGTTTCCTCGCACGGATACGCCGACGACACGGTGGAGGATCTGTTTGGCACGCAGGAAGAGATCCCGATGGATCAGCGGGTCTGCCGGGCTATCGGAAAAGTGCATAGCCAGATTCTCGCCTCGGCGAATCCCAAACTGCCCCTAATGTGGACGGAGTGGAACGTGCCTTCGTTTGGCGATTTGAAAGCGCGTGACACGATTTACGTCGGCGCCGCGCTCGCCGACGACATCGCGCAGTGCGACGGCCTGGTCGACATGATGTCGTACTGGACCTTCGACGACGTGTTCGAGGAAAACGGCCCGGTGCGCGAGCCCTTCTATGGCGGTTTTGGCCTGATCGCCGCCGGCGGCATCAAGAAGCCCGCATACAACGGATATGCGCTGCTGCACAAGCTCGGGCACGAGCGCATAGCCAACAAGGGGTCGGGCGTCCTGGTCACGCGACGGCAGGATCGTACACTCGCGGTGGCGGCATGGAATCTTGTCGACCCGGACCACACCGGATCGACCCGCACCGTGCGGTTCGAATTCCGTGGTATGCCACCGAGCGCGAAAGTGCGGGTGACGCGGGTCGATGCCGAACACGGCAATACCCTCGCCGCATACGAGAAGATGGGAAAGCCCAGATATCCCACGAGGAAACAGATTGCGGAACTGAACCGTGCCTCGGTAGTCGTTACCGAAAGGACGTCACTCAAAAATGGCAAGTTCGGGCTCGAATTGTCGCCGAATGCCCTGGTGCTGCTGGAAGTGAGTAAGTAGCGAAGAAGGCCAGCCACTGGCAATCGGCTGCTGACAACTGAATCTGGTAGGCCCGGCAGGAATCGAACCTGCAACCCTCGGATTAGAAATCCGATGCTCTATCCGCTTGAGCTACGGGCCCGGAGAACCGCTTTGGACGCGTTCTTGGCCAGTCCAGCGGAGTTTAGTCTCCGGCCTGAGTATCGCATAGCGGGTGTACGGCTGCCAGCCCAGCGGCTAAGCAAAACACTCATCTGCTGTTTCTCTTCCCCATCAGGGGGCAACCCCGCCGCTATCCAATCCTCGCGGCCCTCGTCTAGAACTACGTACACTCATGGTCTTGGCTCGAAAGATCCATGAAGCGTAAGGCTCCCAACTGCCCAATACGGCGTCGACCGCCGTAATCACAGGAGACATCATGCGCAGAACAGAATTGCAGCGGCTCGTTTGCGGCGGAGTGCTCGCCCTTAGTACCCTCACCTCGGTTGCCTGCAGCAAGTCGGGCGACACGCCCGCGACCGCCTCGGCCGAGGCCGGCAAGGTCCCCATCACCGCCAAGTCCCAAGAAGCGAAGCAGGAATTCCTGCAGGGGCGTGATCTGGCCGAAAAGCTGCGCGCCCAGGACTCGGTTGCACACTTCGATAAGGCTATCGCGCTTGATCCCGATTTCGCCTCCGCTGAGCTGGCGAGGGCCAATAGCGCGCCCACCGCCAAAGATTTCTTCGAGCACCTGAACAAGGCGGTGGCGCTCACCGCAAAAGCGTCGGAGGGAGAGAAGCTGTTCATCCTCGCCAACGAGGCCGGAGCCAATGGCGAGGTGGTCAAGCAAAAGGAGTACCTCGATAACCTCATCGCTCTTCATCCCAACGACGAGCGCGCCCGCTTCGCGCTCGGCAACTACTATTTTGCGCAGCAGGAGTATGAGCAGGCGATCGCCCACTACAAGAAAGCCACCGAAGTTGCCCCCAGTTACTCGCCAGCCTACAACATCCTGGGTTATTCGTATCGCCAGCAGGGCAACTATCCGGCGGCTGAGCAAGCCTTTCAGAAGTACATCGAGCTGATTCCCGACGATCCCAACCCCTACGACTCCTATGCCGAGTTGCTGCTGAAGATGGGCAGGTTCGATGATTCCATCGCGCAGTACCGCAAGGCGCTATCCAAGGACGAGCACTTCGTGCCCTCGCACTTCGGTATCGCCGCCGACCTCATGTATCTGGGCAAGCCGGACGAAGCGAAAGCCGAACTGCAGAAAATGGCCGACCTGGCCCGCAATGACGGCGAACTGCGCACTGCCTACTTCGGCATGGCCGTGGTGGCGGTGGACCGGGGCCAGATGGAGAGGGCTCTCCAGGCCATGGATCAGGAGTTTGCCGTGGCCGAGAAGAAGAATGACCCAGCCGCCATGGCCGCCGATCTTCAGGCCAAGGGCAACATCCTGGCGGAGATGCAGCGCTACGACGCCGCACTGCAGCAGTTTGACCGGTCACTGCAGCTGATGGAAGGCTCAAACCTCTCGCAGGCCATCAAAGACAACGCGAAGCTGCAGCATCATTTCAATATGACGGTGCTGGCGATCGGTAAGAAAGACTACTCCACAGCGAAGAGCCACGCGCAGGAGTACCGCGCAGGCGCCGATGTTTCCAAAAACCCGGGGCAGCTCAAACTCGCCCATGAACTCGCGGGCCGGATCGCGCTCGGCGAAAAGGATTTTGACACCGCCATCGCGGAACTGGAGCAGGCTAACGATCAGGACCCCCGCAATCTGTATCGCTTAAGCATGGCCTTCCAGGCGAAAGGCAACAACGACAAGGCGCACGAGTACTGCAAGCGGGCAGCGGATTTCAATTCACTGCCGCAGATGAACTATGCCTTCATCCGGCTGAAAGCACAGAAGGCGGCTGCTGGAAAGAAATCATAGAGCGTCGCGCAAAAAAATCGGGGCTGCTGGCGCAGCCCCGAGGAGTCCTGCAAGATCGTTCAGTGGCAGACTGCCTGTGGCGCAGAGAAGCCGTTCAGGAAGGTGAACCACCCGTTAACTGAGGTTGACGGCGTGATACGCGCAAACCACGGCAGGAAGACAAGATCCTCCGGATGGTAAGTGAACGGGAATGTCCCGCCCATGGCGACCGTGAAAGCGTTGCCGGTCACCGGATCGCCAACTTCCAAATTACCCTGGCATCCACCCACCTGCCCCACGTGACCCCACGCCGGCACAATGTTGACCGACGGGATCAGTGGATCATCCATCCACTCGCCCATTTCGTGACTTAAAGCGTGAATGTCCTGAATCGGTACGCCGAAAATTCCTGGATCGCTGTAGGCCGCGACGGCATAAGCCTGGGTCCCGGCATTGTTGGTGCTGTGATAGCCGAGAATGCAGCACCCGCCCGAAGTCAGGAAGGTGTTGTAATCGAGGAACAGAGGCAGGGTGTTCGCGGGAATACTCAGCGACGTCAGCAACCCCATGGCGATGTTGTCGAAGAAGTTGATGTCAACTTCTCCGATTCGCGCGCACGGTCCGGCGACGGTAAAGCCATTCGCCCCAACGTTGATCGTCTGCACCGGCTTCATTTGGATCGGTTTGAACATGACGTGATAGTTCGGCGCACTGGAGCTGACAATCTTCCAGAAATTGGCGCGCTGAAAGGCATCCATGTACTGGGTTGTGCCCACGTTGGTGCCACCAGGAGTAAATGCCGCTTTCTTGATCAAGGGTGAGTTCTTGACCCGGAAATTCGTGTTCTTCACGTCGCCGCACACGGTTTGTGTAGCCGAGAGGGTGGTTCCGTCGGTGAACTTGAACTTGATCGGAATGATCACCAGCGGGATGTTGGTCGTCGCGGAGCCCGCCGAAGGATCGGTCCCAACCATGTGGTAGGTGAAGGTGCTGCCGCCGAACGAGAAGGTGCCTGTCCAGATCGGAACTTGAACATCGGGAGCGGCCGCCGCCGGCGCGCCAGCCACGCGTGGAATCACGGCAAACATCGGCTGTGCACCCGGGATATAAGCTGATTTCCCCTGCACGACTTGCAGCTTGGTGAACTTCTGGGCGAAGCCGGTGCCTACCAGCAATGCCAGACAGAGAAAGACAACAATAGATTTCTGGGATTTGCTCACTGCATCCTCCTGAGAGATTTGAGACTGACCCTTTGTTGTGGATCCCTGTTACCGCAGGGATGCGGGGGGAAAAGCTAGATCACAAAACACTGCCGGTCATTGTGTCTGCGGCGCGCCCTGCTGTCAAGGGATTTTATGCTTCCGAACCACGATGGAAGCTAGTAGAAAGAACAGCCAATGTCGCAAGAAATTGCCGCCGGATTCTAGTCTTTGAGCGGAACCATGGTCTGATCGCCACGGCAGAAGGTAGCTACCCGCAGGAGCCCTCCATCGGCTTGGGGCATGGTCATCACCGGACCGTAGCAGTACACGGCGTGGCCATTGGCAGCCATGTGCCAGCGGCCTCCCTTGGCCTGCGCCGCCGGTCGGGCGGGGACGAGGGAGGGCTTCGCTGGGGGTGCTAACCTGGGGACGGGAAGAGACAGTATCAAGGCTAGGGTCAGTGCCTTCATGGAACGTCGTCTCTCAACACGGCCCTACCACAGGCCGCAGTTTCACTAAGCCAACGTTAGGATCAAATCGCCCGCTTGGAGCGCCGCACATCCTGAAGGTCCGCGGCGGGGGTTTCGGGCACTTCTTTCATCGTTCTGGACTTACCCTGTTGCCGCGTTGCCTTGCCTGTATTGGGCGCAGCGCTTTCGGCGTTACCGGAATTCGTGCTGCCTCCCGTCGCCGGGTCTTGACGCTCCGTCCGTGGCCGGGCCTTTTCCTGGGAATGCGCAGCCGCTGCTTCGCGGGCCATTTTGCCTTTCAGGGCTGCCAGCTGTGAACTGTCCTTGAGCATTTCACGAAGGAGGCCGCGCTGCGTTTCAATCGTCCGCCCCTGCTCGACCACGAGCAGGGTCAGAATCGAATATGAGATCACGAACAGCACAACCAGCAGCGGCAGCAAAGGACTCCGGGATTTGTTTTCAGGAGCCTCACTCTGCGCGGCATAGATGACGGTCACGGTGCCCCCAAGCTCCCGATAACATCCGGGTACCTGCGCTCTTGAATGCACCTGTTAATCCATCCCGGAGATTGACGGTAAGATGTTGGCACGCTTGGACTTAAGCACCAGACAGACGCCAAATGAAGCGCCCGGCGTGCAACCATCTGCACTTTATGAGTAACGAACCCAGCGTTACTGGGGTAAGTTTGGAGGGAGGCTGCGTGGAGGACGGCGTGCCCCAGTTGTGGCTCTGGGCGCGGCTTCTGGGCTGCCCATCCGCAGTCAGGAGGGCTGTAATTCGCTCACGATTCGACGGAATTCTTCGTCGCTCACCAGGCCGCGTTTGTTCACCGCGGCTTTCTTGACCGCCGCCAGAACCGGCCCGCGCTGCTCGGGCCCAATCGTCAGGCCCAGCTCCTGGCACTTGAGATCGATGCTGTCGAGACCGCTTTTCTTCCCGAGAACGATCTTGCGTTCGGCTTTTACGATCTCGGAGGAATACGGCTCAATCGCTTCCGGCAGATGAAACTGGCTGGCAACGGCGCCGCTCTCGCGCATGAACAAGTTTTGTCCGACCAACGGCTTCCAGGCCTCGACGGTGTACCCTCCGGCTCGTTGGACAACTTCGGAAGTTTGACGCACCTTCTCCAACTTCATCTCCACCGGGACGTCATAGAGGCAACGAAGCGCCAGCGCGATCTCCGCGATATCGGCATTCCCGGCGCGCTCTCCCATGCCGTTGATCGTGCCCTGAATCCAGGTCGCACCAGCCTTTACGGCCGCAACCGCACACGCCGTGGCCATGCCGAAATCGTTGTGCCCGTGAAAGTGAACCGGCACGTCCCTGCCGACCCACTCACGGGTTTGGCGAACCAGATACTCCACGGCTTCAGGCCCGCATGCGCCGATGGTGTCGACGACGACGATTTCCTTGGCGCCGGCGTCGAGGGCCGACAGGTACACCGTCTTCAGGAATTCCAGATCGGTGCGGGTGCCATCGACAGCAAAAAATGCCACCGAGATTTCAGCCGCGCGGGCGGCGGCGACCGCTTCGCGGACCCGGCTCAGAACCACTTCCCGCGTGATGCCGTAGGCCTTGAGCTTGATGTCGCTGGTCGGCGCCTCGATCACTGAATAGCGAAGGTTCAGCCGGACGAGCTCGTCCACATCGGCCTTGACCGCTCGCGAGAATCCCCACAATTCGGCCTTGATGCCAGCCTTCTGCATCAGGCCGATCGCTTCCGCATCCTCGGATGAGACCCGTGGAAAACCCGCTTCAATGCGGCTCACTCCAAGTTCGTCCAGCATTCGTGCGATCTCTAGTTTTTGTTGTGGCGAGAGCACGACCCCCACAGTTTGTTCCCCATCGCGCAGAGTGGTGTCGTAAAAATGGACGGTGGCCTTGGGAAACGCCGACCGCACTTCCGGCCGAGCATTGAGTTCACTGACCCAGATCTGGGAATTGGCCATCTTCGAGTCCATACTGTCTTTCACCACAGAGTCACGGAGACACAGAGGAGAACTTGAGACAGAATCTTCTCCGTGACTCCGCGGCGGAATCGCTCTCCCTTGGATCGGCAGAAGTCCAGGACCCGACCACTAGCCACGAACCCCTGCCTTCCCGTACGCCTTCTCCCAAGAAATCACCGGATTCCTCAGTACCCCGATGTTCTCGATTTCGCATTCCATCACGTCGCCCGGCTTCAGATACCACGCCTTCGGATCTCCGGAGAAGGCGGCGACGCCGGAAACGGTGCCGGTCGAAACGACGTCCCCGGCGCTGTAGCCCATCGGCGAATAGTGGGAGAGGATCTCTGGAATTTTCACTGACATTTTGCTCGAATGCGACCGCTGGCGCGACTCGCCGTTGACGCGAAGTTCCATGGCCAGATCGTGCGGATCGGAAATCTCGTCGGCAGTGACGATCCACGGTCCCAGCGGACAGAACGTATCGATGCCCTTGCAGAAGCTGAATACGCCGGACTTCATCTCGCGCCGCTGAATATCGCGCGCCGTAATGTCATTGAAAATCACGTACCCGCCAATGTAGTTGCGCGCTTCCTCAGGCGTGAAGTGCTTACCACCTTTCTTGAGAACGACTGCCAGCTCCAGTTCGTAGTCCAGTTCCTGGGTGAGGTGTTCAGGATAGATAACCGGCTCGTCCGGCCCAATAATCGCATCCGTGTTCTGGAAGAAGACGATCCATGGCATCACCGGATGCGAGAATCCCGCCTTGGTCGCTTCTTCGTGGTGTTCCCGAAAGTTGCCGGCGGTGTGAAAGAACTTCTTGGGGATGATTGGTGCTTTCAGCTTCACATTGCCAAGATCATAAAACAGCGCCTCGCCGCGCGGGCCGGTCGCACCAGCTCCGAGCCCGGTCGCGTGATCAAACGCCTCTTGTGCCGCCTGGAGGCTGGTATCGCCGCCGCGGAACAAGGCTCGCATATCGGGAGGAACGAGCGCGGCGGCCAGGCGGTAGAAGATTGGCTCGCGCTTAATCTCACGCAGGTAGAGCGCGCAAGCGGTATGCAGATCGACGACCTGGTCCTTGCCATGAAGCGCGCCAACGCGAGTGTGCGCGCCGTGTTCAAGTGTTACAAGTTTCATTGAGGTTCAGGCCCAAAGGGGAACAGCTGGCAGAGAAAGTCTAGTGAGGCCTTGTGAAGTTGTCTAGCTCAGCGCGGACCAACGCCAATGGCGCACCGATCGTACCCCTTTACCCCACATCCGATAAGGCCCCAAACTTGAGTAACTTGG
>Ga0335080_10006332_pt1 | contig 12227 bp, 8 predicted proteins | sample Lox_Sample_34_FD_206720 | JGI IMG/M metagenome (GOLD analysis project Ga0335080, IMG submission 206720) | Soil microbial communities from Loxahatchee National Wildlife Refuge, Florida, United States - Lox_Sample_3.4 | ecosystem: Environmental > Terrestrial > Soil > Wetlands | place: USA: Florida...
GCTACCGCGGCAATTCGAGCGAATATCGCCAGCTTCAGGTTTCGCAGACTCTGAGCGTTTTAACGGCGCTGGAAAACCAGCCCCAGACGCCGAAGGTTTTGTCGAGCGCCGAACTTCAGGAAATCTATTCGCGCCTCAGTCTCTCGAATCGCGCCTTCGGAGGCTTAGTGCGACAGGAAAACCTGCCGCGCTTTTACGACAAGCAAAATACCGAACGAGAGCAGACTCGAGGCCATAATTGGGAACTCCTTCGGCAGCGGGCCGAGCTCAATGGACTCTACTTCGAGCCTCTTGCGCTTCCCGATAGCACTCCGAGCGAGGCTGTACTATGGCTCGCCCGCGGCGACCTGGAGCGTCGCGATGGCCGCCAGTTTACGCGCCAGTTCCTCAATATCGCCAATCCATGGACCGACGATCGTCTGCTCAATTGGACCGGCTACACGCAAACCCGTTATTTCGATTCTGACGATCACCCTGTTCCCGCCGGCGCCCCCGGTGCTCATCCTGTGGAAATGATTCCGCTGGCTCTCTATAGCTTGGATCACCCGCACGTTCCGCTCTTGCTGGTTGATTTTCGCAATACCTCCCAGCCTCGCCGGCGCGAACTGGTCCGCCACGGAGCCGCAACCGTGATCACCGGCGTGCTGGGAATCTCGCGCTTCGGCAATTGGCCATTCTTGGCGGCCAGTTCAGCATGGACCTTCGTGCGCGGGCGTCAAGGTAACGCCGTGAACCGTTCCGCGCGGCTGGAAGCTTATGCGGGCGCACGAGCGTTTCTGGCCATGGACTCCGGCATCGATCCCGCGTTTCGAAGCGAGCTGATGCAGCGGCTCGGTCACCTGGCGGTAAACCCTCTCGAAAACGCTACCTCGACGGAAGCCACCGTCGCCCGCGAGCAATATGCCGCGCTTTCGCAATATGCCATGACGCCTGCCGGGCTGCCCGCCAAACTACAAGCGGAGCGCCAACGGGAACTGGATTCTTATACCCGGCCGAGAGTGGCGCGCGTTCTCGCGGGATTTGGACGCCTGTTTACGGGAGGGCCGCGCGTTGGGCCTGAGAAAAGTCTGGAACTCCGCGCGCAACTGGATTCTTATCGCCGGTACGCTGCTCAGCTGCGCTTCCTGGATCGGCTTCTCGCGGCGAGCCCGCGGCCCGACGTGAATTGGGACCCCGATCAGATCCGCCATTCGATCGAAGCGCTCTCCGCCGAGCCTCGAAAAGATTCCCGCGCGCCCCGCGTCATTGCGCAGATGTTCGAACGGTCCGATGATCCCGAGCTTCGAATCGCTTGTCTGCGCGCTCTGGGCAGATTGGATGTCTATGAAGCACGAAACGAGCTTTGGCGGCTTTCCCAAGATCCCTTGACGGCCGATTCGTGGCGCACGCTCTGCCTGCTGTATCTCCACGGAAACGCCACGGCGCAGACGCCTCCGGAGGCCGGCTTACAGTCCGGCGCCGAATGATGCGGCGCTGGATCGCTGGACTTGCCCTCTTTCTTCCGGCTTGCGCGCCTCTATCTGCCGAGACAAAGCGAGTGGTCATCATCAAGCTCGATGGCGTTCCGGAATCTGTGCTGGAACGCGAGCTGGCACGCGTCGATCCGTCCTCTCATAAGAGCAGCCTGCCATGGATCGACCGGGTGTTCGATCAAGGCGGCACGCGCCTGGAAAACTTCTATGTGCGCGCAATCAGTTTGTCGGCGCCTTCCTGGTCTTTGCTCGATACCGGCCGGCACCTTCAGATCCGGGGTAACGCAGAATTCGACCGGTACACGTACCACGTCTACGACTACCTGAACTTCTTCCCCTTTTACGTCGGATACGCGCTGTCTCACAGAGTGGACATGCCTGGAGTGGAAGCCCTGGATGATTTGGGCATTCCACTCCTGGTGGACCGTTTCCCTGCCCCCGCCAGTTATCAGGGATTTCAACTCTTTCAACGCGGCGTGCGTTGGACGACCCTGCAACACAGTTTGCAGAACCGCTTCTCGCGCTCGCTCCGCGAGCTCTTGGATGAGTGGACCATCGGCTTTGAAATTGGCAGCAGCATAGAAGAACAGACCGAGCGGGAGCTCATCGCCCAGCTCGCCGACCCGCAGGTTCGCTATCTCGACTATTTCACCGGCGACTACGATCACGTGGCGCACAGCACGCCGGATCCGGCTTCGCAACGTTTGGCGCTACAGCGGATCGACGCCATGATCGGGCGCATTTGGACCGCGATCGAAGCCAGTCCTCTGGCTGGTGAGACCGTCCTGGTTGTGGTTTCCGATCACGGCATGAATACCGAGCCGGGCGTTTACAGCCAAGGTTACGATCTGGTTCAGTTCTTCAATAGCCGCGCCGGGGGTGGCCATCATGTCGTTACCAATCGACACCCGCTCACCGAATACAAGCTCAAGGGCCTGGATCCATTCGTATCCGAGGTCGTAACGGCCAGCGGCGAATCCGCATATCTGAATGGCGCCGCCAGTCAGTATCCAACCGCGCTGCTCGACTTGGACGGAAACGAGCGTGCTTCGGTTTATTTGCGGCAATCCGATTTCAACGTGCTCCAGATTCTGCTTCAAGAAATGAATCGCTCCGGAATACAGCCGGATGTTCGGCGAGCGGCCGCTATGGCTTTCGTCCAAGTTGTGGATCGGCATCGCGCCGAATGGCAAAACAATCTCGTCCAGCTCAAAGAAGAGCTCGCCGCTTTGGGCCGATCCATTGACGCGCAACGGCTCCGGGTGGAAGCGCAGCCTAGAAAGTGGACGACGGCTGATCGGGATGCCGGACTCGATAAGAATGCGCGCAGGCTGGCCGTGCAATTGGAAGCCTCGCGCGAGGATCAGCGTAGCTATTCCGAGTATGCGAGCGCACTCTCGAAGCTCCTCGCAGTCAGTCCCTCCGATTTGGCGGATCGCCGCGTGGGCGCCAGCGAGCTGATTCCCAAGCACGCCATGGGCGACGCTAACAGCGTATACGATCTGCAAAATTACGTGACCGGCCCATCCGCGGCGGGTCTCGTTCTCGGAAGCGGCGGCTCGCTCGACTTCGAGCGCAGTTTTCAACGCATCGATTATTTCCCGCTGCTCGCCAGCCTTTCGGTGCGCAACAACGTACAAGCGGCGGTGGGATCGCGTCCGGTGGATTTCATTGCCATGCGAATTCCAAAGGACGGACTGGCGCTCCCGGCCGCCGAGGCCCCCGATGAGGATCCGATCTGGCTTTACGGGAATCAGGACAAACAAGCGCTGATCCTCGCGCGGCGAGGCTCGGACGGAGGACTAGAGCTCCGATACCTGCCAATCGCCGGCCTGCGGCAGGGCGCGAACGGCTCCGTTCATTTCGAGACCGCCTCGCTCGGCCAAGGCCTTCCACTGAAAATTTTCGAGGACGAACATCTGGCCGTCTCCGTGGCTTCGCGCCAGGAGTGGCTCAATTCCTGGCATTCCGAGCTGGATTGGCTGCGTGCCGTGGACAAAACGGCGTACTCGAATGCGGTCCTGGCCCTCCATGAACAGTTCCTGCGTGCTCCGTTGCCGGAAGCCGCCGGCGAGGATGCCGCCTTACTGGAAAGGTTCAAAATGCGAAGAAGGCGTTTAGCCGAACCGGACTTCCTGATTCTTGCCAACCAGCATTGGAATTTCAACGTGCGAGGATTCAACCCCGGAGGGAATCATGGCTCGTTTTTCCGGATTTCCTCTCGCTCTGTTTTGATGTTAGCCGGCGGAGCGGATACCGGTATTCCGCGCAACCAACGGATCGAGGAACCCTACGATAGTTTGAGTTTCGCGCCCACGATTCTAGAATTGATGGGTCTTCACAAAGAAGCGTCCGCGTTACCGGGCCGCACTATTGAACAACTCTTAGGTTCCGAAGCACCCGGCGTCACCCACTAGCGATTTCGGCACAACCCGGGACCGCCACGGCGAACGGTGGGAGGCTGTCCTGCGCGACTGGCATCCCGGGCTGTGCTATCCGTGCTGTTGAAAAGCCTAATGCAAATCAAGCGCCATCCGTTTCATGACGAAAAACGCTAAATTATGTTCCCCATTTGTCCAGCGAGCTGAGGCAGCTTACGCATTTGGGCGTACCCAGTCAGCGCGCTAAGCCCCAAACCCGTGCGGCAGCTCTGCTGGTTACGGCACTGGCAGCAGAGGAGCCATATCGCGAACGATTCCCTGCTCCTTGCGACTGAATTTCTTTCGGAAGCCGGAGCTGCGTAAAAGCTGCAGGCGGTCCTGTTCGGAAAGGCTGGCCATATTCTGTAGCTCCGCCCGGATGGCTTGCTGCCGCTCGGCAGGCTGCTCGGAAAACCGGCTCACCGCCTTGCGAACAGTCGCTTGCCTTTCGGGAGGCAGTTGGTTCAGCCGCGTGTAGAGACTCTTCAAGGATTGCTGCTGTTCTGGCGGGAGATCGTTGAATTTCTGGAGTCGCTCTTCGAGCTTGGCGCGCTTGGCGCGAGGTAACTGGTTGAGCACTTTCTGACGCTGTTCGGGCGACATGGTCTCGAACTGGTCGATTGGGGTCTGCGGGCCACGGCCATTCGGGGGCCTGGTGTTTTCCGGAGGGCTGCTAGGCCGGGGGGGAGCGGCTTGCGGAGCTCGATTCGCTCCCGGGTGTCCACCCTGAGCGAGACCTGGGCGGGCGAAGGCGAGGACCAGCGCGGTTGCAATCACCGCCCGAGTGGGATTGCGCCCCTGCATTTGGCCGCCTAGATTTTCGCGGATGGGCTGGCTTTAGCCGAGACGGCCTCGACGCCCAGCTGCCTCAGCAGATCGATGTCATCGAGCGCGTGCTCCACCTGCTCGATTTCGAGCTTCGGCCGTGCCTGGGCCTGCTCAGCGAGCTTAGGCGCGGGGCTCTGGAGCAGAAACGCACAGGCCAGCAGAATGCACGCGGCAGCCACAGGTACGGCAGGCCGCCACCGCCATTGTGGCCATCCCGGGCGCCACCGTCCGCCGCGCTCTTCCTGGGCGATGCGTCGCAGCAATCGATTGTCAAAGTCCGGCGATACGAGAATGGCACGCCACGCATCCAGCGCCGACCACACCGCCTGTTGAGCCGCCACAGCTTCCCGGCAGGCGCAGCATAATTCCAGGTGCCGCCGAAACTCGGCCTCCGTTTCGGCATCGAGTGTTCGCGCCACGTAGCCGACAATCAACTCGGCCCCGTTGCGGCTCGTGGCCAACCCGCGCAAAGCAAAGCTTTCCGCGAAGCTGCCGGCGACTTCGAAGCCGGAGCGCTCCGCGCCCTTTGCGCTGGTGAGCGGGCAATACATCTAAAATCTTCCCCCTTAAGCCATATGCGCCAGGCGCGTTCTCAATGATTCGTACGCCCGGAATAGCAGCGATTTCACTGCCGACTCCGAACAACGTAACACATCCGCGATCTGGGCGTATTCTAATTCCTCGTACTTATGCATCATCACCGCGGCCCGCTGTTTCTGCGGCAAACTTTCGATCGCCTGCCGCACCTCCCTCAGCTTGACCCTATAAACCAATTCCTGCTCTACCGTCTGGCCGCGATCTGGCACTTGCTGACAAACGCCGTCCGAAGCCTCGTTATCCAAGCGGTTGTGAAACCGCTCGTTTCTACCGTCGCGAATGCAATTTAACCCCAAGTGGGTCGCGATCCGGAACAGCCAAGTGGTAAACTTCGCAGTCGGCTCGTAATGATCCCGGGAACGATACACCCGCAAAAAAACTTCCTGAGCCAACTCCTCGGCCACTGCCTTGTTCCGCACCATGCGATACAAGAAATGAACTACGGGAACACGGTGCTTTTCCAGCAACAACCCGAAGCTGGCTTGGTCGCCTTGCCGGACGCGAAGCATCAACTCCGCGTCCCTTTCCAGCGACGCTATTGCTATATCGTTCTTAACACCCCGGTTCCAAGAAGGTTGCGCGGCTGCCGCGTACATGCGATGCCCCGTCATATTCACCTGCAGCTCACGACGATGAATTCCGGCCCGGGTTTACAAATTGTTTACATTACTCGTTTTTAAGGGTTCTTTCCATGAGCTCGCGGATCGCCTCTCGCGGCGCCCGGCCGCCTCGCAGAATCGCGTCCATCTGCTCTGTAATGGGCATATCGACGTGAAACTTACGGGCTAATTCCACAGCCGCGGAAATGCTTTCAACACCTTCGGCAATCATGACCATCGACGCCAGTATTTCCTCCAGCTTTCGGCCCTTTGCCAGTTCGACCCCGACGCTGCGGTTTCTACTTAGGTCCCCTGTACAGGTGAGTACCAGGTCCCCTAAGCCGGCTAGCCCGGAAAGAGTTCGCTCCTGGCCACCCATGGCAACCGCCAAGCGCGTGATCTCGGCCAGCCCGCGCGTGATCAAAGCCGCCAGCGAATTGTTTCCGAGCCCCAAGCCCTGGCAGATGCCAGCGCCGATCGCAATGATATTTTTCAGTGCCGCGCCTATCTCGACGCCGGCGGGATCGTCATTGGTGTACAAGCGAAACGTCGGGCCCGAGAAATCCTGCTGAATGCAGGCCGCTAGCGCCTGGTCCTCGGAAGAAATCACAACAGCGGTCGGCTCTCCCCGCGCTACTTCGCGCGCAAACGTCGGACCGGAGAGGGCGGCGACCCCTGGGATGAATTTCTCACCGATTACTTGCCGCGCCACTTCCGACATTCGCAGGAGCGTGCCATGCTCCAGTCCTTTGGTCGCGCTGACGAATCGCATTTCGGGCTGCAAGTGAGACAGCATGGCGCTATACAGCTTGCGGGCGTGCCGCGAAGGCATCACGCCCAGCACTATTTCCGCGCCGCTCAACGCCGATCGTAGGTCCGCAACCGGCTCGACATTGGCAGGCAAAGAAAAGCCCGGGAGAAAGATATCGTTGATACGGGTCCGCCGCATCCGCTCCACGAGATCGGATTCATAAGCCCACAGCCGGATGACTTGAAAGCGGGGCGCAAGCACGATAGCCAGGGCAGTTCCCCAACTGCCCGCGCCGATGATAGCGATCGAGCCGGCCATCGTGCGATTACTTCCGCGTGCCGAGACGGAGGACGTACTCCGTGCCGGCTCGAATGCGGGCGATATTCTCTTTATGGCGGTAAATGATGAATGCGGCGGCTGCAAGAGTCGTGATCAGCACCACAGCCGGAGGATGTTCGATGAAATATGCGCCCAACGGCAGACTTCCCGCCAACACGATAGAGCCCATCGAAACGTGCTTGCTAGCCGCTGCCACAATCGCGAACAGAACCAGCGCCGCCGCCATGGGTACTGGAGTGAGACATAAGAAAGCGCCGATGAAACTTGCCACGGCCTTTCCGCCTTGAAATTTCAAAAAGACTGGATAGGCATGACCGGCCATCACCGCCAGCGCAGCGGCGCTCATCCAAAGCCGGGAATCGCCGGAAAATTTCGCCATGAGCCAAACCGCGAAAAATCCCTTGGCGATATCGAGCGCGAGTGTAGCCGCGGCGATCAAGCGGCCCGTGGTTCTCAGCACGTTGGTAGCGCCAATGTTCCCGCTTCCCATCGAACGCACGTCCTCGCCGGTCTTAAAGCGTACCAGCACGTACCCGAAGGGGATGCTTCCGATGATGTATGCGAGAAGCAGAATGAGAGAGGGTGTCATTCCGCTTGGAATCGGTACTCCGAGAGTTTCGTGTAGATCGATCCGGCCGAGCCCGGCTGGCTTCGGTAGAGGTAAAGCCGGTCCGCCAGGAAGGACCCAAATTCCATGGATTCCAATTGCGCGATGGCCTTGCGCAGGGGCTCCAGCGGCACAGGGTCCTTGATCCGAGCCAAGGTCAAGTGCGCCGCGAAAGGGCGATCGTCTACCGGCACGCCCAGAGGCGCCAGAACCCTTTCGGTATCGCGCACCAACGCCGTCAGGTTTTCGCCCGCCTGCAACCCCACCCAGAAAACCCGGGGATGATGAGGATTAGGGAACCAACCCAGTCCTTTCAGCTCCGCGGAGAACGGTTTTCGAAGCGGGAGCGAGCGCAATGCGGCTTCCAGCTCGGGCAGCTTCCCCTCCGGCCACTCGCCGATGAACTTCAGCGTGAGGTGCAGGTTGTACACCGGACTCCACTTCAGATGCGCGGCGGGCCGCAGGTGCATCAGCAGACGCTCCAGCCTTTCCCGTACCTCTTCGGGCAAATCAATCCCAGTAAACAGCCGCATGCTAACCTCCTAGCATACAAGAAGCAGTAAGCATTTCAGCCAGCGAATTGGCCGCTCAATCCACCCTGCTCGAGCGCGATTTCTACGCGCGCCCAGCCATCGAAGTCGCGCGGGATTGTCTGGGAAAAATTCTGGTGCACGGCCGAACCGCAGGCCGCATCGTCGAAACCGAGGCGTACCTGGGTGTCGACGATCGCGCGGCGCACGCCTGGCGTGGCGTGACGAACCGGACACGCGTGATCTTCGGTCCGCCCGGCCATGCGTACGTATATTTCATCTACGGCATGTATGAATGCCTGAATTTTGTCGCCGAGGAGGAGGGCAAGGCAGGATGTGTTCTCATCCGCGCCTTGGAGCCGCTAGCGGGACTCGATCTAATGCGACGGCGGCGGCCTGCGGCGAAGCGTCTGGAAGATTTAGCGTCCGGGCCGGGAAAACTCACGCTCGCGCTAGCCATAACGCGCAAGCAAAACGGCGCCGACCTGACACGAAGCCGGCTCTATGTACTCCGTGAGCGGCATCCGCCGGCTTTCGAGGTCGTCGTAACGCCAAGGATCGGCATCACGCACTGCGCCGATTGGCCTTTGCGGTTCCTGATTGCGGACAGCCCGTTTGTGAGCCGCTAGTAACAATTCCCACCGACGCCATGTGATAGACTGATCGGGTTCAAAATCGGCTGGACTTGTTCGAAATACCGGTCAGCGTGGATTCGGAGGTCACGGCATGAGGCTCCTGAGTCAGTTTGCGGCCGCTCCGCTCGCTTTCTCAGTCCGGAGGGCCAGGGGATTCGCCAGCACGAGCGTCTCTAGCCTTCTTAGAATCACCGGTAGACGCTTCGCCTGCATGGCGGCAGGGCTGGTCTTGCTTTCGGTGGCGGGCTACGGACAGATCAATTTTCAGATTAACGGCATTACGCTCTCCGCTTCCGGCGTGGGTTGCTCTGAGCCTCCAAATCCAACAACCACCGCCACCACCGTCACCTATTCCTTCACGGTGACTTGCGGCAGCGACCAGGCAACCATCAACCTGCAGGTTTCGACTTCTTCGGCCAGCTTTACTGGCACACAGTTTACCTCTTCCGACGGCGAGCCAGGCGTGAGATTCTCTACGCCGGTTGTGCTCACCGCGCAAGGATCGGTCATTTTTCAAGGGCCGCACAGCCAGCCTCCGGCAGGTTGCACATCGACTTCAACGACCAATTGTTACGCTACGACCTCGGTTTACATCCAGAACGATTTCATGTCGGGTTCCGATCAGAAAGTGTGCCAGAATCTTTTCCTTGGTTCTTCGAATTCAATAAGCCTCAGTTGTTCGTTCAACTCCGCCGTGACCTCGACCGCGCGTCCGATATTAAGTGTTTCATTGGCAGTAGTGCCGGCCCCATCCACGAATTACGCCTCGACATCCACTTTCTACTTCGCGCAAACCGCTGCTCCGCTCAGCACGACGTGTCCGGCGAATACAGCCACCGTGGGCCACGCGTATTCTTCCCAACTCGCTGGCACAGGAGGGAATGGAAACTACACGTGGAGCCTGGCGGGTGGATCGCTCTCTCCATTCACCCTCAGCTCCAATGGCTTAGTGAGCGGCACTGCCAGCAGCGCGGGAACACTAACTTTTACGTTGCGGATCACTGACGGTACGGGCGCGAGCGCTACGCAGCCATGTAGCATCACCGTCTCTTCGGCGCCATCCGGGGTCACGCTGATTGCCGGCCCTATCGTCACAGAAAACGGCGTCGATACGTTGCACAACACGTGTCTGACGGTCCCACCGTTCCAAGCAACGACGTTGCTATCCTCCGATCCCCTAATTACTACCTGGTTCGGCCTGCGCGGACTGGGCGCTCAAGACAGTGTCATTGCCCGGTATACGTTTAATGGACAACTGATAACAAGCCTCGATCAGCCGTTTTCCGGCTTTACTCCGGGAAATGACTATTACTTCTGTCCGGGCATCATCCCGAACGGTGCGAACAGCGTCGGCCAGTGGACCGTCAACGTGTACGTGAACAATGCCTCGACGCCGGTGGCCACGACGTCCTTTTCGATCTCTTCCGGCGGCGGCAGCTCCAGCGGCGGCGGATTTGTAGGAATTTGGTCCAGCCCGACGCTAGGCACCGTGACCATTGTGTTGGGTTCCGGAAACATCGTGAATGGCTCCTTCACCGGAACCTCCTTGTTCCCCGCCGGTACTTTCGTCGGCAGGGTGACCGGGACGCAGTGCGGAGGAACATATGTCAACAACAGCGGAGGGACAGGAGTCATCATCATAATCCTCATTTCCGGCGGAGGAGGCTTTACAGGAACGCTAACTCCGAATGGAGGAGGAAGTTTAATCCCTGTTAGCGGCACGTCCGGTTCAAGCGGAGGAAGCAGCGGCGGATCCGGCCCAGGCGGCTTTGTCGGAACGTGGACCAGCCCAGGGATCGGAACTGTCGTAATCATTTTAGGCAGCGGAAACACCGTCACCGGCACATTTACCGGTGGAAGCTCCGTCCCCGGCGGCGGCACATTGACGTGCACCGTCATCGGAAACCAATGCGGCGGAACTTATACGCCTAACAGTGGTGTCGGAGGCATAATCATTATCATCATTGTCATCGTGAATGGGAGTCCCGGCGGTTTCGGCGGAACCTTGATTCCCAACGGCGGTGGCAGCCCCATCCCGGTCGGCGGCACGCTGACATCGCCAGGTGGAGGTACCGGCGGCTCGGGTGGATCCGGCACTTGCGGAACCGGCGACGCGGTAACAAACTGGGACCTGACCGCAAACTGGTCCTCCGCAAGAAACCCAAACTGTCCCTGGTCATATCAACGCGGCATCGCCCCTCTTCCGGCAGTTTCGAACTGGAACGCGGCCAACGCCGTTTGGACCAATTGTACGGAGCCGGCATGGGCCCCGTCGAACAACGCAGGCAACTTTCTTCCAGCCTTCATGCAGCTGACATCCTGCACGGCCGCGGCTTTGGGTAACGCTCAAGCGGGCGATATCGTGGTGCACACCAACGACGGCACCAATGGCAACCCCGCTGTGGGAGAAGCGAACGTTCTCTTCACGGTTCCCGCGTCGGGCACCTACACCATTAGCGGATCCGTTTGGAACGCGAAATCGGATGGAACCCGGCCCCAACAGTGGCAAGTAATCTTGAACGGCGTCACCATTGCGTCTGGAAATTTGAGTGGAACGGTCGCCCGAAGCCAGGCACAGACCTTCAACGTGAGCCGTGCGCTCAATGCCGGCGATCAGGTCGATCTAAATGTTTACAAGAGTGCGAATTCCACCTACGGCAACTTTGTCGGAATCACGATGAGTGTGGGCCCGAGTTCGGGCGGAGGTGGTGGCGGCACCGGCGGAGGTGGCACGGGCGCAGGCGGCACGGGCGGTAGCTCCGCGAACTGCGGGATAAGCGTGACCCCGATCAGCGGGTCATCGTTTAACCTTACTACGGAGGGGACAGCCGACTGGGTGTCGATCGGAGGAGGCTATGATGGCCACGATCCCCGGTCCAGCTGCGCAAGTGGCAGTGGAACACCAACCTGCACGCCGCAGGAGCGCAAGGCGACCGGGCAGTTGATCGGCCCGCTGAAGGTGATCCGGGCCACAGGAGCCCAACAGGACCCGTTCATTGATTATTACGGCACCACTCCGCCAACGCTTTCGTGGTCGGACGGCTCGCAGCCAACCCCGACCAATACGAATGGATCGGCCGAAGGCATGCTCATTGATGGCGGCGGCTTCAGCATCACAGCGCCGGCCGATACAACCGCGCGTACATTCATCTTGCACGCCGGCCTGAATTTCGGTGGCAATTCCGGCGTCACAGCAACACTGACCGCTCAGTTGTCCGACGGTTCGGCAGTGGGTCAGCCCGTGACGATCACCTCCGAGGGGAGTATCAACTACAAGATCGTCTATCAGGCATCGCAGGCGAACTCGACGCTGACGGTCACCCTTAATTTGAATTCGCCCAGCAGTGCTCACATTACTTTCTCTGCCGCGGCCCTGAGCGTCGGCGGCTCAGTCACGGGAACATGCACCGGAGGAGGCGGCTCGGGCTCAAGCAGCGGAAGCTGCAACA
>Ga0335080_10006333_pt1 | contig 12225 bp, 7 predicted proteins | sample Lox_Sample_34_FD_206720 | JGI IMG/M metagenome (GOLD analysis project Ga0335080, IMG submission 206720) | Soil microbial communities from Loxahatchee National Wildlife Refuge, Florida, United States - Lox_Sample_3.4 | ecosystem: Environmental > Terrestrial > Soil > Wetlands | place: USA: Florida...
TCCCAGCGGCTTGAGGTTGCGCTTCTGCGCCTCCTCCAGCGCCATCACCACCACGGCCGCGCCGCCATCGACAATCCCGCTGGCGTTTCCCGCCGTCACCGTCCCGTTCTTTCCGAACGAAGCCCGCAACTTCGCCAACCCTTCCATCGTCGTCTGCGGACGCCGGTGATCATCCTCCGTCAACTGCTCCCCCGTCGCCTCGCCCTTCGAATTCCGCAGTGCCACCGGCGTCAGCTCTTCCTGCAGCCGTCCTTCTTTATAAGCCGCATCCGCAAGCTGCTGCGACCGCAGAGCCAATTCATCCTGCATCTCTCGCGTAATCCCCTGCTGCGATGCATAATTCTCCGCCGTGCTCGCCATCTGCATCCCGCAATACGAATCGAGCAGCGCCACCATCAGCGAATCTTCAATCTTCCCGCCCGGCGCCAGCGTGAACCCATCCCGCCCGCGAATGCAAAACGGCGCCTGCGACATCGACTCCATCCCTCCCGCCAGCACCACCTTCGCCTCGTCCGTCTGAATCATCTGCGCCGCCGAAACAATCGCCTGCATTCCCGACCCGCATAGCCGGTTCACAGTCAGCGCCGGAGTCTCAATCGGCAATCCAGCCCGCAAGCCCACGTGCCGCGCTCCATACAAAGCATCGCCGGTCGTCTGCTGCGCGTTGCCGAATACAACGTGGTCAAACTCCGCCGCCTGCAATCCCGCGCGCTCGATGGCTGCCTTGCCAGCAATCGCGCCCAATTCCTGCGCCGTGTAGTCTTTGATCTTTCCGCAATAGCGGCCAAAAGGCGTGCGTGCGCCGCTGACGATGGCAATATCCCCAGGTTTTAACATGAAGGTCCCAACATGAGTCCCGCTATGGAAGTGAGATGGCTGGCCAGAAGCCAACCTGTGAGTTTATCAGGAGGATTTTGTAATTGGGTAATTTGGTAATTGAGTAATTTTGAGACGTGCCCGAGGATTGAATCGGGAACTGGGTAAATGGATTTTCAATTACACAATTACTCAATCTTGCTATGCCACGGCGGCCGCCGCCACCTGCGCGGCCTCGCATACGATCTTTCCCGGCCCCTGCACAATCGCCAGTTCCAGCGCGTGGTCAGCCCGGTTGACGACCTCAGTCACAATATCCACCGGATCGAAATGTTGCCGCATCACCGCCTGCGCCAGGGCGGCGCAGAATTCCACCGATTGCTCTCTTCCCGGCAGCCGCACTTCCTTCAGCAGCCGCCGCAGTTTCTCGACCGCCATCAGCGCTTCTTTCTCCCCTGTGTCCCCCAGCACCAGCGCCACCGTAGTCGCCTCATAGCGAAACGCCAGGTCGTTCGAGCGGATATTTGCGGAGAAAAGTTGCCCGATCTGATCCATCATCTGGTGCACAGCCGGCTCGCCATATTCCTTGACCAGCGTGCTGCGCTTGCCGAACTGCATCAGAAGCACGGTCACGGCCGTCCCCTGTTGCAGTCCGCGCCGCGTCTCCGCCTGGAGCAGATCGAGATAGGAAGCCCGTTTCAGCAGGCCTGACTTCTCGTCCGTTACCGAAAGATTCTTTACCAGCCGGCGCAGCCCCACGTTGTTGAGCGCAATCACCATCTGGTCGGTCAGCGTGCGGATCACCAGCACTTCCGATTCCTGCCACGTGCGGCTCGCCTTCTGCGCCAGGATCAGGACTCCGATCTGATCGTCCCCTTCGGCCAGCGGCAACGCCATCAGTGACGCGATCTGCGATTCTTCGATCGCCGCTTTCACACTTAACAACTCGGGAGCGTTCACCGCGTCCGTGATCGTAACCGTTCCACGCGCTACGGCGAGATCCTGCACCGCTTCCACCAGGCTTGCCAGTGCGGCCGCGCTCACCGGCATCAACCCTTCCGCGTGATACTCCTGAACGCTCGAAGGCGGCAGCCCCGGTTTCCGCAGCGCCGCGATGCAGCGTGCGGTGCGCCACTGGGCGCCAATCTCGTTGGCTGCGGTCTTCAGAACGCCTTCCGCATTCCCCTGGTGATAGAGCTTGCGCGTAATCTCGGCCACCTTCGCCAGGCTGCTGACATCCGTCGTGTCCACCACCGTCACCGGCTGGGCCGGCGCAGGTGTGGGCGCCGCCGAAACCGGACCCGGTGCGCTCGCCGCCGGAGTTCCCCGTGCCGGTTCAATGCCGGCCGAGATGTAGAGCCGCTGCAAATCCTGGTTGCGCTGCTCTTCACCGGGAAACAATTCCTGAATTCTCTGAATCCGCTCGATCGCCTTCGAGCGCATACCGTACTGAACAAGAATTTCAGCCTGCAGCATCAGGTCCTGCAGCGCGGCCGCTCCCAGCGTAGGTTCGGCCGCCTTGACCGCCGGCTGCTCCTCTTTTTTCACCGTCGAAAAGCGCGCCGCGATCACACGAAACCGCTGATCGTCGATCTTCCCGCGCAGCATCTCCACACGCTTGTGATGCCCCGGCTCATACGGATCCACCTCCGCGGCCCGGTCCAGGCACTCGCCCGCTTTCATGTAATCGTGCTTCGCGCAGTAAAGATCGAACAGCTTCAGGAGCGCCTGCGCATAGTCGGCTTCGCGGTTCGAGGCGTTGAACAGCTCGGCCAGAAATTCCAGCATCTCCACCGTCGGCCGGTGCGTCGCCAGAATCTCCTGCATGGTGGCGATGAACGATCGCCGCTCCCCCCGCCTCCGCTGGAACACCTCCAGCTTGCGCGCCAGGGTGACCGCCTCCGCGTCCAGTTCGCAGTCGATCATCTTTCCAATCAGGCTCACCACCTGATGAATGCGCGCCGGGTTGCGCTCGAACATCTGCCATACCAGGGGCTCGGCTTCCTGGCAACGTTCCGCCGCCAGCAGCGCCTGCGCGTAAAGGTCTCTCAGTTCGGGCGAGGTTACCCCGCCGTTCACCAATGGCTCGAAGATGAAGATCGCCGCGCCCGCGTCGCCCTGCGTCAGCAGACTCTTGCCATACGCCATGGCAACTTTTTCTTCGGACGGATTCTCCGAATAGGCGCGTTCGTAATATCGGCCCGCATTTTCGCCCGAAGTTTCCGACAGCTCCGCCAGCTTTAAAAAGGACTCTGCCGCCATCACATGTTCGCCCAGCTCAGCCGACAGCTCCGCCATCCGCAGATGATTCGCCGGCGTCGGTTCCAGAGTTACGATCCGCCGTAGAACCAGTAAGGTCTCTTCTTTCCGTCCGTGCTTGCGCAGGTCGTCAAGGGCGTTTTCATAGGTCCCGACAGCCACCTTCTTGTTCGACCGCTCCAGCAACTGCCCAAACCGTACCTTCTGTTCCCACGATGGGTTGGTATAGCGCGCCAGTTTTTTATAGGTCAGGCTCGCCCTCATGGCATCCGCGGCCGCCACCTGCCGGTCGAACAGCTCCGCCAGCAGCTGCACGGCAAGGTTCCCCTTGTTTACGGAGAGACACAAATCCGCGGCCAGCTGCCTCACATTGTCGTTTTCAGGATCGTCTTTCAGGACCTGCAGGTATTCCGCCAGCGCATCCGGAGTCTTACCCTTCTGCAAGAGCTTCTCCGCCTTGTCGATGCGGCGCGAAATTTCGGCGCGATTGGGGTTTTCCGGCATGCACGGTCGCCCGCAACCAGGACAGGGAGACCCGTTTCGATTCTAGTTTCACCTGCGGCAGCAGCAACGCGCATTGGTCTGGCTTCAATTACGAAAGTCATGCCTGCACTCCCCCGCACCCCCAAGCACGCCGCTTTTTCCCCTCCCAGGCAACGCCATGCCCGCGCCCATCACTGGAGTCTCTCTCCAGCCAGCCGATTTCTCCATGGAGGGCTATCCGGCGCCCGCATTTCGATGGTCAATAAACTCACTTTCAGCCCACGCTCGCTGCGCGAATTTGTGAGCCTGAGTCAACCCTGGTTCGCCTCCGCCTTGTTCGCTCTCCTCATCTCCGCCCAGGCACTCGGTTTCCTCACACTCGGCACCGGCAGATGGGGCTGCGCCCTCGCTCAGTTCCTCGTCCTGGTGGGAAATCTGATTGCCCTCGCTTGCGCCTCCTCCGTATTCCGCCGGGCGCGAGGCATTGCCGCCATCTTTTGGTTTCTCTTTGCCGCCGTTCTTTTCATTTGGATGGTGCCCACTGGTGTCCAGGCTTTTGACACCGTCTTCGACCAATCCACCTTGTCGGACTCGACCTGGCGCCTCCTCTACTGCCTTTATGGCGCGCCCATCCTGATGATGCTCTTCCTCCCCGATTCCACCGGGTTACCCCGGGGAAAGTCGGAAATCATTCTCGATCTATTCCAGATCGCGATCGTGGTCGCGCTCGTCTATTCCACCTTCTTCTTTCTCCCCGCCCGCCAGATGGAGCCCAACGACGCCTTCCTCCGCAATCTCAACGTCAGTGACGCACAGAGCCTCGTTCTCCTGGTCGCCGTCTGGCTGCGTCTGCAATTCGCCACCGTACCCGGCACGCGCAGCCTCCTATTGCGCCTCGCTCTATTCCTGGTTGTGTGCGCGCTCCTTACCTTCGCCAGCAACTGGATCGATCGTCATCACTACGCGGCCGCCGCGGCATGGTTCAACCTTGCTTGGAGCCTGAATCAGGCCGCGCCCGCTCTCATCGCCATCACCTGGAAACCGGGACCTGAGCCCTTTTCCGCTCCCCAGCCGCCCCGGTTCGTCGGTTTTCTCACCACCAATCTCTGCCTGGTGGCAATGATGGTCATCCTCAACGTCTTGATGGACCGCTGGCAGCAGGCCGTTGGAGAGATTCTTGTCGATACCGCCATCGCCGCCTCCCTGTGTGCGCTCTCGCTTCGCCTGGCGCTCACTCAGTTTCACCAGCAGCAGGAAATTGTCCAGCGTGAAGCCGCCCAGAGACAGCTGTCCTCCTCCAACGCACAAGTCGGCCGCTTGCTCGACGAGTCCCGCCGCCAAACCGCCGAGATCACGCAGGTCAGCGAACTCGGAAGCCTGCTCCAGGCCTGCGCCTCCCGCGAAGAAGTCTTTCGTCTCAGTCCTGACCGCCTGCGCCATCTCTTCCCGGACGCGTCCGGCTCCGTCTCCATTCTCACCGCCTCCAAGGCCCGCCTCGAAACGGTCGTGTCCTGGGGCATCAGCCCCGCCGGCCAGATCGTCTCCCCGGCAGAATGCTGGGCGCTCCGCCGCGGTTCCGTCCATGCCCATCCGGGAGGCCACTCCGGCGCGCGCTGCTCGCACTTTCTCGGCGAAGGCGCTTCTGTCTGCATTCCGCTCGTCGCCATCGGCGAAGCCATCGGAATCCTGTCGATTCAGAAAAACAGTTTCCCGGAAACTGACCTGCGGACCGCCCATCCCGAGGACGATCTCGCGCCGCCCAATCCCGACTTGGACTCCGATCGGTTCGCCCGCCGGGTCCAGCTGGCCACCGCGGTCGCCGAGCACATCGCGGTAGCCCTCGCCAACCTTGGTCTCCGCGAATCGCTGCGCGTCCAGGCCGTTCGCGACCCTCTGACCGGACTCTACAACCGCCGTTATATGCAGGAATTTCTCGAACGGGAACTGCACTCGGCTCGCCGCCGCCATGGCCCCGTCTCCGTCATGATGCTCGATCTCGATCACTTCAAGCGCTACAACGACGCCTTCGGGCACTCCGCCGGCGACCGCGCCCTGGCCACCGTCGGCAAGATTCTCCTTCGTTCTGTCCGCGCCGATGACGTCGCCTGCCGCTATGGCGGCGAGGAATTCACTCTGATCCTGCCGGATTGCAATCTTCACCAGGCCACCCTTCGCGCCGAGGGAATCCGCAAACGCGTCGCCGAAACCTGCTCGCACATCGAAAATGAACCATCGGACGCCCTGACCATATCCATCGGCATCGCCGCCTACGAGGAAACTACCGACCGCGTCAATCTCCTCCTCAAGTTCGCGGACGACGCTCTCTATCAGGCCAAGCGCAACGGCCGCAACTGCGTCGTCCAGGCTCGCCCCGCTTCCAAACTGTCCGAAAACTACGGCGACGAAACTTCCGCCGCCGCTGCGAGCAACGCCGAATAGCGGCCATTCCAACGAGAGCTCGCCAACCCCGCAGCCGGTTGTGCACACGCCCACACCACGCCACTCTCTCCATATTTCTGTGATACCAATAGAACGCTCATGCCCTCCTCACAGCCCAATCCCGAATCCGGCCTTCGTCGCCAGCTCACCGCCGGACAAATGGCTATGGTCGCGGTCGGCGGCTCGATTGGCACAGGCCTTCTGCTCGGCACCGCTTCCGCCATTTCCCTTGCCGGACCAGCCGTCATCCTGACGTTCCTCCTCGCTGCCTTCATCAGTTGGACCGTCACCCTCGCCCTCGGCGAACTGGCCAGCGCCCATCCCGCCGCCGGTTCTTTTGGCCTTTATGCTGACCTTTATCTCAACGACTGGGCGAGTTTCATCGCCCGCTCCGGATATTGGTTCGCCATCTCATTTTCCATCGGCGCCGAGATGGTTGCCACGGCTACCTACATGCGCTTCTGGTTCCCGGCTAGTCCGGCCCTGCTCTGGATCGCTCTCTTCTCCTTATTTCTTCTCTCGACAAACTTGCTCAGCGTCCACCGCTACGGACGATTTGAATTCTGGTTCGCCATGATCAAGGTCGCCGTCATCGCTGCCTTCATTGCTTTAGGCGGAGCGCTTCTCTTGACCGGACGCACCACGCCCCAATACACCGCCCAGGGCGGTTTCTTTCCGCTCGGTGGTGCCGCCCCTCTGCTCGCCATTACTTTCGCGATTTATACCTTTGGCGGAGTGGAGTTCGTGGCCGTCAGCTCGGGCGAGTCCCTTTCCACCAGCGAAGTCGCCCGCGCCACTCGCCTGACTTTTCTCACCCTTGCCGCCGTCTATCTCGGAGCCGTCATCATCCTCGTGGGTGTCATGCCTTGGAACCGCGCCGGCGTCACCGAAAGCCCGTTCGTCACCGTCTTTCGATCCGTGAGTCTTCCTGGCGCTGCCCACTTCATGAACTTCGTCGTCCTCACCGCTGCCCTTTCCGGAGCCAACGCCGCTCTCTACATCTCCTCGCGCATTTTGTTTTCGCTGGCCCGCACCGGATGGGCTCCACGGCCACTCGGACATCTCAGCCCCAGCGGCGCTCCCACCTTCGCGCTCATCACCTCGTCCTACGGAATCGTTGCTGCCCTGGTCCTCGAGCGCTACGCCCCCGCCCGCGCCTTCGAATACATCCTGCGCGCCGCTTTCTTCGGCATGATGCTCTCCTGGATTGTCTCCCTTGCCGCGCACATCCAGTTCCGGCGTCGCCTTCATGCCCATCCATCAGCCGATCTCCAGGCGCCTTCGCCACTCGGAGAGTGGGGATCGATCGTCGGCCTGGCGCTGGTTCTGGCCTGCGTGGCAAAAACATGGTTCGACTCGCGAGTCAATTTGACTAGCGGGCTGACGATGCTCATCGGCTTGACCTTGGCCTACGCCGTCGTCAAGCCATCCCGCCGGCGGACTTTGTAGCGGCTCATTCCGAGATTTCTGTTTTTTCTTTCTTGCCCGCCATCACAAAAAGCGCATAATGCAAATCAGGGATCCATTCCGCGGAGGAGCCCCCGTGGAATACGTCGTTCTTAGTTCGCGCCGCTGCGCCCTCGCCTGCGCCTTGCTGTGGGCGCTTTCCGCCTTTGCCCAGCAGATTCCAGACGCACCCTCGATTCCCCGCAACTTCACTCTCGATTTTGAAACTGCGGCCCGCCTGCGCCCTCAACTCATCGCACAAAGCATGCCTGCCGCCGGAACCTACGCCCTCGGCCGCCTGGTATTCGACCGGCTGATTGCCCAGGGCTCCGCGCCCGCCCCCACAAAGTTCAAGTGGGAGCTGCGTATCGTCGATGACGGCCAGTTCAACGCTTACTCCTCACCCGACGGGACTATCTACGTCGAGACCGGACTCGCCAGGCTGGCTGGAACCAGCGCGGGCCTGTGGGCGGCTGTGCTGTCGCACGAAATCGCACATGTCCTGCACCGCGACTGGGCAAGCCGCTATCTCTACCAGAAGGCTCTCGAAACCGGCAGCGCCGCCACCCTTGTGCTCGGCGATCCGGGATTGCCCTCGCCTTCCGGAGATGCCCATTGGTCCGACGCCCAAAACGCGTCCGAAAACTTTGCCCGCTTTTGCCGGCGTCTTGAGATTGAGGCCGACCGCGAGGGCGTCACTCTCATGGCTCGTGCCGGTTATCATCCCGATTTTGTTCCCGCCCTGCATCATCTGCTTCACGCACAAGGGTCGGGACCGGACGCGCTTTCGGTTTCCCTTTCCGCGATGCACCCGTGCTGGGAGGAACGCGACCGCGAATTGAATCGCGCCTATGTCGACGCCAGCGTCGAATTCGAACACCGCTGGTTGGACTGGCACACCTCGCCCGGAGGCAATCCTCCTACTCTGGTATTCGCGGAACCGCCCACCGTCCGCAAGATCGGGTCGAATAAGAAGACCGGCGTGAAGGTCTGGGAGATTCTGATTCCCATGCACTGCGAGAACCTGGTCGGCGCGGTCGAAGTCGTGTTGCGTGAAAGATCGCGATCTGGAAACGCCTCATCCGCCCCAACCGGCCAACCCAACCGCCCAGCCAATCCGCCCGACGACGGTCTTGACTCTCGGCAATTGACCGGTTGCACCTCGCCGCGTACGACCATTACCTTCACCCTCACCGATTCCGCCAGCCCCGCCAGACCACAGTCGCGCTGGACCGACGTCTATGTTCTCGATGCCTGGGGCGGCGTCCTCGCGCGCGCCGACGTACCCAGGCTGCCCCGATAGATTCTCCCCACCCTCGATGGCCCGGTACGGCGCAGCCTCCCCGCTCTTAGTACAATGAGTCGATGCCCGAACTGCTTCGCTACCGTTCCGAGTTCCCCATCCTCGAGCGCACCAACTACATGATCTCGAACTCCCTCGGGGCGATGCCTCGCAACGTTTTCACCGCCCTCCACGATTACGCCGACATCTGGGCCACTCGCGGCGTCCGCGCCTGGGAGGAGCGCTGGTGGATGCTCGCCCTCGAGGTCGGGAACGAGATTGGCACGCTCTTACATGCGCCCAAGGATTCAGTTTCCGTACATCAGAATGTCACCACCTGCCAGGCGATCGTCGCCTCCTGTTTTGATCTTTCCGGCAAGCGGAACAAAATTGTCTACGACGATCTGAACTTTCCCTCGGTCATGTATTTCTGGGAGGCACAGCGGCCGCTCGGGGCGCGCGTGCACATGGTCAAAACCGACGACGGCATCCACGTCCCCACCGGACGCCTGCTCGATGCCATCGACGACGAAACTCTGCTCGTTCCGATTTCCCACGTCATCTTCCGCAGCTCTTATATCCAGGATGTACGCGCCATCGTCGAAAAGGCTCATAAGGTTGGCGCCCTCGTCGTGCTCGACACATTTCAGTCGCTCGGCAGTGTTCCCGTCGACGTCCGGGCCCTCAATGTCGATTTCTGTTGTGGAGGCGTTCTCAAGTGGTTGTGCGGCGGCCCGGGCGTGGCGTATCTCTACGTCCGCCCCGACCTCGGCAAGGCGCTCGAACCGAAGTTCACCGGGTGGTTCGCGCATGAAAACTCCTTTGAGTTCTCGGCCGGACCCACCCGCTACGCCGCTCCTCCCCTCCGCTTCATGAATGGAACCACCCACATCCCCTCGCTCGAGGCCTGCCGGCCCGGATTGCAGATCATCACCGAGGTGGGCGTGGAAACAATTCGCGAGAAATCCCGGCGTCAGACCACCCGCCTGATCGAGCTCGCCGACCATCACGGCTGGCGCGTCAACACCCCACGCGATCCCGAACGGCGTGGCGGCACTGTCTCGATCGACATGCCCGATTCGCAAGCCGTCAGCCGCGAACTCCTCGCCCGCGAGGTTCTCGTCGACTGGCGTCCCAAAGCTGGAGTCCGTTTCGCGCCGCACTTCTACAACACCGATGAAGAAGTCGACGCCGCCATCGCCACCGTCGCCGCGATTCTGAAACAAAAAGACGAACGCGTGAGCGCTTAACCGGCCCCCCAATACGGCTCTCGGTTACCTCCGTAAGCCCGCTTCATCCGTTTTTACACCGCCTTTGCAACCCCTTTCTTATCCTCATAAGTGAGGCGATCCCCGCGTTTCGCGCCGTATCGAAACGATCCTCGGCAAGCTTGTGAACCCCAGCTTTCTTAATTTCCTTTCGGCGAACCACCTCGCTCTCGCCGCCGGTTGCGCAGCCGGAATCGGCATGTGCTTCTTCTTTTGCGGGGTCCAGCTCTTCGCGCGCAAGAATTCTTCAAGTCGGCTTCCGAAGGTCCTCATCCGCGGCGCCGGGCCCGGCCTCGTGGCTCTCTCCGGGAAAGCGACCGGGCCACGCACCTTGCTCGCTCCCATCAGCGGCAGCCCGTGCTACCTCTACCGGACATCGATCTGGCAACAGACGCCCGCCGGAAACAGAGAATGGAAAAACGTCGCCGAGGAAACCGGGCACCTTACATTTCTCATCGAAGATGAGACAGGACAGTTGCCCGTGGAGCCGAGCGGAGCCGAACTCGATTTGCGCCAGACTCTGGTTCAAGACTATGGCGCAGCGTCCTCGCCTCCCGGCCAGACCTCGAATCACACAAAAGATCTCTCTCTAGCGAGCCAAAGCGTTCCCGAACCCGTGGCCAATTTCCTCTCCCGCAACGGCATTGCCTTGGACCACCCGACTCGCGTCGAAGAATATTGTCTGCAACCGGAAATGTCCGTATCGGTTACCGGAACGATAGTTGAAAACGCCCCTCCCCTTGGGGACTCGGCCGTTTCCTCCGACTCGCCCCGCAATCCTTCCAATGCGCCACCTGCCTCGCCGGTCCCAATGCGCCCGGCCGCCGATCCGCGGCGCCCTCAGCCCGAAGTGATTCGCCTCGCCAGCGGAGCCGTCCCCCAATCCACCACTCAGATGAGTCAGCAGGCAAAAATCGCCGCCGCTCTGGCCAAAGCCGGACTCGCCCAGCCAGACATGTGGGCTGCAACCGAATCCACTACGCCAAATGGCGCTTCCTCCACAGGCGGCGATCTCAGGCCGGCTGAAAAACATACCGACTCCGCCCTGGACACTACCTCTTCCGCCGCGGCCACACAGACATTCACCATGACCAAGGGCGCCGGCAACGCGAGGTTCGTCATTTCAAATCAAAGTCAGCAGACAAATCCCTCCGTCGGATGGCAGTCGGTCGCGCTCGTCCTCGCGGGCTCGACGCTGACTACGCTGGGCCTCTACGTCCTCCTATTTGCGCACCTTCACTAGCTTGTGAGCCCGCCCGCACGTAGACCATCTCTTTCTTTCCGCCACCCAGTCATCTCCCTCTGATTTACAATATCTCGAGAAGATGACTGCGCTGAATGATCCCGTCCGCATCGGAATCCTCGGCGACTTCAACCCCAAATTCCGCTCTCATCCAGCAACGACCGATTCTCTCCAGCACGCCGCCCGTAAGCTCTCCATCGAAGTCGAATCGACATGGCTTCCCACACCGTCTCTTCTCGAACCGAACGCTCCCGCGCTTCTCGACTCCTTTGACGGCCTCTGGGCCTCGCCTGGCAGCCCATACAAAAGCTTCGACGGCATGCTGAAAGGAATAGAGTTTGCCCGCGTCCACGACCGCCCGTTTCTCGGAACCTGCGGCGGCTTTCAATATGCGCTCATCGAGTGCGCCCGCAACGTGATCGGCATCCACGACGCCAATACCGCCGAAGAAGATCCGAACGGCAAGAACATCGTCATCTACCCGGTCGCGTGCGCCCTGCCCAATCGCAAAAAGGGCGCGCCCAAACTCTCCGGCCTCGGCGCCGACATCCGCCTCGCCCCCGGCTCGTACCTCGCCGCCGCTTACGGTGACAAAGAGGTCGTTGAAGAGGAGTTCTTCTGTAACTTCGAGGTCAATCCCGAATTTGAATGGACCGCTATGGAAGCCGGGTTCCCCATCGTGGCGCGTGGCCCAAACGGAGAATGCCGCGCCTTCGAGTCGCCTGTACACCAGTTTTACATCGCAACCCTGTTCCAGCCGCAACTAAGCTCACGGAAGGATCATCCCCATCCTCTGGTGTTAGCTTTCGTGCAAGCGGTCGCCGATTTTCGCCGCAAGCGCCTCGATGACTCGATCCTGGCCTGAGTCGCTCCACTCATCCCCGCCTAATGACTTTCGTTACCCAACCGGCGAGTTACCACGCGCCGCAATCTCCGTCGGTCTGCGAGACTTGACTAAAGCGCATTCGGAATGTCACTACCCCGAATCG
>Ga0335080_10006334_pt1 | contig 12225 bp, 7 predicted proteins | sample Lox_Sample_34_FD_206720 | JGI IMG/M metagenome (GOLD analysis project Ga0335080, IMG submission 206720) | Soil microbial communities from Loxahatchee National Wildlife Refuge, Florida, United States - Lox_Sample_3.4 | ecosystem: Environmental > Terrestrial > Soil > Wetlands | place: USA: Florida...
GATAGCGGGCACCGCGGCGGCCGCCCCGTCCATGGACCGGGCAATCTCCGGCTCCACCAGCAGGGAGAACGCGGCCTCTCCCATGCGCTGGATGGGGTATTCCACGGTGGAAAGCCTGGGCGAGATGTAGCGAAGCGCGTCGATGGAATCGAATCCCATGAGGCCCACGTCCCGCGGCACCTGCACGCCGCGCGCTCGAAGGTCGGTGAGAATCTCCAGCGCGAACACGTCACTTGCGCAGATCACGGCCGTGCGGACGGCCGCGAGATCCAGCCTCCGCACCTGCTCCACGTAGTCCGCGCGCGAGAGCAGAACCGCCTGGACCTCCGCGGACTCGGCGGCGGCCTCGCGGAGGCCGGCCCATCTCTCCTCGATCTCGTAGAGGTTGATGCGCGGGGTGAACGCATCCAGCGGACCCACGTACACGAGCCTTCGGTAGCCCCGGGAGATGATCCGGCGGGTGGCCTCCCGGAGAATGGCCCGGTCGGAAAGCCCGACGAAGGGCCAGGATGCGGAGACGCGGTTGGCAATCGTCACGATGGGCCGGCCCAGGCTTCGCAGGAAGCTGTCGAAGCCGGGGTCTGCGCCGGTGGGAAACAGGAGGATCCCGTCCACCGCCCGCCCGGCCATGTGCTCCAGCGCGGTCCGTTCGCGCGCGGGATCCCGGCGCGACACGGCGATCTGGATGAAGTACCCCTGCTTCCAGGCGGTCTCCTGGATGGCGTTGACCAGCTCCGCAAAGAACTCGTTGTCCAGGTCATGGACCACCAGCCCCACGTCCCAGGTGCGCCGCGTCTTCAGCGCGCGGGCCACGATGTTGGGCTTGTAGCCGTGCTCGCGCGCGGTGGCCAGGATTCGTTCCCGTGTGGCAGGGCGGATCCCCTGACGGTCCCGCAGCGCCCGGTCCACCGTGCCCACCGACACGCCGCACAGGCGCGCCAGGTCCTTGATCGTGACTGCCATCAGGGGCCCCCCACCCGCGCGCGGCGGGGACGAACGGGCAGGTCGGTGCGGATCTGGATGACTTCCCAGAGGGACACCTTTTCCACCGTGATCTCCCAGTCCCCACCCGCCTGCCGGACGGAGACCGGAGATTTCTCCCGAAGGGCCTGTACGTCGGTCACGCGTGCTCCCCGCACCCGGATCTGCAGGTCGTGGACCGGCACTTCCTCTTCCATGTACTCGTAGGACCGCTCGAACGCACCGTCGTAGATGTCCATCATGCCGCAGCACAGGGACGGCTCCATGCTGGGATTCAGGAGGTGCACGTAGCTGGTGGTCCCCGCTTCCACGATGGAGAAGTCCATGCGCATGGGGATGGCGAGCTCCCACGCCGGCGCGGGGGCGTGGCGTGCCACCAGTCCGCCCGCCAACGCGCGCAACTCCCGCGAGGGCTCCTTGGCGTAGTGCCGGAACAACGGCTGGGGAAACACCACAAGGGCGCCGGCGCCGATGGGCACCTCCACCAGCGCGGGTACGCCGGACGGCCGGTGTGGAGAGGGAAGGTTGTTGTGGAAGAAACGCGTGGGTCCGGTCTCGCACAACGGCTCGATGACCTCGCCGCGGGCGCCTGAAGCCGCGGAGAGCGCAGCCCAGCGGCCGCGCACCGGGAGGTCGCGACCACCGGCCGCCTCCAGCCGCAGGTAGGACAGGGAGAACTCCGACGCCGCGCCCGGCGCGATTCCCAGCTCGGCCAGCGCCGCGAGGACGGCGGGCTCACCGCCAATGCCGCCCGCGGCCAGCAGCAGCCCGCCGGCCTGTGCGAAGGCTGCCAGCCGCTGCCACTCCTGCGCGGTGAGCTCGGTGGCTCCCGGGAGCGCCAGCACTGGCACCTCCGAGGGATCCGGCAGCGCGCCGCGCTCATCGAACGTGAAGTCCACCGGAAGCCGAAGGTCGCGGAACAGGCGGAACGCGCCGCAGAGGTCCCGTACGAACTCCCGCTGGTCGCGGCAGCGGTCCTTGGCGCGCTGGGAGTGGTAGACCGACACGTAGCGGACATGCCGGCCCTCCACGGTCCTGGAAAGCGAGGCAACGTCGGAAAAGATCCCGCGAAGGTCCTCGCGGTAGACCGCGGCATCGAAGCGCCCGGTGTGCAGGGGCTGGTCGTCCACGGTCACCGTGGCACCGTGAGAAAACACGGAGAAAGCCTCCCACGCAAGGTAGGCGCGCGGCTTTCGCGTGAAATCCCACGTGTTGGTCATGGTCCCGATCAGGGATTCGAACGGGCGGCCCGCCGCGGCGCTCCTCAGGAAGATGGGCAGCATCGAGGTGGAACGGATGCCGGTCCAGTCGGAATAGGCCTCCCCGGTGAGGAAGTCCACCTGGGCGGTGGCGCCCAGCGCGCGGCTTCCCATGGCCGCAGAAGACCACGGGTACCCCCAGTAGTTGTTGGTGAACGCAAGCCGGGGCGCCACGGCACGGATGGCCGCCCGCATGCGCGCGTAGAACCGTTCCACCACGCCGTAGCGGAACTCCAGCAGCTCGGACCAGGCCGCATCACTGGGCGATGACGGCAGCGGCTGCCCGTGCTCCTGGTGGAACTGCTGTCGGCACCGCGGGCAGTAACAATAGCCGTCACCGACGATGGTCATGTCCAGCCAGACCCCGTCCACCGGTTTCACGGCCAGGGCGCGCAGGTGCCGCTCCACCACGTCCGCGTACGGCCCGTTGATGCACAGCGTCCGCCAGCGAGGAGTGCCCCGGCCTCGCACGCCATCCGCGGCCACCGCGAGCCACTCGGGCTCCTGGTCCGCAAACCGCTCGTCCCAGGACACCGAGTAGTACGCCAGCGTCTTCACGCCGCCGCGGCGAAGGCGTGTGCACACCTCTTCCAGCAGGTCGAGGTCTCCCAGGCCCGGGTGGAGCCGCTCGCCGGCCAGGCGGGTGTAGAAGTTGCCGTACTGGCATTTGGCAAAGATCACCGCGGAGTCCGCTCCGCAATCCATGATGGACTGCGCGACCTCCTCGGGGTCGAAGGACTCCGCGATCCCCGCGCCCGGCCACGCGGGCAGGTGCATGTCAAAGAAGATGCGCCGGCGGCTGTCGGCGAGCCAGGAAGGTGCCGCGCTCATGCCCGCGGCCTCACGCAGCGGAACCCCACGGTGGCCAGGCGGTCAATTCCGTCCGCCAGGAGGGGCACCTTCTCGTGCACGTCACAGGGCTGGGCGCCGCTTGCCGTGTACCAGATGCTGCCGGTCACCCGCAAGTGGCAGCCGCCGCGAACCATTACGTAGCGCATGTGTCCGTCATCCCGCTCGCTTTCCGTCCATTCCCACACGTTGCCGCAGAGGTCCTGGACGCCCTCTGCACTCGCGCCGGAGGGGTATGCATCCACCGGCGTGGTGGCCGGCGAATCCCCGTTGCACCGTGCGGGGTCGAACGGGCCGCCCCAGGGCCACTCGTTGCCGCGGGGACCCTCCGCCGCGCGCTGCCACTCGGCCTCCGTGGGAAGCGCAACACCTGCCCAGGACGCGTACGCCCGCGCGTCTTCCAGGGAGACCCAGGTCACGGGGTGGCGCTCCTGTCCCGGCGGCGGGAACCATCGCCAGGGCTGCGCCTGTGAGCCTGCGGGCCGGGTCCAGTCCGCAAGGAAGTTGTGCTGGCCCTGCGGCTGGTAGCGCGTCTCCTGCACGAACCGGCGGTACTCGGCCCTGGTCACGGGAGTGCGGTCCATCTCAAAGTCCCCCAGCCAGAAGTATTGCTCGGGCACGGCCTTGGCCGTGGGATGGGAGATGTCCGCATAGGTGCCTCCCTCCATCACGGGTTCCACCGCCCGGCGCACCCGCATTACGTAGCGGCCGCCGCGGATCGCCACCATGTCCCGGGTGCGGGCACGCCTGACGGGTCGGGGAGCCGGCCTCGGCTGATACGCGGCCAGCGTCACGGGGAGATGACGGCGCGATTCGCCGGCATCTGCGGGAGAACCGATCCCGCGGGCCGGTTGCCCTGCGGTGATGCAGCCCACCTCTCCGGGACCGAGCGAGCAGCGGATCACCTCCCCGTCCACGGTTCGAAGCTCCTTGCCGTTCCACACGTCCAGAACCGGTGATACGCTGCCCGGCGGCAACCGCAGCGTGATTTCTTCCGCTCCTCGGTCGGAGGAATTGTACAGCGTGAAAAGGACGGCGCCTTCACGGTGCCACCGCATGGCGTAGACGTCCGCGACCCCGGTTTCAACGTACGGTTGCCAGCCGGGGTCCCGGAAGAACTCCGCGTACGCGCGCAGGATGGCGGAGGCTCTCTTCAGAAGCCGACGGTCGGAGTCGCTCCACGGGTTCCACCATCCGAACACGTTCTCCCACACCACGTGCCCGGTCCCGTGGAGAAATGCCGCTGCCAGCTCCTGCGCGTGCGAGCGTGCGTAGCGGTCAACGAGCCGGGTGCAGAAGCCGGGGTCCAACCACCGATGCAGGAGGGCGAGCGGAGGCTCGGGCACGGTGAACTGCTGCCAGCAGCCGCTGACGTGAGCCAGGTCCGCAAGCGGCGGGATGAGCTCGGGACACACGGCCATGTCCGCGCGCGCGCGCCGCAGGGTCTCCAGCATCCGGCGATCGGAGGACTCGATAGTGTCCAGGAAGATGCCATCCGCGCCCGTGTCCGTGAGAAACTGCGCCAGCGTCTCTGCGTCCGGCCGGGGCTCCCGGCGGGTGCCGACGTCCCAGGGATTGTAGTTGAGGAGCACCCGCGCACCGCTTTCGTGCAGGACCTGCACGATGCGAACCAGCTCCGGCATCCCGCCGGGGAGGTCGCGGTAGTAGTCGAACTGGTTTCTGTGGTCCAGCCCCAGGCGCGGATAGCTCTGCCAGAGGATCACCTCGTCAATCGGGCCGAAGTCCGCTCTCGCGTGGGCCAGGAGCTCTTCCGGCCGAAAGCCCGACCCGTCCTGGCGGATATACGTCTTCTCGTACAGAAGCCACTTCAGGGAGACCACGATCTCTCGGTCCCACGTCGGCTCCCGCCGGCCGGACGGGATCCCCAGCTCGTGGCGCAGCTCACCTCGCAGGGCGTTCAACTTCCGCCGCAGGGAGCCGCCGCTGGAGTCATCGTCCATCACCGGCTTCCATCTCATGAGGTACTGCTCCCAGCGCGTGCCGTACCGGGGGAAAAGCGCGGGCAGCTCCCGATGCAGGCGCTCGAGGGAGGGGTCCACCGCGGAAGGCGTTTCAGCCATCAACGCTCCTTTCAGACGTTACGCCGTGGAGTGAATGATCGGCAGCTACGACACCTCGCCGTTATCGTTAACGCCGGATCCCGGCACTAGAATAACGGTGATCGGAGGGGTGGAGCAAGCCATGAGGTGTCGCGCCCCGGCGCGACCGGTGTTTCACGGTATATTAGGAGCATAGAACCAATCGCGTGAGGCGCACGAACATGAGAATCAAGGCCTTCCCTGTCGGCATTATCCTGGGCACGGTGGCACTGCTTTCCGCCTGTACCACGCTGGCGCCCTGGAAACAGACTCCCACTGGAAGCTCGGTGGTCTACGGTCAGATCGAGGACAGCCGCAGGGCCATCGCGTTCCTGGCGTGGTCAGACGACCCTGGGATCATCGCCATCACCATGGAGAACCGGTTCGAGGGATGGTCTCCGCGCTACGGCATGGTGGTGGACGAGCCCGCGCGCAACGCCATGCGGGAAGCCCTGGCGAAGTACGATGAGTGGTCAAAACTGGCAATGGAAAACGGCGTGGAGATCACGCGTGAGATCAGCACCGTCACGCTGCCGCAGATGTTCTACCGCGGCCACGGATGGGAAGCCGAGGGAGAAAGGCAGGTGACGTTCGTGTTCCGCTCCACGCTCGGAGATTCATCCACGCCTCGAACCGTGCTCCTCGTCCGTACGAAGTCGTTCTTCTACGGCTCCGACCAGGCTACCCTCAGCAGCGACCAGGTGGCGGACTTTGCCCGTTACCTGGAGGATGAAGAAATCTCGATGGGCTACCAGCAGGCAAAGAAGAAGCAGGACACGCTGGACATGTTCAAGTAGCCGGAACGGGCCAAGGCGGGCCAGGCCAGGCCAGGCCGGGCCAGGGCCTGGTGGCCTGCCCGTCTGCCATGGGTGCTGTACCGGCGTCACGCCTGTGTTTCCCCGTTGGGCGATAACAGCACGTTATTACTCACTCGAACCGTTTTCGGGTAATTTCTCCGTATTCATTTGAGCACCTCGACCGTACGCACCCCACATCTGGCCGGACCTTATGTCCGCCGATACTTCTGGCCATTCCTCACCGCGCTGGCCTGCCTCTCGGTGGAGTCGGTCTGCGACCTGCTGCAGCCCACCATCATGGCGCGCATCGTGGACCAGGGGGTGGCCGCCCGCGATATCGGCCTGGTGCTGCACTTCGGCCTCCTGATGCTGGGCGTGGCCGCGCTGGGCGCGGCGGGAGCCACGGGCCGCAACATCATCGCCAGCCTCGTTTCCTACCGCTTCGGCGCGCAGCTTCGCGCGGACCTCTTCCAGCGGGTGACCTCGTACTCCTTCTCCGAGATGGGAGGGTTCGACGCGGCCTCCCTCATCACGCGGCAGACCAACGATGTGACGCAGGTGCAGAACTTCGTCAACGGCGTCATGCGCTTCTTTGCCAAGGCGCCCATCCTGGCTTTCGGCGGTCTCATCATGGCCGTAATCCTGGAGCCGGGATTGTCCGTGGTGCTGGCCGTGGCGGTGCCCGCCGCCGCGGTGCTGATCGCCATCAACCTGGCCACGGGCTTCCGCCGCTTCCGCCGCGTGCAGGAAGGGCTGGACGGCGTGAACGCCGTCACGCGCGAGTACCTCGGCGGCATTCGTGTCGTGAAGGCCTTCGGGCAGGAAGCACAGGAAGTGCGCCGCTTCGCGGGAGCCAACGGCGAGCTCACGGCTGCTTCCACCTTCGCGCTTCGCGCGATGGCCCTGTTCGGTCCCGCGATTGCCCTCACGGTGAACCTCGGCATCGTGGTGGTGCTGTGGATCGGCGGCACGCGCGTGGCCTCCAGCTCACTGCAGGTGGGCAAGATCATCGCGTTCATCAACTACATGAGCCAGATCCTGTTCTCGCTCAACGTGATCTCCATGATCTTCACGCAGTTCGTCCGCGCCCGGGCCTCCTGGGTTCGGATCTCCGAGGTGCTGGGCACTCCCGGCAGCGAAGATTTCCAGCCTTCGGCGATGAGTGCAGCGGCCGTCCCGGCGCGCGGGGAGGGCTCCGGCGCGGCCGTGGAGCTCCGCGGCGTGTCCTTCTCCTACCCGCGTTCCCGCGGCCGTCCGGCCCTGGAGGGCGTGGACCTGTCCTGCGCCCCGGGCGGGGTCACCGCCGTCATCGGGCCCACGGGGTCCGGCAAGAGCAGCCTGGCGGCGCTGGTGCCGCGATTCTACGAGCCCACTTCGGGCATGGTGCGCGTGGAGGGAAGGGACGTGCGGGAGTTCGACCTGCGCGACCTGCGCCGCCGCATTTCCCTGGTGCCCCAGAAGACGGTGCTGTTCACGGGCACTATTGAAGAGAACATCCGCTGGGGACTTCCGGACGCCACGGACGCCCAGGTCCGGGAGGCGGCGGCGGCCGCGCAGGCCCACGAGTTCATCCAGCGGTTTCCGGAAGGATACCGCAGCATGCTGGGGCAGTCCGGGGTGAACCTTTCGGGAGGGCAGAAGCAGCGGGTGGCCATCGCGCGCGCCCTGGTGCGCGCGCCGGACGTCCTCCTGCTGGATGACTGCACCAGCGCGGTGGACTCCATCACCGAGGCGCAGATCCTGCGCGCCGTTCGCGCGCCCGGGCGCACCTGCATCCTCATCACGCAGCGCGTGTCCGCGGCCGCGGCGGCGGACCTGATCCTGGTGCTGGAGGACGGCCGGTCAGTCGGCGTGGGCACTCACGAGGAGCTCATCCGCACCTGCGAGGTATACCGCGACATCTGCACCGCACAACTGGGGAAAGACGCGGTCGGCATCGCGGACCGAGGCGTGAATGTCTGACCGAAGCGCCATGCAGCCCGTCCCCGGCATGCCGGGCCGAGGCGCCGGCAGCGGCCCCGGAGCGCTTGCCCGCGGCGCTCCCATCGAGCGCCCGGCATCTCTGGGAAAGACCCTGCGCAGGATCTGGACCTACTTCGGGGGCGAACGCGGACGGATCCTTCTCACCTCGGCATTCATCCTCGTGGACGCGGGCCTGGGTATGGCGGTGCCGTTGCTGATCGGCCGGGGCATAGACGCCATCTCGGCGCTGCCCGGCGGATCGGGACGATCCATGGCCTCGGTCCTGGGGACGATGGGCACCCCGGTGCATGCCCTGGCTGTGGCGGCCCTGTGCCTGCTGGCCGCATACCTGGGGGACGCGATACTCCAGGCGGTGGATGGCTGGATCATGGCCGGGGTCTCCCAGCGCATGGTCCGAAACGTGCGCGAGGGATTCTTCGACAAGATGCAGCGGCTGCCGCTGGCGTTCTTCGACACCCGGCCGCACGGCGACCTCATGAGCCGGCTCACCAACGATGTGGACGCGGTGAGCGTCACCGTGTCCCAGTCCGCGGTGCTGCTGATGTCCGGCGTCGTAGTGGTGGCGGGAACCCTCGCCATCATGATCGCCCTCAGCCCCATCATGGCGGCTGCCAGCCTGCTGCCGGTTCCGCTGGTCTTTGCGCTGACATCCACGATTTCCCGGCGCACGCGCACGCTGTACCGAGCGCAGCAGAACGCCCTTGGCTCGCTGAACGGGCACATCGAGGAGACCGTTTCCGGCATCCAGGCGGTGAAGGCCTTCGGACGCGAGCCGGAGAGCCGCGAACAGTTTGCCCGCATCAACGAACGCCTCCGCCGCGACGGGGCGCGAGCGCAGATCTGGACCGGCTTCCTCATGCCCATGATGAACGTCATTGGCAACCTGGGGTTTGCCGCGGTGGCGGTGACCGGCGGATTCATGGCCGCGCGCGGCATCATCACTGTGGGGCTGATCGCGACGTTCATCGCGTACTCACGGCAGTTCGTGCGGCCCTTGAACGACATCGCCAACACCTGGAACTCGCTGATGTCCGCCGTCGCGGGCGCCGAGCGGGTCTTCGAGGTCATGGATGAGCGTGAAGAGCCCGCCGACGTGCCCGGGGCCCGTGACCTGCAGGTCCCGCGCGGCGACGTGGAGTTCCGCTCCGTGAGCTTTGGCTACCGGCCCGACGTTCCCGTTCTGAAGGGCATCGACCTGAAGGCGCCGGCGGGAAGCGTGACGGCCATCGTGGGCCGCACGGGTGCGGGAAAAACCACCATCGTGAACCTGCTCACACGTTTCTACGAGATTTCCGCGGGCCGGATTCTGATCGACGGAATAGACATCCGGGAGTACTCGCGGGCCAGCCTTCGGCGGTCGTTCGGCGTGGTGCTGCAGGATGGCTGGCTGTTCTCGGGAACGGTGCGGGAGAACATCCTCTACGGCCGACCGGATGCGTCGGAAGAGGACCTGCGCCGCGCGGTAGTGCTCGCCGGAGCCGACCACGCCATAGAACGGCTGCCGGAAGGGTTCGACACGGTCCTGGTGGAGTCCGGGGCCAATCTGAGCCAGGGACAGCGGCAGCTCATCGCAATCGCGCGGGCGGCGCTCGCCGCGCCGACCCTGCTCATCCTGGACGAGGCCACCAGCTCCGTGGACGCGCGCACGGAGCTGCGCATCCAGCAGGGCATGCTCGAGCTCATGAAGGGCCGCACCAGCTTCATCATTGCGCACCGCCTCTCCACCATCCGGGACGCGGACACCGTGCTCGTGGTGGACGCCGGGCGCATCGTGGAGCGCGGAAGCCCCGAGGAGCTTGCCGCCGCGGACGGCTACTTCCACCAGCTCTACGAGACGCAGCGCGGCGGTATCGAAATCTAGCGCCGACGGACGGGACGTCCTGCCCAATCCGACCTTCCCCCACGGACGTATCTTTGTACGGAGAGGTCAAACAGATGAAGAGAACCTTGATCATTCTTCTTTGCCTTGGCGCAGCGGCCGCCGCGTTTGCGTCTGGAAGCAGCGGGGGTTCTGGCGGCTCCGGCAGCGCCGCCAACGGGACCGGGGCCAACGCCATGAAGGCGATGCCTACCGCGCTGGACGTGTACAACCAGGGATACGCCGCATGGAAGCAGGAGAACTGGGCGGACGCGGCGCGGTACTTCCAGTCCGCCATCTCCATGAAGAGCGACTACGCGGAGGCCTACAACATGCTGGGCTTCTGCACGCGGAAGCTCGGTGACCTTCCGAAGGCCATCGGGTACTACGAGACGGCGCTGCGGTTGAAGCCGAACTTCCCCGAGGCCCGCGAGTATTTCGGCGAGGCCTACCTGGAGTCGGGCAACCTGGCCAAGGCCGTGCAGCAGTACGTCTGGCTGCAGAAGCGCGGGGACAAGAACGCCCCGGAGCTTCTGGAAAAGATCTCCGACTACGTGGACGCCACCGCCAAGGGATGATGCTCGTCGGTCTTCCGTAATCGGGTCGGCCAGCCCCCGCAGCCCCGGGGCTGTCCGATCGCGTGGGCGCCGGGTGCGTCTCCGGCGCCCGATTTTTTTCACCAAGCGCCTTGTCCATGCGGCGCCGCCCCCGCCGTAGCCCCGCGCCGCGCGCTTCGCTATCATGCGGGCATGGGTCATGGCAAAGGACTGCTTCTGAGCGTAGTTGTCCTGGCGACCCTGGGAGCCTGTATGAGCACACGCAATCCCGGTACCCTGGACGCGACTGGCAAGCCCCTGCCGCCGCTTCCCGCAGACGACCTGATCCAGGGAAGGAGATGGACCCCCGAGCGCGCCGCGGGGTGGTACGCAGAGCGGCCCTGGATCGCGGGGGCCAACTACGTGACGGCGAGCGCCGTCAACGAGCTGGAGATGTGGCAGGCGGACACGTTTGACCCGGACGGGATCGAGCGGGAGATGACGCTCGCCCAGGGCCTCGGGTTCACCGCCATGCGCACCTTCCTGCACGACCTCGCCTGGTCGGAAGACCCGACCAGCTTCTACTCCCGGGTGGACCGCTATCTTCAGATTGCCTCCCGACACGGGATCTCCACGATGTTCGTGCTGTTCGACTCGGTCTGGGACCCCGACCCGCACGCGGGCCGCCAGCCCGACCCCGTGCCGGGCCGGCACAACTCCCGCTGGGTGCAGTCCCCCGGGCGCTACGCCCTCTCTCATGTTTCCGAGTACGGGCGCCTGGAAACCTACGTCAAGCAGACCGTGGCACGGTATGCCCGGGACCCCCGGGTGCTCGCATGGGACGTCATGAATGAGCCGGACAACACCAACCAGGGCTCGTACGCCGCCACCGAGCTTTCCGACAAGATGCGCTACGCGTACCACCTCATGGTCTCCGCGTTCGGGTGGGCGAGGGTGATCGACCCGGACCAGCCGCTCACCGCGGGGGTGTGGCACAACGAGTGGGGAGAGGACATGCTGCTGCTGGACTTCGAGAAGTTCCAGCTCACGGCCTCCGACATCATCACATTCCACAGCTACGAGCCGCCGGCGGAAGTCACGCGGCGGATCGCGAGCCTGCGGCGATTCGGCCGGCCGGTCCTGTGCACCGAGTACATGGCCCGTGCCCGCGGATCCACGTTCGCCGCAGTGATGCCGCTGTTGAAAAAGGAGAACGTCGGCGCGTTCAGCTGGGGATTTGTCGCCGGTCGCAGCCAGACCATCTATCCTTGGGACTCCTGGCAGAAGGCATATGCCGCGGAGCCACCGGTGTGGTTCCACGACATCTTCAGAGCGGACGGTACCCCGTACCTGCCGGACGAGGTGCAGCTCATCCGTTCCTTGACCGGCGCTCGCGGCTGATTCCGGCCGGATTGCCGCGGTGTTCTCTCACTGCACCATCACGTCTGCTGATGCCCGGTGGGCCATCCAGGTCCACGGCGGGGCATGGAACATCCCCCCCGCGCTGAAGCAACCGCACATCGACGGCGTCCGGCGCGCATTCGGCGTGGCCCTGGAGGGCCTTGCCGCCGGCCGCCGCCCGCTGGACGTGGTGGTTGCCGTCCTGGCGGTGCTGGAAGACGATCCGACGTTTGACGCAGGCACGGGAAGCTTCCTGGATGAGGATGGCCGGGTCCAGCTGGATGCCGCGGTCATGGAGGGAGCGGGCCTTCGCGCCGGCGCGGTGGCCGCGGTCGCGCGGTTCAAGAACCCGGCGGCGATCGCCCTGGCCGTCATGGAGCAGACCGAGCACGTTCTGCTGATCGGCGAGGGAGCGGAACGCTTTGCGCTCTCTGCAGGATTCTCCCCAGTGGACCCGCGAAG
>Ga0335080_10006335_pt1 | contig 12225 bp, 10 predicted proteins | sample Lox_Sample_34_FD_206720 | JGI IMG/M metagenome (GOLD analysis project Ga0335080, IMG submission 206720) | Soil microbial communities from Loxahatchee National Wildlife Refuge, Florida, United States - Lox_Sample_3.4 | ecosystem: Environmental > Terrestrial > Soil > Wetlands | place: USA...
CAGCAGCTTCAATGCCGCGCGCGCGCCCTTGGCGTCGAGTCGCGCGTTGACCGGCATGGTGCCGAATACCTTGCCCTTGATGAGCAGGGAGTTGCCGTCGCGCGCAAGGGAGCTCACGGTCATCAGCTCATTGCCGTCCGAGGAGTACAGCTTCACTAGGAGCCTGTCTGAGTATTCCGCGTGAGCCGCGTTGGCTCTGCAAGGAAGCGGATGCAAGGCGCGCGGCGCGGGTCGTGGTTGATTCCACGACCAAGCCGCGCAACGCCGCAGACGCCCCTTCCAGAGCCAACCCTTCGGGACCGGACGGATTTGCCTTCATTCATCGTTGTCGCCTCCTTATTGGGTCTTGACCCAACCGCGTCGGCTCCGCCTCGACTGAAGGCAAATCCGTCACGGTCGCGGCCACGGGGAATACTCAGACAGGCTCCTATACGCGCCCCTGCTTCTCGAAGTCCATGCCGAGCGCTTCGAACATCGTCATGGCCGTGGCGCGCCCGGCGCCGAATACGCCGCCGCCGGGATGCTGGAACGGCCCCACCAGATAGAAGCGGTCGAGGCCGGGCACCGTGTACCGGCCGAGCTCCGGCGTGGGTCGATGCGCGCCGCTCTGATACGTGGCGGTGGCGATGCCGTGCAGGTCGCCATGCCGAAAGCTTGGGCTGGTGCGCTCCATGTCGACCGGGCTGTCGATGTGCGCCTTGAGCACGCAGCCGGGGATGTTCGCGACGAATCTCGAAAGGTGCGCGAGCATGCGATCGGCGTATTCCTGCTTCGTGTCGTCCCAGCTGCGCCCGTCCGGGCGCCGATACGGAACATAATCCCACAAATGCATGATGGACCTGCCTGCCGGCACGCGGCTCGGGTCGAACTGCGACAGACAGCCCAGTCCGAGCAGCGGATAGGGCATGAACTGACCGTAGCGCAGTTCGTCGAAGTCGCGGCGCAGGGTTTCGTAGCTCATCGGCAGCAACTCGACCATGACCGCATCGGCCGGCTCGCGGGCCCGGAATTTCAGCGGCTCGCTGAGCGCGGCATGAACCGTAATGCACGCCGCAGGCGTGATGTGGGTGGCCTCCGCGGCGGCCCGCGCCCTTGCGTCCATGCCCTCGATCATGCTGCCGAGCAGGTGCGGATGAATGGCGCCGATGACGGCGTCCTTGGCCGCGAAGCTGCGGCCGTCGACCGTCTCGACGCCGGCGGCGCGGCCGTTTTCGACCTTGATGCGCGCCACATCCGCATTGGCGAGGACTTCGCCGCCGTGGTCCCGGATGCAGGCGATGAGGGCATCGGTCAGCTTGCCCGCGCCGCCGCGCGCCACCCCGAAGCCGCAGCCCTCGAGAAAGCCGAGGAACACGTAGACCCCGATGGCGGTGGCCTTTTCATCGGGCGACACCAGGTTCTCGCCGGCCACGCGGGCGAAATGCATGCGCACCTGCTCGTGCTCGAACAATTCGCACAGCAGATCGTGACTGCTCATCTGCATGACGCGCCACAGCTCGCGGCCCTCGCGGCTCGAGTCGAACATCGCATAGGTGGCCCCCACCGGGGCCGGCGGCACATACAGGGAGGAAGCGATCATGGGCAGCCAGGCGGCGGCCTGGAGCGACACCCGTCGAAAGGCCTCCGCGTCGCGCTTCGAGAACTTCGCGATCTCGGCCGCCGACCTCTCGCGGTCGCGGTGCAGTTTGAGGGTGCTGCCGTCCTCGAACACCGACATCATCGGCGTTTCGGGGAAGATGTATTCGAGTCCATAGCGCGACTTCAAGCCCAGCTCGTCGTTCTTCAGCAGCGGATTGGCCTGGATGAAGATGTGGCTCATGGAGTGCTGGTCGTGCCGGAAGCCCGGCAGCGTGAGTTCGCGCGAGACCACGCCCCCGCCGAACCAGGCGTTGCGCTCGAGCACCAGCACCTTCTTGCCGGCCGCCGCCAGATAGGCGGCAGCCACCAGGCCGTTGTGGCCCGACCCCACGGCAACGATGTCCGCGGTCGTCTTTGTTGTGTTCATTTCCGGAGTTGCTTGTTGAGGCGGATCTCGCGAGCATAGCGCCATGGCTGCGAATTATGAAATCTGCGCCGTCCGCTACGCGCACCTGGAGCGGACGGCCCGGCACAATTTCATCGGCGGCGATGAACACGACGGTCCCATGCCGCTCGATTACTATGTCTGGACGATCCGCGGTCCCGGTGTCTGTTATGTGCTCGATACCGGATTCGATGCGCCGGTGGGCGCGGCGCGCGGCCGGCAGCTGGTGCAGCCCGTCGAGGCGGGGCTTGCGGCCGTGGGTGTCGACCCTTCGCAGGTGACCGATGTCATCATCAGTCATATGCACTACGATCATGCGGGCAATCACGGGCTGTTTCCGCGCGCCCGCTATCACCTGCAGACCGAGGAGATGGCCTTCTGCACGGGCAGTGCGATGTGCCACCCGCTCATGCGGGCGCCCTATGATGCGCGCGATGTGCAGGCGATGGTCGGCAAGGTGTTTGCCGGGCGGGTGGCGTATCACGACGGGTCCGCGGAGCTCGCGCCGGGCATTACGCTTCACCGCATGGGCGGCCATACGCGCGGCCTGCAGGTGGTGCGCGTGCACACCCAGCGCGGCTGGGTGGTGCTGGCGTCGGATGCGGCGCACTTTTATGCCAACTGGCTCGAGCGGCGCCCGTTTCCGATCGTCGACGATGTCGCGGCCTACCTCGACGCCTTCGCGGCCATCGAGGCGCTGGCGAGTTCGCCGCAGCACGTCATTCCGGGGCACGATCCAGAGGTGCTGCTGCGGTATCCTGCGGCGCGCGCCGGCCTCGCCGACGCCGTGCGCCTGGATGTCGATCCGCGCGGCTGAGGCGGGACTGCTAGACTTGAGCGCTGCGATGGATCAAAGGGGGCGGCGTGGGCGAAAAAATTGCCTTCATCGGCGTCGGCCGCATGGGCTCGGGTATGGTGGCGCGGCTCATCGCGGCCGGACACGAGCTCACGATTTACGATCCGGTGGCATCGGCCCTGGCGCCGGCGGCCGCCCTGGGCGCGAGGATTGCGAGCTCTGCGGCCGACGCTGCGGCGGCGAGCGCCGTGGTCATGGCGAGCGTGCCCGGTCCCGCGGATGCGCGCGAGACTGCGCGCACAATCAAAGACTCTGCCAAGGTCGAAGTGTTCGTCGACCTGTCCACCTCAGGCCCCGCCGCGGCGCAAGCGATTGCGGCGCTGCTCGCGCCGCGCGGAATCAGCGCCATCGACGCGCCAGTCTCGGGCGGCGTGAGGGGAGCGGCCGCCGGCAAACTCGCGATCATGGCCTCGGGCCCCGCAAAGGCCATGGAGCGGGTGCGGCCGCTCCTCGAGACACTGGGCAAGCTCTATACCCTCGGCGAGAAGCCGGGCCTCGGCCAGACCGTCAAGCTCGCCAACAATTTGATGTCGGCGGCATCGCTCGCGATCGCCGCCGAGGCGCTCGCGATGGGCGTGAAGGCCGGCGTCGATCCGGCGGCCATGCTCGAGGTGCTCAATGCCTCGTCGGGGCGCAACAGCGCGACCCAGGACAAATTCCCGAAGCATGTGCTGAACCGCAAATTCGATTTCGGATTCGCCAATGCACTGTCGTTCAAGGACGTGCGGCTGTGCCTCGATGAGGCCGAGGCGCTGGGTGTGCCGATGGTGGTCGGCGCGGCCGTGCGGCAGATGTTGTCCATCACCCACCGGATCCATGGTCCGGAAGCGGACTGCACCGATCTGGTGAGGGTTGTAGAAAACTGGGCGGGCTGCCAAATCGGCGGCAAAGAGGAGTAGTACCGTGGGAAAGGATCGATTCGACGAGGGATTGAAGCTGCGCAAGCAGGTGCTCGGCGCCGAGTATGTGGAGCGCTCGATGGCCGGCGCGGACGAGTTCAGCATGCCGATGCAGGAACTCTCGACCGAGTACTGCTGGGGCTATGTGTGGACCCGGCCGGGGTTGGCGCTGCGCGACCGCAGCCTCATCAACATCGCCATGATCAGCGCGCTCAATCGGCCGCATGAGCTCAAGCTGCACGTCAAGGCGGCGCTCAACAACGGGTTGACCCGCGAGGAGATCCGCGAGGTGCTGTTGCAGGTGGCCGTGTACTGCGGCGTGCCGGCCGGCATCGACAGCGTGCGCATCGCGCGCGAGGCGTTCGCCGAGATCGATCAGGCGAAGCAGGGGTGAACCATGGTTGAGGCGCGCACACCGCAGGAGAAGCTGGTCCTCGATTTCTTCCGCATTCTATCCAGCGGCGATCTCGAGGCCATCCGGGCGACATTGCATCCCGACGCCACCTGGCGGCCCATGGTCGAGGGCGTTCCGGGGGCCGGCGTGCACGGGCCGCGCGACAAGATCGTCGATGAATTTCTGGCGCCGGTTCGCGGCTTGTTCGTGCCCGGCGATCCGAAGACCACGGTCGACCGCATGGTGTCGACCGGCGACACCGTGATGTGCGAATCGCGCGGCACGGGGACGCTGCGCGACGGCCGGGCCTACAGCAATCGCTACGCCTGGAGCATCGACGTTCGGGACGGCAGGATCCATGCCATCCGCGAATACATGGACAGCCACTACGTCGCGACCCTGTTCGGCGGCGGCGCCTGACGCCGCGGCGCTGACGGGCCGCGGCCGATGAGCGAGGACTTCGATTACGTGATCGCCGGCGCCGGCACCGCGGGCTGCGTGCTCGCCAACCGCCTGTCCGCCGAAGCGGGCGTGACCGTCGCGCTGATCGAAGCGGGTCCGCCGGACGACGACCCGGCGATCCGCGTGCCGGCGATGGTGGCGAAGGCCATCGGCAATCCGCGCCTGTCCTGGGGTTACCGGACGGTGCCGCAGCGTCATGCCGATGACCGAGTGCTGCCGGTACCGCGCGGCCGCGTGCTCGGCGGCAGCTCGTCGATCAACGGCATGGTGTATTTCCGCGGGCATCCGCGCGAATACGACGAATGGCGCCAGCCGGGCTGGCGCTACGCCGATCTCCTGCCCTATTTCCAGCGGCTGGAGAACTACGAGGCGGCGCGGACGCCGCTGCGTGCGCGCGGCGGTCCGGTCAACGTCATCGATATTCCAAGACCCAATCCGCTGGTCGGGCGCTTCCTCGCGGCCGCCGATGCGCTCGGGCTGCCGCGCTGCGCCGATTTCAACGGCGGCGATCCGGAAGGATTCGGTCCGCGGCAGGCGGCGATACGCAACGGGCGGCGCGAATCCGGGGTCACGGCCTACCTGAATCCCGCGCGGGGCCGCCCGAACCTCAGGGTCACGACGGACGCGCTGGTCACGCGCCTGGTCTTCGAGGGGCGGCGTGCGGCGGGGGTCGAGATCGAGCGGGGCGGAGCGCGCAGCGTGGTGCGGGCCCGGCGCGAGGTCATCGTCGCCTGCGGCGCTTACGGCTCGCCGCAGCTGCTGCAGCTCTCGGGCATCGGCGATGCCGCCGCACTGCAATCCGTCGGGATCACACCGCTTCTCGATCTGCCCGCGGTGGGCAGAAACCTGCACGACCACCCGGCCGCCTCGATCGCCGTGCGCACGGCCAACACCGAATCCTACGGCCTGTCCTGGCGCACCCTGCCGCGCAGTCTGGCGATTGCGGCCCAATACCTGCTGCATCGCTCCGGGCCGCTGGCGAGCAACGTGTTCGAGGCCAATGGCTTCATGCGTTCGAGGCCGCAACTCGAGCGCCCGGATCTGCAGATCATCTTCATGCCGGCGCACCGCAACGCCAGCGGCCACTGGCTGCCGCGCGGGCATGGCTACGGCATCATCTTCGTGAACCTGCGGCCGGCGAGCCGCGGCAGCGTCACGCTGGCGAGCAGCGACCCGCACGACAAGCCGGCGATCGATTTCAACTTCCTCGCCGCGCCGGGCGACCTGGATGTGCTGGTGCGGGGATTCGAGGTCGCGCGCTCGATCCTGTCGGCTCCATCATTCGCGCCGCTCGCCGGCCGCGAAACCTCGCCCGGGCCCGAGGTGCGCGAGCGCCCGGAGATCGAGGCGCATATCCGCGGCTCATTGGTCACCGTGCACCATGCCTGCGGCACCTGCCGCATGGGCGATGTGGTGGATGGTTCGCTGCGGGTCAGGGGCATCGATGCGCTGCGCGTGGTCGACGCCTCGGTCATTCCCACGGTGATCGCGGGCAACAGCAACATTCCCGTCAATGCGGTGGCCGAGCGGGCGGCGGATCTATTACTGGGGAAGGCGACATGAAAGACCTCGAGGGCATGAAGATCATCGTGACCGGCGGCGCGGGCAGCATCGGCCATGCGGCGGCCTGCCTGCTGGCGGCGAAGGGCGCCGATATTCTGCTGGTCGACATCAATCGCGAAGGGCTCGAGCAGCGCCGCGCCGCCGTCGCGGAGTTCGGCACGCAGGTCGAGACTTTTCACGCCGACGTCAGCCGGTCCGACGCGGTGCAGGGCTACGTCGCCGCGGCCTGCCGGGCATTCGGCCGCATCGACGGGCTGTTCAACAACGCCGGCACGGAAGGCAAGGTGGCGTCGATCGAGAGCTACGACGAGGCCGAATTCGATCGTCTGATGGCGGTCAATCTGCGCGGCATCTTCCTCGGCATGCGGCATGTGATTCCCGTGATGCTGAAGGGCGGCGGCGGTGCGGTGGTCAACACGGGATCGATCGCGAGCGAGCGCGGGCTCGCCGGAGCCTGCGCCTACAACGCCACCAAGCACGGGGTCATCGGGCTGACGCGCACGGCCGCGGCCGACGTCGGCGCCCGCGGCGTGCGCGTGAACGCGGTGATGCCCGGCGTGATCGAAACGCCGCTGCTGGAAGCGATGCTCAAGACCCTGTTCGACGGCGACGTCGAGCTCGGCAAGCGGACCCTGGGGAAAATCGCGCCGCAGGAGCGCATCGGTCAGCCGCGTGAAGTGGCCGAGGCGGTGGCGTTTCTGCTGTCGCCCGCGGCCAGCTTCGTCAATGGCGCGGCCTGGTCGGTGGACGGCGGCGCGCTTTGCACCATTCGCCACTGATACCACCCGCCGCGGGGAGCGCCGATGTCAATATCAATGAGCCGCTACCAGTGGCTGCTGGTGGCTCTGCTGAGTGCGAACTTCGGCGTGGTGTTCTTCGACCGCAATGTGTTCAGCTATCTGACCTCGTTCATCCAGCCGGATCTGAACCTCAGCAATTTCCAGATCGGCAACATCGCTTCGGCCTTTTCCTTCAGCTGGGCGATCGCCGGGCTGTGCATGGGCGGTCTCGTTGACCGGTTCGGACGCCGCAAGCGGATGCTGGTGGCGGCGACGGTCGCGTTCTCGATGGCGTCGGTGTTGTCGGGTCTTGCGTCCGGCTTTGCCTGGCTGCTCGGCGCGCGGCTGCTCATGGGCATCGCCGAGGGCGGCATCATGCCGATCACGCAGACGCTGATCGCGGCGGAGGTGCCGCATGAGCGGCGCGGGCTGGCGCAGGGCATCACGCAGAACTTCGGCGCCAATCTGATCGCGAACACCCTGGGTCCGGTGATCATCGTGTGGATGGCGATCCGCTTCGGCTGGCGCAACGCATTTTTTCTCGCCGCACTGCCGGGCATCGTGATGGCGCTGCTGATCGCCGCTTTGGTGCGCGAACCGGCCCGGGCCGCGCCCGCCTTGTCCGCCGGGCGCGGCGGATTCGCCGCGGCGCTCGCCGACCGCTCGATGCTCTTGTGTATCGCAATCTCGACGCTGCTCGTGGCCTATCTGATGGTGTTGTTCACGTTCACGCCGCTGTACCTCATCCGGGTCCGCGGCTTCGATCAGCGGCACATGAGCTGGATCATGTCCTCGTTCGGCGTGGCGTCCATGGCAGTCGCATTCCTGGTGCCGGGCTCCTCCGATCGGTTCGGCCGCAAGCCGGTCATCATCGCCGCTTCGCTGCTCGGTCTGGTGCTGCCGCTGGGCTTGCTGTTCAGCAGCGGCAGGCAGCTCGTTCCGCTCATTGCCTGCATCGCGGTGGGCGCCGCGTTGAGCGGTGTTTTTCCGCTGGCCATGGCGACGATCCCATCGGAGATCGTGGGGCCGACCCGGACCGCCACCGCGCTGTCGCTGACGATGGGAATCAGCGAGATTCTGGGCGGCGTGGTGGCGCCGAGCGCCGCCGGCAAGGCGGCCGATCTCAACGGGCTCGGCATGACCTTGTGGATCCTGGTCGGCCTCGTCGCCGCCATCATCGTGCTGGCGGCGATGCTGCGCGAGACGGCTCCCGCGGCGCTGGCGCGCAGGCGGCGGGACGCGCACTGACCGCAGATTTCTGATGCTCTCCCAGTTGGGAGCATCGGCGCCGGGGTTGTATCATGCGAGCCACCACTCGATGCGGGCGACACCATGACCAAGCCACCTCAAATCCTCGGGTCCTTCTGGACGCTCGCGGTCGGAGCGGATCCGCTCGGCGATCAGCGCTGCCTGCACGACTTTCGGACGCGCGTGGAGATTGCCGCCAAGGCCGGATTCACCGGCATGGGATTCTGGCACACGGATATCCAGGAGATCCGCAAGAAATACAGCTTCGAGGACATGAAGCGCATTCTAGACGCCAATGGCATCGTCAATGTGGAAGTCGAATGGCTGCTCGACTGGTATTGCACCGATTCGCGCAGGGCCGCGTCGGATGAGATCCGTGCGCTGCTGCTCGACGCGGCCGAGGTGCTGCGCGCCCGGCATATCAAGGTTGCCGACCTCGGGAACGATTGTGCCGACGTCGCGCAGATGACCGAGGCGTTCGCGCCCCTGTGCCGCCAGGCCGCCGAGCGCGGCACCAAGGTCCTGTTCGAGATGCTGCCGGCGCAATTCTCGCACGCGCCTTCGCTCGATCACGTGCTCTCGATCACCCGCGGATCGGGCGCGGGCAACGGCGGGATCATGCTCGACAATCTACACCTGCAGCGCTTGGGCATCGGACCCGGCGAAATCGTCCGCAAGCTCAAGGCCAGCGACCCGATCGGCGTCGAAATCAACGACGGCATGCTCGCCACGCCGGTGAAGTTCCAGGATTCGGTGGTCAACAAGCGCTTGCTGCCGGGAGACGGAGAGTTCGACATCGCGGCGTTTCTCAAGGCCGTCTGGTCGATCGGCTACGATGGCCCGATCGGCGTCGAGGTCCTGAACGAATACATCAGGAAATGGGACCTCAAGACGGCGGCGACCGAGGCGTTTGCCAAGACGCAGCGGGTGGTGAGAGAAGCCCTGTGACCGAGCCGACACTGGCCGGCTGGAAGGAGATGTACGCTGCGCTCTGGCGGATACGCCAGTTCGAGGGCCAGGTACAAAGGCTCGCGGCCGCGGGGGAGATCCCCGGATTTCCCCACCTGTCCACCGGACAGGAAGCCGTGGCGGTCGGCGTCTGCTCGCAGCTCAAGCCCGAGGACGTGCTGTTCACCAGCCACCGCGGGCACGGCCATGTGCTCGCCAAGGGCAGCGATCTGGAGGCGACCTTCGCCGAAATTCTGGGCCGGCGAACCGGCGTGTGCGGCGGCCGCGGCGGCTCGATGCACCTGGTCGACGCGCCAAACGGCGTGCTGGGCGCGACCGGCGTCGTGGCGGGCAATCTCGCGCTCGCCGCGGGCGCGGCGTGGGCGCTGCAAGCGCGGGGCGGACAGGACATCAGCGTGGTTTTCTTCGGCGATGGCGCGACGGGCGCCGGCGCATTCCACGAGACGCTCAATCTCGCCGCGCTGTGGCGCCTGCCCGTGTTGTTCGTTTGCGAGAACAACGGCTACGCGGAGTTCACCAGCCGCGAGGAGCACTCGAACGTCAAGCACGTGAGCAGCTTCGCCGCGCCCTATGCCATCTCCACGGCGACCGTCGACGGCAACGATCTGCCGACCGTTTATGCGGCCGCGCGTCGGGCGATCGAGACGCTGCGCCGCGGCGCCGGCCCTTATCTGCTCGAGTGCATGACCTTCCGCATGGCCGGGCACTACGTCGGCGACGCGCAGCAGTATCGAACGAAGGAGGAGCTTGCCGCGATTCGCGAGAAATGCCCCATCGAGCGCCTGAAGCGCTACCTCATCGAGCGCGGGGCCGGCCCGCAAGAGCTCGACGCCATCGGCGAGCGCGCCAGAAGCACGGTGCTCGAGGCGGTGGAGCGGGCGCTTGCAGCTCCGCGGCCCGATGCGGCCACCGTGCTCGAATTCGTCTACCGCGCGCCGGGGCTCGCCGGGATCGCGGGCTAGCCCGTAGAGCCATGCAGCACACCTTCATCGACATTCTGCGCCGCGCGCTCGATGAGGAACTCGCGCGCGATCCTGCCGTGTACCTGTTGGGCGAGGACGTCGCGGCGGGCGGCGCGTTCGGCGTCACCCGGGGTCTCGCCCAGAAACACGGGAGCGCGCGCGTCAGAAACACGCCCATCAGCGAAGCGGCCATCACCGGGCTCGCCACGGGCGCGGCACTCTGCGGCCTCAAGCCCGTACTGGAAATCATGTTCATCGACTTCGCCACGCTGTCGATGGATTGCCTGGTGAACCAGACCGCGAAGTACCGCTACATGTCGGGCGGCCAGCTGGCGGTTCCGATGGTGGTGCGCACGCAGGCGGGCGCGGCGGGCGGAGCCGCGGCGCAGCACTCGCAGAGTCTCGAGGCCTGGTTCATCCACGTGCCGGGGCTCATCGTGGTCGCGCCTTCGACGCCCGCCGAAGCCTATGGCCTGCTGAAGAGCGCGATCCGGCTCGGCGAGCCGGTGCTGTTCATCGAGCACAAGCGGCTGTACACGATGAAGGAGGAGTTGGCGGAGGGCGCGGAATTGCCGCCGATCGGCAGGGCGCGAATCGCCAGGCCGGGCAGCGATGTCACCGTGATCGCCTACTCGGCGATGGTGCAAACCGCGCTGGACGCGGCGCGGCAACTGGCGGATGCCGGCGTCTCGGCGGAAGTCATCGACCTCCGGACGCTGCTGCCGCTCGACATGGCGACCATCGCGGCGTCCGTGTCGAAGACCCATCGCGCGCTGATTGCGCACGAGGCGGTGCGGAACGGCGGCGCGGGAGCCGAAATCGCGGCGCGCATCGGCGCCGAGCTCTTCGATGAGCTCGACGCGCCGGTACTGCGGGTCGGCTGCGGCTTTGCACCGATTCCCTTCGCACCGGAATTGGAGCGCGCTCTGCTTCCGGGAAGCGCGGACCTCGTGCGCGCCGTGCGCCAGATCATGAATCTCTCCGGTTGAAGCGCGGGAGCCGCCTAGAGTGCCCCTGGTTGCGCAGGAAATTCCGAAAGTCGGTCTCGTGATGGAAGAAGTCAGGGTCGTCCGCTGGCTGAAGCAAGTCGGCGACAGCGTGGCTGCGGGCGAGCCGCTGCTGGAAGTCGAAACCGAAAAATCGGTCGTTGAAATCGAGGCGGCCGTCAGCGGGCGGCTGGCCGAGATCCTGGTGGAGGCCGAGAGCCAGGCGACCGTCGGCGACCAGGTCGCGTGGATCGAATCCGCGGAACGACAGGGCACCGGCAGCACGGCGGCGCTGCACGCGGGGGCGCACGCGGTGGATGAGACAACGGCCGCGCGCACACCGTCGGCGTCCGCAACGGCGGCGCCCACATCCTCGGCGTCCGCCATGGGGCCGCGCGATGGAGGGCGCATCCGCAGCACCCCCGTCGCCCGCAAGCTCGCGGCCGAGCAGGGCGTCGATCTCGGCGATATCGCCGGCACCGGACCCGGCGGACGCGTTCAGCTGAACGATGTGCGGCGCGCCGTCGATGCGCAGCGCGCGCCCGAGAGTCGAGCGCAGACCCTCTCGCCGATGCGCCGCGCGTTGGCGCGCGCCATGAGCTTGAGCAACGCCACCGTGCCGCAGTTCACCGTCGGCCGCTCGGTCGAGTGGACCGTGCTGCAGGGCTTGCGCGGCGAGCTGTCCGCGCGACTGCCGGAAGGCTGGCCCAAACTATCGTTGAATGATTTCCTCCTGCAGGCGGTTGCCCGGGCGCTCATCGAGTTTCCCGATCTGAACGCCACTTTCTCGGGCGACGCGGAGTCGGCCGGTGCCTGCATCGTACCGGCGAGCGGCGCGCATATCGGATTGGTGGTTGCCGTCGACAACGGCCTGCTGGTGCCGGTGATCCACGGTGTCGAGCGCCTCGGCCTCGCTGAGATCGCGCGCCGCCGGCAGGAAGGCGTCGAGCGCGGCCTCAAAGGCCGGCTGAAGCGCGAGGAGGTGGAGGGCGCGACCTTCAGCATCTCGAATCTCGGCGCGAACGGGCCGGACCGCTTCACCGCGATCATCAACCCGCCCCAATCCGCGATACTCGCCGTCGGC
>Ga0335080_10006338_pt1 | contig 12222 bp, 17 predicted proteins | sample Lox_Sample_34_FD_206720 | JGI IMG/M metagenome (GOLD analysis project Ga0335080, IMG submission 206720) | Soil microbial communities from Loxahatchee National Wildlife Refuge, Florida, United States - Lox_Sample_3.4 | ecosystem: Environmental > Terrestrial > Soil > Wetlands | place: USA...
GTCCTCGCCGGTGTGCTCGACGTGGATCCCACCGGGGTGCGTGCCGAGCTGCTGATGGACCTCGAAGAACCCCTCGACCTCGTCCATGATGCGGTCGAAGTGCCGCGTCTTGCGACCGCTGGGCGACTCCTCGGTGTTGCCGTGCATCGGGTCGCACTGCCACACGACGCGATGCCCCGACCGGGTCACAGCCTCGACGACGGGCGGCAGGAGCTCGCGGACCACGCCGTTCCCCATCCGCGAGACGACCGTCACGCGGCCGTCGATCCGCTGCGGGTCGAGTCGCTCGACGAGCTCGACCGCCTCCGCGGGCGTGATCGCCGGGCCAAGCTTCACCGCGATCGGGTTGGCGATCAGCGCGCCGAGGGCCACATGGGCGCCATCGCGCTGGCGCGTGCGCTCCCCGATCCAAGGGAGGTGGGCCGAGAGCAGGTACAGGCGATCGTCCTCGGGTCGCAGAAGCGCGCGCTCGTAGTCGAGCACGAGCATCTCGTGACTCGCGTACAGCTGGACCGTCCGCAGCGAGCTGTCCTCGACACCGCACGCCGACATGAACCGCAGGCTGCGGTCGATCTCGGTCGCGACCCGCTCGTAGCGCTCGCCGGCGCTGGAGCGGCGCACGAAGTCCATGTTCCACTCGTGCAGGTGATGCAGATCGGCCAGGCCGGCGCTCGTGATCGCGCGGGCCAGGTTCATCGCCGCTGCCGCATTCGCGTACGCGCGGATCAGCCGGCCGGGATCGGGCCGACGCGCCTCCGGCGTCGGTTCCAGCCCGTTGACCATGTCGCCGCGGTACGACGGCAGACCGTCCACATCGGTCGCCAGGCTCCGTGGCTTGGCGTACTGGCCGGCGATTCGCCCGACCTTGACGACCGGCATCGAGGTCCCGTAGGTCAGGACCACGGCCATCTGCAACAGCGTCCGAATCGACCCGCGCAGGTGCGACTCGGTGTTGTGTACGAACGTCTCCGCGCAGTCGCCGCCCTGCAGCAGGAACGCCTCGCCGCGGGCGACCATCCCCATCCGCTCCTGGAGCCGGTCGATCTCGGCGGGTACCGCGATCGGCGGGACGCTCTCGAGTACCCAGCGGACGCGCTCGACCTCCTCAGGATCGGGCCATTCCGGCTGCTGCGCTGCCGGGCGCGCCAGCGCATCGCTCACAGCCGCCGCCAGCACCCCCGGCAGGGGCGGCGCGGGGGGCGGGGTCACGGCCACGTCCACGGTCCACGTCACCCGATGAAGGCTATGGGATCGGCCAGCGGATCCGTGCGCTAATCGTCGAGGTTCTCGACGATCTCGTTGGCGCGCGACCACTGCTCGGGCGGGACGACGAGATAGATGTCGCCGCGACCGAAGCGATCCAGCGGATCGTCGGCGACGCAACAGGCGTCGACGCCGAGCTCGCGGAGCCGATCGCGCCAGGCCACGGCGGATGCCTGCTCCTCAAACGTGCTCACGGTCTCCCAGCCCTCCAGACGCGGGTCGCCGATCGTTACCGCGGGTTCTTTGGTCCTGACGGACTTGCGGAAGCGAGGCAGTGGCACGCCGGAAGCGTACGCCCCCCCGGGCGTCAGTGGCCCGCGGTGACGGTCACGCGGAAGACCGGATGATCCGGCGCGATCCGGCGCAACTCCTCATCCGATGAATCCGGTCCGACGCCGCCGAAGAACACCCCAACCTCGAATTTCCATTTCTTCAGGTACGCCCGCAGGAGCGGTGGCTTGTCGTCGTCGGACAGCTCAACCGCACTGAACGGCTGTGCTCGCCTACCGACGCGGAGTCTCCCTTGACCGCTGACGCGTAGGTTCTTGACCCACTGCGTGTGGCCGCGCGGCGCCACCAGGTATTCGGCGTCCTGATAGCGCAGAAGGTTGACCGGGGTCTGCCGCCACTCGCCCGACTTGCGACCCTTGACCTCGAGCACGCGGGAGCCATACACGCTGACGCCCAGGCGGGTCAGTCCGGCGACGACGCGGTTGAACACGTTGGTGGTGAACCATCCGGGACGCTGGTAATCGTCCGCCATCGCGGTCATTGTGTCAGCTCCGGATCGCGATGCCTGGTCGCCGCACTACAGCGGCGGGACCTGATTGTTGACCTGAGGACCGTGGTACAGGTGGTTGTGGTCCTCGCAGGCCGCCGGGAAGAAGAACTGGACGCTGTCGCTGCGCACGCCGTTGTAGCTGGCGAACAGGGTCACACGGCCGCGGGTGCCGACCTTGCACCCCGGGTCGGTGCTGCTCTTGATGCGGACGATGATCTTCATGATGTTCCCGGGGTAACCCCACATCTGCGCGTAGTGCGAGTGGTACACGAGGTGGTGCTGCACGGTCATGATGATCAGGCGGTCAGGCTGGTTGCGGACGCGGAACACTTGGCAGAGGATCCCGGAGACGGTGTTGGCATTCAGATCGATGCCACCGTGGCCGCGGGCGTAGCTGCCGGTCGCGCCGGTGATCGGCGAGCCCGTGTTGAACCCCCACGGCGGAGTTCCGTAGACGATCGGAACCTGGGAGCAGTACTCAGTCTGGTATCCACTGGCCGACCCGGCCATGCCCATCAGCGCCAGCAACGATGCCGGCACCAGGAACGCGAGTCCGAGGCGTCGCGCGACGTGGTTCCTGCCCATCGGGTGGCGACTATAGCCGTCGAAATCGGGATCGGCCTACGTCGGTGCGCCGTTCTGTGACGGTTCTGCAAGGAACCGTGTGAAATGATCGGGTCTTGCCGCGCTCGGACCTGACGCTGATCGCAAACGTGGCGCTCGACCGGGTGAACCGCGGTCCGTGGACGTGCGGTGGCTGCCCGACGTTTGCGCCGTACGCATTCGCCCGCCTCCGGGCTCGGGGCGTGATCAACGCCGCCTGCGCGGACCAGGACCTCGCCAGGTTTTGCGCCTTGGAGACGACCGGCGGCTCGGTCTCATTCCACTTCAAGCCAGCGGCGACGACGACCCGGTTCGACCTCAACTACTCGGGCGAGTTCGGCGACACCCGCTCGATGGTTCTCCACACGATCGGTCACACGTGGTCGCCGGAGGACATCGACGGGCTCGAGATCGAGAGCGAATGGGTGCATCTCGCTCCGCTGGTGCGCAGCGATTTCCCGGTGGCGACCGTCGCGCGGCTGGCCGCCCGCGGCCACCGGGTCGGATACGACGGTCAGGGGCTCGTTCGCGTACCGCAGATCGGCGAGCTGACCGTCGATGCGCGGTACGACCCTGAGCTGCTCCGGCACCTGACCGTGCTCAAGCTGTCCGAGGACGAGACCTCCGTGGTCGCCTCCGAGCACGAGCGCGAGCGTGCTCTCCAAACGTTGTCGGACATCCCCGAACTGCTCCTCACGCACGGCTCCCGGGGCGCGGAGATTCGCGCGGGCGGCACGCTCAGTCACGTCGAGCCCGATCAGGTGGTGGCGGACGTGCAGACGACGGGCGCCGGCGACGTGTTCATGATCGCGTACCTGATCGGACGCGCGCGCGACCTCGTCCCCACCGCCGCGGCCACCGTCGGCGCCAAGGTCGCCGCCGCGATGCTCGCCGAGCGCAAAGCGGGACTCTGACCGAAACTCAGGTGGGCACGCCGTCGGACAGGTCGACGTCCCACCATTGCTTGTGCGCGAGCGAATGATCCGCGGCGAACCCGAGCGACTGCGCGGCCCCCGCCCATCGCTCCTGAACGAGTCGACACAGCGGCGCATCCACACCCGACCGTTCGGCGATGCCGGCCGCGATCGTCACGTCCTTGGTCAGCAGGCCGACCGCGAACCCGGTGGCGTAGCGGCCGGTGACGACCTCCTCGGGAAACACCACGTCGCTGCTGAAACTGCGCCCGGTCGAGTTGTTGACGATTTCGACCATGGTCGACGGAGCGAGGCCGAAACTGCGACCGAGGACGAGCGCTTCCGCGAGCGCGGTGTACTCGGCCGCGGCGCAGAAGTTGTTGAGCGCCTTCATCGCGTGGCCCGACCCGAGCGGACCGGTTCGAAAGACCCGACGCCCGATCACGCCCAGGATCGGCAGCGCGCGTTCGAGGGCCGCCTCATCGTCGGCCCCGGCCATGATCGCCAGGGTTCCGTCCGTCGCCCGCGGGACTCCACCCGACACGGGGGCGTCGACCAGCGCGACCGATCGCCTGCCGAGATCGCGACCGAGCCCGCGCGTGTCGTGAGGATCCGACGAGCTCATGTCGACGATCACCGCGCCGCTGGGAAGCGCGTCGGCGACCCCGTCGCCGAGCACCGCGTCCCGTACGGCAGGACCGTCCGGAAGCATGGTTATCACCACGCTGACGGTCGCGAACGCGGTCGACTCCCGTCCCGACGCGGCCCCGAGCTCGTCGGCGAAGCGCTGTTCGGTATCGCGATCGGCGTCGCGTATGACGAGCCGGTATCCCGCCCGCACCAGGTTGGTGGCCATCGGCCGGCCCATGCGCCCGAGGCCGACAAATCCGATTGTCATTCGCACCTCCCCGCCATCATCGTTCGTCCCCGCAGGCCGGGCTACGGTTCGGTGTGCACGACGACATCCTGCATGTGTGGCTGGCCGGCGCGGATGTCGTCCTCCAGGCGACTGGCCAGGTCATGGGCCTGCGGCAGCGTCACGTCTCCCGGCACGGCCACGCTCACGAACACGACCAGCCCGCCGGCGGCGTGGAGCAATCGCAGCTGCCGGGGCCGCTGTCCGGTCCTCGCGAGCACGAGCCGGGAGATGCGGTCGCGTTCCGCGTCGTCTGGATGCCGACGATTCTCGTCGGGACGGGCGGCGACTGGCTGTTCGAGCGGCTCCAGATGGGTCTGGACATCCTGAACGCCGCGTTCCGCCCTCAGGGCAGCCTCCACTCGCTCGGCTACTTCGTGGGCTTCGTCGATGGCGACATCGGGCGCCATCTTCAGGTGCAGCGACACGCTCACCACGCCGTCGTGCTCGTAGATGGTGATGTCGTGGGCCTCGCGCACCAGCGGTTCGGCGAGTGCGATCGCCAGCACGCGGTCGCGGAGGTCGAGTCCCTCGCGGCGGGGCTCCAGGTGCACCACGACATCGGTGTCGGGTAACGCGGTTCGCACGGCCGCCTCGACGGCATCGGCGGTGCTGTGGCTCTCCACAACCGCCTGCCCGGGTGGCACGCCGACGACGGCGTCCGCGAAGTAGCGACCCCCCGACTCACGTACTCGCAAGCGGCGCAGCTCGACCGCGTCGCCGAGGCCGCTGATGGCCGCCTCGGCCTTCTCGCGGGCGTCCGCGGGCGACGCGTCCATCAACACCCGCGCGTTCTCGTAGATCAACCGGCTCGCCGCGGCGAAGATGATGCCCGCAACCAGGATCGCGGCTATCGCGTCCCCCTGCCTGAACCCGGCGGCGACGGCGACCAGACCGCAGAGCACAGCCAGCGACCCCGCCATGTCGCCGGCGAAATGGAACGCGTTCGACCGCAGCGCCGCTGACCTGTAGACGCGAGCGGTACGAAGCGACACGCCGATCCGTGACGTGTCGACCAGCAGCGCGACCCCGATCACGGCGAACACATACCACCGAGCATCGAGCTCGTGTCCGCCCTCGGCCAGCCGGATGGCCGCTTCGACCACGATGAACACGCCACCGCCCGTCAGGATCGCGGCCTCGCCGAGCGCGCCGAGGTTCTCGGCGCGCCGGTGTCCGTATGGATGATCTCGATCGGCCGGACGGACCGCGAAGCGGATCGCGAAGAACGTCAAGACCGCGGCGACCACGTCGCCCGAAGACTCGATGCCCGCGGACACGAGACCCAGGCTGCCGGCGACGATCCCCGTGCCGAGCTTGAGCGCCACCAGCACGGCCGCCGCTCCGATCGAGATCAGCGCCGTGCGCGACTGGCCCGTGGCCGGGGCGGGCGCAGACCGCTCGCGTTCCGTGGTCGTGGTCGCCTCTGCAGGCATGCGCTGACGAGGTAGGTTAGGCGTCTGATGCCTCAATCGCGAGCTTGACAGCATCGCGAAATCACGAGCGATGCCGGCGCTCGCGAGCCCGTCGGGCCCGACGCGCGCTGTGTTCTTGCTGCGGTGGAGTGCCGGGCACCGGGACGATGCGTGAGCGCTGCGATCGCGACGGGGCAAGACCGATCGCAGGAGGAGCCTCATGGACTCAATCGGCCGGGGCCAGATCGTCGCCAACGGCAGCCAGACCAGCGGCCCGAACCACGCCTTCTTGCTGCACCGGATCGCAATTCCGTTCTACTGAGATCTAGAACGGAGCTTAGATCGAGGCTTCACGCCGGGCGCGGGCCCGGGGCCGACCGCGCCGTGGCCGCTCTGCCGGGTCAAACGGATGGATCCGGCGGAGGTAGGCGGCAAACTGGGGGACCGTAAAGTCCAGCCGCGTTCCGACCGGGTTGTAAATGAGGCCCTTGTCAATGAGGCCGGCTCGACGGACGGAGAGCTCCTTCTGGGCCATGCCCATGTGGGCCGCGATCTCGCTCGAAGCGTGCCGACCGTCGCCGAGATCGGCCATCGCTGCCATGTAGATCGCCTCCGCCTCCGTCGCCTTCTCGTAGCGATCGCGGAAGAAGCGTCGGTCGAGCTCGTCGTTCACGAGCTCTTCCGCCACGCGGGCGTCGGACATGGTGATCGTCGGGCCCCCGGCCTCGCGCCAAATAGTCTCTCCCCACTGTTGCAGGAAGTGCGGATATCCCTCCGTCTGATCGAGGATCAAGTCCAGGGCAGCTCGCTGATACCGCGCTCCCAGGCGCTCGGCCGGAACCGTCAGGGCCGCGGCGGCGGTCGCCCGCGGGAGACCTCCGATCGTGCGGAAGTCGAAAAGGCGCTCGGTGTAGGGCTTCGCCTTCTTCAGCATGAGGGGAAGCTGAGGAAGGCCCGCACCCAGTAGCAGTACGGGCGCATTCTGCTGGCTGATGCCGTGCATCGCCGCCGCCAGCAGTGCCATGCTGCCCTTGCCGAGGAACTGCAGCTCGTCGAGCAAGAACGCTGCGCCGCACCCGGGCTGCGACACGGCACCCCCGACCTCCGCCAGGAGCTCGACAATGTCTGCCTCCGGGTCGCCTGAGTCGGCGACTCCCTTCACCGCCGTCACATCGATCTTGAACCTCCACACTCCGCGCTCGTCCATCGCGAAGGTGAAAGCACTCAGCACGCCGAGGGCGCGCTCCACCCGGCTATCCGTGCGCTTCCCGAAGCTGAGCCGGCGCAGAGCACGGTGACACAAGCGTGCCATCAGCAGCGGCAGCTCGTCGTCCTCATTGCACTCCACCACCCCTGAGCTGATCCAACCCTGCTCGCGCGCCATCACGTCGGCTTCGTTGAGCAGCACGGTCTTGCCGACTCCCCGCAGCCCGTCGAGGATGAAGCTGCGCGCGAACTGGCCGGCTCCAAGGCGCTCGAAGGCCACCCGGAAGTCATCGAGCTCCGCGTCCCGGCCGGCGAGAAGCGGCGGCCGCGCTCCAGCCCCAGGTGTGTATGGATTCGCGTGCTGATCCATGTCTAAGCGTTTCTAAAACGGTTTTTAGATCATCTCAGACAAGCCGGCGGCAACCGATTGCCCAGTCGATGTGTTCGAATCGACGCCAGACGATCTTTCGTTCGCGTACCACGCGGGTGCCGCTCGGGCGAGAGAGCGACAGCGGGCGGTGCCTGCTCACCGAACCATCGGCGGTTAGCAGCAGCGTCCAACGGGCGTACTCGATCGTCGCTGCTGGTTCGCAGCAGCGAAGCCGCGTTCTCGCGAGACCGCTCCTCGTCGTCTGACGCAGGAGCGCGACCAGCCCGTCCAGGCTGCTCGGAACGTTCGGGATCGCGACAGCGTGGTCGCGTTCCCGCTCGCGCCCGGATCAGCCCCGCCGCGGATGACGGCGATTGATCAGGCGTCGCTCGTGGCTTCGATCTTGATTAGGAAGGTGGTCCGAGGACCAGCGGGCGAGGAGGTACTTGGCATGCGGGGTTCCAGACAAGAGCAGCAGCGAACTGCGTGGCCGGTCGTTCGCGGCGACGTGCTGGGCCTGCCACGGAGGCCAGGCGAATACAGCAACGCGGCGGCGGTGGAAGCGGTGAACCTGCGGCGTGCAGTCGCCGGAACGGCACCTGCCGGGACGGTGCTCCGTGGCAGATCGCAGAACGGTCTCTGCCTGCGTTCGCCGTACCGTTCCGAACGTCGCTCGCAACGCCTCTAGACTGCCGGGGACGCAGCGACGACGATGTGCGACGTCCATCGTCAACCCCCCCATTCCCGGCCGGGGAGCCGCGTCTTGATCTCCTGGAGCAGCCGAGCGTTGGCATCGGGATCGCCAAACGAGGCGTGACACCGTTCCCGAACGACACCGAGCAGGCCGAGCGGAGGCGTCACCTGGACGACCCGAAAGTTCTCGCCCCGGACGATGCCGGCGTCAAGCCGCCACCCGAGGCTCTCGTAAAAGGCGTTCGCCCGGTCGACATCGCCTCCGGTCGCCCGGCGCCACCGTGCCCCTCGGCATACGCTCGAGCCGGTGGCTACGGCACGTTCGCCTCGTGCAGCGCGTCCGCCGCGTCGTGGCTGAGGAAGTACTTGTCAACGATCGCGAGAAATCCCCACTTTCGATCACGGAAATTCCCCACCCTGTGTCGGCATGGTTCGGTCGGCGAGCTGGTGCACGTTCGCGCGTTGGGCTTGCTTTGCGGTCCAGCCGGCTGCGGTGAGCGCGTCGGTTAGCTGTTGAGCGATCTCGCCGACGTCGACCGCGAGTTGGCGGCGTTGCTCGGCGGCGTCCTGGTAGGCGCAGAGCGCGCGGTTGATCTGTCAGTGAAGGTCCGGCAGGCGGAGCGTGTCGAGCGTCGTTGGGTCAGCGAGCTGCTGGTTGGCGTTGTCGAGGCGGTGGCGGGCGACGTTGAGGGCTTTGACGATCTCGACGTCGCGATCGAACAGGGTGGAGAGCTGGGCGGCGAGCGAGGGTGCGGGTGCGGGCACGGCGCGGTCGCGGGCGGCCGGCGCGGGCGACACGGCGGTGTTCATGTCTGGCGCTCTGGGTCGGCGGCGACGGCGTCATGTAGTTGCTTGAGGCGGGCGCGGTGGCCGCGCATGCGGTAGCTGTCTCGGTCGATTTGCAATACGGTCGCGTGGTGCAGGAGCCGGTCGAGGATCGCGGCGGCGACGGTGGTGTCTTCGAAGATCTCGCCCCATTGCGCGATCCCCCGGTTGGTGGTCAGGATCACGGAGCCGTGCTGGTAGCGGCGTGAGATCACCTGGAAGAGGTGGCTGGCGGCCTCGCTGGGCATCGGCAGATAGCCGAGTTCGTCGATCACAAGGGCGGCTGGTCCGTTCCAGAACCGCATCGTGGTCTGCCAGCGTCCTTCGATCGCGGCGCGGGTGGTGCGCGCGACGAGGTCGGCGGCGGTGGTGTAGTAGACGCGGTAGCCGGCGTGCACGGCCTTGAGACCGAGTGCCGTCGCGAGCATCGTCTTCCCCGTGCCGGGCGAGTAGGCGTCGCACTACTCATTGTGTTGAGTCGTTGCCGGAGCGGGTGCGGCTGGTGGCCGCGCCGGACCGGCTTCGCGGGGTCGACCTGGAGGTGTTGGGTTGGACGAGCGATGATGATTCGGGCGAGATCGCGCTGTTGTGCCGGCTGGTGGACGGCAGCGCGGGTGAGATTCCGGCGCGGTGGACGGATCTGCCGGTGCGGGTCGAGCCGCAGGCCGCACTCGGCGGGGTAGGCTCGCCGGTGGCGTGGCGGTTGTTGCTGGCGCGTGGTGAGCGGATCGCGGAGCAGCGCGGCGACGGGGCACGGGGAGCGCGGTCATGACCGGCAGCTGGTGGTGGGGGGAGCTGAGCGCGTTGGACGCGCGGGCGCTGCGCGCGACCGACGCGCTGGATCAGCGTTCGCCAGAGAAGATCGGCGAGCTGGCGGGTCGCGCGGCGGACGTGGCACTGTCGGCGCTGCGCCGGCTGCGCGCGTGTTACCTGGTTGAGGATGACGGTCGCCGCCCGCGACGGTGGCTTCGCACCCACTTCGGAGACGTCGCGCTGGAGCACACGCCGTGAGCGAGCGCCTGGCGAGCGACACGTCGCGCGAGACGTCGCAGCGGGCCGGGTGGCGTCCGGCCCGGCGGGCAGGGTGCCGCCAAAACGGAGGAGACGATGTCCGGACAGCTCGCGCTGGTGATCGAAACCGAGACGGTGTTGTCGGCAGCAGTGTGGGAGACGCTGCCGCCCGAGCGCCAGCTGCAGGTCGCGCTGCGGCTCGCGCGGCTGCTGGCTCGGCTGATGGGGGCCGCGCGCGATGAGTGACCTGGACAAGATCACCGAGCAGCACCGGTGTCTGCGCGCGATCGTGTACGTCAGGCAGTCCTCGCCCGGCCAGGTGCAGAACAACCGCGAGTCGCGCGCGCTGCAGTACGCGCTCAGGGACCGAGCGATCGAGCTCGGCTGGAGGGCGGAGCAGGTCGCGGTCGTGGATGAGGATCTGGCTCGTTCGGGCTCCACCAGCGACGGGCGGTTGGGGTTCAAGGACCTGGTCGCGGAGGTCGGGCTCGGTCGCGTCGGGCTGATCCTGGGCAGAGAGGTCTCCAGGCTGGCGAGAAACAACGCGGACTGGTATCAGCTGCTTGACCTGTGCACGTTGACCGGGACGCTGGTCGCCGACGCCGACGGGATCTACTGTCCGGGGAACTTCAACGACCGGCTCGTGCTGGGGTTATCTGTATCTGATTTTCGCCCGTCTTTGACGTCGTCAACGAGCGTCTGAGGGCCGCTTTGTGCTCGTTGGCGACGCGTTATCTGGTCGCGTCCGATGACGTCGTTAGCGTCTTCCGGGATAGGTCAGGGACGATCGAAAGGGCGGTGGCGAGTGCGGGTTCAGGCCGTGGATTTGGCCGGCGGGGGGCGGACGTGGACGGTGCTGGGCGACGACCACGCGGTGATCGCCCCGGTCGAGGAGTTCCTGGAGCATCGCCGGGTGTTGGGCTCGTCGCCGAACACGGTGCGCTCATATGCCAAGGGCCTTCAGCTGTGGTGGGCTTTCCTGGCGCGCGAGGGCGTCGGTTGGGAGGATCCGGGCGTCGGGACGTTGCGGGCGTTTGTGACCTGGCTGCGCACCGGGCTGGGTCCGGCGGTCGCGCCGATTGCCCGCGGGGCCGAGGCTTCAGCGGGGCCGGCGGAGGCGACGGTCCAGTCGCGGCTGGCCGCGGTGGTGTCGTTTTATCGCTTCCAGCACGATGTGCACGGGCATGCCGCGGCGCTGGCGCGCGCGTCGACGCGCTCGGTCAGGCGGGGGCGCTACCGGCCGATGCTTGCGCACCTGGACGCTCGCTGCGACAGGCTCGGGAGCCCGCTTCGGTTGCGCTCGGCTGCGCCGGGTCTGCCGCCGGTGCTGACGCCGTCACAGGTGCAGGCGATCCTGGCGGCGTGCGCGGGGTGTGACCCGCGGGCCGGCGAGTGGCGCGGGTCGCTGCGCGACCGGTTGTTGTTTGAGACGCTGGCGGAGACCGGCGTGCGCTTGGGCGAGGCGCTGTGCCTGACGCACGCCGATTGGCACGTCGGGCGCGGGCAGACGCCGTTTATCGAGGTCGTGCCGCGCCGGCACCCGCACGCGCAGCGCACCAAGGGCGGGCGCCCGCGCCGGATCTATGTGTCGGACTCGCTCGAGCGCCTGTACTCGGACTACGTGTGGCTGCTGGCCGATCTGGCTGATGCAGCGGGACGGGCGCTGGAGGACGGCTGGTTCGTGTTCGTGAACCTTCAGCGCGAGCCGCGCTTCTCGGCGATGCGTGTGGAGAGCGTGTATGCGACGGTGAGGCGTCTGCGCCGCCGGCTCGGCGCCACGGTCCCGGACGACTTCACGCCGCACTGGTTTCGTCACACGCACGCGACCGCGCTGTTGTTGGCCGGGGTGCCCGAGCACGTGGTGATGCGGCGGCTGGGTCACGCCGACATCCAGACGACGATCGACCTGTACGGCTGGGTGACCGAGGACGCCGAGTTGCAGGCGGTCGCCGGCTGGCGAGGGTTCTGCGAGGGCTGGAGGGTGAGCGATGGATGATCGGCGTCACCTGTCGCGGGCGCCAGGCGGCGTTTTGTCCGGAGCGGCCGCGCTGATCGAGCAGCTTCCGGCCGCGTTTGCGATCTCGGCTGCGGTGATCGACTTCGACGATCCACCGTGGTCGGAGGTGATTCATCGGTACTCGTGGCGCCGGGCGCCGCGGATCTCGCTGGAGGGGCTGCCCGAGCCGATGCGCTGGGAGCTTTTGTGGTGGCTGTAGCACGTTCAT
>Ga0335080_10006340_pt1 | contig 12220 bp, 8 predicted proteins | sample Lox_Sample_34_FD_206720 | JGI IMG/M metagenome (GOLD analysis project Ga0335080, IMG submission 206720) | Soil microbial communities from Loxahatchee National Wildlife Refuge, Florida, United States - Lox_Sample_3.4 | ecosystem: Environmental > Terrestrial > Soil > Wetlands | place: USA: Florida...
GTCGGCCGGGTTCGCGCCTTCTATGGCAACTTTGGCATGTTCGTTCGAGCGTTGGCTTACATCTTTGCCAATGGGCCGGACGGCTTGCGGCAGACCACGGAAGACGCCGTGCTCAACGCCAATTACATCCGCAAAGGACTCGAGGGGGCGTACGATCTCCCGTACACCACGCCCAGCATGCATGAGGTCGTTTTCAGCGATAAGCTGCAGGCCAAGCAGGGCGTGCGCACGATGGATATTGCCAAAAGGCTCATCGATTATGGTTTCCATCCCTACACCACGGCATTTCCCCTGATCGTGCCCGGTGCCCTGATGATCGAACCAAGCGAGAGCGAACCGAAAGAGGAGCTGGACCTGTTCATCGAAGCCATGGTCTCGATCGCCGAGGAGGTGGAGGAAGATCCGCAAATGGTCTTGTCTGCTCCCCACACCACCCGGGTGTCGAGACTCGACGAGGTGGCGGCCGCCCGGAATCCGGTGTTGCGCTGGAAACCGCAAGGTTGAGTCGTGCTCTTGCCTGCCAACTAATCTCTAAACTTCTTCTCCAATCTGGCGCGACTAGGTTGTGATCGGCACGCGCGGGCCGCGGAATGGTACCCTAACGTTCCGAATGAGACCCGCGAAACCAATCTGTATAGCCATCGACAGCGGCGGCACCTTCACCGACTGCATCTGGGTGGACCGGGGACGGGTTTCCGTGCTCAAAGTGTTTTCCACCCCGGACGATCCTTCTCGCGCGATTGCGGCCGCGCTAGACACCATGGGTGTGGTTGGCCCCTTGGTGCTGCTTCACGGCACCACGGTCGGCACCAACACGTTGCTCGAGCGCAAGGGCGGGCGCGTGGCCCTGGTCACAACCGAGGGATTTGAAGATGTGATCGAAATCGGGCGGCAGGCCCGAGCCAAGCTCTACGATTTCTTCTTTGACCGGGTTGAGCCTCTGGTCCCCCGCGAACGGCGCTTTGGAGTCGACGAACGAACCACCGCCGAGGGAGAGATTCTGCGCAAACCATCGAAGTCCGGGCTGGCGCGACTCGGCCAGAAGCTGCGCCAGAGCCGTCCCGAGGCGATTGCCATTTCGTTGTTGTTTTCCTTCGCCAATTCCGAGAACGAAAGACGCATCGCCAGGGCGCTCGAAGGCCTGGCGGTGCCTCTTTCCCTCTCCCACCGCATTTTGCCCGAGTTTCGCGAATATGAGAGAACCAGCACCGTCGTGGTCAACGCTTATCTGCAGCCCGTGATGGACAAGTACCTTGAGAATCTTGCGAGTCGCCTCGAGCGACGCGCCGCACGGTTCGCCGGTAGGCCAGGCCGATCCGGGCAGGGCGGGCTGACCGCGCGCAATCCGCGCCGAAGCAGCCGAGCGCCCCGGCTGTTCCTGATGCAATCGAGCGGAGGCATTACGGCGGTTGACTCTGCGGTTCGCCAGCCGGTGAGAACCGTGCTGTCGGGGCCGGCGGGAGGCGTTGTCGGGGCAGCCGCCATGGCGAAATTCAGCGGATACGATCGCATCATCAGCTTCGACATGGGGGGAACTTCGACCGACGTGGCTCTAGTGGATCGCGAAGCCAGGCCGAGCAGCCAATGGGAGATCGCCGGGCTGCCCGTCGGCGTGCCGATGCTCGACATCCACACCGTCGGCGCCGGTGGAGGCTCAATCGCCCGCTTTGACGCTGCCGGCGCGCTGCGCGTGGGCCCGGAATCGGCGGGCGCGGATCCTGGCCCGATTTGTTATGGACGAGGCACACAACCGACGGTCACCGATGCCCACTTGATCCTGGGACGATTGCGAGCGGACCGCTTTCTGGGCGGGGGATTCACTCCAGACCTAGAACGTACCCGCAGGATTCTCGGGGAATGGCTGAAGCGAAGCGGATCGAAGCTCTCCCTCGCGCAAGTCGCCAGCGGAATCATCCGCGTGGTGAACGCAACCATGGAGAAGGCTATACGTGTAGTGTCGATCGAACGTGGCCATGATCCCCGGGAATTCGCGCTGGTAGCCTTCGGCGGGGCCGGAGGCCTGCATGCTTGCGATCTGGCCGAAGCCTTGGGAATTCCGCGAGTGATGGTGCCTGTCTTTCCCGGTGCCCTTTCCGCCTTCGGCATTTTGGTGAGCGACGTGGTGAAGGATTATTCGAAGACGGTGCTCTGGCGGACCTCCGACAGCCTTCCCTTCACGCGTTTGGATCACGAATTCGCGCGGCTCGATTCGCTGGCGCAGCAGGATTTTCGCCGGGAAGGCTGGCAAGGAAGAATTGGGAACCTGCGCAGTGTCGATGTTCGCTACCGAGGCCAAGGATACGAGCTGAGCGTCCCCTATAGCCGCGGACTGCTCGCAGCCTTCCAGAGCGAGCATAAGCGGCGCTACGGTTACAGTTATCCCCAACGAGAAATTGAAATCGTAACCCTGCGCTTGCGGGCGCGCATCCGATCTTCGCACACCCCGCTGTCCGGCCGGCGGGGGTTCGGCCCGGCCGCCGCCACGGTTCAGACCCGGTCTTCGGCGCATCCTCCTCAGCGGGTTCCGACTCTGCTAGGCAACAAGAGAATACTGACGACGGTCTATGATCGTGACGCTCTCCGGCCGGGGGAGCGGCGGAAGGGTCCTGCCATTGTCACCGAATACAGCGCGACTACCCTGGTCCCGGTGGGCAGACGGTTTTGGCTCGACCGTCGGGGCAATCTGATCATCGAGGTCCGGCCTCCCCGCCGGTCCTAAGGCAATTGTTTCAGCCAGGTTACAATGGCAGCAGGAATTCCACCCTGCGGCTACAATACCCATGTGAAACCAAGCATCTTTGTGGTAGAAGACGACCCGGACATTTCCCGCCTCGTGCGGCATCACCTCGAGGTGGCGGGATTCGGAGTGAAACTGTTCGCCACGGCGCACACGGTGATCGCAGAAGCGGAGAAACAGCGGCCGGGTTTGTTTGTTCTCGACATCATGGTACCGGGCAAAGATGGGCTGGAGCTATGCCGGCAAATCCGCCAGATGCCCTTGCTGGTTTCGATCCCGGTGATTTTCTTGACTGCCAAGAGCGGGGAAGCCGACCGTATTCTGGGCCTCGAACTCGGGGCGGATGATTACATCGCCAAGCCCTTCAGCCCGCGGGAACTGGTAGCCCGCGTCAAAGCGGTATTGCGGCGTTTCGAACGTCCGCTCTCGCAATCGCCCATCCGGGTAGGAGAAATCGAAGTTGACCCCGGAGCGATGACGCTTACCGTGCGCGGCCAGAGAGTCACCACCACGGCAACCGAGTTTCGCCTGCTGGATCATTTTGCTCGCCACCTCGGCCGGGTTTTTACCCGAGACCAACTTCTCGATTCGGTGTGGCGGGACACGGCCTATGTGACCCCGCGCTCCGTCGATGTGTACGTTCGCCGGATCAGGGAAAAAATCGAGCCGGATCCGGAGAACCCGCGCTATTTGAAGACCGTGCGCGGAGCCGGTTACCGCTTCGAGGCTCTGAAGTGAAGGAGCGGATTTTCTTCAAGCTGCTGGGCGTTTTCCTGCCTCTGACTTTGATCTCTGCCGGCCTGGCGGTCTTTCTGCTCCGCAAAGGATGGGCGGCGGGGAATGCTGTCGTCGCCAGTTCGGCGCTGGTGCTGCTGGCGGCGATCGTGATTTCATCCCTGGCGGCGCTCTCGATCACTCGCAGCTTCACTCACATTCTTCAAACTGCCGAACGGCTTTCGACGGGCGATTTGACGGCGCGAAGTGCCGAAGAGGTGGGCGGCGAAATCGGGGAATTGGCCGCTGCCCTGGACCGCATGGCGGTTCGCTTGGCACAGGACTTCGCGGCTTTGCATACCAGCCGCCGGCAGCTGGAAACCCTGCTCAACAGCATGGAGGATGCGGTCATTGCTATTTCTCCGGATAACCGTCTGCAATGGACCAACCAAAGAATGGATAGTTTGGTTCGCACCCGCTTCCGCGCTCCGGTGGTCGAAACCGTTCGCGACCCGGACTTTCTTCGGGCCATCCGCGGCGCCAACGAATTGCGCCGGGTGCTCACTGCCCGGGCCACCTCCATCGTCCCCGGGCGGACCTTTGAAGTGACCGCCGCACCCATGCCAGAAGGCGGGGCGGTGGCGGTTCTCCGCGACCTCACCGAAACCGAGCGCATGGAGAAAACTCGGCGCGACTTCATCGCTAATGTCTCGCATGAGCTGCGAACCCCGCTGACCTCGATCCAGGGCTATGCCGAGACCTTGCTCGACGGTTCGTCAGAAAATCATGCTCGCGAATTCCTGGAAATCATTCGCAAGAATGCCAGCCGGATGTCGCGCCTGACCGAAGATCTGCTGACTCTGGCCCGAGTGGAATCGGGCGAGCAGCGCTTTGACATTCAGCCGGTACCGCCGGCGGAGCTTTTGCGCGACGCGGTCGAGAGTTTTCAAGAGGTGGCCCGGGCGCATGGCATGGAGCTGTTGGTAGAGGATTTTTCCCAGGGCGAGGTAAGTGCCGACCGCGAGGCCATCCATCAGGTCTTCTCGAATCTCTTGGATAACGCCATTAAGTATGCGGCTTCTAGTCGGCGCCTGGTCTTAGGTGCGCGGCCCGTTGACCGAGGTTTGGAGTTCTATGTTCGGGACTTCGGTCCGGGCATCTCGTCGGAGCATTTGCCCCGGCTCTTCGAGCGCTTCTACCGGGTCGATAAAGCCCGGTCGCGCGAGTCCGGCGGCACGGGCCTGGGGCTTGCCATCGCGAAACACATTGTCTTGGCCCACGGGGGCAGCATCCGAGCCGAAAGCGAGTTGAACCATGGTTCCGTGTTCTTGTTCAGTTTGCCCTTGACCACCAAGCTCGAACGGGCGGTGTCGTGAGCCGATGCGCCAGGACCAACCCTAGAATGTCCCATCCCAAGAGATAACTTCAGTCCCGGATCAGGGCTTCGGGTGTGGTGCTGCGTAGGGGTTACAGCACGGTTTCTGCGCCGGAGCGAATTCCATGAACTCGACGCGCGTGGCGTCCGGATCGTAGATGTCGACCGCCCACTTGCCGTCGCGACCGATCTCCGGCTCGTCGGTCTTCGTCAGCCCGCGGGCATGGATCTTTTCGAGGGCAGCCTTGGCGCTAGCCACACCCAGCGAGAAGTGATTTTGCACCCCGAGCTCTTGATGGTCTGCAGTCGATGGAATATTGAGCATGTATTCGATCCAGTCGCTGCCATCGGGAACTTGGATTTCTTCCCAATCCGTATCTCCCTCTTTAAACCCGCCGCTCCAGTACATCCGGAAACCCAGCAGGTCCCGATAGAAACGGTCTTCCACGCGGCTATCGTGGACCACAAAGCCGGCATGAAACAGGCGCGTGCTCAATTGATCGGGTGCCGGCTTGAAATCCGCTCGGGATCGAGTTTCGACGAAGGCAATGGGGTGACCCTCAGGGTCGAGCAGCTCGAAATGCGGCATACCCTCGGTATCCCCCGAGATCGCGCCCACCGCAACGCCGTGGGCCATGAGATAACGGCGCATGGCGCCGATATCGTCCGTGCTAAACGCAACCTCGGCAAGAAAATTGGGGTGGGGGGGAGTCGCCGCCGCCGTGATTTCGACTTGCTGTTGATCATTGATCACAAAACAGGATTGTGCGATCTTGGGGCACCCAGCGGTGACTGCGGCAAGCCCCAGGATTTTGCCGTAAAACTGCTGGGAGTGATCTAAGTTGGTGGAATAGAGGCGCACATGCGCGATTCCGGTGATCTTAGGGCGTATGGGCTGGTCGTTGGCGTTGGCTGGAAGCCAACCCAAAATTACCGCAAGAAAGAGAATCACCAAATTCAGGACCTTTCTTAGAAGCACTTGGATTGTACCTCTCGTCCACCTATCTCTATGTTATCCATCTTCTTAATTAATTTTATTCGGGCTCAGCTCTGGCTGTCGGAGGGGGTTTGAAAATCGGGTTTGCTGCTTTTTCCTGGAAAAAGGACTAAACTTTCAGGGCTGAAAACTTCCGCCGCGATTCCTCTTCCCCGGCGGACCGATTCCGCCACCTGGAAGTTTCGGAACGGAGTGAAACCGTATTGCGGTGAAGGAGGATTCCATGAAGCCCGTTGTGCTCGTTGTTGTGTTACTGCTCACCGGTTTGCCGCAGATTGTTCAAGCCAGAACCCGCACCATCCATGCCACCCAGACAGCGAACTGCAATCGGCATCCGGCGACAGTTGCGGTCCAGGGGCCGGCCAGTGTCACCTGCGTCAACTCGACTCAGTCCCTTCAAAAGCCGGGTAATCCACCCGCTTCTTGCTACGTAACCGGGCCAGGGGTGGCGCAACAGGTTCCGAATGGTGGCAATGTCGAAGTCAGCGGAGCAGGTAACGTAACATTGTCCTGCCAAGGAAGTGGGTCGCTCGCTTGTTCAGCCCGGATCGAAGATTAACCGAGAATCCCAGGCCTCCTGATTCAGCCACGGAAGCGACTGTAACCGTGGAAGATACCTTGCAGAGTTGACATGGCAGACGAGCGTGGCTACCCTGGGTAGCCAAAGCGCTTCCCTCTGGGGCATGAGCGTGGGGCAGGGTCCTACACATGAGATCACGCAGCTGTTACAGGGCTGGCGGAGTGGGGACCGCGCAGCCTTAGACGCCCTGCTGCCGGTGGTGCACAAGGAACTGGAGCGTCTCGCCCATTTCCAGCTGCGTCAGGAACGTTCCGGCCACACTCTACAAAGCGCAGCCTTGGTGAACGAGGCTTATCTGCGGCTGGTAGGTCTAAACCCTCCGCAATGGGAAAGCCGCACCCATTTCTTTGCCATTGCCGCGCAACTCATGCGTCAGATTTTGGTCGACTACGCTCGCCGCCACCGGGCCGGAAAGCGCGGCGGCGGGGCGGCGGCACTGCCGCTCGAGGAGGCCTCCCTGTTGATGGGGGGCAAAGACAAAGATATCGACATCGTGGCCTTGGACGACGCTCTGAAGGAGCTGGCTAAAGTCGATGCGCGCAAAGCGCAGGTGGTAGAGCTGCGTTTCTTTGGGGGCTTAAGCTTTAGCGAAACGGCCGAGGTGCTCAAGGTATCCGCGGTCACGGTATCGCGCGACTGGAGCACGGCCCGGGCCTGGCTGCACCGCGAGCTCGGTCGTGGGCGTGGTGATGGATGCTGAACGCTGGAAACGCGTAGATGATCTGCTGCAGTCGGTACTCGAAGTGCCCGACGATCAGCAGGAGGAATTTCTCCGTCAGGCCTGCGCCGGCGACGCCCTACTCCGACAGGAAGTCCAGTCTCTGCTGAGCTCTCACCGAAAGTTGGGCGAGTTTCTGCAATCGCCTGCGCTGCCGGTGCTCCCATCCCAGCTCATCTCGACGGTGTCTCGCGCTACGCGGACCGAGGGGAACGACGACCCACGGCTCGGCCAAACGATGTCGCACTACCGGGTGCTGCGCCGATTGGGCCGTGGCGGCATGGGCATGGTTTACGAAGCCGAGGATCTCCGTTTGGGGCGCCATGTTGCGCTCAAGCTGCTGCTCGATTCCGAATCCGGCAGCACCAAAGCTTTATTGCGCTTTCAACAAGAAGCGCGGGCGATCTCTACCTTGAATCATCCCCATATCTGCACCCTCTATGAAGTGGAAGAGCACGAGGGCAAACCGGTCATCGTGATGGAGTTGCTCGAAGGCGAGACGCTGAAGCAGCGGCTGAGGGCGGGCCGCGTGCCCCTACGCCAGCTGTTGCAGTGGGGCACGGAGGTGGCCGATGCGCTCGAAGCAGCCCATGCGGCCGGACTCCTGCATCGAGACATCAAGCCGGCGAACATTTTCATCAGCCAACGAGGTTCGGCCAAAGTGCTCGATTTCGGTCTCGCTAAGCTGAGTCCGAGTAAGGGCGCAGGATCCTCTCCGGTCGACGAAGAATCGCTGACCAGCATGGGAGTGATTCCTGGTACCACGGCGTACATGTCGCCCGAGCAGGTGCGGGGCGAGAGCTTGGACGGGCGGACGGATATTTTTTCCTTCGGCGTGGTGCTGTACGAGATGGCCACGGGAAACCAACCTTTTGCCGAAAAGAACATCGCCCTGACGCTGGACGCGGTTCTGCATCGGCAGCCGCCTGCTCCTCGGGAGATCTACCCGGAGTTGCCTCCGGAGTTGCAACGGATCATCGCCAAGGCGCTCGAAAAAGGACGCGAGCAGCGTTACCCGTCGGCGGCCGCCTTACGCACCGACTTGCAGCAGCTTTGGCACGACACCGACAGCGGAGCAGTGCGCGCCTACCCTTCGAATCAAGCGGTACCTGCACCTAGCCCGGCGGTTTTTGCGGTTGGCCGCCGGCGGACATGGGCCATCGCTGGCGCCCTGTTGGTGCTCTTGGCAGTTGGCCTGGGAATCTTCGTCACGCGTACGCGTCACCCTGGTGCCCAACCCCCTGGGGAGAGGGCGACGGTACAGCCTCGCCGTTCGGTTGCCGTACTGGGCTTTCGAAATCTCTCGGGTAACCCGGAACAGGAGTGGGTCTCTACCGCACTTTCTGAAATTTTGAGCACGGAGCTAGCCTCCGGCGATAAGTTGCGGGTCGTTGCCGGAGAGAACGTCGCCCACATGAAATCGGACCTTTCTTTGCCTGCCACCGACAGCTACGCGCCTGAAACGCTGTCGAAGATTCGCGGCAACTTGGGCGCCGACGCCGTGGTCGTTGGTTCTTACCTGGCGCTGGAGAAGGATTCCCATAGCCCCCTTCACATCGACGTCCGTGTACAGGACGCGAGCGGCGGCGAAACTATTGCCGCCATTTCCGAAAGCGGTACCGAGGCAGAACTGGCTGAATTGGTTTCGCGTGCCAGTTCCACGTTGCGGGCTAAGCTCGGTGTGGGCGTCATCTCTGAAGATGAGGCGCAACGCGTCGGTTCCTCCCTGCCTTCGAATCCGGAAGCAGTCCGTTTCTACTCCGAGGGGCTGGCCAAGTTGCGCGCCTTTGATGCCAAGGCGGCGAGCGAGCTGCTAGAGAAGGCCGTGGCTCTTGATCCCAACCACGCGCTTTCGCATTCCTACCTGGCTGAGAGCCTCAGCTCCTTGGGTTATGAGGAGAAAGCGAAGGCGGAAGCCAGTAAGGCCGTCGAGCTCTCGCACAACCTGCCGCGGCGTGACCAATTGCTGGTCGAGGGTCGCTATCGCGAAATGCAACATGACTATCCGGCAGCCATCGAAGTCTACCGCACGTTGTGGAACTTCTTTCCGGATGATGTCGACAACGGGTTGCGCCTCGCTTCTACCCAGGTGCAAGCCGGTCAGAGCAAGGATGCTCTGGCCACCGTAGCGCAATTGCGCAAGCTTCCTGGCCCCGCGAACCGAGATCCGCGCATCGATCTCGCCGAGGCGGATGCGAATGAGGCGCTCGGCAATTTCAAGAGTGCGCAAGCCGAGGCTTCGGCGGCTGCCGACCTGGCATCGCGTCAGGGGAAACGCTTGCTGATGGCGACAGCGAAGCGTTCAGAGGCTTGGGAATGGGACCGCCTAGGTGAGTTCGATAAAGCCGCAGCTGAATATGCCGAGGTTCAGGATTTGTTCCTGAAAAGCGGCAATCCGCGTGCAGCTGCCCGCGCGTTGAACGGAACCGCTAGCGTGCTTTATGACAAAGGAGATTACGCAGGCGCACTAAACTCATATCAGCAGGCCCTGGCCATTGCACGTCAGATCGGGGCCCAAGACTTGATCGCGACCTTTTCCCACAATATTGGCAACGTCTTCTATGAGCGCGGCAAACTGGAGGAAGCCCGGCGTTACGACCTCGAAGCCCTCACCATTCACCGCGCGTTGGGCCAAAAAGCCGTAGCCGACGATTTGGGCAACCTAGCGACTGTTCTGGATGAGAGCGGCGACTTAACGGGTGCGGTTCACATGCAGGAACAGGCGTTAGCGGCTTTCCGACAAACGGGCGATCGCGGAGGTGAGGCTGCGTCGCTCACCAATCTGGGAGATGTTCTTCTCGAACAGGGCCAATTGTTGGCAGCGAAGGCGCGATTTGAAGAGGGCATGGCTATTGACCAACAAATCGGTTATCGACGAGGGCGGGGCTTCGCCTTATGGGGTATCTCCGAAGCTCTTATGGCCCAGGATCGCTTGACGGAAGCGCGCGCGAAAACCGAAGAAGCGATCGCGCTCCGGAAAGAACTTGGGGATACGAGCAATCTTGCCGCTAGCCAGTTACAGCTCGCCCAGATTTTGCTCGAGCAGGGAAATGCCTCCGAGGCCGCGAGGGCCGCGCAGGATGCGGCGGCGGAATTCGAAAAGGAGAGCGCTCCGGACTTGGGCTGTTCGGCCCAGGCCATGTTGAGTCAGGCTTTGCTCGCGCAGGCTAAGGTTCAGGAGGCGAAGGCCGCGGCAACGCGCGCGACAGATTTGTGTCGCCAAAGCTCCGATCGAGCCGCTCAATTTGAGGCGCAGTTCGCCCTCGCCGCGGTTCAAAGCCGAACCGGGAATTTCAACGATGCTTTCAAGCTGCTCGAAGGGGTGCGCACGGAAGCCAGCCGATACGGCTATATCGGTTATGTGCTGGAATCTCGCCTTCGGCTTGGGGAACTAGAACTGGCTTCGGGCAAGCAAAGCGCGGGCCGTGTCCGCCTTGCGCAGCTCGAATCCGACGCCCGGGCGCACGGCTTTGGGCTAATCGCCCGCAAATCAGCCCAAGATCTCGGGTCGCGGTAACCCGCTTCTTCGACAGGGAAGGTATGTCCGCCGTCTCGTCCGAAGCCGAAGCCCCAAACAGCGGCGGCTGGCGTCCCCCAGGCGGGAAACAAGTCCGCACCTCATCTTGTCAGGTTTTCGGCGTGCGACATAGAACCTCTAAGGCCGCGTCAACTGCAGCAGTAACAGGCACTTAGGCCTCATTCCTCTAAACCCGAAAAATATTTCTCGGACGAATGATCTGATCGGCTGTGTTTTTGCGCTGATTACAGACAGAAGCACAGAAGGATTGGCTACACGAGGAGATAGGCGATGAAAAAATCTATGAATCCAAGCGCTCTGGTGGCTCTCAGGTTGGCTTCCACCGCGCACCTGTCAAAAGTCATGCTCGCGGTCTGGTTTTCGATTATGGCATCGACGTTCGGAGCCCAGAAGATGAGCGCCGCCACCGTTACCTACATCGTAGGAACCTGCAAGAGTGGTACCCAGTTCTCAACCATTCAGTCCGCCCTCGATGGCTCTCCGGCTCCCGATACCGTCGAAGTCTGCCCCGGGCAATACCCCGAGCAGATCACAATTACCAAGCCGGTCACTCTCGAAGGCATTTCGGAGGGCAATGCAGCCCAAGCGCGAATCGTAACTCCAGCCGGCGGACTGACGCTAAACGCGGACGTTTACACCGGGGATAGCGTACCCGATCCCGCAGCGGTTCAGATTTACGTCAAGAACGTGAGCGGCACCGTAAATCTGACCAACCTGCAGGTGAACGGGATAGCCAACGGGCTAAGCGGAAGCGGGGTTTTTGTTATCGGAGTGCTCTACCAGCAGACCTCGGGCACGATCAATCACGTGATCACCTCTGACCAGAACGGGCAAGACACCGTTGGTTGGGGAATTTTTCTGGAAGGCGGCGGTTCGAAGCCCTCGGTCACGGTGGAAAACTCGAGCTTGCACGATTTTTCTCAAGGCGGCATCTGGACCATCGGCACGACAGCGGCCCCGAATCTCACCGCGATCATCAAAAACAATGTCATTTCCTCTGCCTCCCAAAGCACGTACAACCTCGTGGTTGAAGAGGGTAGCAACGCCACGGTTACCGGAAATGTCGTGAGCGGCGGGCTCGACGGAATCTTTATTGTTGCGCCTGAGGGATCCGTTACGGGCAACACGGTCTTCGGCAGCGATTATGGAATCGTATTAAGTGTAGATGGCGTAATGGTGAAATCCAATAATATTTACGGCACTGTATTTGCCGGTATAGATGTGGATGCGGCCAGCCTCAAAGTCTCGGCCGTCGAGAACAACACGATCAAGACCGTAACCAATCCCAACCTAGGGGGAGGGACGGGAATCGAGCTCAACTGCCACAACATAAGTTCCAACCAGGTGCACTCGAACACGTTGATGGATTCGAATTATGGATATGGGGACGCGCCTGCCGGATTCGCCGGGAGCAACACCTATCTGGGCGTGCTGGCCAAGGTTGACTTGACCTCTTGCGCTAGCGGCAATGTTTCGAAATCGAGCGCCGCGGCGCGCCGCTTGCTGCCGCCGCAAGCACGCGAGCAATGATGGCCGATCGCCGAAGGGGCGCGGTGCAACC
>Ga0335080_10006344_pt1 | contig 12217 bp, 15 predicted proteins | sample Lox_Sample_34_FD_206720 | JGI IMG/M metagenome (GOLD analysis project Ga0335080, IMG submission 206720) | Soil microbial communities from Loxahatchee National Wildlife Refuge, Florida, United States - Lox_Sample_3.4 | ecosystem: Environmental > Terrestrial > Soil > Wetlands | place: USA...
CGGTTACTCCACCACCGCGATCGGCGCGGCGCTGTGCCTCGGCTTTGCCATGCCGGACAACTTCCGCTTTCCCTACGCCGCGGTCGGCTTCTCGGATTTCTGGCGGCGCTGGCACATCACGTTGTCGTCGTGGCTGCGCGACTACCTCTACATTCCGCTTGGCGGCAACCGGCACGGTCCGAGCCGCACCTACCTGGCGCTGATGGGGACGATGCTGCTCGGCGGACTGTGGCACGGCGCCAACTGGACGTTCGTCGCCTGGGGTGGACTGCACGGCCTTTATCTGGCCGCCGAGCGATTCCTGCGTGCGCGCTTCGCGAACTACCGTCCGGGGCCGCTCGTGTTAGTCGTGCTCGGTCTGCTGACCTACGTGCTGGTGAATCTCACCTGGGTTTTTTTCCGCGCGAAGACCTTCGGCAAGGCCTGGGATGTGCTGCGCGGCATGCTCGGATTCAACGGCGAGGCGAAGCCGATCCTCACGATGTTCTCGCTCGTCACCGTGGCCGTGATCGTCGGCGGCATCGTGTGCGTGCACTGGTACATGCGCGGCCGCACGCTCGAATCGGTGGTTGCGCGGACGCCGGCGGCGGTCGTGTCGATGGTGTGGGCGCTGATGGCGTTCGCGATCGTGATTGCACAGGGTTCCGGCAATGCGTTCATCTATTTCCAGTTCTGATCCGCGACGTGGCACCTACGCGCGCGAAACGGCGGCAGACCGTCCGGGGGTCGCGCAACCCGTTCCGGTGCGGCCGGTGCCGGCACAGCCGTGGGGGCGCATTCTCATCGGTTCCGTCGCGCTGTTCGCGCTGCTGACGGGGTTGTGGGAGTGGCACTGGCGCGATTTCGGCGTGACGCCGGGTATCCGCAACAGCGACGGGCTCTGGGCGATACAGCGGCGGCGCATCGACGCCGGCGAGGGGGATGCGACGGTGATCGCCGCATCGTCCCGTCTGTTCTTCGATCTGCAACTGGACGTCTGGGAACAGCTCGACGCCAAGCGGCCGATCCAGCTGGCCTGGGAAGGAACGACGCCGGTGCCGTTCCTGGAGGATCTCGCCGCCGACCCGAAGTTCACCGGGCGGGTGCTCGTCGGCGTCGCGCCGGAGCTGTACTTCAGCGGCTGGGGCCTGCACAAAAAAGCGATCAAGTATGCGCATGACGAATCGCCGTCGCAACGCATCGGCCAGTGGCTGTCGATGCGCTTCGTCGAGCCGTATCTCGCCTTCTACGATCCCGACTTTGCGCTCGCCGCGGTGATCAAGCGCCTGCCCTGGCCCGACCGTCCGGGACGGCCCTCGCGCCTCGACGTGCGCAAGCTGTCGGTCACCGAGGCGGACCGCAACACGCACCTGTGGAGCAAGGTCGAAACCGATCCCGCCTACCGCGCGCTCGCGCGCCGGATCTGGCAGCAGGACTTCGTGCCGTCGCCGGACGATCCGCCGCCGGCCGAGCTGGAGAAGATGCGCAACGAGCAGATCGAGCGCTCGGTGAAGGCGGTGGCGACGCTGCGTGCCCGCGGCGTCAAGGTGCTGTTCGTGCGCGAGCCGAGCACGGGTCCGTATCTGGAGTTCGACAACCGGCTGTTTCCGCGCGCGACGTCGTGGGACGTGCTGCTGGCGAAATCCGGCGCACCGGGCATTCACTTCGAGGACTATCCCGAATTGCAGGGACTCGAACTTCCCGAGTGGTCGCATCTTGCCTACGCCGATGCGCGCAAGTTCACTGCGGCGCTGCATGCGATCGTGGTGAGGGATTTCTGGCCGCCGCCGGCGGCGCGCTGAGTTTCGTCAGTGCTTCAGGAAGCGCTGCGTGTATTCCGGCTTCTGTTCACGCGCGAGGAGCTCGCGCAGGCCTTCGGCCGGCGTGATTTCCTCGCGCAGGACGCGTTGAACGCCGCTGGCGATGGGAAGATCGAGCGCGTACCGGCGGGCGAGCCGCATGATGGTGTCGGCGGTCTCGACACTTTCCACGACCTGGCCGATCTCCGCGACGGCCTGCGTGAGCGGCACGCCGCGACCCAGCGCCATGCCCAGGCGCCGGTTGCGCGACAGGTCGCCCGTGCAGGTGAGCACGAGATCGCCGAGGCCGGCGAGGCCCATCAGCGTTTCCGCGCGCGCGCCGATCGCCGCGCCGAGGCGCAGCATCTCATTCAATCCGCGCGTGATCAGGCCGGCACGCGCGTTGAGCCCGAGCTGCATGCCGTCGGCGACACCGGTTGCCACCGCCAGAACATTTTTCATCGCGCCACCGAGTTCGGCGCCGATCACGTCGTCGCCGGTGTAGGCGCGGAACGTCGTCGTGTGCAGCAGATCGGCCACGCGCTGGGCGAACGCGGCGGTCAGCGAATGCACCGTAACCGCCGTCGGCAGCCCTTGCGCGACTTCCCGGGCAAATGAAGGTCCGGTGACGATCGCGGCCGGAGCGCGCGGCAGGCGTTCGGCGACCAGTTCATGCAGGAAGCGGCCGGAGCCCGGATCGAAACCCTTCGTCGCCCACGCGATGCCCGCCCCGGCGGGGAAGTGTTGCACCACGCGGGCGAGCAGCTCGGCAAACGCATGGCTTGGCGTAACGATCAGGACCACCTCGGCGCCGCGCAGTGCGGTGGCAAGATCGGCCGTGAGCGTGAGACTCGGCGGCAGCTCGAGATCGGGCAGGTAGCGCGCGTTGCGGTGTGTCGCCTGCATCGCCGCGACAGCCGCCGGATCGCGGCCCCACAGCGTGGTGGGGACGCCGTTGCGTGCGAGCACCGCCGCGAGCGCGGTGCCCCAAGAGCCCGCACCGAGCACGGTGACGGCAGGTCGGCGGGTCATCGTCCCGAGCTGCAATCGCGGTCAGCACTCACCGCGCGGTGGCCGAAGGCGTCAGGCGTTTGCCGGAGTGCCTTCCGCGCGCCGGCGCAGCTGTTCGGCGTACAGGGCTTCGAAGTTGATCGGCTGCATCAGGAACGGGGGGAAGCCGCCGCTCTGGATCATGTCCGACACGGCCTGGCGCACGTAAGGGAACAGCACGTTCGGGCAGTACGTCGAGAGCACCGCTTCGCGGTTCGGATTGTCGAAGCCCTGCAGGCCGAACACACCGGCCTGCTGCACCTCGGCCAGATAGGCGGTCTTCTCGGCCAGCTTGCAGGTGACGGTCACGGTGAGCACGACCTCGTAGACGTTGTCGGCGAGGGTGCCGACCTGTTGCGAGAGGTTCAGCTGGATCTGGGGCTGGCCCTGCTCCTGAAAGATGTGCGGCGCGCTCGGCACCTCGAACGAGGCGTCCTTGATGTAGACCTTCTGCAACGACAGTTGCGGACCCGCGGCGGTGGCGCCGTTCGCTTGGGTTTCGTCAGCCATGAAACTGCTCCAGATATCGAATTTGAGGGCAAGACCGCTGATTATCCCACGGCGGGCAGCGCGGCGCTATTTGTTGCGCGTGGTGGGCAGATCGGCCTGGCGCCAGGCCGCGAGGCCGCCACCGAGCCAGTAGACGTGCTTGAAGCCGGCCTTGACCAGACGCGCCGCAGCCTGGGCAGAGGTCGCGCCGGTCTTGCAGTAGACCGCAACGGGCAGTTCTCTGGCCTTGGCCAGATCCTTGTTTTCCGGATCGAACTGGCTCATCGGCACGTAACGTGCGCCCGGCAGGTGCCCGCTTTCGTAGTCCTGCAGGCTGGAGACATCCACGAGCAGCGGATTTTCGCGGTTTATCAGCAGCGTCAGACCTCCCGGCGTCAATTCGCGATAGCCGCGGAACAGGCGCGCCACTTCGTTGCCGACCAGGGTCAGGACGAGGACGACGAAGAGCATCACGAGCAGGGTGTGATGCGAGAAGAACTCGGGCACGCGTTGCAGGAACTCGGACATGGGCGGGCGCAGCGGAAAAGGGCGCGGATTATCCGACACCGCGGCGGCGCGCGCAAAGTGGGCGCAAAGCTCAGCGGCGGGTAATGTCCGGCAGGCCTGACACGTTGTGCCAGTGCTTGCTGTGCTCGTCGTAGCGCCAGACCTGGCGATCGACGAAGGTTCTTTCCGCCTGGGTGTTGTTGTTCACCACGCTGATCTGCACCGTCTGCGTCACTTCGTGCGGCCCCGCCGCCACTGCCGGCTGTTCGTTGTATCCCGTCACGCGCACCTGCCGATAGCGTTCGAGATCCAATTCGGTCACGGGGTGGTCCTTCAGCGTCTGCGGGTCGATGTATTTCAGACCGTCCTCGAAGCTGCCCCAGCGGATCGCGTTGGCGTACGCGATCAGGGTGACCTGCAGTTCCTGCTGCTCCGACTGCGCGGCAATCGTGCCGCACCCGCTGCACAGCGCAGCGATCACAATCACGATGAGAAAGCGCATGGATGTCACCCCCGGCGGTGCTGGAGCTGGATTCTGCCGCAAATCGATCCGTGATTCACTGCGCAACGATGGCAACGAAACGTGCCGTGAGCGTGCAGGCGTCGCTGCCGGTCGCCAGCGGCACGCGGCAGCGCACGCCGATGCGGGCGCGCCCGCGCGTCGCGAGGGCGGCGCTGAAGGAAGACCACGATTCACCGTCGCCGAGGCGCGCCTCCGCGGTGAAATCGCCCCAGACCGGCGCCAGGTAGCGAACCTCGCTGTCCTGGACGAACACGTCGCAGGAACGCCCCTCGCTGCGCAGCCGCAGCACCAGCAGTCCCCAGCCGGCGAGGGTCAGCAGTCCGACCAGGCTGCCACCGAAGGCGCAGCCCTTGTCGTTGATGTTGGGGGCGAGCGGGGCGGCGAGCACGAGTCGATCGCCGTCATAGTCCTGCACGCGCAACTGCATCGCGCGCGTGAGCGGGATGGCGGCGAGCACGGAGCGCTCGAATTCGGTTGCGGTGCTGTCGCTGGCGGCGGTGGACATGACACGGCAGTGTGCGGGTGCGCCGCTGCGCGTTCAAGCCGGCCGGTGGAGTACGATGCACGGGCATGGCGGCAGAGTCCTCAAGACAGGCCGGGCGCCTGGTGTTTGCCGCGGGCCCGTTGAGCGGAGCGACCATCGTCGTGACGCGGCCCGCGGCGACGGCGCAGGCGCTGCGCCGGCGCGCTCTCTCTCTCGGCGGCACGGTCGTCAGTCTCCCCGGAGTCATCCTGCGCCGCGCCCCGGCCGCGGCCGCGACGGCGCTGCGTGCCGCGCAAGACGCCGATGTCGTGATTTTCGTCAGTCCGGCCGCGGTGCGTTTCGCATTTGCGCTGCGTCGCAACCTGCGCTTTGCGCGACACGCATCGGTTTGCGCGATCGGCCTGGCCACGCGCCGCGCGCTGTTGCTGCGCGGCGTCCGCCAGGTGGCGGCGCCGGCGGCAGACCACCAGGACAGCGAAGGCCTGCTGGCCCTGCCGCCACTGCGCGGCGTGCGCGGCAAGCGTGTCGTCATCATCGGCGCGCCCGGCGGCCGCGAACTGCTGGCGCAGGCGCTGCGCTCGCGCCGGGCGCGGGTCGACGAGATCCACGTCTACGAACGCCTGCCGCCGCGGTTCGGGCGTGGCCGACTGGCCGGGCTGGAACGGGCCGCCGCACCGTTGCTGACCCTGATTTCCAGTGCCGAGGTGCTGGGCAATCTGCGCGAGCGCCTGCCGCTGCCGCTGTATGCGCGTCTCGCTGCGGGAGATGTCATCGTGAGCAGCGCGCGGCTGGCCGAGCTGGCGCGCAGCAGCCTGTTCGGGCGGGTTCACGTCGCCGCTTCTCCCGCTCCCGGCGACCTGCTGCGTGCCGCCATCGCCGCGCTCGCGCAGCATCGTCTATGAAAGGACACGGACAGGCCATGCACACATTCGACGGAGCTTTTCGCTAGCATTGCGCCATGGATGAGAGCAGCGCGACAGTCCCCATGGTGCGGCCTGATGAGAAGGCATCGGCCGGCAGGGGCTTGCTCAGGGTCATCCTCGTGCTGGCCGTGGTCGGTGGGGTTGCGTTCATCCTGTGGTGGACCACGCTGGGGTCGGGGACGCAGGCACGCGCGGCCGCCGAAGCGCAGCGTCTGGGCGCGCGCATCGACGCCCTCGAGCATGGTCTTGCGCAGTTGCGAGGCAGCGCCGACACGCTGCGCTCGCGCCTCGATGACGGCGACAAGGTCGATCAATCCGTGCGCCAACAGCTGCTCGGCATGAGCGAGCGTACGCGTCTGCTCGAAAGCGCGCTCGCCAATCTGTCGGACAAGCGCCTGTCCGGACACGACACCCTCGGGCTCGATGAGGCCGAACTGCTGCTCACCATCGGTGGCGAGCGCTTCGTGCTCTTCCACGACGCGGCCGCCGCGATTGCCGCGTACCGCCTCGCCGACACCGCGCTCGGCGAAGTCCAGGACTCCGCATTCGCCGCAGTGCGCCAGGGCATCGCCGCCGAAATTGCCGCGCTCGCCGCGCTGCAATCGGCAGACTCCGCAGCGCTGACCTCCCGGCTCGGCCAACTGGCGGTGCAGGTGGCGCAACTGCCGACCGGCAAGGCCCCGGTGCCGGCGCCGGCGCCGGCGAACGAATCACGCTTGGCACGCGTGTTCGCGCTGTTCGTCCAGGTGCACCACGACGATGCCGCCGCAGCGCCGGAACTGGCGCGCGGCGCCACGCTGGCACGCGAACTGATCCTGGTGGACCTGCACCGCGCGCAGGCCGCGGCGCTCGCCCGCGACGCGACAGCCTATCGCGACGCCATGATCGCGGCACGCGCACAGCTGGTTGCAGCGTTCGATGCGCAGTCGCCCGAGGCCAGCGCCGCCCTGGCGCGTTTCGACGAACTCGCGGGCGTCGAACTCGAACCCGCGACGCCGCCGGTCATGGGCACCGCGCTGCGCGAACTGCGTACGCTGCGTGCGAACCATGCGTTGCACGCCGCGGCTGCGGACGGTGCACGGCCGGAAGGTGCGCAGAAATGAAGATGTGGACAATGGTTTTCGTCCTGCTGGCCGTGGCGTGCGCCGCCGCGCTGGGCTGGCAGGAACTCGCGCTCGATCCCGGCTACGTGCTGGTGCGCCTGGGCGGCACGCGCATCGAAACGACGCTCTGGTTTGCCATCGCGGCACTGCTGCTGCTGTGGGGACTGCTCAGCGTCGTGTGGCGCCTGCTGCGCTGGCCGCTGCGCGCGTGGTCGCACCGCGCCCAGCGGCGCGGACGTGAACGCATTGCGGCGGGACTGACGGCGCTGGCGGAAGGACGCTACGCGAGGGCACTGCGCGAGCTGGAACGCGCCTCGCACCAGACCGGGCTGCGCGTGCCGGCGCTCCTCGCCGCGGCTCGCGCGGCGCATGAACGCGGCGAGACCGAACGCGCCGACCGCGCCCTCGACGAGGCGGCAGCGAGCGCGCCGGCGGCGGCACTCGCATTGCGCGGACGGCTTCTGCTCGAGCTCGGCAAGGCGGACGCGGCGTTGCCGCTGCTCAAGTCCGCGGTGCGTGCGGAACGCGGCGGTGACGCCTCCTCGCCCGGCGCGGCACGCCTGCTCGCCGAGGCGGCGCTGGCGGTCGGTGATCACGCGGCGGCGCTCGACGCGCTCGACGTCGTCGGTCGTGACCGGCAGCTCGCGGAGGATGCGTTCGCCGCGTTGCAGACACGCGTGCTGGCGGCGGCGCTGGCCGGCGCACCCGCGGCGGAGAACCTGAATGCACTGTGGTCGAGTCTCAGCCGCTCGCAGCGCGCGGTTCCCGAAGTCGTCGTGGCTTATGCGCGCCGCGCGGCCGGACTGGGCCTCACGTTGGCTGCTCTCGACGAAATCGAGAGTTCCCTGCGCCGCGGCTGGTCGGAAACGGCGATCCGTGCCTATGGTGAACTCGGCGAGGCGGAGGTCGATACGCGTCTGCGCCGCGCGGAAGGCTGGCTCGCGGCACAACCGAACAGCGCCGGTCTGCTGCTCTGCCTGGGCCGGCTGTGCAATCAGAGCAAGGTGTGGGGCAAGGCGCGCGAATATCTGGAGCGCGGACTCGCGATCGCGCCGTCGGCAGCGCTGTGGGAAGCGCTGGGAGAATGCTGCACGGGTCAGGAGCGCGCGGCAGATGCGGCGTGTTGCTTCCGCAACGCCCTCCGCGCCGCGCGCGGCGAACCGACCGAGGCGCTCGCCGACGCGGTCCGCGGTCCGCTCAACACCCGCGCCAGCGCAGTCGAGGAGCGCAGCGAGCACGGCGTGCCGCGGCTCCCCGCGTCAGCCTCGCCGCGACGCGGGTGACTCTTAACGCGGAATCAGCTCGACCGAATCGACGCGCCCGTTGAGCAGGTGCAGGACGTGCAGGAAGTTCCCGCCGAGATCGTAGATCCAGTCTTCGCGATAGTTCTCGACCTGGCGATAGACGCCGGGTCCCGCCGGCCACGTCTGCAGGATCGGCTGCGCGTTGCGCGAAAGCGGCAAGCCGCAGTAGGCGACGAGTTCTCCGCTGCTGATGCCGGTCGTCATCTTCGTCTCGCCGCACGAGTCGCCGATTTCATCCACGCCGCGGGTCAGGGTTTCTTCGTGCACCAGACGGCCGTCGCGGAACAGCAGCCGCACCAGGAGGCGGTTCGAACCGAAGTTGTAGAACCACGCCGTGTAGACGACCTGTTGCACGATCTCGACCGGCGATCCCGAACCGGCGACCACGTACTGATAGTGATCCTCGATCCAGTAGGGTTCACCGCAGCGGTCGCGCACCTGGATATCGTAGTCGCCGTTGCCGACGAGGCGGGTGCCACAACGTAATGCGTGCGCTGCGGGCGCGGCTGCGAGCAGGATGAGCAGACACAGGACGGACTGGCACAGTCGGGTGTTCATGCGTCGTGAATTCCGGCGCGGGCCCCCAGCACCTTGGCCAGCACGTCCGGCGCGTAGTCGAACGAATCATAGTACAGCCGATCGTCGCGCAATCCTGCCTGAACGAAGCTGCGGCGGCCGGCATCGATGAGTGCCGGCGGGCCGCTCATGTACACGTCGACGCCCGACAGGTCCGCGCAATCCTCGAGCACGGCCTCGTGCACGAGGCCGGCGCGCATGCCGGCGCCCGCTGCCGCCTCCGAGATGACCGGGACGAAGCGCAGATTCCCCGAGGCAGCCCAGCGCTCCGGCAGCGCCCGCAGGTAGAGGTCCTGTGGGGTCCTGGCGCCCCAGTAAAGCGTCATTTCCCGCCGCGTTCCGAGCTGCAGGAAGTGCTCGATCATCGCCTTGATGGGCGCGAACCCGGTGCCGCCGGCGACGAACAGGATCGGCTGCTCCGAATCCTCGCGCGGCACGAACGTGCCGAGCGGTCCTTCGACGCGCAGCACCGCGCCGGCCTCGAGCGCGGTGAACACGCGATGCGTGAAGTCGCCGCCGGCGACGTGACGGACGTGCAGTTCGATTTCCGCGCCGGTGTGTGGCGCGTTCGCGATCGAGAACGCACGGCGCCTGCCGCCGGCGAGCAGGACATCGAGATATTGCCCGGCGAGCCGCGCGAAGCGTTCTGCCTTCGGTGGCACGAGCATCAGACGCATCACGTCCGGCGCCAGCAGCGTCTTTTCCCGGAGCCTGAGCGGCATCACGCGGCGCGGGATGTCCGCGACCGAGGCGACTTCACGCGCGCCGATGACGAGATCAGTGAGCGGCGAAGCCTGGCACAGCAGCACCTGATGATGCGCGACTTCGGCCGCATTCAATGCACTGGGCGGATTGCGCGGATAGTGGCAGCGACCCGAGATGAGCGTGGCCTTGCAGCTGCCGCACACGCCGGACAGGCAGCTGTAGGGCAGGGCCAGTCCGGCGCGTCGCGCGGCATCGAGCACACTCTCGCCGGGAGCGACTTCGAAGCGCTTGCCGCTGCCCTCGAGGGTCACTGAATGGGTCATCTGGCGATTGTCGCCCATGTTGCTATAGTCCCGCGAGCCGCGGCCAACGGAGGTGTGTCATGCCCTTGTGGAAACAGGACACCGATCTCACGCGGATCAACGCGATGTTCCGCGGCACCCTGGGCGAGGTGCTCGGCATCCGCGTGACCGAGATCGGTGACGATTTCGTGCGCGGCACGCTGCCGGTGGAGGCGCGCACGCACCAGCCGTACGGTCTCCTCCACGGCGGGGCATCGGTGGCGCTTGCCGAAACGCTCGGCAGTCTCGCCGGCATGCTGACGCTCGATCCCGGCGTCGAAGCGGCGGTCGGGCTCGACATCAACGCGAACCACGTGCGCGGCGTGAGGACCGGCGTCGTCGCCGGCACCGCGCGGCCGCTGCATCTGGGACGCAGCACGCAGGTCTGGGAGATCCGCATCGAGGACGAGCGGCACAAGCTCGTCTGCATCGCGCGCCTGACGCTGGCGGTGATTCCACGCCAGGCCGTGGCGTGAGCGCGGCGACGCCGTACGCGACGCTCAGTCCACAAAGCGTGCTTGCCGCCGTGGAGTCGGCGGGAATACGCACGGACGGCCGTCTGCTCGCGCTCAACAGTTTCGAGAACCGCGTCTATCAGGTCGGCGTCGAGGACTCGCCGCCGTTGATCGCCAAGTTCTACCGCGCTGCGCGCTGGAGCGATGCGGCGATTCGCGAAGAGCACGCTTTCGCGCGCGAACTTGCCGATGCCGAGCTGCCGGTCGTGGCGCCACTGCCGTTCGGCAATTCCACTCTGCTGCACTTCGAAACGTTTCGCTTCGCCCTGTATCCGCGCCAGGGCGGGCGCGCACCGGAACTGGAATCGGCGGAGAACCTCGCCTGGGTCGGGCGCCTGCTCGCGCGCCTGCACGGCGTCGGTTCGCGCGCGCTTTCAGGCACGCGGCGCCATCGACCGCGCCACGTTCATCGCGGCACCGTCACGTGCGGTGCTCGCATCACGTCTGCTGCCGGCTGAACTGCGCGACAAGTACGCGCGCATCGTCGGCGATCTGGATCGCGTCATCGCCGAGCACTGGCGCGCCGCCGCAGACATCGCCTCGATCCGGCTGCACGGTGACTGCCATGCCGGCAACGTGTTGTGGACGGATTCCGGTCCGCACTTCGTGGATCTGGATGACGCGCGCATGGGCCCGGCAGTGCAGGATCTGTGGATGCTGGCGCCGTCCGCGCGTTCGCTCGAGGCCCTGCTCGAAGGCTACGCGGAGTTCCGCGACTTCGACCGGCGTGAACTCGGGCTGGTCGAACCGCTGCGCGCGATGCGCCAGGTGCACTACGCCGGCTGGATCGCGCAGCGCTGGGACGACCCCGCGTTTCCACGAGCGTTTCCGTTCGTGACCGAGCCGCGCTGGTGGGCGCAGCACGTCGAGGACCTGCGCGAGGCGGTCGAAAGCCTGCGCTGAACGGGCACAGCCCGAGCCGGCTTGCTGCGTTGCAGCGAGGGCGGCCGCTGGCTACCATCGCCACGTCATGAGCACCACGATCGAGCCCGTGAGAGTTGCAGGCCACGGCCGGCGGCGTCCGCTGCGCTATGCGGCGCGCGTGCCGCTGCTGCTCGTGCATGCGCTGATCGCCGTTCCGCTGGCGCTGGCGGTGTTCAATCCCCTGGCCCGCCGTTTGCGGCTGGGCGGCGAGCGCCTCGATCATCGCATGACGCGTTGGTGGTCGGGGCGGATCGTGCGCATCTTCGGCTTCCGCGTGCGCTGCGTGGGCGAGCCGCTGCCAGGCGCGGTCATGTTCGTCGCCAACCACGTCTCGTGGCTCGACATCGAGCTGCTGCACAGCCAGCGCATCATGAGCTTCGTCGCCAAGGCCGAGATTGCGCGCTGGCCCCTGATCGGCTGGCTGGCGACGCGCGCCGGCACCATCTACCACCGCCGCGGCAGCGCGCACTCGCTCGGTGCGGTGATGGATCGGGTGGTCGCGCGTCTGAAGGACGGCATGGCGGTCGGCATCTTCCCCGAGGGCGGAACCGGACCCGGCGACCGGGTGAAGACGTTTCATGCGCGCATCTTCCAGGTGGCGGCCGATGCCCAGGTGCCGATCCAGCCGGTCGCGCTTTGCTACGGCGACGGCAACTGCATGGACCTGCGCGTGCCGTTCGCCCCCGGCGAGAACTTCTTCGCCAATTTCATGCGCCTGCTCGGCGGGCCTTCACTCGAGGCGAGCGTGCATTTTCTCGAGCCGGTGAGCCTCCACCCCGACGGCCGCCGCCAGACGGCCGAGGCGGCGCGCGCGCGCATCGCGCAGGCGCTCGACCTGCCGGCCACATGACCTCGCGCGGCGACTTCCGGCCGCGCGGCTGGCTGCGCAACCCGCACGTGCAGTCGGTGCTTGCCTCGAGCGGCATGCGCCGATTCCTCTTCCGGCGTCGCCGCGCCGCGCTGGAGGGCGGCTCCACCGAGCACATCCTGGATTG
>Ga0335080_10006345_pt1 | contig 12215 bp, 11 predicted proteins | sample Lox_Sample_34_FD_206720 | JGI IMG/M metagenome (GOLD analysis project Ga0335080, IMG submission 206720) | Soil microbial communities from Loxahatchee National Wildlife Refuge, Florida, United States - Lox_Sample_3.4 | ecosystem: Environmental > Terrestrial > Soil > Wetlands | place: USA...
GCGCGGCCGCATCCGCTCGAGCGCGGGGCTCGACATCGGGCCCGCCGAGTACGACGAGCACTTCCGCGAGGAGCACGTCGAGCGGTCGACGGCGCTCCACTCGCGCACGAGCGACGGCGGCGTCTATCTCTGCGGCCCGCTCGCGCGCTACACGCTGAACCACGACGCGCTCTCGCCGCTCGCGCGCGAGGCGGCGCGCGAGGCCGGGCTCGGCACGACCTGCCGCGACCCCTTCCGCAGCATCCTCGTCCGCGGCGTCGAGCTCGTGTACGCGTGCGACGAGGCGCTGCGGCTGATCGAGGCGTACGAGGAGCCGGACGCACCCGCCGTCGAGGTCGCGCCGGTCGCCGGCACCGGCTACGGCGCGAGCGAGGCGCCGCGCGGGCTCCTCTACCACCGCTACCGGCTCGACGGCGAGGGCACGATCCTCGACGCGAAGATCGTCCCGCCGACCTCGCAGAACCAGGACGCGATCGAGGCCGACCTGCGCGACGTCGTCTCGCGCCACACGCATCTCGAGGACGACGGGCTGCGCCACCTCTGCGAGCAGACGATCCGCAACTACGACCCGTGCATCTCGTGCGCGACGCACTTCCTCACGCTCGAGGTCGAGCGCCGATGAGCGGCCGTCGCGTCGTCGTCGGCGTCGGCAACCCGTACCGCGGGGACGACGGCGCCGGGCTCGCGGTCGCGGAGCTGCTGCGCGGGCGGCTGCCGGACGGGGTCGAGCTCACCGAGTGCGCGGACGAGCCGACGAGGCTCCTCGACGCGTGGGACGGCGCGGACGCGGCGCTCGTCGTCGACGCGGTCGCCTCGGGCGGCGAGCCCGGGACGGTGCACCGGTTCGACGCGAGCGCGGAGCCGATCCCGGCGCGCGCCTTCCGCTCGTCGACGCATGCGTTCGGGATCGCCGAGGCGATCGAGCTCTCGCGCGCGCTCGGGACGCTGCCGCCACGGATCGTGGTCTACGGGATCGAGGGAGCCGCCTTCACGGCGGGCGAGGGGCTGACGGCGCCGGTCGAGGCCGCCGTCGGCCGCGCCGCCGAGGCGGTCCTCGACGACATTCGAGACGAGGAGGAACCGTGCACGAGCAAGCCCTGATGGTCGACGTGATGCGGAAGATCGAGGAGGTCGCGCGCGAGGGCGGCGCCACCCGCGTGACGAGGGTCGACGTGCGGCTCGGCGCGCTGTCGCACTTCACGCCGGAGCATTTCCGCGACCACTTCGAGGACGCCTCGCGCGGGACGATCGCCGAAGGCGCGAGCGTCGACGCGGTCGTCGACGAGGACATCGCGTCGCCGCGCGCCCGCGACGTCGTCCTCGAGAGCCTGGAGGTGGAGTCCTGATGTGCGTCGGGTCGATTGCGCTCCTCGAGGAGAGATGGGACGACGGCGGCGCGCCGGTCGGGCGCCTCTCCGACGGCTGCGTCGTGTCGCTGTCGTTCGTGCCGGACGCCGAGCCCGGCGCGCAGCTCCTCCTCCATCTCGGGATTCCGGTCGAGGTGCTCGCACCCGAGGCCGCGCGCGACGCGCTCGAGCTCCGGGAGAGTGGACGATGAGCGTCCGGGCGACCGGCATCGCGCTCGCGTTCGTCACGGCGCTCGTCAGCGGCGTCTCGATCTACGTCAACGGGCGCGCCGTGAAGCACTTCGGCGACGCGACGGTGTACACGACGGCGAAGAACGCCGTCGCGGGCGTGCTCCTCGTCGCGCTCGCGCTCGCGCTCGCCGCCCGCCGGCCGCGCGAGGCCGCCGGGCCGCCGCTCGGGCGGCGGCGCTGGGTCGCGCTCTTCGCGGTCGCGGTGATCGGCGGCAGCGTGCCCTTCGTCCTCTTCTTCGAAGGGCTCGCGCGTGCCGAGGCGACGCAGGCCGCGTTCATCCAGAAGACGCTCGTCGTCTGGGTCGCGCTCCTCGCGGTGCCGCTCCTCGGCGAGCGCATCCGCGGGCCGCACGTGCTCGCGATCGCGCTCCTCGTCGCGGGACAGGCATGGCTCGCGGGCCATCTCGGCCACGTCGCGTTCGGCGTGGGCGAGGCGATGATCCTCGCGGCGACGCTCCTCTGGTCGGTCGAGGTCATCCTCGTGAAGAAGCTGCTCGGGCCGGCGCTGTCGCCGTCGACCCTCGCCGCGGCGCGGATGGGGCTCGGCACCGGCCTCCTCCTCGCGTGGCTCGCCGTCACCGGGAAGTTCGGCGAGCTCACCGGGCTCACCGCCGAGCAGTGGCGCTGGGTGCTGCTGACCGGCCTCTTGCTGACGGCGTACGTCGCGACGTGGTACGCGGCGCTCGCGCGCGCGCAGGCGGTCGACGTGACGGCGGTGCTCGTCTTCGGCGCGGTCGTCACCGCGGTGCTCGCGGGCGCGGTCGACGGCGCGACGCTCAACGCCGTCGGCACGATCCTGCTCGTCGCCGGCACGGCGGTCGCGGTGTGGGCCGGCCTCCGCAGCCCGCGCGCGAAGGAGGCGCCTGCGTGACCGAGCCCGCGGGGCCGCTCCTCTTCGCGCGCTACGCGTACCCACCGAACGCACTCGGCCTCTGCGGCGCGGACGAGCCGCGCACGCTGCTCCAGTACGGCGACGCGCACGAGTCGGACGGCGGGCTCGCCGAGCTCGCGCGCACGTTCGAGGGAGCGTGGCCGTACCTCGTGCTCATCGCCGACTCGAACGGGATCGCGGACCCGCTCGACCATCGCGTCGTCGAGGCGTACTGGGTCGGGAACGGCCTGCTCGACCAGGTGCGCCCGGACGCCCTCGCCCGTCACGTCGACGACCGCTTCCACGGCCGCCTCGGCCGCGCGCTCGAGACCGTCGCCGGCGCGGCGAGCGCGGGCGCGGTGCCGCACCACTGCTTCCACGTGTTCGCCGTCTACCCGTGGCTCGGGCTGCTCCGCTCGGGCTCGGTGGACGAGCCGCTCCGCGTGCTCGACCAGTGCCGGATCACGCCCGCCGTCGTCCTCGGCGACCGGGACGGCGACGAGGTCGACGTCCGCCTGCGCCCGCTCGTCTGGGACGGCGGCCGGCTCGCGCTCGGCGCGCCGGCCGTTCGCACCGTCCGCTGGCGCGACGACGGGCTCGCGTTCGTGCGCCGCCCGCGGCCGGGCGACACGGTCTCGCTCCACTGGGACTTCGTCTGCGACGAGCTCGACTCCGAGGCGGCACGGCGCCTCGAGTGGGCGACGGCTCGCTCGCTCGCGGCCGTGAACGGCGCCGGCGCGGCCCTCCGCTAGCCCGAAAGGGCGCGATCCGGGCGATCACGAGTTTCCCGCGCGGGGATCGTGGCGCGACCGGATGCCGCCGAAGGCGCCCGTCGCGAGAGTGACTGGCGACGAATCAAACGCGTTGTGACTCCCGCCCGTGGGCCGGGCGAAAGGGGGGATCGCGATTTTCGACGTCCCGCTGAACGCAGTGACTCGAGGAAGGAAGGCATCATGAAACGCGCTTGGAGAGGCGCGGCGGTCGTTCTCGGCCTCGCCCTTGCGGTCGGCGTCATCTCGATGACGGCCGCGGGAGCGAGCGCCAAGCCGCGTGCGTCGTATCCACGCTCCCAGACGCTCATCACGAGCGGCTCGCAATGGGGAAACATCACCGGCACGAACCCGTACGTCGGCGGCGCGGCCACCGGCACCGTCGGGCTCCTGTACGAGACGCTGCTCCGCTACGACCCGCTGAAGGACGTCTACATCCCGTGGCTCGCGAGCAACGCGAGCTTCGTCGGGAACCAGTACGTGATCAACGTTCGTCCGGGGGTGAAGTGGACCGACGGCAAGGCGTTCACCGCCGCTGACGTCGCATTCAACATCAACCTCGCGAGGTTCAACACCTCGCCGTGGAACAACCTGTACCTCAACGTCCAACGGGTGACCCCGAAGGGCAACACCGTCGTCGTGAAGTTCAAGTCGACGCCGAACTTCGTCCAGTGGCAGAACGCGATGTACAACATGCCGATGGTCAGCCCGACGCAGGCGCGTCCGCTGATCACCGACGCGGCGAAGCTGACGACGTACAGCCCCGCCAACCCCGTCGGGACGGGCCCGTACAAGATCGACCCGGCCGGCTGGGATCCCACCACGCGTGTCGTGTACGTGAAGAACACGAACTGGTGGGCGGCGAAGCTGGGCGTCTCGCCGTCGCCGAAGCCGAAGTACATCATCGACCTCGTCAACACGAGCAACACCAACAGCCTGTCGGCGGTGCTTGCCGGCGTCGAGGACCTGAACAACAACTACCTGCCGGGCGTGCAGAACCTCGTCAAGCAGGGGAAGGTCCAGACGTACTACAAGAAGGCGCCGTACATGCTGTCCGCGAACACGGCCTGGCTCGAGCCGAACACGACGCGCCAGCCGCTCAACGACCCGGTGTTCCGCCGGGCGCTCGCGACGGCCGTCAACGTCAAGCAGATCGTGACCCAGGACTACGGCAACCTCGTCCTGGGCGCGAGCCCGTCCGGGCTGCTGCCGACGTGGTCGAAGTACATCGACAAGGCCGCGGTGAAGAAGTACGGCTTCACGTACAACACGGCGAAGGCCGTCTCGATGCTGAAGGCCGCGGGCTACAAGCAGGACAGCTCCGGCTTCTTCACCAACAAGGACGGCTCGAAGATCGACCTTTCGATCGCGGTCCCGCAGGGCTGGTCTGACTGGGAGGCGGCGCGCGACATGATCGTCTCCTCCGCGAAGGCCGCCGGCATCAGGCTCACGACGAAGGTCGCGGACTACAACACCTGGCGGAGCGACCGGAACACCGGCGCGTTCGACCTGGTGATCGACAACAACTACCAGATCAGCGACAACCCGTGGACGTACTGGAACGGCATCTATCACCTGCCGATCCTCACGACGGGCGCGGGACAGACCAACTTCAACTTCGAGCGTTACAGCAACGGGACGGCCTGGTCGCTCGTCCAGCGGCTCGACAAGACGCCGCCCACGAACACCGCTGCGATCAAGGAGATCAACAGCAAGCTGCAGACGATTCTCATGCAGCAGATGCCGGTGATCCCGCTTTGGTACAACGGGCAGTGGGCGCAGTTCGTGTCGAAGTACTGGACGAACTGGCCGTCGTCGACGTCAACGCGCAGGTACACGCCGATCATGTGGAACGGCTATCTGCAGATGACGGGCATCGACGTCATCACGCATCTGAGTCCTGCCGAGTGAACCACGGCACGCCGCCGCCCCTCGCAAGGGGGGCGGCGGCGACCGGGAGGTGAGACCGTGCGCCGGTACTTCCTCAGAAAGATCGTCGTCTACACCGTCACCTTCATCGTCGCGGTGACGGTCGACTGGGCGATCCCGCACCTGATGCCGGGGAACCCGGTGCTGACGCTGATGGGCCGGATCCAGATCCAGGATCCGCAGACGGCGCAGAACATGTACCACCACTACATGCGGGCGTTCAACCTCGATCTCCCGCTCTGGAAGCAGTACTGGTACTTCTGGGTCTCGCTCTTCCACGGCGACCTGGGGACGAGCATCGTCCAGTTCCCGGCGCCGGTGAGCTCGATCATCGTCCACGCCGTCCCGTACACGCTCGGGCTCCTGATCCCGGCGACGCTGCTCAGCTGGTACGCGGGCAACAAGGTCGGCGCGCTCGCGGCGCGCCGGAAGGTGCTCGACAACTCGGCGCTGCCCGTCAGCTACGCGCTGACCGCGACGCCGTACATGTGGCTCGCGATCATCCTCGTCTTCGTCTTCGCCGTCACGCTCGGCTGGTTCCCCGTCGGCTTCGCCTACGACCCGACGGCGGTGCGCGGGTTCACGTGGTCGTTCGTCTCGAACCTCGCGTACCACTGGTTCCTGCCGTTCCTCTCGCTCTTCCTCGTCGCCTTCGGCGGATGGGCGATCGGGATGCGGAACATGATCATCTACGAGCTCGAGTCCGACTACGCGCACTACCTCGAGGCGCTCGGCGCGCCGCAGAAGCTCGTCAGGAAGTACGCGTTCCGGAACGCCGTGCTGCCGCAGGTGACGGGCCTCGCGCTCGCGCTCGGCGCGATCCTCGCCGGCGCGCTCGCGACCGAGATCGTCTTCTCGTACCCCGGGCTCGGCTACCAGATCTACCGCGCGATCACGAACGAGGACTACTTCGTGATCCAGGGCATCTTCCTCTTCATCATCATCGGCATCCTCGTCGCGAACTTCATCGTCGACGTCGTCTACCTCGTCATCGACCCGCGGACGCGCGTCGGGATGGAGGGCGGCCGGACATGACGACCGCGCCGGTCGCCGGCCCTGCCGACAGCGCTCAGTCGAGCGTGCCCGAGACCGCGTCGCAGCTGACGACGACGCAGGAGACGCTCTACTTCGCGCTGCGGAACCGGAAGCTCGTCATCGGCAGCGCCATCGTGATCGCGCTGCTCGCGTTCGCCATCGTCGGGCCGTTCATCGCGCGCCACGGGCCGCTCGACTACACCGGCCACCTCTCCTGGGCGCCGACGACGAGGAGCGGCCACTGGTTCGGGACGACGCTGCTCGGCCAGGACGTCTTCGCGCAGTTCGCGACGGGGCTCCGGCTCGCGTTCCTCGTCGGCGTGGTCGGCGGCGGCATCGCCGCGACGATCGCGATGCTCATCGGCTTCACCGCCGGCTATCGCGGCGGCGCGCTCGACGAGTTCCTCAACATGATCACGAACATCGTGCTCGTGATCCCGACGTTCGCGCTGCTGCTCGTGATCGCCGCCTACCTGCAGGTGCGGAGCGTGATGGTCGAGGCGATCCTGATCGGGATCACCTCGTGGCCGTGGGCCGCGCGCGCCGTCCGCGCGCAGACGTTCTCGCTCGTCTCGCGCGACTTCGTCGACATGGCGCGCCTCAGCGGCCGGAGCCAGATGCAGATCATCTTCACCGAGATCGCGCCGAACATGAGCTCCTACCTCTTCATGATGTTCATCCTGCTCTTCGGCGGCGCGGTGCTCATCGCCGCGACGCTCGACTTCATCGGCCTCGGCCCGTCCGGGACGATCTCGCTCGGGATGATGATGCAGCTCTCGGTGCAGAACGCCGCGCTGCAGCTTCACCTCTGGTGGTGGTTCCTGCCGCCGGGGATCGCGATCGCGACGCTCGTCGGCTCGCTCTACGTCATGAACGTCGGGCTCGACGAGGTCTTCAACCCGAAGCTGCGGGAGATGTGAGATGTCGCTCGTCGTCGACGACCTCCGCGCGTACTACCGGACGCTCGCCGGCGACGTCCGCGCGGTCGACGGCCTGTCGTTCACGCTCGCCGACGGCGAGATCATGGGACTTGCCGGCGAGTCCGGCTGCGGGAAGTCGACGCTCGCCAAGGCGCTGATCCGGCTCGACACCCGGATGCGCTACATCGGCGGCCACGTCGTCCTCGACGGCGTCGAGCTTCCGATCTGGGACGACGCGCTGATGAACGAGCGGCGCTTCCGCGACGTCTCGATCGTCCCGCAGTACGCGATGAGCGCGATGACGCCGACGCGCAAGATCGGGAGGATGATCCGCGAGCTGCTCGAGTCCCGCGGCGTCGACGGGCACGCGCTCGAGCCGGAGCTGCTGCGACGCCTCGAGCTCGTCGGCCTCGACCCGGGCGTCCTCTCGCTCTACCCGATCGAGCTCTCCGGCGGGATGAAGCAGCGCGTCGTCATGGTCATCTCGACGCTGCTCGACCCCTCGCTCCTGATCGCGGACGAGATCACCTCGGCGCTCGACGTGTCGACGCAGAAGGCGGTGGCGGAGACGCTCGTCGAGTTCCGCGACCGCGGCTTCGTCAAGAGCGTGATCGTGATCACGCACGACCTGTCGATCCTCGCGCAGATCGCGGACTCGATCCTCGTGATGTACGCCGGCAAGCTCGTCGAGAAGGCGTCGACGGCCGAGATCGTCGAGGAGCCGCTCCATCCGTACTCGCGCCTGCTCATCTCGTCGCTGCCGGAGGTCGGCGTGCGCTACGACGAGCACAAGCTCGCCGGGATCCCCGGGCGCCCGCCGCAGCTCCTCGACCCGCCCTCGGGATGCCGGTTCCGCGACCGCTGCCCGCTCGCCACCGAGCGGTGCGCGAAGGACCCGCCGTTCGTGCGCGCGGGCGACGACGGCCGGTTCGTCGCCTGCTGGGAGGCGGCGTGCTGAGCCTGCGCGACGTCTCGAAGACCTACCGCGTCGGCGCGTTCGGCGGCGGACGGCTCCGCGCGATCGACGACGTCAGCTTCGACGTGCGCCCCGGCGAGGTCGTCTCGCTCATCGGCGAGAGCGGCAGCGGGAAGACGACGATCGGGCGCATGATCCTCCGCCTGATCCCGGTCTCGTCCGGGCTGATCGAGCTCGACAAGACGGACATCTCGACGCTGCACGGCGACGACCTCACGGCGTACTACCGGCGCGTCCAGGGCGTCTTCCAGGATCCGTTCAGCTCGTTCAACCCGATCTTCAAGGCCGACCGCGTCTTCCGGATGATGAAGGACACGTACTACCGCGGCGCGCCGGCCGACGAATGGCGGGCGAAGCTCGAGGACGCCCTCCAGGCCGTCGCGCTGAACCCGCACGACGTCCTCGGCAAGTACCCGCACCAGCTCAGCGGCGGTCAGCTGCAGCGGCTGCTCGTGGCGCGTGCGCTCCTGCTCGAGATCGAGTACCTCGTCGCGGACGAGATCATCTCGATGCTCGACGCCTCGACGCGGATCGACGTGCTGAACCTGCTCGGCGAGCTGAAGCAGCGCGGGCTCGGGATCGTCTTCATCACGCACGACCTCTCGCTCGGCAACTACATCAGCGACGCGACGGTGATCCTGCGGCGCGGCGCGATCGTCGAGATGGGAGAGACGGAGAAGGTCTTCGGCGACCCGCGGCACCCGTACACGCGGATGCTGCTCGCGGCCGTCCCGCAGCTCCACGCGAAGTGGGCTTCCGACGACGACGGCGGCGGCGCGCCGCTCGAGAACGGCACTCCCAAACCGCTCGTCGAGGTCGACGCGGGGCATCTCGCCGCGATATGAGAGGACCGACGATGAGCCACGGGCTTCCATCCGACTTCACCTGGGGCGTCGCGACGTCCGCGTACCAGATCGAGGGCGCCGTGCACGCACACGGGCGCGGCGAGAGCATCTGGGACCGCTTCTGCCGGCAGCCCGGCCGCGTGCGCGCGGCGGAGAGCGGCGAGATCGCGTGCGACTTCTACCACCGCTACCCCGAGGACGTCGCGCTCATGCGCGACCTCGGCGTCGACGCGTTTCGCTTCTCGGTGGCGTGGCCGCGCGTGATCCCCGACGGGACGGGACCGGTCAACGACGCCGGGCTCGACTTCTACGAGCGGCTCGTGGACGCGCTCCTCGAGGCGGGCATCGAGCCGTTCGTCAACCTCTTCCACTGGGATCTCCCGCAGCCCCTCGAGGACGCCGGCGGCTGGCCGGAGCGCGCGACCGCGGAGGCGTTCGTCCGGTACGCGGAGACCGTCGCGACGCGGCTCGGCGACCGCGTCCGCTACTGGATCACGCACAACGAGCCGTACTGCACCGCGTGGCTCGGCTACGGGCTCGGGATCCACGCGCCGGGCCGCACGAGCGTCGACGACGCGCTCGCCGCGGCGCACCACGCGCTCCTCTCGCACGGCTGGACGGTCGAGGCGCTCCGGAGCGCCGCGCCGGGCTGCGCGGTCGGGACGGTGATCGACTACTGGCCCGCGTTCCCGGCGAGCGACGCGCCCGAGGACGCCGAGGCCGCGCGGATCGCGGACGGCATCCGCAACCGCTGGTTCTTCGACCCGGTGCTGCGCGGCGAGTACCCGGCCGACGTGATGGAGCGGCTCGCCGCACACGCGCCGCCGGTCCGCGACGGCGACATGGAGGCGATCGCCGCGCCGCTCGACTTCCTCGGCCTCAACAACTACTCGCGGATGTTCGTGCGCGCCGATCCCGGCGGCGGCCTGCCGCTGACCGTGCGCGGCCCCGACGGGGAGCTCACCGACACGGGCTGGGAGATCTATCCCGACGCGCTCCGCGAGGGCCTCGTCCGCCTCGACGAGGAGTACGACGTGCCGCCGCTGTACGTGAGCGAGAGCGGCGCCGCGTTCTCCGACGTCGTGACACACGACGGCGCCATCCACGACCTCGAGCGCATCGACTACCTCGACGCGTATCTCGCCGCCGCGACCCGCGCCGTCGAGGCCGGCGTCGACCTCCGCGGCTTCTTCGTCTGGTCGCTGCTCGACAACTTCGAGTGGTCGCTCGGGTACGCGAAGCGCTTCGGCCTCGTCTACGTCGACTACCCGACGCTCGAGCGGACGCCGAAGGACAGCTTCCACTGGTACGCCGACCGCATCCGCCGCTCGCGCAGCGCCGGCGTATCAGGAGTGGCCGAAGCTCACGTCGGGGAGGATGCGATGGAGCCAGCGCGGCAGGGCCCAGGCGGAGCGGCCGAACACGCGTAGCAGCGTCGGGATCAGGACGAGGCGCACGAGCATCGCGTCGAGGAGCACCGCGATCCCGAGGATGACGCCCATCTCCTTCGGCGGCAGCGGCCCCGACAGCGCGAACGTGAAGAACACGGCGACCATCACCGCCGCCGCGGCGAAGATCACGCGACCCGAGTGGGCGAGGCCGCCGACGGCCGCGTCGTGGGGATCATGCGAGCGGTCGAAGTGCTCCTTCGCCGACGAGAGCAGGAACACCGTGTAGTCCATCGAGATCGCGAAGATCATCGCGAAGAAGAACACCGGCCCCCACGCGTCGAGGAAGCCCTGCGGCTCGAAGCCGAGCAGGCCGGCGCCGTGGCCGTCCTGGAAGACGAGACGGGCGATGCCGAACGCAGCGCCGGTCGCGAGCAGGTTCGTGACGACGCCGAGCGCCGCGATGAGCGGCGCCTGCAACGCGATCAGGAGCAGCACGAAGCCGAGCGCGAGCACGACTCCGATCACGAGCGGCGTCTTCGCCGCGAGCGCCCGCTCGAGGTCGTGGTTCTCGGCCGCTGCGCCGCCGACGAGCGCGCCGGCCGGGAGCGCCGCCCGCAGGCGGTCGATCGTGCGGCCGACCGCCCGGCTCGACGGATCGGCGCCCGGGATCGCCTGCACGAGCGCGAGACCGGCGGTCCCGGGCTGCGCCGGCGACACGCGGGCGATCCCCGGGTCGCGCCGCGCGACGGCGATCGCGGCCGCAGCGTCGTGCTGCGGCACGACGATCTGGAGCGCGCCGGGCGCGCCCGTCCCGAAGGCCTGCTGCACCTGCGTGTAGCCGACGCGCGAGCCGTCGCCCTGGGGGACGACCTTGATCGACGGCATCCCGGTCTTCAGGCCGAGCACGGGCAGCGCGAGCAGCACGAGGACGAGCGTCGCGGCCGGCCCGAACACGTGCGGATGCCGCCAGAGCCGCTCCCCCCACCGCGCGAACGCCGCGGAGCGGTGCTCGCCCGAGTGGACCCAGCGCAACGGGAACGCGTCGACCTTCGGCCCGAGCTTCGCGAGCACGGCGGGCAGCAGCGTCAGCGTCGCCGCGAGCACGAAGACGACGCTCAGCATGATCCCGAGGCTCATCGAGCGGAACGCCGGGCTCGGGACGAGCATCACCGCGGAGAGCGAGACGAGCACCGTGAGCCCGGAGAAGAGGACGGCCTTGCCGGCGGTGTCCATCGTCACCGCGACCGCGTCGCGCGCCGGGAGACGCGAGCCGAAGAAGGCGCCGCGGAAGCGGTGGACGACGAAGAGCGCGTAGTCGATCCCGAGCGCGAGCGCGAACATGAGCGCGAAGTTCATCGCCCAGATGGAGATCTCGAAGCCGTGCGTGAGGAGCGCGAGCAGCCCTGCGGTCGAGACGAGGCCGAGGATCGTCAGCAGCAGCGGGAGCCCGGCCGCTGCGAGCGACCCGAACGCGAGCACGAGGATCGCGAGCGTGACGGGCCAGGAGAAGAGCTCGGACTTCATCATCGCCGTGCGGTTGGCCGTGTTGAAGTCGCTCCACATCCCGGAGGCCCCGGTGAGCGAGACGGTCACGCCCGAGCCGCCCGCCGCGGCCAGCTTCGACTTCAGCGCGTCGGCGGCGGCGACCATCGCGGTCGGGTCGCCCTTCGCGCCCGCCGTCACCACGGCGGTGTGGCCGTCGGCGGAGATCGAGGCGCCCGCGCGCGGCGGCACGACGGAGGCGACGCGCGCGTCCGAGCGGAGCACGCGCTCGACGCGCGCGATCGCGGCGGCGAACGCCGGATCGGCGGTCGTGCGGCCCCGCGCGTGCAGGACGACCATGAGCGCGGAGCTCGAGAGGCCGTGGAAGTTCCGCTGGA
>Ga0335080_10006346_pt1 | contig 12215 bp, 7 predicted proteins | sample Lox_Sample_34_FD_206720 | JGI IMG/M metagenome (GOLD analysis project Ga0335080, IMG submission 206720) | Soil microbial communities from Loxahatchee National Wildlife Refuge, Florida, United States - Lox_Sample_3.4 | ecosystem: Environmental > Terrestrial > Soil > Wetlands | place: USA: Florida...
ACCGCCACGTCACGCTGTAGGTTCTCGCGCCGAATCTCCGTCTGGCCGGGCTCTTGCGAAACCGTAGCCAGCGTTCCCAATGTCGCTGTGTGTCCGCTGGTGCTGTTCAGTAACGTATTGCCCATTGCGTCGAGCGAACTGCGGTTGTTATTGGGGTAGCGGACGCGAATGGTGTAGGGAATATCTTGCGCGATGACTGGCGTCGCCGCCGGTTCGCCTTCGAGGATGGCCGACGCATCAATCGCTACCTCGTCAGGGGTGAAGCCCGCGTGCGCGGCCACCGTGGGATTCACCTTGAACACCGTGGCCGGGCCGCTAATGGTGTTGTCGATACCGTTCAGGATATCGACCACGCCCGACACTTTCGCGATGCCGTCCGCCACGCGCGGCGCCCACGTGCGCAGCAACATTGCGTCGGGAGAAAACAACTTGATCTGGATGGGCTCCGGCGCATTCGACAGGTCGCCGATCATGTCTTGCAGCACCTGCGTAAACTCGACATCAAGCGCAGGCTCCTGCTGATGGATCTGCTTGCGCAACGCTTCCATGATCTCGTCGACCCCGCGGCTGCGCTTATTCTTCAGCTTGACCGCAATGTCACCCGTGTTCGCCTCGGTCACGGCAGCAAGTCCGAGTTGCAGGCCTGTTCGCCGCGAGTAGCTTTGGACTTCGGGCAGCGCGCTGACCAAGTGCTCGACGCGCGTGATCATGCGATTGGTTTCTTCCAGCGAGGTTCCCGGGGGCGTGATGTAATCGAGCACGAACCCGCCTTCGTCCATTGCCGGAAGCAGGTCAGTACCGAGCGCCTTGTAGCAAAGGAATGACACCAGGATGAGCGCGCCCGCGAAGACCGCGATCCAGCGCGGATGTTCCAGGGCAAAGTCCAGTGAACGCTCGTAGAAGTTGATGACCTTGCGAAAGCGCGGGCCGACGCTGGCCTCTTCGGCTTCAAGAAGTCGCTCCTGTACAGTCCTGCCCTCCTTTTGAGCTTCGATGTGATGAACTTGATGGATGAAGTACTGGCTTAAAGTCGGCGTCCAGCTTAAGGCGAGTCCCAGCGAGGTCAGGAGAGAAGCGCCGACGGTGATAGCCAGCGCGCGGAAGAACACGCCGGTCACTCCAGTGATTGCGATCAGCGGCAGGAAAACCACGATGGGCGTGATGGTCGAGCCCACGAGCGGAGCCGTGATCTCGGCGAGCGCGCTGTGGATTGCCTGCATGCGGCCTTGGCCGGCGTCGCGGTGCAGAGCCACGTTTTCGACCACCACGATCGCATCGTCGATCACCAGTCCGACCGCTGCCGCCAGGCCGCCCAGCGTCATCAGATTGAAGCTCTCTCCCAGCACTTTCAGCACGATGAAGGTTACCAACACCGTCACCGGGATAACGAGGGCGGCAACCGCGGATGTTCCCCAGTCGCGCAGAAATAACACCATAATCGCTGACGCCAGGATCAGGCCAATGATGATGGCGTCGCGAACGCTCTTGATAGATTCCGTCACAATCTCCGACTGGTCATAAAAGGGCTCCAGCTGAATGCCGGGCGGAAGTTCGCGGCGCAGGTTCTCGATTTCCGCATGCACCTCGTCCGCTACCGCAACGGTGTTACTTAGCGGCTGGCGACTGATGTTCAGCAGCACCGCCTGCTTCCCGTTGGCCGTAACGATCGTGTAAACCGGTTTCACTCCCGGCTGCACCGTCGATACATCGGCGACATGGACCGGCGTGCCGCTCTGCGTCGTCTTGATGACGATGTTGCCCAGTTGCGCCGGGTCGGTGACTTGCCCATCGACCAGCGTTAAGTAGAGCTGATGGCTCTCAGGCAGCAGTCCGGGTGAGTCGATGAGGTTGGTGCGGCGCACCGCGTCCAGTATGTCGGTGACCGTGATGCCGGCTTCGAGCAGCTTCGCCGGATTAGGTGTGATATGAAACTCCGGCACCTGGCCACCCTGCACGATCACACTGGCCACGCCATCCAACCGATTGAGCCGCGGCTTCAACTCGTAGTTCGCGAGTGTCCAAAGCTGGGTCTGCGGCACAGTGTCGGAGGTAAGGCTGTAGCCGATGATGGGAAAGCTGGCGAAGCTCAGGCGATGCGTCTGGATGAGCGCGGTCGCGGGCAGCTCCGCCCGCACCTGCGATATGGCGGCATCGACCAGTTGCAGCGTGGTCACCATGTCCACGTTCCAGTCGAAGAACAAGTCGATCTCGGCTGAGCCGCGGCTGGTAATCGAGCGCACCTGCTGCAATCCCGGTACGCTGTTGACGCCTTCCTCGAGGGGCCGCGTAATCGTCACCATCATCTGGTCGATGGGCATGACCCCGTTGTCTATGCCAATGATGACGCGGGGGAAGTTCGTCGTTGGAAAAACGGAGATTGGGATCGTGAATGCCAGGTAGGCGCCGGCGCTGGCCAGGACGAGAATCAAGAAAACAAGCGAGCGCGAATAGCGTGAGAACCAGTAGCGCTCGTCGGTAGCGCCGGTGGTCCGCAATCGCCGAAACCACCCCTGCAGGCGAGAGAGCATCTAGTCGCTCCCCTTCACGGGCGCGACCTTGGGCGGCTCCTGCGCCGAAGCGACCTTCACCTGGGTATTGTCGGGCAGTCCGTAGGCGCCGTTGGTGATGACGGTTTCTCCGCCGCTGAGGCCGTTGGTGATCTCGACTCGACCACCTTGCTGCACACCGGTTTCCACGGCAACCTGGTGAGCCCGGTTGTCAATGACGATCATCACCGTCGTTGCGCCTTCCGGAGTCTTCAGCAGCGCCGACGTGGGAACGATCACCACGTTTTTTAAGGTCCGCGCGACAATCGCGACGCTCACCGAGGAGCCCGGACGCAGGCGCCCGTCGGGATTGGGCGCTTCCACCCAAATCTCAACGGTTGTACTGTTGGGGTCGAATGCGGGGCTGATAAGTGAGACCTTCGCGCTGACGTGAATGTCGCCTGACGCCGTGATGGTGGCGGGATCGCCGACTTGCAGCACCGCTGCCTCGCTCTGCGGGATGTGCGCATGTGCCACTACTATCGCCGTCTCCATCACGGTGATCAGCGGCGTGCCTGCAGGTGGCATCTCGCCCGCGTAGCTGGGGCGATCGGTGACCAAACCATCGATGGGACTCCGGATTTCGCTATACGCCAACTGCGCCGCAGCGCCTTCATACTTGCCTTCAGCGCTAGTGAGCTGTCCCTTGGCGGCTTTGAGCTGGTCTTGCTTGCCCGCCGTTTGCAACGCTGCCAGGTGTTGCTCGGCAATCTGGTATTGAGCTTTGGCTTGCGCCAGCGACACCGCAGTAGCATCGAGATCTTTGCGCGCCAATGCTCCTTCGCGGTAAAGCTGCTGGCGGCTATCGAAGACCGTCTGCTCCGCGTCCAGCGCCTGACGCGAGGTCTGCACGTCGAGCTCAGCCTTCTTCCATTCCTCGGGTAATGACGACGAGGTCGCCAGCCCATAGGTCGCCTGCGCCTGTTCGTAGGTGCCCTGGTTGTCCAGGGCAGCCGCAGCAAGATCACGATTCTCCAGCACGGCAAGCAGCTGGCCTTTGTGAACGCGGTCGCCGCGATTCGCGTAGAACTTTTTCACTGGCGCGCTGATCTTGGGAGTGATGGCGGCTTGCTGCAGCGGGAACAATATCGCTTCGCTGCCGACAATCTGCTGGATCGAGCCGCGCTGCACGGACGCAGTCTGGACAGTTACGACGGGCTCGGCCGTTTGTTCCTTATTCGCGCACGATGTGCAAAGCAAGATGCTTGCCAGCACGCAAGCACCGGCCACAGCCATCTTCGGGTTCTTTACGGTGTGGGTCACTCGATCAGAAGCTCCCCGTCAGCGTCTGTAGATTCGCAACTGCCACCTGGTATCGCAGCAGGCCGTCGCTATAGCCGATCCGCGCGGTGGTCAGCGTGTTCTGCGCATCGACGACCTCAAGCGCCGTGGCCTCCCCAGCACGATAGCGAAGATTCGTGAGCCGCAGACTCTCGGCGGCAAGGTCCACGGAATTGCGCAGACTGTTCAGTTGTTTGCGCGCGGTTTCTGCCTCGGCATAGAACGATTTCAGGTCGGCGATCGCGGTCCGCTGCGCCGTGCTCAACTCGACCTTCGCTTGCTTTTGTTGCAGCTCAGCCTGCCGCACCTTGCTCTCGATCGCGCCCCAATGCCACACTGGGATGTTCAGGGTCGCGGCTGCCGAATAACCCAGATTTGGAAAACCTTGGGGCGCGTATCGAGCAAACTGGTTGGCATCGAGCCCGTACCAGTAGTTCAGGCTTAGCGTTGGCAGGTGCGCGGCTTGGGCCAGTTCCACTTCGCGGTCGGCAACATCAAGCGCGGCGAACGCCGCAGCCAGCTCCGGATTGTTCTGCTCAGCCCTTTGCTGGACGTCTGCCATGGGCGGCAGCGCCGGAGACTGATCGAGGGCATCCGCCAGCGTGAAGTCCTGGAAGAAATTTGGAAACACCAGCACCGCCAAGTTCAAGCGTGCCTGCTCCGCCGCCAGCGCGACGTCCTCGACTGCTCGTTGCTGGGTCTCCGCCTGAATTTGCGCCTTGATGACGTCGGAATGCGCGACTTCGCCGCCCTGCTCCAACTCTTGCGTGATTTGCAGGAAGCGCTGCGCCTCATCCGTGGCCGCGCGTGTGCTCGCCGCCTTGGTGTTGGCGGCCTGCAACCCGTAGTAGGCCTGAACCACCGCCACGGTCAGACCACGCGTAGCAATCTCAGCCTTCGCGTGCGCGAGTGCCTGTGCTGCCGTACTCCGCCGGTAATCGGCAAACTGGGCAAATCCGAAATTCTGCGTCACTGCGCCTTCGCTGATGTACTCATGAACGCCGTTGTTAGCGACGAAGCGGCCGGTCAGTGTGCCGTTGCCCTCGGTGTAGATGAAGCCGTTGTTGTAATCCACGCTGGGGAGCAGGGCGGCGCGCGCCTGAACGCGGTTTTCACGAGCGACGCCCAACTGCACCAGCGCAGCCTGAAACGCCGGATTGTTGGCCTTCGCGCGCGTGATGGCGTCGGCCAGAGTCAAACTGACGATGTTGTTCCCGGCTTGTGCCCCCGCAAGCTGCTGTGCAGGTGCGGCGCTTGCAGGATTATTCTGCGCGGCGGGCGCAACTTGTGCTGGTGCTGACACCATTTGTGCCGCCGACCTCAAGCCGGTAAACGGCAAGCCGGCAATGCAGAGCAGAAGGAATTGGCAGCTTCGATACACAACGCTCCAGCTTCGACAATCGCACACCAAACCTTAAGGGAAGCTGAATGCGGAGCTTCTGGTGCATCGGCGGTGCACTGTTCGGTAAACTCAACTTGATATGCGGGTTTTGGTCGTCGAGGACGAGCCACGGCTGGCCCACAACGTCGCGCGCAGCCTGCGCGAAGGCGCTGGCTATGCTGTCGACATCTCGCCTGACGGCGAAGACGGCCTCTTTATGGCGGAGACGAACCCCTACGATCTGGTCATCCTCGATCTCATGTTGCCGAAGATCGACGGGCGCAGCGTGCTGAGGCGTCTGCGCGAGACCTCTGCGGTTCCGGTGCTGGTGCTGACCGCGCGTGATGAAAAGGAGTCGATCGTTGCGCTCCTGAACACAGGTGCGGATGATTATGTGGCCAAGCCATTTGATCTCGGCGAGTTGCTGGCCCGCTGCAAGGCCCTGGTGCGCCGTGGCAAAGGGCAGAGCCTTCCCGTGTTAAGGGTTGGCAATCTCGAAGTGAATACCGCCGATCGCAGCGTCTGGCGCAACGGTAAGCGTGTGGAGCTGACGGCAATGGAATACCGCGTGCTCGAATATCTCGCCTACCGAGCTGGCGCCATCGTTTCCAAAACCGAACTGCTCGAGCACCTCTACGATTTCAACTGGGAGCGCTTCAGCAACGTCATCGAGGTGTACATTTCCGGCCTACGCCGCAAGCTCGATGATAGTGCCCAGGCGAGCTTAATTCATACCCTTCGCGGTCAAGGGTATATTCTGCGGGACTGATATGCCGAGGACGTCCATTCAGCGCCGGCTCATGGCCACGGTTGTGATATCGCAACTGCTGCTCGCGCTCGGCCTGGTTGGAGGCTCCGTGTACCTGAACCGTCGCTTGCTGCGGCGCGCCTTTGACAATGCACTGAAGGAGCGGGCCATGAGCGTGGCCGCTCTAGTGCGTTACTCGGAAGAAGTCCCGCCACGACTCATCTTCGAGGGCGACCTTGTCCCGCCGCCGCTCGAGCGCAACCACCCAGATATGTACCAGGTCACCACGGCTGCCGGAGCCGTGATCGCGCGCGCGCCGGACTGGAACAACGCATCAGAGTTCACCAGTGCTTCCGCAGGCAGCTACAGAGACTTCACATTGGGTCGTATTGCATATCGCGGCGTACGTCTGCAGATTCCGGTCTTCGATCGCGAGCCAGACGTGCATACGACCGACGTGTTGTTCGTCAGCTACGCTTCGCCACTGGATGAGCTCAATCGGCAGGTCCTGCTGGCGGGAATTTACACCGGTGCGGGGACGACTGTTCTGCTGCTCTTGGGGATTGTGTTTGCCACTTGGGGACTGCGCCGCGGGCTTCGGCCGTTGTCAAACCTCGCCGACAGCGCAGCCTTAGTTTCGCCTGCCCACTGGGAGCTGGATCCGGGAGTTGACGCGCTCAATACGACTGAACTTGTGCCGTTGACTGACGCAATGCGCACCATGCTGGACGGACTGCACCGCGCCTTCAACCAGCAACGCGAATTCGTGGCTAATGCCGCACATGAGTTGAAGACGCCGGTCGCCATTCTCAAATCAACTTTGCAACTGCTGCTTCAGCAGCCACGCACCGCGGAGCACTATCGCACAGGTTTGGAACAGGCTCTAACCGATCTGAGCCGGCTGGAGAAATTGGCACATGCGATGCTGAGGCTTGCACATGCCGAACAGGGCCTGGCAAAAAATCGCGAGCGTGAAGTTGTGGACCTCGAGGCAAGTTGCCAAAGTGCGATGGATGTACTGTCTCCGCTCGCACGGCAACGCGGCGTGCGGTTCGAGTTCGTACGCACGGCCTTGGCACTCACGCGAGCGGACGCGGCAGACCTTCGCCTTGTCTGGTGCAACCTGCTCGAGAATGCCATCCGATTTAGCCCGCAGTGTGGCGCCATCAGCGTGGGCGTCTTTGTGGAGGGCGAGCTAGCACGAGTCGAGATCGAAGACCAGGGACCGGGCATCGTAGACGCCGATCTCACGCGGGTTTTCGACAGGTTCTACCGCGGTGATGCCTCTCGCGCGCGCGAGACAGGCGGGTACGGCCTTGGTCTTGCCATCACCAAGGCGATTATCGAAGTGTACGGTGGCAGCATCAGCGCGCAACGCGCGCAGCAGGGCGGCACGAAGATTGTCGTGCTCCTGCCCTTGACGCAGTCAGCATTGCCGGTATCCAGCGTACCGCCGGTTCCTACTGCTGCAGAATCGAGATAGGCAAGCCAATACAAGCTACAGGCGAACCGGGTGTGTCACCGGGCTTGCGAATTTGTTGACACGCGATCTCAACTCACTGCCTTAGATCCGGTCCTCTACTTCTGGCTAACCACCACAATCATGAACGTGCCCGGCTTCGCCTTTGGCCTTTCGCCCGGCTTTGCTGGCGGCTCGAGTTCCGCGGTAGGCAGATAGATAGTGTTCGTGGCGATATCAACCGTCATCGTCCTCGCGCCCACCGGTGTTGTAACCGTCTGCACGATCTTCCATTTCCCGGGAGTCGTCTCGCCTGCAACTTCCAGCTTGCCGTCGCGGCAGCTCGCGAAGGCTTGCCCGTTGTCGAAGCCGGTGGCATCCACGCCCGCTCCGATCGGCAGGTCCGCAAGAATTTTCCCCGTATCCGCGTTCATGACGATCAACTTTTGCGGGTTTCTGCAGCCGATGAACAGCAGCCGCTTGCTCTTGTCCATCGCCATACCGACGGGAGTGCCGCCCGGCGCAACCGGCCAGCGATCGATGACCCTCCGCTGCTTCAGATCGACCACCGCGACCATGTTCTTGTCGACGAGATTGATGTATGCCTTGCCCGCACCATCGGCTGCCAGAAATTCCGGCGAGCCGCCTAGATCGATGGGAGCCTCGATCTTGCCTTTCTTCGGGTCAACATTGGGATCGATCGTCATCAATGCATTCTTGTCGCCCGAGACCGCGAGCACACGATTGCTCCCTTGGTCGTAGATGATCCCGTCTGCATCAGGCAGCGCGGATAAGGTGCCGAGTACCGCATTGGTCTTCAGGTCGAAGACAACGATCGCGCCGTCGCCTCCCCCATCGGTAATGAAGCCTCGGCCGGCCGCCGGCACAAGGGCCACTCCATGCGAGCGCTTCTGGCCAGGAATGTCACCGAGCACCTTTCCTGATGCGCCATCGAGCACCATCGTATGCGTAAATGCCGCCGCGCTCCCTCTTCCTCTTCCAACCGAAGAAGCATTCCTTGTTTTAGCGCAGGGCCGTTGACGTGTAGAACGGGGGAGAAGGTGATACGACACTCTCCCCCCTACTCCAACCGGACATGCAGGTCTGCAACATCCTAGTATCGAACGCCAACGAGTGATGGCGGTGTACCCGAGAGCGGGTTTATGGGTACCGCAGAAATCCGTAATGCACGTTGTTCGCGTCAATCCACTGTCCGACGATTACTCCAAACACGTTGGGGGTTGCCGGAATAGTGCCCTGGCCAGCGGCCGTTCCCGCCCCCGGAACGTCGAAGGTGGTGATGACGCCCCACGGACTCCGCACGAAGCCGTGATTCACGTTGTTCGCGTCGACATATTGTCCGGTAATGAGCCCCAGCAGGTTGATGCCTTCAGGTAAGGTGCCCTGGTTCGCGCCTGTACCCGCGCCCGCAACGTCGAATGTGGTGATCTCGCCGAACGGGCCGCGGACGAAGCCGTGATTCACGCCGTTCGAATCGATGTAGTTTCCCGTGATCACCCCCACATCGCTGATGCTTGCGCTTTCGGTGCCTTGGCCGGACTCCGTGCCTGCGCCCCGGACGTTGAATTCGGTGATGGTGCCGTTGGCAGCGCGCACGTACCCGTGGGCCACGCCGCCTTCGTCAAAGTAAGTCCCCGCGACCGCCCCCTCTAAACTGAGCGAGGTTGCCACTGCGGTAATCGTGTTTGCGGAGCCCGGGGGATCGAATGATGTGTAGCTGCGGTAAGGCGGATAGCTGACGAAGCCGTGCGCTACATTAGTGGCGTCGACGTAGTATCCGGCGATCTCTCCTCCCAGGTTGACGTTGGCCGCGAACGTTCCCTGGTTCGCGCCGGTGCCCGCGCCCGGTACGTTTAAGTCGACGAAGTTCCGGAACGGATACGCCGTAGCGAACCCGTGAGCCACATTATTTGCGTCAACGTAGAACCCTACCGTCTCTCCGAACAGGTTGTTGCTGAAAGTTATCGTGCCCTGGTTCGCGCCGGTGCCCGCGCCCGGAGCATTGTATTCGGTGAAGGTGCCGGCCGCGCAGCCTGCAACGCACTGGAAGCCGTGAAACACGTTGTTGTCGTCATGGAGGGATCCCACGACGGTCCCCTGCGGATTAATGTCAAAGCCCCCGGTACCCTGGTCGTAGCCTGTGCCCCCGCCTGGAGCGCTAAATGAGGTGGTGTGTTGAGCGCTTGCTAAACCGCATGCAAGAAGTACGACGCTTACTAACTTCCAAAACCGCATTGGATTCACCCTCCTGGGTTGGTTCGAAGTGAGTGGTCATGCTGGAGCTCCTTAGAAGCACTGGCCAGCGTTCGACTGTTTTGCTATTGGCTCAGACCGCGAAACGCAGCTCCGGCTCGATCCAATCGGCGTGCATAAGAGCGCAGGGGATTGGCCAGCCGCATATCGGTCACGGAAAGATGAGCAGGCAGACTTCCGTCGACGGCTTTAACGATGGGGGAATGATGCTCTGGGGATGAATCAGCACGTCCACGTGATCAGGCGGCACATTGAAGAGATGGCAGCTTTCAATAATCTCAAAGCTGAACCGATTAACGCGGCGGAATCCGCCGTATCACGGAAGAATTCGCGTTCGTGCATATGAGAAAGTGTAGGTGTTAACCGTTTATACCGACTGGTTGGTATAATTAATAGGGACAAACAAACCCACGCTTCATGGCCGCAGGCTGTCCAGATAGCCGCACACCGCCTCGCCGGCCTGGGTCATCAGCTGCGGGTTGCGCGAGGTCTTGCCGGTGCCCCAGATTCCCATCTGAGCCGCGACAACCAGCGCGGCGACCTGCTGCGGGATAATATCCTTCCTTACCTTGCCGGCTTTCATGCCGGAGGCCAGCGCGGCGACGTAGCGCTTGCGCCACCTGGCGTAGAGCCGGTCAATACGCTTGCGAAAGCCCTCATCTAGCGGCGATACTTCCTGGGCTAAATTGTTGAGAGGACAGCCATGAAGGTATGTTCCGCTTTGGATGGAGGATTTTATGAAGTGACGAAACGACCGCTTGAGGTCGGAGATAGGGTCGTCTGAGTCCTCGATTGCATCCAGCCAGCGTTCCTCCAGAAGAGGACCGATCATTTCCTCGACTACGGCATAGCCCAACTCCTGCTTCCCAGCGAAGTAATAAAAGAGCGCACCCTTGGTAGCCCCGGCAACCTGCAAAATCTTATCCAAGCTGGAACCCTGGAAGCCGTTCTTGTAGAACTCCGCAAAGGCGGCTTCCAGGATCTTGCGTCTAGTCGTCTCCGGCACCCTGTGTCTGGTGTGGTTCATAAGGAGTCACGATACAGACCAGTCGGTAGGTTGGTCAAGGATTCGTGTCCCGAAGACTCGCGGTTCGGCGGGGTCGTAAATGGATTCGTCTAGAGCAACAGCATGGCCTTCGCCCGGCAGCGTCTCCATTCTCTGTCGGCCTCGAGAAAAAAAGTAATAACTCTGGTGCCGAAGAAGGGACTCGAACCCCCACACCCTTGCGGGTACATGGACCTGAACCATGCGCGTCTGCCAATTCCGCCACTTCGGCACGGGATGGACGCAAGCTGCGATCGCAACTCGCGGTTCAGCAAGCAAGTTGATTGTACAGGTCGAGAGTCGCCGTCCGCAATTGCTGTTGGGCGTCTCGCTCTTGTCTCCTGATTCTTACCCGCACGTCTTTCCCCGCGTCTGCGACGCGTAAAATGCCAAAGTAAGTTCCTCAAGTCTGCCTGTGAAGTCAGCAGGCCCGGCCCTGCGCCACTTTTCTTTGGGATCCATGGTCAGCGCGCATTGGCGCGGCCGATTAATTTTGCGAAGGAGCCCTTCATATGTTGACGAAGTATGTGTGCCTGCTTGTGCTGTGTTGCTCCTGCTGTCCGCTGTTTGCCGCGCAGGTGACCCTCAAGAACGGTGACCGGCTTACCGGGACCATCGTCACCGTCGGCGACAAAATACTAACCATCAAAACCGCCTATTCTGCCGACCCGATCACGATCGACTGGGGGCAAGTGGCGCAGTTCACCTCCGACCAGCCGATGGTCGTGACGCGCACCGACAACCAGAAGCTCACCGGCCCGGTCAGCATGCAGGACTCCTCGGTGGTGGTGAACGCGCCGGCAGGCACGCAGACGATTCCGCAAACCGACGTGGCTGTCATCCGCTCGCAAGCCGATCAGGCGGCCTACGAGAAGTCGCTGCATCCGGGTTTGCTGGAGGGCTGGGAAGGCGGCGGTAACTTCGGCTTGGGACTGGCGCGCGGCAACGCCGATACGACCAACATTGCCCTGGGCTTCAACGCCGACCACAAGACGGTCGACGACCAGATCACCATCAACGCAACGTCGATTTACTCCACCAGTACGACCAACAACGTGACCACCACGACCGCGAACGCGTTTGGCGGATCGATCCGTTACGACCGCAACATTACGAAGAAGCTCTTCGCTTTTGGCTTGTTTGCCGGCCTGTACGACCATGCGCAGGACCTGGACGAGCGGCTCAGCCCCAATGGCGGTCTGGGCTATCACGTGATCGCCAGCAAGACGACGACGCTCGATCTCCTCGGCGGCATCGGCTACACCTATGAGAATTACTCGACCGGGATGATCAACAACATCATTAACGCCACCATAGGCGAGGAGCTTATGCACAAGTTCAACGCCACCACCACTCTGACGGAGCGGCTGTACTTCTTTCCCTACTTAAACCAGAACGGCAACTATCGCGGCACTGGCGACATCGGGCTGGCAAGCAAACTTTATCGCGCGCTGACCTGGAACCTGAACTTCGACGACATC